>ERZ1034569.484-NODE-484-length-14488-cov-7.855955_pt1 | contig 14488 bp, 9 predicted proteins | sample MGYA00520706_ERZ1034569 | MGnify/ENA primary metagenome ERZ1034569 (study PRJEB33760, sample SAMEA4777722) | hypersaline lake metagenome | biome: hypersaline environment; feature: brines | place: Spain | collected 2014-08 | depth 0 m ...
CGCGACGAACGACGATCCGACCTTCCCGACCCCGGAGGGGCCGGCGCCCGCCACCCGGCTCTCGCCCCGCCCACCCCCCCCCCCCGCCGAGTCTGCCGTCGCGCCGGCCTCACGCACCGCCCCGCCGCGCACTCGCCCCCCCCCACCCCCCCCGCCTCCCCCTCGCCGCCGAGCGCTCCCCCCGCCCGCCCCCGCGCCCTCTCCCGGCGCCGCCCGCCGCTCTCCCCGGCGGGGTCGCCCTTCCTGCCGCCCCCCCCCCCCCCCCCCGGCAGTTCGGCGGCGCCGGTCTTCCCCCCCTTCCCCCGCGAGAGCCGGACCGCGTCGTCCACCGCCCCCCCCCCGCCCTCGTACGCCAGCATCCGGGTGCCACCCACGGCGGGGCCCCGCCGCGAGTCGTGGACGGCGACGATGCAACGCAGCCCCGTCGGCTCGTCGCGGTAGTAGGCCACGTGCTCGTGGCCGCCCGCGTCCATCTCACGGAAGCTCATGGGCCCGGCTCAGGAGTGCCCGCGGCTTAACCCCACGGGGAGACGGCGTCGCGGCGCTCACAGGCCGACCGACGCGACGAGTTCGTGCTCGTCCCCCGCCGTGGACAGTCGGGTGACGGAGACGCCGTCGACGGTGAACGTCCGGCCGAACGTCGCGTCGTCGAGCGGGCACCCGACGACCTCGCCGGCACGCTCCGGGCCGAGCGGGAGCGCGAGCCCGACGCGCGGGAACCACCACGGCGGGCTTGTCGTAGTCCGTCGGCGCGTGCCCGAGGGGCGCGAGCGCGTCGACGGCGTCCCGGTGCAGGTCGGGCACGGCCGGCGTGTCGGCCAGCCCGTCCAGCCCGTACAGCGTCACGTGCGGATACGGGTTGACGTAGCGGTCGAGGCCGAACCGGTCGGCAAGCGTCGCCCGGACGGCCTCGACACGGCCGAACTGCGGCTCCGGGAGCGTGGGCCCGACGACGACTGCCATGGGGTCGGGACGGCGCCCGGGTCCACGACCCATCGGCCGCCCCGCAACCGCTTTGCCGCGACCGGCCGACCCTGCGGACGTGCGCGTCCTCGACATCCACGCCGACCACTGTGCGTTCGAGGCGGTCGCCGCGCCGCCCGCGGAGGACGCCCCGGAGCCCGAGGCCCCGACGCCCGACACCGAGGGGCGACCTCCGGCCCCCCGCGAGGGCGGCTTCGACGACTGCCTCGCGGTCCTCGTCGCCGTCGAGGGCACCGACGCCAGCGACCCCCAGACCGTCGCCCGGCGGACGGCCATCCATCTCGCCGACCGGGCCGCCGACCTGCGGCTCTCGCGGGCGCTCATCTACCCGTGTCCGGCCCTGAGCGAGCGCGCGGCCGACCACGCCACGACCGTCGAATGTACCCGCGCGCTGGCCGGGGCGCTCGCCGACGACCTGACCGTGGTGCGTGCCCCCGTCGGCTGGCATCACGCGCTCGCCCTGGAGACCGCCGGCCACCCGTTCGGGGCGACGGTGTCGCGGTTCGACGCGTCGCCCGCCCCGGGCGACGCCCGGGCGGCCCCGGACTGGACCGTGCTGACGGCCGACGGCGACCGACGCTCGCTCGACGTGGTCGCCCTCGACGACCCGACGCGGTCGACCTGCGACCGGCCGGCCGCCGGCCAGGCGGCGGCCGCGTCTACGGGGCCGACGCCGCCAGCGGGCCCGTTCGCCGCGCGGGACGACCTCGGCGGTCGCCATCTCAGCCCGGACGGGCGGCTGGTGCACGACCTGGCAGTCGCGCACGCCCGGGCGCGACTCCGCGACCACGGCGCCACGCCGGTCGAGACGCCCGCGACGTTCGACCTCGGGGCGTCGGCCGTCGCCGACCTGCTGGGCGCGGTCGGGGAGCCCTGGCCCGGCGCCGACGCGGGCGTCGACGGGGCGTTGCGCGTCTCGACGCGGCTCGGGGTCTGTTCGCTCCTCCGCGACGCGACGCTCTCGCGGGCGGACTGCCCGGTCCGCCTCGCAGAGGCCGGCCCGCAGCGGACGGCCGACGGCGGCGCGACGGTCCCGACCGCCCACGCCGTCGCGGGCGACCGGGACGGCGCGTGGGCGGAACTCCGCGCGTTCGCCACGCTGACCCGCGACCTGCTGACGGACTGTGGCCACCCGGCGGTCCCGGTCTGCCGGGCCGGCGGCGACGCCGACCCGGCCCGCCTCGACGCGCTCGCGGCGGCACTGGACCGTCCGGTACTCCTCGCCCGACACGGCGGCGGCGAGGCGGTCGACCTGACCTTCCGCGACCCCGAGACCGACCGTGCGGCCGTCGCGCCACGGGTCCGGCTCGACCCCGAACTGGCCTCGCGTGCGGACCTCACGCTCGCCGACGGCGACGCGCCGCTGCTCGTCGAGTGTGCGCCCGTCGGCGCACCCGACGACGTCCGCCGGTCCCTTCCGGACCCGGCGCCCGCCTGGCTCGCGCCGACGCAGGTCCGGTTCCTCACCGTCGAACCCGGCCACCGCGACCGAGCCGCCGCCCTCGCCGGACGCCTCGCCGACGCCGGCCTCCGGGCCGACGTGGACGACCGCCCGTCCCCCGTCGGCGAGCGGTTCGACCGCGCGGCCGCCGACCGGGTCCCCCTCGTCGCGGTCGTGGGCGACCGGGAGGCCGAGGGGGGCGACCTGAAGCTCTACGACCGCCGGGCCGACACGGAGCGGACGCTGTCCCCGTCGGCGCTCGTCGACGCCCTGCACGAGCGCGTCGCGGGGTTCCCGGGGCGCGAGCCCTACGGACCACGGTTCGTGGGCGAGGGAGCACTGTCGGATGTATTCGGTGAACCGGACGCCGCGAATGGGAATCCGACAGGTTAGCTGGATACTGTCGGGGGGACGCGGCTGCGAGTGGAATCACCGGGATAGCGGGGGACTTACAGCTCCCCGCTGGGCGAGAGCGGACCGTCGAGCCGCTCCGCGGCCGCCTCGACCAGCTTGTAGCGCTGGACCTTCCGGGTGCCCGAGCGCGGGAGCTCGCCGACGAAGAAGACCCGCCGCGGATGGGCGTACGTCGGCACCCGTTCCAGCGCGAACTCCCGGACCGCCTGCTCGGTCACCGCCTCGGGGTCGGCCCCGCTCTCGCGGACGACGAACGCCACCGGCGCCTCGCCCTTCACCTCGTGGTCGGCGGCGACGACCGCGGCCTCGGCGACCTCCGGGTGGTCGAACAGCGCGTTCTCGACCTCGGCGGGGTAGACGTTCTCCCCGCCGACGATGATCATGTCGTCGGCCCGGTCGACCATCCAGAGGAAGCGGTCCTCGTCGACCCGCGCGATGTCGTCCGTGTAGAACCAGCCGGCCTCGTCGAAGACGGCCTCGTTCCTCTCGGGCAGGTCGTGGTAGCCCTGGCACACCTGCGGCCCTCGGACGGCCATCTCGCCGGTGTAGGACGCCTCGTCGTCGAAATCGACGTGGTCGGTGATGTCGACGGGCGCCTTCGGGTCGAGACACTCTGCCGGGACGCGGGTCTCGCCGGTGGTCGGGTCGACGAGCTTGATCTCCATGTCCGGGCTCGGCCGGCCGATGCAGCCGGCGCCCTTGATGACCCCGCGGACGGTGTTGGTGGTGCCCGCGGGCGTGGTCTCGGTCATCCCCCAGCCCTCGATGAGCTGGGCGCCGAACATCGCCTCGACGCGGTCGCGGGTGTCGTCGGCCAGCGGCGCCGCGCCCGACCCCACCGTCTCGACACTCGAGAGGTCGTACGCGTCCGGGTCCGACTCGTACGCCGCCAGCATCTCGATGAAGATGGCCGGGATGCCGGCGAACTCCGTCACGTCGTGCTCGTCGATGGCCCCCAGCAGCTGCGAGGCGACGGGCAGCGTCTTCAGCACGATGTCGGCGCCGTTGTACAGCCCGTTGATGAGCACGACGCTCAGCCCGTACATGTGGAACAGCGGGAGCACCAGCAGCGCCGTGTTCTCCTCCGGGTCGCCGGGGCCGGTCTTGGTGTAGGACCGTGCGGTCGTCAGGACGTTCTCGTGGGTCGTCAGCACCCCCTTCGGGTCGCCGGTGGTGCCGGAGGTGTAGCACTGCAGGCAGACGTCCTCGAACTCCCGTTCCGGGCGGTCGAACTCCGGGCTCGCCCCGTCGACGTGCTCGTCGTAGTCCAGCAGCCCGGCGTCCTCGTTGCCGCCGGGGATGAGCGTCGTCTCCACGTGCGCGGCGAGGTCCGAGACCACCGAGGGGAACACCTCCGACCCGACCAGCAGATCGACGTCGGCGTCCTCGAGGATGTACGCCAGCCGGGGCTTGTCCATCCGGTGGTTGAGCGGGACGGCGACGGCGCCCGCCCGGACGATACCGAAGAACGTCTCCGGGAACTGCAGCGAGTTGGCGATGTACATCGCCACGCGGTCGCCCGGCCCCACGCCCAGCTCGACCAGCGCCGACGCCACCCGGTCGGCCCGCCGGTCCAGGTCCGCGTACGAGTACTCCTGCCCCCGGTACTCCAGGGCGCGCTTCTCGCCGTACCGCTCGGCCCCCATCGCCGGGACGTCACCGACGTGCCGGAGCGGTGCCTGCCGGTAGTACTTCATGCGAGCGTGTGACGTGGTGCCGCCCGGTAAAACTCTGTTCCCTGTTGGCACGCCCGGGTTAATGACGGCCCCTCAGTCCCGCTCGTAGCCGACGGACTCGTCCAGCTCCACGCGGCTCCGGGCGAACCGGCCGGTCCCCCGGGCGATCTCGTCGCCGTCGTCGTCCTCGGCGATGGCGCTCGCCAGCAGCTGGTTCGGGTTCGCGTTGACGACGACCCCCTCCGCGCGGACCGTCCCCTCGCTCATCGGCCGTTCGAGGTGGACGTCGAACCCCGTCGTCAGGCAGAAGACGTCCTCGACGAGCGAGTTGACCGCAAAGAAGGCCGCGTCGTCGAGCGCCCTGAAGTAGTACGAGCCGTGCATCCCGCCGGCGGCGTGGTGAGTCGACTCGTCGACCTCGAACTCGACGGTCGCCTCGGCCGTGCCGATGGAGAGCGTCGGGTCCAGCCGGTCGTTGCACGGTGCCTCGTGGTACATCTCCTCCAGTGCGCGCAGATGGGCCTCGTCCGGCCCGGGGTCGTCGTCTGCCATCGCTTGGTCGCGGACGCCGACGGTGAAAACGGTGCCGGGACCGAGCGTGTCCGGGGTACTGGGCGTATCCGGCATCCGCCTCAGCTATATATCGTATACCCGAATCCGTGATAGAGGGGCGGACGTTGAGATAATATAGCCGGTATTGCGTTCGAACACCACCGTTTCATGTACAATACGGCAAGTACTGACGTATCCTCCGAGCGACCGGCAGCGACGTGGATGCCGCCGCAGCCCTCGCGCTCGGAGCCACGGTGCCTGCATCGCCCCGCCGGGTCGCGCGACCGGGGATTCCGAGGGGGGAGCTCCCGACGAGGTCGCCGCGGGACGTCGGGATCTGTCGATGAACTGCCTCGGCCGAGCCCCGGCGACAGTGTGACCTCGCTACACGGCCCCAAAGGGTCCCCGCAAGGACAACGATTTTGAACGGCTGCGACGGAAGAGACACATGCTGATTACCATCTCCGGCCCAGCCGGCAGTGGAAAGAGCACTGCCGCGGCCGGGCTCGCCGAGGCGCTCGGGTACGAGCACGTGAGCGGGGGTGACGTCTTTCGGGCGCTCGCCGACGACCGCGGCATGACGCCGCTGGAGCTCAACCGGGCGGCCGAGGAGGACGACACCATCGACCGCGACCTCGACCGGCGGCTCCGCGAGACCGCCCGGGAGCGCGAGGCGCTCGTCCTCGAGTCGCGGCTGGCGGGCTGGATGGCCGGCGAACACGCCGATTTCAGGATGTGGCTGAACGCGCCACTCGCGGTCCGAGCACAGCGGATCGCCGAGCGCGAGGACAAGTCCGTCGACCGGGCCCACGAGGAGACCCGCGCCCGGGCCGAGAGCGAGGCCGGCCGCTACCGGGAGTACTACGGCATCGACATCGCGGACCTCTCCATCTACGACCTCGTGCTGAACACGGCCCGGCTCGACCCCGACGGGGTCGTCGACGCGCTCCGCGTGGTCGTCGAGGCGTACTCGCCCGAGGGCGACGAGGGGAAGACGCCCGTCGAGGGCGTCCGGTACGAGTTCTGAGATGAGCGACGCCGACGCGCCGCTGCGACCGGCGCCCGAGGCCCGCTCGGTCCCCGAACTGCTCGCGTTCGGCGTCGTCAATCTGGACAAGCCGCCGGGCCCCTCCGCACACCAGGTCGCGGCGTGGGCACGCGACCTCGCGGCCGACGCGCTCGGGGCCGGCGGCGGAGCGGCTGACGACGCGCCGGCCACCGTCGACCGTGCGGCCCACGCGGGCACGCTCGACCCGAAGGTGACGGGCTGTCTGCCGCTGCTGCTCGGCGACGCGACGCGGCTGGCGCAGGCGCTCGACGACGCCGTCAAGAAGTACGTCGCGGTGCTGGAACTCCACCGCCCGGCGCCCGCCGACACCGACGCGACGGTCGCCGAGTTCGAGGGGCCGCTGTTGCAGAAGCCGCCCCGGAAGTCGGCCGTCAGCCGGCGGCTGCGGACCCGGACGGTCCACGAACTGGACCTGCTGGAGCGCGAGGACCGCCGGGCGCTCCTGCGAATCGAGTGCGAGGCCGGCACCTACGTGCGGAAGCTGTGTCACGACCTCGGGCTGGCACTCGGGACCGGCGGGAACATGGGCGCCCTCCGCCGGACGGGGACGGGCAGCTTCGACGACACGACGCTCCGGACGATGCATGACTACGTCGACGCGCTGGCCGTCTGGCGCGAGGACGGCCACGAGGGGCCGCTCCGGGCGGTCGTCCAGCCCGCCGAGCGCGTGCTCACCCACCTCCCGCGGGTGACCGTCGCTCCCAGCGCCGCCCGGGCGGTGGCGACCGGCGCACCCGTCTACGCCCCCGGCGTGCTGGGAGTCGAACCGCCCCGCGAGGGGATGGACGAGGGCGCCGACCCACAACCCGGCACGGGCGAGGACGCGCCCCTCGTCGCGGGGTACGTCCCCAGCGGCGCGGCGGTCTGTCTCGGGCGGCTGGTCGGCGACCCCGACGCCGAGCGCGGGACCGTCGTCGACCTCGAGCGCGTGCTCGTGTAGACGCTCCCGACCCGGGCGGCACGTGAGCCGACACCACCGACCCCCGTCGGTCACCGGACCGCCCGCTGGATGCGGTCGGCGAGGACCACGTAGGGGTCCACCCCGTCCCCCTTCTCCACGTAGTCGGTGACGTCATCCAGAATGGCCCGTTTCGCGACGTGTTCGCTTCCCTTCCCGGTAAAGAGGATGAACGGGAGGTCGGGATGCGAGTCACGCACCCGCTGGAGCAGTTCGACCCCGTCCATCGCGGGCATGCGAAAATCGCTCACGACACAGTCGAACGACCCCTCGTCGATCAGCTCCAGGGCATCGCCCGGCCGTCGGGTCGTCGTGATCGCGAGCCGGTCGGACTGGCGCCGAAGGAACACCTCCGACAGCTCCAGGACGTCCGGTTCGTCGTCGACCAGGAGCGTCTCGACCGGTCCGTCCGGGGACGTCTCGTTCCGATCGGGTGGCTGCATTCGCAACGGCGACTGGAGATACCGGCCGAACAGGTTGAACTGCCGGGGCGACGGGAGCCGGGCCGTCGTCATCGCGGGCCGACCGTCCCGGCGCCAGTAGAGCGAGATGGTCGGCCGGGAGTCGCCCGCTCCGGCCTGGCTCTTGAACTTCGTGAGGGCGTCCCGCGGAATCGTCAACACCGGGTCGGCGTCCCCGTCGGTGGCACGGAGTCGGGTCGCGCGCACCCGGAGCACGAGATCCGACCGTGAGAGCTTCTGGTTCCCCCCCTCGGTATGTCGAACCGTGAGCGGCGTCTCGTCGAGCAGAACCCGGAACAGCGCGTGCTGGAACCGGAACAGCGTCTCCGCCCGTCCCTCGACGGAGACGAACTGCTTGTGCCCCCTCCCCATGAACGCGACCGTGACCGTCTCGGTCGCGTCCGGATCGGCGAGGGGGGAGACGTCCTGTGCGATGTCGAAGACGCGGTCGAGCGGGATCCGCCGCGTCGCCGCGTCACCGGTCAGGACCAGCCGGTCGCGGTGAAGCGTGACCCGCGCCTGCCCCGCATCGTCGGCCTCCCCACCGAACGAGATGCTGGCGCCGAACTCCACGATGCTCGACTCGCTCACCGTTCGCGACGGTTGACGGGGCGCCGCTATCAGTATTTGGACGGATTCGGTCGCTCGAACCGGGCGGGCGATTAGGTTCGCCGGGCCCTCGCCGCGGACGGTGGCGCCGGCCACGATGGCGGTGAACCCGACGGGCGCGAGCGTGCATTCCCGCGCCGGTGCCGGCGTCGGCTCGGCGCCGCGGCGCTCCGGCACCCGATCCAGGACCGGAAGCACGACGGCACGGCCGTGGACGTGGACCACGGGAAGGGTCACGGCAGGGGACGGGCCCCCGCGAGATCCGCCGGCCCGGCGCTCAGGTCCTCGACCAGCGTCGCGATACGGTCACCGAGCGTCCCTAACGGCAGGCTCGGGACCGCGTGACCGGCCGACTCGCCGCGGCCCGTTACCGCGACGGGGCGACGAAACGACACCCTCTTTACCCGGAGCCGCGTTCGCCGACACGCAAGGGACCGTGGGGTAGTGGTATCCTATGCGGATGGGGTCCGTATGACCCGAGTTCAATTCTCGGCGGTCCCGCTCGACTCTTCGAACCGTCGGTACCTCGAGACGCGACCACGTCGTGTCCCGGCGGCCCCACTTCCGAACCGACACCGTGAGCGTGCGGTCCCGCGGTCCGCACGTGGTCCTCCGCTACGGTACTCCCCGAACGCGAGGCGACCTGACGGGGACGCCCCGCTTCGGGAAGGTACAAGTAGCCCGGAGCGCTCCGGACAGACGGAGTCCTGATCCAGTGCGCTACCAGGGCCTTACAGCCCGGGCCGCTCTGGCAGGTAGGGTAGCGTAACCCAGCTATCCGCCCACCACTCATACTGCGGTCCCCTGTCGTATCACCGGCCCAGCGCGTAGCGACGCCGCCCCGCCCGGACGAGTGGCGCGTCGGTGCCGGGCCGCGGCGGGTCGTTTCAGCCGTCGAACCCGGGGAGCATCGCGATGTCGCTCCACGCGGCGGCCTCGTGGCGCGCGCTCATCGCCTCGACGTACTCCTCGTCCTGCATGAAGGCGTACGCGTCGTCCTCGGACGGGAACTCGATGACGACGGTCCAGTTGCCCGCCCAGTCGCCCTCGAGCTCCTCGGCCGCCTCGCTGGCGACCAGCACCTCGCCGTCGTGGGCGGTGATGCGGTCGAACGTCGTCGGCATATACTCCGACCGGTAGGTGTCCCAGTCCTCGACCGCGATCTGTGCGACGATGTACACCGTTTCCCCCTCGTGTTCACTCATCAGTTCATCCGCGGGCGGCGGCGATAAAAAGCCGCCGTCGCCGCCGCGGCCCGACTCACCGGTCGGGCAGTCCGATTCCACGAACGTTTATGTAGCGACGGTAAGAACCGGTAGACGAGTGCGCTCTCAGAGCGCCGGTCCCCGCGCCCTACCCACCGACGCGGCCGCAGCGTGGGACCCGCGATGACATACGGTAGACAGGTGACAACATGACTCACGAGACACCCTCCGCGGGACGCTGGCGCCGGGCGGTGACCGCCCTGGTCGCCCTGCTGATGGTCACGAGCGTGGCCGTCGGCGCGGGCGCCGGCACCGTCGCGGCGGCGGACGACGCCCCGGCCCAGCGGTCCCTCCAGGAGGACGACGACAGTACCGGCAACGAAACGCTCGACCCCGCGGACGAGGTGTTCGTCAGGGAGAACGGTGACGTGATCCTCCTCTACGGCGACGAGAGCAACGCCAGCGAGGAGCTCTCGCAGGCGGAGTACGGTCTCGACGTCGGAGAGGGCATCTTCAACGCCCTCATCGTGACCACTCCCGAGGAGGCTCCCAACGCGACGGGGTCGGTCACCGCCAGGCTCGAACCGAGCGCGTTCAGCGCGGAGGGCGACCTGACGGCACCCCGGCCGACGGCGGTCGACGACCTGAGCCTGACCATCGACGGCGCCCGGACGCCGGAGAACAGCCGGTTCGACGCGAGCGGCCGGCTGGCGGTCAACACGCAGGAGGCCCCGTCGCTCCGGCTGATCGAAACCGCCGACACCTCGCTGCAGGCGACCGTCGCCCCGAACTCGTTCGACGCGTCCGGGGAGTTCTCCGCACAGACCAGCACCCAACTCGGGGAGCCCCAGGAGCAGTCGTTCACCCTGACCGAGGGGACGGGGACGTACACGCTGGAGGCGAGGCAGAACCAGACCATCCGGGAGTTCTCGCGTGAGCAGTGGAACACCAGCGATCGCGCCCGCCGGACCATCGAACAGCGCTACGCCAGTGTCGCCGAGGGGCTCGGCGGCAGCGCGACGGTGACGCTCGACTCCTACTCGTTCGCCAACACCAGCCAACGGGGCGTCTACCGGTTCGACGTCTCGTACACCATCGAGTACGAGGGCATCGACGAGGGACTGGAACGCGTGGCTGCGTCCCAGCTCGCCAACTCCGAGGAGTTCAATCTGACGCGGGCCGAGGCCTCGGCCATCGCGACGAACGTGACCGCCCTCACGATCGAGCGCGCCAGCGTCGATTACCGGATGGGTCAGCAGTCGGTCGCGGGGAGCGCCGACATCCAGCTGGAGAACTACAACGACGCGTTCCTGAGCGGCCTCGACGCGCTGGCGGCCTACTCGCCCCCCGAGGGCGAGGTCGGCTTCGACTCCGAACAGCTGGAGAACGTCCGGGCCCGCATCGAGGCTCAGCGTGACGCCGAGTTGACGCGACGCTACTCGCTGAGCGCCACGCATACGCTCGAGTCCCAGTCACAGGCGGTCATCGAGCTCCAGGCACAGTCCCGGACCGAGAACTGGCAGGCCTACGTGGCGGAACTGGAGAGCCGCGACATCACCGTCGGCAGCCAGGAGTACTCGCTCTCCGCCGAGACCGACGGCGAGAACGTCGTCGCCAACGGCTCGCTCACGGTCGAGCGCGAGGGGCTGGTCAGCGATGCCGTCGACCAGTTCCTCAACACGACCGAGGCCGGCGCCGAGGAGGACGAGGAGGTCGCGCAGGCCCGGAGCTTCGTCCGCGCCTTCCGGGAGGCCGGCTTCGAGAAGGCCCGCACCGACATCACCGTGACCGAGGGGAACGTCACGGTCGAGGCGGGCGCGAAGTTCGATGACATGGCGGCGTTCCGCGACGTGCTCCAGCAGTCCGGTCGCCTCGACCTCAGCATCACGCGGGTCGTCGGCCAGCAGAACGAGACCGGCGCCCTGAATCAGTACGTCTACGCGCAGGGGGCCGTGAGCGCCAACGCCTCCGAGAGCGAGGTGCGGGAACTCTCCGTGGTCGACGAGGACACCACGGTCAACATGCCCGGGACCTACGACCGCTCGTTCCCGGAGATGGACACCGAGCGGGCGTCCCGCTACCTCGAGCTCGAACCGCCGACGCCGACCCCGACGGCCGACGGCGGTGACGGCGGCGATGGCGGTGGCGGCGAAACCGACACCGGCGGACAGCCCGGCTTCGGCGCGGCGGCCGCGCTCGTCGCGCTCGTCGCCGCGGCACTGCTCGCCCACCGACGTCGCTGAACGGCTCGCGACCTCTTCTTTCGCCGCCCGCCGTCGAGCCGCGCGTCCGACACCCGCATGCGCCACGGCACCGCTCAACGGATATCGTCGGGACCCCGAGCCACGAGCGAACGTCGAGCACGGATGTGAGCTACGAGCGGGCGGAGTAGAGGACGGTCGAGGTGGGGAGGACGGCATACGACCGCTACGGGACCCGGGAGGACGCTACCGGGCGAATCAGGGCGTACGAGCGGGTCGGCGGGGCCGGCGCGCTGCTGGCGTCGTCGGTCGCGTTCGCCCGCGCGGACGTGCGATGCGGAGCGGGAGCCCCGGGGCAACGGGTCGCCCGGCTACGGCCTCAGTCGGTCCGTCGGACGCGGGGGTTGGTGACGGCGCCGTTCGCCGCGGAGCCGAAGGCGGCCCCGTACTTCGCGAGCACGCCGCCACCGTACGAGGGCTCGGGCTGCTCCCACTCGTCGAGCCGCGCCGCCAACTCCTCGTCGGAGAGGTCCACCTCGATTGTGCGGTCCGGGATGTCGATGGTGACGACGTCGCCGTCCTCCAATGCCGCGATGGGGCCGCCGACGAACGCCTCGGGGGCGACGTGGCCGATCATCGGGCCCCGGGTGCCGCCGGAGAACCGGCCGTCGGTCAGGAGCGCCACGTCGTCCTCGTGGCCGGCGCCGACGACGGCCGCGGTGACGCCGAGCATCTCGCGCATCCCCGGCCCGCCCTGTGGCCCCTCGTTCCGGATGACGATGACGTCACCCGACTCGATATGCCCCTCCTGAACGTAGCGCATCGCGTCCTCCTCGTCCTCGAAGATTCGGACGGGCCCCTCGTGGTGGAACTCGTCCTGTCCGGTCGCCTTCAGGACGGCGCCGTCGGGCGCCAGGTTGCCCGAGAGGATCTTGATGGCGCCCTCGGGGTACTTCGGCTCGTCGACGGTGTAGAGGAACTCCGCGTCGATCCCGCCCTCGGCCGGCAGGTCGAGTTCCTCGAGCTCCTCGGCGACGGTGCGGCCGGTGACGGTCATCGCGTCGCCGTGGAACAGCCCCGCGTCGAGCAGGCGTCGGATGACGACCGGGACGCCGCCGACCTCGTGGAGGTCGTTCATGACGTGAGCGCCGCCGGGCTGGAGGTCGGCGATCTTCGGGGTGCGACGGCTGATGCGGTCGAAGTCCTCGATGTCGAGCTCGACGTCGGCCTCGGCCGCCAGCGCGAGCAGGTGGAGGACGCCGTTGGTCGAGCCGCCGATGGCGGTCTGGAGCGCGATGGCGTTCTCGAACGACTTCCGCGTCAGGATGTCCGACGGGCGGCGGTCCTCCCGGATGCACTCCAGCACGAGGTCGCCGGCGCGCTCGGCGACCTCGTAACGCTCCGCGTCCTCGGCGGGCGCGGAGGCCGACCCGAGCGGGGCCAGCCCGAGCGCCTCGCTGATGGAGGCCATCGTGTTCGCGGTGTACATCCCGCCACAGGAGCCCGCACCCGGGCACGCGTGGCGCTCCAGGTCGTCCAGTTCCTCGGCGGACATCTCGCCCTCTGCGTATGCGCCGACCCCCTCGAACACCTGGACGATGGTCACGTCACGGCCCTCGTGCTCGCCGGGCATGATGGAGCCGCCATAGAGGAAGACGCTGGGCAGGTCCGTCCGGATGGCGGCCATCATCATTCCGGGGAGGTTCTTGTCGCAGCCAGCGACCGTGACGAGCGCGTCCATCCGTTCGCCGAAGGAGACGAGTTCGACCGAATCCGCGATGACCTCCCGGGAGATGAGCGAGGCCTTCATCCCCTCGGTCCCCATCGAGATGGCGTCCGAGATGGTGATGGTACCGAACTCGATGGGCATCCCGCCGGCGTCGTCGACGCCGTCGACGGCGCTCGCGGCCACGTCGTCGAGATGGACGTTACAGGGAGTGATGTCCGCGGCCGGGTTGGCGACGCCGACCATCGGCGACGCGAGGTCCTCATCGTCGAACCCCATCGCGCGGAACATCGAGCGATGCGGGGCCCGTTCGGGCCCCTCCGTCACCTCCCGGGAGCGGAGGTTCTCGGGCTTCTCGTCGTCGGGTCCGACCGCGTTGTCGTCCTCCCCGCCGCGTCGGGGGTGTTGCTTACTCATACCAGTCCCTTGTCGTGCACGGGTTTAACTTCCGCGAGAGGGCCGGCCGCCGTGGAGACGAAACGGGCTTGACGGCGGCAGCTCAAAGGTTGATGATGCGAGCTACGGTGGAGGCCGGCGCGCGACTGCACGTCGGCTTTGGCAACCTCTCGCTGGCCCACGAGCGCCTCTACGGTGGCGTCGGGCTGTCGCTGGCCGAACCGCGCGTCCGCCTCTCGGCCGTTCCGACCGAGGGGGTGCGCTGCACCACCGGCGAGGGCGTGGCCGAAGCCGCCACGGCGGTCGTCCGGGACCACGCGACGACCGCGTGTGACCTGCTCGGGGTGTCCGGGGCGGAGGTGCAGGTCGAGCGCGCGCTCCCGCGCCACGTCGGCCTCGGGAGCGGGACGGCGACGGCACTGACGGCGCTGACGGCGATCGCCCGTGCACACGGCCACGAGCCTCGCCCCCGCGAACGGGCCCCGGCGATGGGACGGGGCGGTCGCTCCGGCGTCGGCGTGGCGGTGTTCGAACGCGGCGGCTTCGTTCTCGACGCCGGCCACCCGACCGAGCGGTTCACCACCGAGCCGCCGGCACAAGGCGACTGGACGGTCCCCCCGGTGTCGGCGCGGCACCCGCTCCCGGCGGACTGGCGCGTCGTGTTGGGGCTACCGGGCCGCGGATCCGGGCCGCCCGGGGGGGCCGAGGGCGACCTGGCCGGCGTGACCGAAGGCGATGATCCGCGTTCCGGTCGTTCCCTGATCGATCGAACCGACGTACGTCTCGGTCATCGTGT
>ERZ1034569.485-NODE-485-length-14481-cov-86.695619_pt1 | contig 14481 bp, 6 predicted proteins | sample MGYA00520706_ERZ1034569 | MGnify/ENA primary metagenome ERZ1034569 (study PRJEB33760, sample SAMEA4777722) | hypersaline lake metagenome | biome: hypersaline environment; feature: brines | place: Spain | collected 2014-08 | depth 0 m ...
AATTTTCCGATTGGGGCCCCTGTAGGTCGACGGGGGAGTGGAGATGGGATAAAGGAGGAGCGAGCCCTGTGTGAATAGAGATGTGCGGCGAAACGCCCGATGATGGTCCGGGTTACCGGAATGAACGTTCATTCCAAACCACCGACCAGGCCAATCGAAGACACACAGGGCAAACGCGGCGACATTCTCGGGGCCGGCCTTCGCCTGTTCGACGAGCAGGGATTCCACGGCACCTCCATGTCGGAGATTGCGGAGGCCGCAGGAGTGGGGGCGGGGACCATCTACCGGTACTTCGACGGCAAAGAGGACCTCGTCGACCAGTTGTACGCGGAGGCGCGCGCCGCGGCCCACGAGTCGATCATGGAGATGGGCTTCGACGAAGACGCCTCGGTGCGGGACCGCCTCCGGACGACCTGGCGGGCCGTCATCCGGAACTACATGGAGTGCCCCCGGCTCTACCGGTTCATCCTGCAGTACGAGTCGTCGGCCTACCTCCGGCGTGCCCAGCGCGCCCAGCCCGAAGACCTGCGGTCCCCATTCCAGGAAATTTACCGGGACGGGGTGGAGCAGGGGCTCTTTCCCGCTCTTCCGCAGTCGGTGTACGGGTCGTTCTTCATCGGAACGGTGACCCACCTGGTGCAGGAGCATCTCAACGATGGCCCGGAACTGGACGAGGAACTGATTGACCAGTCTTTCGAGATGCTCTGGGCCGCCTACACGAAGGCGTCGGTGGACCCCGGAACCGGCTAAACGATCCGCCGCTGCGCGTGAGTGTGCCGCCCCGAAGTGGCGTGGTATTTGGTGTTGCACTTTCCTGATCCGGCACGGCATTCCCAGTCGGGTGCCGGTGTCCGTCATCGCTAATGTCTACTGTTTCCACATGGATTCCTCGACGTTCGCGGCTCGCCTGTGTGTCAACCGCTGGTTTGCCGACGTGGCCCGTCGGTCCTGGGCCCAGGGCCTCGCGGTGGCCCTTCTGGGGGGGCTTCTCGGAATGATGGCCCGTCCGCCCCAGCCCGCGGCGGCCCAGTCTGCACCCGACGAAGACGCAACCGTGGGGATCGTGCTCGGCGACTCCTCGCAGGCGCACCGGCGGGCCGCAAATGCCATTCGGCGAGAACTGCGATCGCTCATGCGCCCGGAGCGCCGGGTGCAGTTTCCGGAGGCGTACCGTCGAGTCCTGGACACGGAAGGCAATGCGGACCTGAAGCGCCTGTTGAGCGGCGAGACGGGCCCCTCGGTCGTCATCGCCGTGGGGCTATCGGCCTCTCATCGACTGGCCACGACGTCCAGGCCGGACGTACCGGTGGTGGCCGCCCACGTCCTGGACCCGAGCCTTCAGGGATTGCCGAGGGCGGGGGACGCCAGCGGCGCGGCGAATTTGACGTACGTAACCGAGCCGGATCTGGTGCGCGAAAACATGGCCCTGTTGCGGTCCCTGACGCCGGCCTCGGCCCCGGCGCTGCTGGTGCCGGCCCGCATGCTGGAGGCGGCGCCCGCGCTCGCCGACCGGATGCGCCGCCGGCTCGGCCGGCAGGACTCGTCGGACGCGAACTGGCGGGTGGTGCCGGTGCGCTCCACGGCCGAGGCCACGCTGGAGGCCCTGCCCGCCGGCACGGACGCGGCCTACCTGGCGACGCCCCTGCCGCTCTCGTCGGTGGAACGGGACCGTCTCATTTCGGGCCTGCGTGCGCGACAAATTCCGGCGGCCGTCCATCGGGGACGTGAACTCGTGGACCGGGGGGCGCTGGCGACGGCGTCCGCGCCGTCCGTCGCCCCCGTTCCCCGACGCACGGCCCTCCACGCCGCCGACGTGCTCCGGGGCGCGGCCGCCGGGTCGCTCGCCGTGGCGCTTCCGTCCCCGCGCACCCCCTACGTCAACGAGGCGACGGCCCGGCGGCTCGGCCTCTCCGTGCCGGACGCCCTGCGCCTGCGGGTGACCCTGACCGGCACGCCCGCCCCGGCGCCCACGGACTCGATCACCTACGCGCAGGCGGTGCGCCGGGGCATCGGCGCGAACTACGGGCTGAACGCCCGGCGGTCGGGGCTGGAGGCCGCGCGCGAGGACGTGCGGGTCGAGCGGGGCGACCTGCTCCCGCAGGTGCGAGTCGGGGCGCGGGCGCAGCAGGTGGACGCCGACCAGGCCGCCGCCAGCTTCGGGGCCCAGCCCGAGCGGACGCTGAGCGGGTCGGTGTCGTTCTCGCAGACCCTGTTTTCCCCCCAAGAGTGGGGCGACCTGGCGATCGCGAAGCGCCAGCAGGCGGCCGACGCGGCCGAGGTGGAACGCTCCGAGCAGGACCTTGCGCTTCAGGTGTCGAGGGCCTACGTGTCGGTCCTGCAGGCCCGCGCCCTGGCCCAGGTCCGCCGGAGCGACCTTGCCCTCAGCCGCGAGAACCTGTCGCTTGCCCGGGCCCGCCAAGAGTCCGGGCAGGTGGGCCGCCAGCAGGTGCTGCGCTTCAAGACCCAGGTGGCTCAGTCACGGCGCACGGTCCTCGATGCCGAGTCGCGGGTTGAGGTGGCCCGGACCCGCCTCGCGCAGGTGCTGGCCCGGTCCCCCGACGAGCTGGTGGGGGTGGCCGGGCTGTCCCCCTCCGATTCCATCCTGACGCTTCCGGAGTCGGTCTTTGCGGCGTACGGCCACACGTCGGCCGCCCGCCAGCGGCTCACCGACTTTCTGCTGGAGGAGGGGCTGTCGAACGCCCCTGAACTGCAGGCGCTCGACGAACAGATCGCGGCGGCCCGGCGGGGCGTCGAGGCGGGACAGCAGTCGTACTGGGCGCCCACCGTGGCCCTGGAGGGGCAGCTCAACAGCCGCGCGCTGGAGGGCGGGGCGGGCACCGAGTCGTTGTCCCTGCCCGGAGGCCCCCCGGGCGGGGCTGCCCTCCCGCAGGCCCCCAACACCACCTGGAACGTGGGCCTTTCCCTCAGCCTGCCGCTCTTTACGGGCCTCAAGCGCGACGGGCAGATTGAGCGGGGGCGCGCCCGGCTCAGCCAACTGAAGGCCCAGCGCCGGGAGGTCCGCTCCAGCCTCGAGGAACGCATCCGGTCGCGAACCGAGCAGGCCACGTCCGGCTACCTCAGTCTGCGGGAGGCGGAGGCCGGCCGGCGCACGGCCCAAGAGACGATCGACCTCGTCCAGGACTCCTACACCGCCGGCGCGGCCGACGTGCTCGATCTTCTCGACGCGCAGGAGGCGGTCCTCAATGCCCGTCTGGCGGAGGTCGACGCCCGCTATTCGTTCCTGCTCCGTCTCCTGCAGACCGAGCGGGCCATCGCGCGCATCGGGCCCCTCCAGACCGCCGACGAGCGGACGGCCGTCCGCGAGCGCCTCCGTGCCTTCATGGACGGGGGGCGGTAGGGGACCTGCCCGTTTCCACTGTTTTCTTCACCGACGCCACTCTCCGTCGATGCCTACGTCTTGTTTTTCGTTTTCGCGCGTCTCCGTGCCATCGGGGATCGGGCTTGTGCTCATGATTGGCGCGGCCGTGCTTCTGAGCGCCTGTGGCGCCGAGAGCGCGTCCGCGCCGCCGCTGGAGCCGCCGGTGCGTCCGGTCAAAATGCATACCGTCCAGGAGGCGGGGGCGACGCCGGCCCGGGAGTACCCGGGCACCGTCTCGGCGGCCGAGACGGCCACCCTTTCGTTCGAGCTCCCCGGGACGGTCGTCGACCTGCCCGTGCAGGAGGGCGAGCGCGTCGAGGCGGGGCAGCTCATCGCCCGCCTCGACGGCACCGACGCACAGTCGCGCCTGCAGTCCGCCCGTGCGACCCGAAACGCGGCCCGGTCGGCGTACGAGCGGGCCAAGTCCCTGTACGCACAGGGCATCGTGTCGCAGCAGCAACTGGAGGCGCGGCAGCGCGAGTACGAGGTGGCCCAGTCGCAGCTCGAGCAGGCCCAAACCCAGGTGGGGGATACGCGCATCACCGCCCCGTTCGACGGGCGCGTGGCCGAGAAAATGGTGGAGCTCAACGAGAACGTGGGGCCGCAGCAGCCCGTCGTGACGGTGCAGGACCTGTCCCGGATGGAGGTGGTGATCGACGTGCCGGAGCAGAGCCGGATGCGCCGCGCGCTGCAGTCGGAATCGCTCGCCGTCACCTTCTCGATGCGTCCGGGCCGTCGCCTCCCGGCCACGCTCAAGGAAATCACGACGACGGCGGACCCGCGCACCCGCACCTACGAGGCGACGCTCACGATTCGGCCGCCCGACGACGCCGGCATCCTGCCCGGCATGACGGCCCGTGCCATTGTGGGGGGCGGGCCGGCCCCGGCGGCCGACGGGGCGGGGACGATTGCAATTCCAACCAGTGCCGTCTTTTCGAGATCGGGCGGGACCGCCTCCGTCTGGGCAGTGCGCGACTCGTCGACGACCGTGGCCCGCCGGTCCGTGTCGCTCGGAACGATGCGCGACAGCACGGTGGTCGTCACCTCGGGCCTCCGGGCCGGCGACCGCATCGCCGCCACCGGGGTCCACCAGCTCAACGACGGCCAACCCGTCCGTCCACTGGAGTGACCTGAAGAAGGCCCCTGCAGCCGACCGCTCTCTTTTCACGTGTTCCGCCGTGAACAACCATGGACATCGCCAAGGCCGCCATCGAGAACCGGACGCTGACGTACGTCACCACGTTGCTCGTGGTGGTGGGGGGCGTCATTGCGTTCCTGAACCTGGGGCGCCTGGAGGACCCGGAGTTTACCATCAAGCGCGCCCTGGTGGTGACCCAGTACCCCGGGGCGACCGCCCACGAGGTGGAGGCGGAGGTGTCCGACCCCATCGAGGAGGCCGTTCAGGCAATGGGAAAGGTGAAGGAGATCAAGTCCCGCTCCAGCCGGGGGCGCTCGACCCTGGAGGTCGAGATGAAGAGCGACGTCATCGGGGATGCGGTGACGCAGGCCTTCGACGACCTGCGCGACAAGGTCAACGACGCTCAGGGACGCCTGCCGCCCGGGGCGGGCCCGTCCGTCGTGGAGGACGACTTTGGGGACGTGTACGGCATCTTTATGGCCATTACCGGGGAGGGCTACAGCAAGCAGGAGCTGAAGGACCACGCGGAGGCCCTGAAGCGGGAGCTGGTGCAGGTGCAGGGCGTCGCGAAAGTTCGCCTTTTTGCGGACCGACAGGAGACCATCTACGTCGAGCCGAACCGCGACCGGTTGTCGAACCTGGGGATCAGTGTCGACCGGATCGCGGGAAGGCTGCGCACACAGAACATTGTCGTTGATGCCGGGCGCGTGCGGGTGGGGGACAGCCACATTTCGGTCCGGCCGTCGGGGGCAACGGCGTCGCTGGACGACCTGCGGTCGATTCTGATCGCGAGTCAGGGGGGACGCCAAATCTTCCTGGAGGACATCGCCACGGTGCGGCGCGGCTACGCCGCCCCGCCCCGGGCCCTCATGCGGTACGACGGCGAGCCGGCAATCGGCCTCGGCGTATCGACCGTCGACGGGGGCAACGTCGTTACGATGGGACGGGCCGTGAAGGCCCGCCTCGATGAATTGAAGGCCGACCGCCCCGTGGGCATCGAGTACAACTACATCAACTTCCAGGCCGAGGACGTGAGCGAGGCGGTGAGTGGCTTTGTCTGGAACCTGGTCACCGCCATCGCGATCGTGATCGTCGTGCTGCTGCTGGCGATGGGGTGGCGCAGCGGGCTCCTCATGGGGTTTGTGCTGGCGGTGACCGTGCTCGGCACGTTTATCCTGATGTACGCGACGGACGTGGTGCTGCAGCGGATCTCGCTGGGCGCGCTCATCATCGCGCTCGGGATGCTCGTCGACAACGCCGTGGTGATCGTGGACGGCATCCTGACGCGCCTCAAGGAGGGGCGGGAGCGGGTGGAGGCCGCGTCGGAGATTGTGGAGCAGACGAAGTGGCCGCTCTTCGGGGCCACGGCCGTGGCCATCCTGGGCTTCGCCGCCATCGGGACCTCCTCCGACAGCAGCGGGGAGTTTTTGGGGTCGTTGTTCCTCGTGATCCTCTACTCGCTGTCTCTGAGCTGGGTGCTCTCCGTTACGCTTGCGCCGCTCTTGGGGGTCGACTTTCTGAAGAAGCCCGACCCGGACGAGGCGGTGGAGAGCGCCCACGACGGGCCGGTCTACACTGTGTACCGGCGCCTGCTTCAGGGCGCGATCAACTACCGGTGGGTGACGGTGGCGGTCATCACGGTGCTCATGGGGCTGTCGATCTGGGGGAGCGGGTTCGTCAAGCAAAGCTTCTTTCCCGACTCCACGCGGCCGCAGTTTCTCGTGGACGTGTGGATGCCCCAGGGCACGCACATTCGGGACACCGAGGATGCCGTCAAGGAGGCGGAGCAGTATGTGCAGGGCCTCGACGCCGTCACCCACGTCAGTTCGGTGGTGGGGCAGGGGGCGCTCCGGTTCGTGCTGCCGTACAGCCCGGAGCGGCCCAACTCGTCCTACGCCCAGCTGATCGTGGACGTCGACGACTGGCGGACGATTTCCAGTCTCAAAGACTCGGTGGACGCCCGCCTCTCCGCGATGCTGCCGCGGGCCAACGTGTACGCGTTTCCGTTTGTCTTCGGGCCCGGGGGCGGCACCGGGCGCATTCAGGCGCGCATTAGCGGCCCCAACCCCGACTCGCTGCGGGCCATCGCCCAGCGCGTGGAGGGCATCTTTCGGGCGCACGACAACACCAAGGCCGTCCGCAACGACTGGCGCAACCGGGTGGAGGTCACCCGCCCCCAGGTCGCCGAGGACGCGGCGAGTGCCCTTGGGGTGACGCGCCCCGACGTGGCCCGCGCCGTTCAGCGGACCTTTGAGGGCACCCGCATGGGGGTGTACCGAAGAGGGGAGGACCTGCTGCCCATCATGATGCGGGCCCCGTCCGAGGAGCGGGCCCGCGCCAGCAACATGAAGAACGCGCAGGTGTGGAGTCCCGTGGCGGGCGCGTACGTCCCGATCCGGCAGGTCGTCTCCGGGTTCGAGACCGGCTTCGAGGACGGCATTGTGTGGCGGTACAAGCGCGCCCCGACGGTGAGCGTGTACGCCGACCCCATCTCGGGGACGGCGACCTCGGTCTTCCAGCAGGTGCGCCCGACGGTGGAGAAGCTCTCGCTTCCGCGAGGGTACGACATCGAATGGGGCGGCCAGTACGAGAACTCGAACGAGGCCAATGCCTCGCTCTTCTCGGCGGTCCCGATTTTCTTCGTGCTGATGGTGCTGATCACGGTGGCACTCTTCAACGCGCTCCGCCAGCCGCTCATCATCTGGCTGACCGTGCCCCTGGCCCTGATCGGCGTGGTGGCGGGCCTGCTCGCCACGGGGGCGGCCTTCGGGTTTACGGCCCTGCTGGGCTTCCTGAGCCTGTCGGGCCTGCTCATCAAGAATGCCGTCGTCGTGATCGACGAGATCGAGATCTGGAAGCAGGACGAATCGCTCTACCAGGCCATCGTGGGCGCGAGCGTCGTCCGGCTGCGCCCGGTCATGATGGCGTCGATTACGACGGCCCTGGGCATGATTCCGCTCTTTACCGACGCGTTCTTCGTGGCCATGGCGGTGACCATCACGTCCGGGCTGCTCTTCGCCACGGTGCTCACAATGATCGTGGTGCCGGTCCTCTACGCCATCCTCTTTGGCGTCGAGCGCCTCCCGTATTCGGAACGCTAGCCGGTCGTTCGCGGGGCGCCCGTCCGCGATCGCTCGGAAACCGGGCGTGCGGCGCCGAGGGGCGCCCGTCTGCCGGTCCCGATGCCGACGGACGGCGAGGTCTCGGCCTCGTTCGGAGGCACTGAGCCCGAACGGGGGCGACCCGCCCCGCCCGACGCGAGTCCCTGGGCCGTTTGGGGTGTTTTCGGGCCGTGAGAATTGCACGGCGCCCCAGCCTGCATCGGTTCTTTTGACGGCCCGCACTGCCGAGGCGGGAGCGGCACAAGGACGGCAGTTCCGATGAGGGCCCGTGGTGCGCGGGGACGAGGTCGCATCGTGGCCAAAAAGGGACGGTTTGGATGTGTCTCTGTGGTAAACTTTTGTGGACTGTCGGGTCCTCGTGGACCTGCCGCGAGAATGGAGTGTTTTTTGCTCGATCTATGTGCAGTAGGCGTCCACCTCCATCTCCGTCCGTCGCGTCGATCCCATGATACCCCGCCCGGTCCTTTGGGGACTGCTCGCCGTCGGCCTGCTGCCGCACTGGAGCGGTGTCTGTTCCGCGGACGCCGCCCCGACGGACAGCCTTCAATACGGGGCGCCCGCCCCCATCGCGCAGGTCCGGCGGGACGTCGATGGGGACAGCATCCCGGACCGCGTGGGCGACACGGTTTCGGTCGCGGGGCGCGTGACCGCCGCGCCCGGCGCGGTACCCCTCCCGGACGACGGCGTTGGGGCCCTGCAGGACGCGACGGCGGGGATTCACGTGCGCCTCCCGGAGGCCCGGGCCCTCAGCCGTGGCGACAGTGCTCGGGTCTGGGGCGTGCTGAGACACGAGGCGGGGCTGGCCCAGATTGCGGGAATCGGCTACGAGCGCGTGGAGGCCGCCCGGCGGACGCCCGATCCGGTGCCGCTCTCGGTGCCGTCGGCCGCGTCGGACCGCCACGAGGGACAACTCGCACGCGTAGACGGCACGATTACGGCACGCAGCGCGAACCGGGGGGGCGAATACTTCGTCCTCCGCGAGGACGAGTCGTCCGACGCTCAGCTCACCGTGTTCGTGTCGAACCAGCACACGGAGCGCATCCGTCTGGGGCGGTTCGACGAGGGCGACCGGGTGGAGGTGACGGGCATCATCAGTCAGTACGACCTCTCCTACCAGGTTCTTCCCCGCGGCGAAGACGATCTGGTCCACATCGGGCAGGCGTGGACCTACCTGCGATGGGCCCTGCTGGGCGTCGGGGGGCTCGGGCTGGTCTCCATTGCGGTGATCCTGTTCCTGCGGTCCGCCGTGCGGCGCCGAACCCAAGAGTTGACCCGGCGGGAGGCGGAGCTGAAGGACCGGCAGATGAAAGTCGAGGCCCTTTACTCGGCGACCGATCACCTGCTCCGGGCCGCCAGTCGCACGGAGGTCGCGGGGGCCCTCATTGACCTCGTCCGTGAGGTGCTGGGCTATCGGGGCGTGTCGGTGCGCTTCGCCGAGGACGGGGCCCTGAAGGCCTTCGACGTGGCGGAGACGACCCTTACGTTCATGCCCGAGCGGCCGGATTTTAACATTGAGGGGGACAGTGCCGTCGCGGAGGTATACCGGAGCGGCACTACGCTCGCGGTTGAGGACGTGGAGGAGATGGAGATGGACGACCCGGCTGCGCACGGCGACCTGCGATCGGTCGTGGTGGTCCCGATCGGCGAGCACGGCACCTTCGCGGTGGCGTCGCCGGAGCCCGGCGCGATCAGTGGGTTCGACACGCACCTGATTGAGGTGCTCGGAAGCTACGCCACGGCGACGCTCGACCGACTCGACCGGGAGAAGGCCCTGCGTGCGGCAAAGGAAGAGGCGGAGCGGGCCCGAACGGAGGCGGAGGTGGCGCGGGATCAGGCCGAGGAGGCCGCCCGGCTGAAGTCGGCCTTCCTGGCGAACATGAGCCACGAAATCCGCACGCCCCTCACCTCGATCATCGGGTTTGCCGAGGCCCTCGGCGACGAGGTCGGCGACGGGAACGGCAATACCGGTCGGTTTGCCGGGCTCATCGAGCGGAGCGGGCGCCGCCTGCTCGACACGCTCGACGGGGTGTTGAACCTCTCGAAGCTGGAGGCGGGGCAGATGGGGCTCGAAACGGAGCCGGTCGACCTGGTCACGAAGGCGCGCCGGGCCGCCGAGGAGCTGCGGCCGCAGGCGACAGAGAAGGGGCTGGGGCTGACGGTCGAGACAGGCCGCCCGGAGGTCTGGGCGCGGGCCGACGCGGGCAGCGTGCAAATTGTGCTGCAGAACCTGGTCTCCAACGCCATCAAGTACACCGAGGAGGGGGGCGTCCACGTCCGAGTGTTTCGGGAGAACGGCTGGGCGGTCTTGGAGGTTGAGGACACCGGGATTGGGATGGATCCGGCGCTGGCCGACGATCTGTTCAAGCCGTTCCGGCAGGCGTCGGAGGGCCTCGGTCGGGCCTACGAGGGCAGCGGCGTGGGGCTGGCGGTGACCCAGAAGGCGACGGAGGAGATGGGGGGGCAGGTCGACGTCGAGACGGAGGCAGGGGCCGGCAGCTGCTTCACCGTGCGGCTTCCCAAGGCCACGTCGCCGGAGGCCGAAGTGGCCGGGGGCGGGAAGACCGAATCGATCGGGGAGGCGTAGAGACCCTCACGTTGAGCAAGATCCCGCCCCTCGGTTCTGCGCCGCGCGCAGCCCATGCCTACTCGCGGTCCACCTCGGCGCCGGTAATCTCGAAGCGCGCCCCGCCGTCGCGCCCCTCCGTCAGGGCGAGGGACCATCCGTGGGCGTCCACGATGGTCTTCACGATGCTCAGGCCGAGCCCCGTGCCTTCCTCGTCCGACGAGTACCCGGCCTTGAGCACCTCCTCCTGCTGATCGGACGGGATGCCCGGGCCGTCGTCTTCTACGAAGAACCCGTCGTCGAGTGCGCCGATCCGGAGGGTTACGTCCTCGCCTCCGTGCTCGATGGCGTTGCGGAACAGGTTTTCCAGAAGTCGCTGGAGGCGGTTTGCGTCGGCGCGCACACGGGGGGGGTCGTCGGCCACGAGGCCGGCCTCCGGCACGTCGACGCGCTCCCAGCACGACGCAATCAGGGAGGCAAGGTCACAGTATTCCAGGTCCTCGTTGCTGAGTTTTTGCCCGCCCCAGGTAATTGCCAGCAGGTCCTCGATGATCTCGTCCATCCGCGCTAGGGCCCGGTCGATGGCCGAAAGGTGGCTCAGGTCCTCCGTGTCCTCGACGAGTTCAAGGCGGCCCTTCGCCACGTTGAGCGGGTTTCGGAGGTCGTGGGCCACGAGGCCGGCGAAGTTGTCGAGTCGTTCGTTCTGGCGCTCGAGCTGCTCCGTGGCGCGGCGGTGCTCGAGCTCGTAGCTCGCCCACCGGGACATCAGTTCCACGAAGGTCCGCTCCCGCTCCGTGAACGCGGTGGGGCGGGCGTCGGAGGCCGCGAAGCACAGCGTGCCGTAAAGCGTCCCGTCGACCAGGATTTGCGAGCCGATGTAGGTTCCCAACCCGAATTTCTCGTGGGCCGGGTCGCCCGTCCAGCCCGCAGCCGCGGCGTCCTGGACGGCCAGCAGGGTCTCCTGCTCCACCGTCGTTCGGCAGTACGATTCGGAGAGGGGGCACGACTTGCCGGGTTGGAGCAACGGGTGGTCCCCCGTCGCCTGGAGGATGTGCTGCGTGCCGTCCGAGATGCGGGTCAAAAACCCGTACGGGAGGTCCAGGTACGTGCACCCGAGCTCGATGAGGCGGCGCACCTTGTCGTCGAAGGGGGCGTTTTGGTCGGCGGTGATGCGGTACATCGACCGCAGGGCGTCCTGCTCGTCGCGCAGCGTCTGCTCCCGTTCCTTCTGCTCGGTGATGTCGGTGTAGATCGCGTACCCTTCCGGCGTCTCGCTATCGGAAAACAGCACCGAGTTGAGCCGGAAGTGCCGGCGCCCTTCGTTCGTTTCGCGGATCACTTCGGCCTGCACACTGCCCTCCTCCACGGCCCGTCGGGTGAGCGTCTCGGCCTGGGAGAGCCGTTCGTCGGGGGCGAGAAGCGCATCGAGGTCGTGGCCGACCACCTCGCTCCGGGATACGCCGAAGGCCTCCTCGAACGCCACGTTGGCGCCACGGGCGATGGCGGCCCCGCCCTGTACCTCGTAGTGTACCACCGGGCTCGGCAGGCCCGTGTAGAGCGCCGCCAGCCGGTCGCGTTCGAGCCGAAGCGTTTCGTCCTGGGCCGTAGACAGGGGCGCCATCCTTGCAATGCCCACGACGCAGTTTGGCGGCCCCACGTCGCCGGACAGCGGCCGCGCGGTGAACGTGCACGGGCGGGGCGGGCCTTCGCGAGGAAGAAGCGCAACCTCCGCCGTTGCGGTGTCGCGCCCCGCCCGCACGGCATCGAGGGCCTGTTCGACGGCCGCGGCGTCGCCCTTCCCGAACAGTTCCGGCAGGCTTTTTCCGCGGAGGGCAGCGGCCGAGTGCCCGACGGCCTGCCGAAGAGGAGGGTTGCCCCACGCGAGTGTGTTCTGCGGGCCGAACACGAACACCGGGTCGGGCATGGCCGCCAGCACGGCGTCCGCGAAGTCGGGCTGTTCGGGCAGCGGCGGGGGGGGCTCCGCGTCTGTATGGTCGTCGGGCGGGGGGCCGCCCTGCGTCTCGCTTGCGGGCATTGCGGTGCGGGCTGGAGCAAAAGGGGGACGTGAAGCACGCCTCCCGGCAGGCGGTCGGCGAGCGCTTCACTTTCGGGCTTCACTTTCGTTTTGTATCGGTGTCCTACTACGACTCTCCCAGGCCAACGATTCGGCCAGCGCGAAGGCCCTGGGGGAAGTATAGAGATTAGCAAGATTGGTGCCAAGTTTGGAGCGCAACGGGGGCGTGGCGGACGGGCGGCCCACAACAGGCCGGGGCGACACTACGCCGCGGTGCCGTTTTCGTGCTCCTGGATGCGGGTGAGCGAGGCCTCCAGTGCGTCGCGGTGGATCACCTCGCCGGTGTTGGGCTGTACCTGTCCAAATTCGAGCACACCGGTCGGGCACGTCTCCACGCACGCCGAGCACCGGACGCACTCCGGATCGTCCATCGGCTCGCCCTTCTGGGCGTACGCCATCACGTCGATGCCCTGGTGGCAGACGCTCGTGCACTGGTTGCACGAGATGCACTTCTTCTTGTCGGCCAGGATGCGGAAGCGGCTAAACCGGTGGTAGATGTGCATGATCGCCGCCAGGGGACAGAAAAAGCGGCACCAGAAGCGCCCGCTGAGCCAGAAGTACACCCCGAAGCCCACCATGCCGGCCAGCAGAATGTCCACCACCCAGCTGTAGCCCAGGCCGAGGCTCCCGCCGTAGAGGACGGCCCGGTAGGCCTCCGCCGCCCAGCTGCCCGGCCAGATCCACCCGCCGATCCGCAGGACCAGCAGCGCAAACGCCACCCCCATAATCACCTGCCCCGCCAGGTTCAGCTTGTTCCAGCCGGGGCCGTGCGGCATCTTCTCGCGGTGCTGGTCGCCGAGGGTCTCGGCCAGGGCGCCGCAGGTGCAAATCCAGCCGCAGTAGGCCCCCTTCCCCCAGAAGTAGATCATCCCGGGGATGAGCACGAAGGTCTGCACGAAGCAGATGGCGAGCCACCACCAGAGCGGGTCGGTGGTGAACACGTTCCAGATGAAGAGGGGCCACGCCAGGATGAACCCGTAGGCCCGCCAGTACTGGCGCCCGTGGACCGCGTACTCGCTCGTGGGGAAGAGGGCGTCGAGGACGCCGGTGGGCAGAAGGCCGTTCGCCCCGAGGTAGGGAAGGACGAATTCCGGAAGGATGAAGAGCGGCAGCACCTGAATGCCCATCAGGGTGAGCGTCTGCACCTTGATGTAGGGCGTTTTGCGCCGCCGGATGCGTTTCACCCCGAAGACGACCACGAGCGCCGAGTAGGCGAACGTGTAGTAGAAGCCCGGCTTCTGCATCGAGGTCAGCAGAATGTCGAGCGCGCCCGTTCCGCTCGTGTCGGGGGACCAACCGAACGGGAAGAACCCGGTGGCCTGCGCCCACTGGCCCACCCAGCCGCCGTCCTTCCAGCTGTAGACGGCCACCATGAAGAAAAAGAAGGCCGCGAACGCCGTGATGCGGTCCCAGCGCAGGTCCGTCAGCCAGGAGAGGCCCGACACCGCCTCCTGGAGGGAGTCGGGCACCTCGCCCCAGTCGTTGCGGAGCTCGATGCCGGAGCGGCGGAAGAAGTCAAGCGGCGCCTCCCGCCCGATCGTCGCGAAGACGTGGTCCGCGTCGACCGTCTCCGTATCGCCGTTTTCGTCGGAGAGGACGACCTCGTCCTCGCGGATCTCCTCCACGTCGGTCGGCATCTTGAGGGTGAGGCTGCCCTCGCCCTCGTGGTACGTGGCCCGCTCGTAGAGGCGCTCCACGTTCTCCTCCTTCGGCCGCACGAACTCGTCGCGCCGGTACGAGAGGGTGACGTCCGCCCCCGCCTCCGTCAGCGCAGTGGCCGCTTCCGCCGCCGAGTCGCCCCCACCGATGACCAAGGCCCGGTCGCCGCGGCACCGCGTGGGGTCGTGCAGGCGGTGTTGCACGTGGTCCTTGTCCTCGCCGGGCACGTCCAGGCTTCGGAAGTTGCCGCTCCGCCCGATGGCCACGATCACGCGCTGGCCCCGGATGCGATCCCCGTCGGTCGTGACCACCTCGTGGCCCTCGGGGGCCGGGTCGATCCGGTGGGCCGTCGCGTGCCGCACCGGAAGGTCCTTTGTCTGGGCCTCCAACTCGTCAACGAGCGCCTCTTTCACCTGCGCGGTCACCTCGAGGTCGCTTGCCGGCGTCATTGCCTCCGGGTAGGTGTAGATCGGCTTTCCGGCCTGGAAGTCTTTGATCGTCGCAAACCGGCGCTGCGACTCCAGGACGCAGAAGGAGAGCCCGCTC
>ERZ1034569.486-NODE-486-length-14473-cov-9.591899_pt1 | contig 14473 bp, 18 predicted proteins | sample MGYA00520706_ERZ1034569 | MGnify/ENA primary metagenome ERZ1034569 (study PRJEB33760, sample SAMEA4777722) | hypersaline lake metagenome | biome: hypersaline environment; feature: brines | place: Spain | collected 2014-08 | depth 0 m ...
AAGTTAATATCAACGGGTGTAGCGGTTGCATCAAGACCGACTTGTTCAGTGCCGGAGCCATCTTCGATGCTGATGTTTCCTGTCACAACGTCATCAACTTGATTTGTGTCACCATCAAGCGCAAACGACCCCGCAATCTTCGCAACACGGTTTTGAATCCCACCTTGTCCATCCGATTCAGCGCGAACGATAAGGATTGGCTCACCGTTGATGTCAAGCGTATATTCATGTCGGGTGCCTTGTGATGACCCAGTAACGGTCGGGAGGTCCGCAAGTGTCTGTGTTGTATCGGTTTCTTGGTATGTTATTGACCGCCCAGGTTGCAGGTCAATATCTCTATCCCCGAATCCAACGGCTGCATCTCGGGTGACTGTTGTGTCTTTTCCAAGTGCAAGTGAGTCAACACCGCTTGCGGTTGCACCGCTTCCGACTGCTGTTGCACCATCAGCATCAACGGTGATACCCGTTCCAACACCCGTTGCATTGGCTGCATCAATGGTTACACCCTGTCCAATCAGCGTTGTATCGGCTCCAGTGACAGTCGAGCCTTGCCCAAACACAGATGCGTTTTCTGCCAGCGCGGCGGCTGCTTTGCCAAGTGCTGCTGACCGATTCCCATTTGCACGGGCATTTTCACCGATTGATACTGTGTCATTGCCTTCTGCCTCTGCTTTTCGACCGGCGATAACCACATTCTCGCCGTTCTTATTTGACCCCGCTTGATACCCAAACACCGAGTTCCAGTTTGCCGGGGCACGGGTCTCTGCACCGACTGCTGTTGTGTCATTTCCAGTTGCTTGTGCGTCACGGCCGACCGACACAGATGAGTTTGAGTCAGCAATCGTGTCAACGCCAAGGCTTGTGGCACCAGTTACGGCGGCAGCATTTTCACCAAGCTGGACTGGGTTTTGAGCAAGCTCATCACCTTGGATGTCAATGCCGTTTTTTGAGAGGACTTCAAGCAGTCCATCATCATCTTCATCAGCAAATGCTGACCGCTCTGAGTATTGAGTTGCCATGAATTAGTGGATATTGACTGTTCCACGGATTTCATTTTGTGGGTCGCCGGATGTGTCCTGAATCACAAACACAAAACGGTCAGATTTGACGCGGAGATTGGCGAATACTTCAGTTGTGTCGGTTAGCGCAGCAGGGGACTGTTCAAACAGTGTATTTTCGTCTTCATCAACCCAGATGACGGTGATAGTGAATTGTGAATTGTCAAGGCTTTCAACGCCAAGAGCCAACTCCTCGTTCCCACCGATGTCGGGGGCTGAAATCAGGTCTGCATCCGTTGGGATAGCAAACCCATCATTCGCAACAAGGTCATATGCGTTTCCAGACTCATCTGTGATGTCAAAGTCGGCTTGCGATGTGCCTGCACCACCACGCGGGACCATCCGTTGCTGGAATGACTGTGGTGTTGCACGTCCGCTTGCTAAGACCATCTGTTATCGCCTCCGTTGATTGGGTTGTTGTTGGAATGACTCAGTTGCGCGTGGGTCAAAGTCTGTGACCGTCACCCGGACCTGAAGGTCAAGTGCGGATGTGACCGACCCGTTTTTAATCTCAGCTTCAACTTCCGCACGGGCTGGGATATACTCAATCGGGCGGAACGGGATGTATTGGTTATCATCGGTGACAAACTCCGGGTTTGGGTGGTTTTTTGGAAAGAATGTGTCAAGGTCAGTCACCGTGTCAGTTGCACCCTGGTCGGTGGATGGGTCAAGCAACCCAGGTTTTGCAGCAAGATTCACCCCGATTGAGTTGTTTGCCCCGGACGGCCATGAAACCCCGACTCGTTGGATAAATCCGTTGAATGGCATGTAGAATGACTCCTCTTCAGTTTCCTGGGGAGCTAGTTCAATCACCCCCAAGTCAAACACGGCTGACTGTGGAAAGTCGATGCCACGCTTTCCGTCTGCCGGTGGGTAGTCTGTTGGTCGTTCTGTCATGGACAGTCGTTATGCAGACCCGATTCCGTAGTCAATTACTCGTGAATGTGAATCATCCCAATCATCGGGTTCGTTAGTGCCAAGTCGGAATGTACCGATGCCACCAACGGTCGTCATTACAGTCGGTGGGGCGTTTGTTGATTGCTGTGGTGTGTTATCGGTGACAATCTCGACCATTTCATCTTGCAGTGCGGTGTCCGTGACTGGGGCAAGTTTGTACCCAGCCCCCGTGAGATGGAGGATTGCGTTGTCAGCACTGATGGAGTCCTCTGCATGGAACCCAAACTGTAGAAACTCACCGTCGTCATCGTTACGGAATGAGACCCGCTCGGTGGTTTCTGGTGGCGCATATTGACTATCAATCCGTTTTGAGTCAATATATCCGGCTGGGTCTGGGACAGTCGGGTCTGGGAAGTCTGGCTCTCCCTCTCTGTCAGAGGCGCGATTTGGGGCACTTGATGGAGAGACATTTTCATAGACGCGGAGACTTGGATGTTCGGGGGCGTATCCAAAGTGCAACACATGGTAGTCGTCTATCTCATTTCGGAGGATGTCTTCACCAGTGCCATGTCCACCGTCACCAAGGTAGTCAAAGTCCGATGATTCACCGTCTGCAAACGCGCTCAGGGCGTCATAGCGATAATAGAACGGAGCCGTTTTTGTGACCTTGAAAAACCAGCCTTTGTATGTTTCCGTGACCTGCCGGTTTGCTTTGATTTTTTCCTCAAGAGCCATTGCGATGACAAGCCCATGCCCGGGGTCTCGTAACCGAGACTGGATTGTTCCATATCCATTCATATACTCGTGTTTTAGCGGTAGACACTTATCGTTTCGGTCATTCTATGAGCAGTTTTAACAGCAGGAAAAAAGCGTGTGGGAGAGACGAAAGTGTGTTATTCGCCGTGGCGGATTCGGATACCGCCGTTGAGGACATCCCCACCAGTCCCGGCTGATGTGACTTCGATTGCTAACGACCCATCAACTGAGTGTTTGTTTTGGTCGGGGATGAACGTCTCAACTGTATCACCGGCTGAGACGGATTGGGCTGTTGAAAACACAGACTCTCCATCAAGCAATATGTTAAACTCGGCATCGGCGTTTGTCGTTTGTTCAACGGCAACCGATATGACCTCGATTGTGCTGTCTGACTGATGACTCAGAAACACACCAAGCGATGTTTCGACGGCTGAATCAGCCGCAATCTCACCGAACGTAACTGTTTCTTCTGTCATTCGCTTAGTCAAGGATAGCTGGGAATGTTGGGTGGTCTGCGCGGACAACCTCAACGCCGACAGGGAATAGCCCCGTCTTTGTGTCTGTTTGAATCACGTTGGCGTCAATATCAATCTCGTCGCCAGGTTCGACAAGAAGTGGTCCACGATGCCGTTCAGCGACTTTGAGTGTGTCGTGGAAGTCGATTGCATTACGGATGTAGAACGGGCGACGTGCGCCGATTGAGTCATTGACTTTTGCTTGCGTGAAGTCAAAGACAGCATTACCCGGATTGGCAAACTCAACATAGCCCAAGATGATGAGAGCCTGTTCGTTCTCCGTTGGGGTGAACGAAACATCGTCACCAGCGGTCTCATCAGGGAAGATGTTGAACTTCCCTTCTGCCGATGGGGTCTGGAAGTACGAGATGTTTGAGCCAGTTTTCTCTTGGATTGGGCGGATGATAGCCTCACCACCACCTTCCGCATCCCAGTCAAGATTTGCTTGGATTGGGTCATCAAGGTTCTCCGAGTTATGGAGAACATGTTGGACAAATCGCTCTGTGACGCTCTTCCAGCGACGGAAGAGCTTGAGAATCTGTCGCCCTTCTGCGGCTACGTCAACCGCATCTGGGTAGTATGTACGAATGACCTCATCGTACATTTGGTCAAAGACCGTTTTCTCATTAAACTCGGCTGTGTTCCAGCCTGGAGCTTTCTGGACATTCGACCAGATGTTGTTGTCAACTTCTGGGTAATAACTTTCCTCATCAAGCGGAACCGTATCCGTGCTTGAAATCTCCGATGGCATACACCATACTCGGAGAGCAAGATACTTTTATCCTTGTGTCCCATTGTAATACGTATATGACCCAAATCGCTGTCAGACTTGACGATGGGATGGTAAACAGTATCGAAGATGAGTTAGACAACGACCCGCGATTTGAGAATCGCTCGCAGTTTATCCGCTATGGGATACGAGTTGCGTTGAAGTCAGAGTACGAACAGTCAGAATGAGTTATTGCGCTTCGCTGTAATCGCTATTCATCATATAGTCGGTGCCACCACCCATTGCGTTTCCGGTGCCGCCGCCGGAGTTACCGTTGAAAAACTCTGAGAGTGACTGTGACGCACCACTTCCTGATGAGTTACCTGTTTTTGGAAGGATTGCTGATGCACCGCCTGCTGGAAGTGCGGTTGCTGCATGTGCTGTGAAAAAGTCAGCCGTGCCATCAATCAGCGTTTGGTCAAGATTTACCGTTCCGGTTGTGTCGAGTCCCCACAACGCGGTTGCCGCAACGCCTGTGCCAAGCCCATACATAACGGATGGTTGTTGGAATCTATCTTTCCCCGCTTCATCAAGCGTGAGTCGTGCAGCAAGCGTTCCGCCAAGTCCAGCAATCCCGCCAGCAATCCGATGGATTTGTGCCATATCCAGATGTGGTCGCCCCGCCGTGTTAAGTTTTAGGCTCTTACTGGGTGTTACTCACGTCAACTGTATCGACCGCGCCACTTGCTGCCTCTTGCACCTGTCGTAGTGGCTCACGAACCACATCAGGCGGGACATAATCGTCAGCCTGTGAGATGAAGAGCGCACCCAACCCCAAGGCACCGCCGATAATCGCAATTTGTGTCGTTGGGATGTCCGGCACCAAGCCACCAACTTCTGACACGACATTTGTGTTGTCAACAACGTATTTGCTGCCCGCTCCAGCCGCCGCCCCAACAACCGTACTTGAGGTTTCACCGTCGCCTAACACCGTTCCGGCGATTGCCCCACCAGCAGCATACGGGACAAAGCCTAACAGGCGACGTTCTTGTGCCTCATCTTCGGATAATATCTCAATCCGTCGTGGTCCAACACTGTCAGTTGTCTGCCACCCGATAGCAGTTTTATTTTGCGCCTTTACCGTCACCGCAAGTTGCTGTCCTGGCTTTCCCTGTGCTGGGATGTTGAAGCTGACAGTGCGTGTTTGACAATGAGTCAGATTGTATGTTTCTGAGTAGCGTGGTTCATTGAACGCCGGAGACTCGATTTTCGCACGGACTGGAATCGGAGAGACAACCCGCCCAAGATTCTCATAGTGGACAGCCCCGGTTATCGTGACATTCTCACCAGGGGTCGCAAACGGTGGGACTGACACAGTACGAAAGTGTGCGCCTTTGAATCCAGGCACATCAGGGTCATCTGTTGTGTTATCCACACCAACAATATCGGGTGTTCGCTGTGTCATCGACAGCGACATCTCTTGATTTGGAACCGGCGTTTCAGACAGTCCACGCTTGCGGAGGGCAGAATTAAGTTCTGCATGTGTTGTCCCCGGCATATACACGCTTTCACCGGAAATCGTGTGGGGATGGGTCCCACCAAGCCCTAATTCAGACGCAATCGCCTGTGCATGACTTTGACTCCGATATGTCAACCGGGGTAATCCAGGGTCGCCCGGATACCGCTGTTGTGATGACGCCATATATCGCGTTTAACCCCAACGGGTGAAAACTCGTTGGGTTGTGCTGATTACAACTCGTCAAGTGAAATGAATCCAGCGAGTCCAGCACCAGCCATCAATGCGCCACTTTCAACTTCACCAAGTGAGCCAAATAACCCCACAACATCTTCGGTGCCATCTTCTGTGACGCGAAGTGTGCGAGACACATCCGCATTGCCTGTTGAATCCGCGTTCTTACAGGTCCCCTCGCCGCTATATCCACCTGTATAAAGGGTTAATTCGGTCGGTCCTCGAAACTCAAACTCACCTTCAAGCGTTTCTGTGTCACCAGTTGTTGCATCAAAGTTGTATGTCCCACCGTTGCCTTCGATTGTAAAACAGGCTTTCAACACAGGTAATGATAACTCAGGCGAGACGATGATAGCAGTCCCATAGTTAAACTGGTCGTTTGATTTTATGTTTCGCAACGTCGCTTCGACTTCAACCATATCGCCGGGTGATGGGGCTTTGGGTTCAATCTTCACGTTGTCAATCCGCATTGTTGCTTCACCAGATGCCATATTGAATCACAGTGTCATATGCGTGGATGAAAGTAAAGAAACTGTGGGTTGAATCAGTCACTCGTCATCGGTGGCAACATACCCGGCAACACCGCTTAACGCTGACACAGCAATACCAAGTAGTTCAGAATGAGGTTGTTGTCGCCCGCGTCCGTCATAGTCAACGTCTATCACCCATGTTTGCACATTCTGCCCACCCATACCCTGCCCTGGGGTGGGGTATGATGGTTCTCCATTCTGTTCGAGCCACACTTTGAATCCAAACGGTAACTCAGTTGGAATGGTCCCACCGAGGTCCTTGTCAGTGATAAGGTATTCAAACGGCGATGTTGCGTCTGGCTGGATACCATCTGGGTCACACCGCAATGGGGCACGTTTTGTTGGGTCATGGACAAGTCCGGTTTCAACGTTACCCTGTGATTTCACGTCTTCACGACACATCGTTTTTATCACACCGCCTCTGTTGTCGAGGATAGAGGCGTCATACTTGAGATTGTAAAACTCATCTGGAGAACCGTCCGCGATTCCAACACGGTTTGTAAACAACACTTGATTCTCCCCGATTTTTACTTTACTTGGTTCGATATTGAGTTGTTGGATTTCAGCAGTGGGCATGAAATAATGTCTGTTCTTGTAGATGAAAACTGTACTGGGTGATGGAAGCGGTACTGTTACTCGTACAATCCAGACTCAACTGATGTAATTCCAAGCGATGCGATAACTGAGCCATACGCCACCGCGTCATCGGGGATAGTAAACGGCGAAGGAGTGGCAAACTCAGAGAAAAATGAACTACCAGCGACATTCCCATGTCCAGTACAGATGTTTCGCTCGCCGTCATATCCCGGGTTCTCTATCGCTGTTTGATTCAGCCGTTGTTGTACCGTGGGTAACTCGACTGTGCCGCTCGCTGACAATGTTGCAGCAACTACTCCGGTGACTTGTGGAGCCGCCCCGGACGTTCCACCTCGGTTGCCAATGTTTTTGCTGTCATCGCCGTATGGGACAACCCCGTATATCGGTGCTGAGAGGTCCGGTTTTTCACTTCCACATGACCCTGGACCGCGAGACGAGTACCCCTGGAGGGCGTCTGGGTCCCCTCCTCGTCCTGTTGCAGCAACAGTGATTGCTTCATCAGTGCTGTTTGGTCCATTGATTCCATTTTGATTCTCACCACTACATCTACCGCCACATTTTCGAGCACCGTTTCCGGCTGACCAGATATGATACGCATTTGGCTCTTGCATTGCGTTGACAAACGCTTCTGTTTCCGGGCGGTCACAGACACCCGTGCAATTCGTGTATCCCCACGAATGATTGACAACAACAGGACCGCTTGTCTCTTGAGCAAGTGTTTGTAGCGCGTCAGCAGCCGCAATTAACCCGCCACTACCAAATGAGACTTTGATTGGAAAGATGTCTGCCTCATACGCAGGTCCACGGTTTATCCCCGCTGTCTGTTCATCCCCGGCTGCAATCCCCATTGTGTATGTGCCATGTCCGCCAACTGGGTTATATGGGTCATCGCCACCGCTTGCATCAAGCCCGTCAAGAAGCCTGTCAGAACGGAATTGCGACCGATAAACTCCCGTATCGACGTTCGCAACGATGACCCCACTCCCGGTTGCGCCACTATCATGCATGTCTGGCACACCGATTTCAGCGAGTGAGTCGTCAATTGAACTAAGCTCTGCGTTTGGGTCTGGTGACTCGGCTTTCGTGTCAAAGTCTGGGGTGTCGTCTGGAAGTGGAATCTCATACCCACGCTCATCTGCAAGCCCGCTGAGTGTTGATTGTAACTCTGATTCATCTGCAATCAATGGGACAGCCTGTATCTCTTCATAGACAGTTGCCACGCCAGACAGTGATTGTAGTTGTGACTTGACTTGTTGCTCCTGTCCAGGGGCGGTGTCAACAATTGCTGCATCAATCACATCAACTGTGAGTGCATCATTGACGCCAGAAACAGAGAGGATATTATTCAACACAGCCGACTGACTCACGCCTTGATACACGACGATGAGTTTTCGCATATATACACCGTGACAGGCATAGAGTATAGGTGCTTTGACCGAAACTATACAACCGATGATAACGCCAGATTTACGTGATGTGTTAAACGCCCGTCCGAATCAGACGCAATTTAATGTCTTACTTGACCCAACCCCGATGGGTGAAGAGCAAGTCAAGGCGTTTCTTGAACAAAGTAACAAAGGCTATAGCCGTGCTCAAGCAGGTGAACAAACCGTCTATCAAACAACGCTAACACGCGAAGAGATACAGCAGGCAAGCGGTGTTGCCGCCATCCAAAAAGTCGATTATGCTCCGTCATTTCAACTTCTTGGTGCTGCACCACGGGATGCACCACAGGCTACCCAATCAACTGTATCGACCGTTGATACAACGGATATGCTTAATGTGACAGCGGCATGGGAAGCGGTCGGGAAGGGTGACGGTGCATCAGTTGGAATTGTTGACTCACCTGTTGATGCGACACATCCCGCAATCAAGTCAAATATTGTTGCACAGGAGGGTCCAGACGGTAAAGGAGAACATGGAACGTGGGTCGCTGGGTGTATTGCAGCGACGGAGATGTCAGTCGATGGAACAGCGATTCGGGGTGTCGCTCCGAACGTTGACCTCTATACGCATGGTGTGTTGAAAAACGGGGCTGCATCAACTGGAGACATCATTGACGCGATTGGCTGGTGTATTGACCAAGGCGTCGATGTTATCAACATGAGCTTTGGCGGACAACACTCAGGTCCACTCCAGAGTGTTATTTCAGAGGTACGTGCAAACGACATCATTCCCGTTGTTGCAGCGGGCAACACCGGACCTGCAACGGCATCAGTCGCATGTCCAGCGCATCACAGTGACGCAGTTGCCGTTGCTGCAACGGATAGTAACCGTAATACATCGCTGTTTTCATCTCGTGGTCCGGGGTGGAACGGAGAACCAAAGCCGGATGTAGCTGCCCCAGGAGGCGATGCCGAAGTCTCACAAGGGAACATCTCAGCAACAGAGGCGGTCGTGTCAACCGCTCCCGATAACTCAACCGGAGGACTGTTAGGAACATCAATGGCATGTCCGCATATTGCTGGGATGATTGCGCTTGGCGCAGGAGTTGATGAATGACCGGCTCAGACCAAGTTATCGCACGGCTAAAGAGAACAACAGCAGGCGGTCCAGGGGCGATTACGGTTAACTCGGAGTCGCGGTATCTCCCATACCATACCTCAACACAAGGAGCCGGGTTTGCTGATGCAGAACGGTTTGTGAATAATGACACGACAACAAACGTCAATCTTGGCGATGTTGCGACTGCTTCTGCTGGTGTGCTTGGCATCCTCGGGTCGGTGGCGGGGTCGGAGTAAATATCGCGGGGTCGCAGACTGTATCTAACGGGGGACACTCCCATTATCGTTAAGTGAACATGACACCGATTCACGTACATGGGATTGGATTATCACCTATACTCTAGCCTGATTTTGATTGGCATTGGGGGAAGCAGATGAACCGCTCAAGCCCCAAGAAACAGGATGCATCACAACCGACTGTGAGTGTATTCACCCCAACAGAACAAAACTCAACTGCATCAAAAGCAACCGACATAGAGTCAAAAGTCGAAGGGATGGTGTCTCCTGATGTGACAGTCTCTTCTGTGGCTGATGGGTTTGTTACAACCGCTGATTCAGCGGGAAGAGGACCTGTCGAATTTCCACACAAAATCCTTGATGTGACTGAGACATTCATCAAGAAAAACACGGGGATAACGGACAAGTCTACACTAACAGCGTCCTATCCAAGTGGTAAGACGCTTCAGTCTTGTTTTACGATAACCAATGGTGGGTATGGTGCAGATGAGCTTGGTGAAATCAACAAACTTGCTTCATTTGTCACTGGGCTAGATGTTAAAGCCGAACAGGCTGGACAGAAGCTATACATAGACAGCGGAGTGACGGAGTTTAACCACATCGCATTGGATGTGATGGAAATTGTTGCGAGTAGGGTTTCATTCAACAACGGTATAGACATCCAAGGTAACTCAATGCTAATCAGAGAGCCGAATAACTCAACAACACCCGAATCAACCTCAGACTTCACTCTTGGTGATGTTGCGACTGCTTCTGCGGGCGCAATCGGACTTGTCGGGGTGGTGGCGGGGTTGGAGTAAATATCGCGGGGTCGATTGGGTCGCTTATAAATGCCGGGGAGATTAAGTGCGGGGAGCCGATACCCCGAGTATGGCATTAGAACCATGTCCCCATTGCGGACGGGCGTTTGACCATGATAATGTAGGCGCACGGACAAACCACGTCAATGCATGTGGGGAGACCACATCACAGTCGTCACCATCAACTCAAAACCAAGAACAACAAACGGTTGAGATGGTTGTCGAGGACTCACCAAACCAGCAAACACAGGAGACCCGCCCGGCTCGTCAAGACCAAGTTGGGCTGTCTGAGGCTGGACAAACAGTCGGTGAGGGGATTCGCGCCGTTCAGGACACGTCACGAAATCCAACAGAACGCGCACAAGGGCTTGCTGCGGCTGGTGGGACAATAATCCAACTCGCAAGTGGCATCTTTGAACAAGTTGCTGCAAGTGAAAAAGCCGAAGAACAAGCAGAGCGAGAGCGTGCGAAAACCGCAGACTTGGAAAAAGACCATACCGGACCACAGTGTGTGACGGATGGGTGCTCACATAACTTTGGGAAACTCCCTGTTGGTGAAAACCGCGTTCGGTGCCCGCAATGTGGACAGTCCTATACGATTAACGGCTAAGTTAACTTTTCTCGGTGGTCGGTGAACTTATTTCTATCAAGTCGCTGAGTCGCTTTGCGGCTTCCTGTAATCGACGTTTACTAAGTGCAAGATTCCCACCCTCAGTTTTTCGGAGACGGCTTGGGTGAATGAAAAACCACGGTTCAACGTCATCATTCCCCCACGCACGGTCGCCGGGATTCACATTTGGGCGTCCAGCAATCGCAGGGATTGCGCCCATGTTTCCAGCAAACTCACGGAGAGCCATCACTTCATCCTGTGACAGATATGTCTGGCTTCCAGAGAATCGCTTTGCCTCAAACGCATAGAGATTTATCCCATCTCCAGCAAGTACATCCGGCTGTGCGCGTTGGGTGGCTGCGCCAGATGCAGGCGACCGCATCACAGCAAATCCAGCATCATCAAGCAGATTCACAAGGTTTCGTTCCGCTGTTGTACCTTTGTCCGTCATTGGATATGCACCGTTTGGCGGTGGTGGTCTGTAAGCCCTTGCACAGAACAGCCACAGTCTTCGCATATCCAGCCTATCGGCGTCTGCGGGTCAGAGACGATTGAGTGCTCTCCTTCCGCACACGGATTAGCGATGCTCCGGTCTGGGATGTCCTGCTGTGGACGCGGGATTGATTGCTCGGGTGATGGTTTATCTTCAACTGCCTCAGCAACCGTTTCTGGGAACCATTCAACCGGGAATGAGCCGACTATCTCATACTCCCACGGGGTCAGCATTGGTGTTCCACCAAACTCAAATGTTGGTGTCCACATGGGCGTTGTCCATTTCTCTACCTTTGGAACGTCAGTCGCCCAGTATGGGCAGACAATCATCTCATCAAAGTCCACTCGGAGATTATGTTCTGAGTATGCCGATTGTGGGACCCAGACCGCAGAATACCCCGCGTCAGTAACTCGTTGCGTTATCGGGCGCACATACTTGCCGTCAATATCGGATACAATGAACAGCAACACGCCATCACCGAACCGCTCTGCCGATGTGTCAAACACCGCATCACAGTTTACGTCTGGTGACTCATGGAGCGGTGAGATGTCGGTGTCTAACGTCATCGAAAACTCAGATGCCGCCACTGAAACTTGCGTTGCGTCTGTGTCGAGTGAGTGTCCACAGTCACCGTCCGGGTGGTCAAACCGACGCGGGGTTGTGAAATCATTGTGATATGCTGGTAACGTCTCAATCCGACTGCCGCACTCAATACATCTCACCTCTGAGCCTGTTGGCACGTCAATCGGGGTAACTTCCGTATCGCGGATAATGCCAGAAAACATCGTTATGTCACCAGGAGATGCCCGCCTTGCGGTTCGTATATCTCTCCTTTTTCAAGTAGCGTGTCAACTGTATTCGTGACTTTATTTGCGTCTAATCCCTCTTCTGTGCAGATTGTGATGACTTTATGTAGCGGGACTCCGTTGGCAAAGTGGTCTTCATGGCTACTGATTACTTCTTTCACTTTTGCGATGCGAGTCTCCTGTGAAGCTGTGCCATCGTCTAACGCTGGGTCGGGTTTCTCTTCATCCCCCATAACTTCCCAGTCAACACCGTGATTGTCTGCTTGCTGTTTGAGTTTCTGTTTGAGACCGTCCATGCTGATATAGACACCATCTGACTTCCGTTTCTTTCCATAATCAAGGCGGTGGCGTATCTGTCCAATATACTGCGATGTCACATCTCTATCTTCAATGTCGTTGAACATCTTGCGTATGTCACCAAGTTTCAGGTCTAAGCCAGACCAGTCACTCTTGGCTTCCTCTGCTGAGGTATCTGATAACTCCTGATATGCAACTTCCATGCAAGCACGGGTGAACGCCGCCTCTTCCGTCTCTCCTTTCGATTCCTTGGTCTCCTCAACAACGCTCTCGACAAACTCCGAGATGTCGGTGTTGCATAATTCTGCGACGAGGAGTACCGACGATAGCTTTTCGCCAAGCCGGTTGTAGATTTCCTGTGAGTCCATCATATCTTCAACTGTTTGTTGGGCTTCTTTCACCCGTGGTGATGCTAACACACGCGCACGAAACCCCATCAGTCGATTGCGGAGTTGGTCTGCATCTGCAACCTGTCGGGGCATCTCTCGACTTGCCTTTGAGGTTTTAACAGTGAAACAACGTGACTCCATGTCATCATCTACGGTGAATTGCGTCGAGATTGAAACATGGGTGAATGGGTCAAACACTTTTGGTGTGTACCCACCACCAGCCGACTCAGTGGCTCTCATGGCGACCTCTCCACGTTTTTGTCCAGCTTTGAGCACTGCATCAACCTCGTCTTGCACGTCGTCTGGAAGGTCGTGATACTCGCTCAAGTACAGCGTAACGTGATAGTCGTTGATGGCGCGGAATAATGCCGCAGATGACGGAGCCGCAGTGTGAATACACCGATATGAGACTTCTTTCAGTGTGTTCAGCAGTCTGGTTTTACCGGACTCATGTGAGCCAGTGATGAGTAGGTGGGGCACAAAGTCCAACTCGGGGCGAATCCACGTCGAGATGGCGTAGGCGGCTAGCCCATCGTATAGGTAGTCGTCGCCTTCCCAGTGGTTGTAAATAAACTCTCTCACGTCATTGAATAGCGTCTCAATGTCCGGTTGGGCAATCCCACTCGGTGGTTGCCAGACAAGTCCATCTGTCGGGAACAGGTTGAGTACATCTTCTGTGTTTGTCTCCTCTGGTAGATTCGCCAACTCAAAGTCTCGCTGATTTTCACATACCTGACAGTAGTTTGGTTCTCGTGAATCAATGTCATCTCCGACAATCGCATCGCCGCTGTCTACTGTGTTCCCACACTGGATACATGCCCATGTGCTGTAGTTGATGAATCCAGTGTCTCGCCCGTCAGCACGGGGGACAAACAGTCGCACCCGGTTGTCATCATCAACAATCAACTCCGGTGGGAAGTCGAATTTACCGATGTCAGCATTGTTATAGTCTGGTTCAATGACGTTGATAATCCCCATCTGGTCGAAGTTTGGGATGTCTTCTTTGAACACGCCTGCATAGATGTTGTCACCTATCTCAACATGGGAATCCCACTCTGGGTATGACTCTTCTTTCACCACCTCATATTTCACATGGTCGCCATAGTTCGATTGCGGCACTGACACGTCAACGCTGTCGTTATCTCCGTTTTCTCTCATAGTTATCACTACTGTTAAATACTCACGGAAACAAAGAGTAATTGCGAGACGGGCTTCCCCTTTGAGAGAGGATTTCCGGTTATCACAACGTTCCTCACTGTGCTACTCCGTCTCCGTTTTCTTAACACTGTGAGTTACAACGCCGTTATTATTTATGTGTTTCTTTTCACTGGTGAAGACACCCCACGTTTTCCACGTTAATTCGGACTGCTGAGAGCCACCCTTTTTACGTGGTCTGTACCCGTAACTCATTCACACTTAAACCCCTCTCAGACCAGAACCGGCAGTACAGCCACAAGGACGTGTGATATATCAGGATGAGAGATGTGGTGAGACCAGCGTGAACGCCACCCTCAGCTAACGTATA
>ERZ1034569.489-NODE-489-length-14427-cov-9.041817_pt1 | contig 14427 bp, 3 predicted proteins | sample MGYA00520706_ERZ1034569 | MGnify/ENA primary metagenome ERZ1034569 (study PRJEB33760, sample SAMEA4777722) | hypersaline lake metagenome | biome: hypersaline environment; feature: brines | place: Spain | collected 2014-08 | depth 0 m ...
CGCCCTCAGCAACCCAGTTGCCGTCGAGTGATCCGTCGACGAGGTAGAGCTTCTGAACACCTAGCCGAACCCCGCTCGGTAGCGAGCGACGGTCCGCTACGCCTCGCCGGAGCTCCAGGAGGTAGCCCTTTGCCTCTATGACGTACTCAGGCGGCAGGTGGGAACGGTTGTAAGCGATGTGCAGAGGGGCTGCTACCGGCGGACGCTCGACGTGGGTAGCACTGTCCAGCGGTGTCTACTTACTGCGGCTGAGCGTCGATGGACAGACCCTGACCCAGCGCTTGACAGTGGTGCGGTGAGTAGCAGGGTCCGCAGGTCGCTCTCCAATATTCCACGTTCTCCTTGACAACCTGTGGCCCTCCCTCAGCAGCCTGCGGCCTTCTGGTTGCCTCAGCGTTAGCTCGTCGGCATTGAAGGGAAGAGCTGGTCTGCGTGCAGTTTGCCCAATTGTTACGGAAAGACCCATTTCCGTAACGCATACGCGGCCGTTTCCGGCACTTCTGCCAACCGGTGGAATTGCGTAACGCATTCACGAAAAGTGTCCACGGTCTCTTCAGATAATCCAGGCGCCTCTTCCGGTGGGGAACCCCACGGTCGCCATCCTCCTCTAGCAGTGAGGGCCTTTGCCACAAAAAATCCTGTGCGTACCAGTTCGATACGCGTCAGCTCTTTGCCGTTGTCACTAGCAATTCCAGTTGGGCCTCCTACGGGGAAGAACGGGGCTGGAATTTTCCACTCTCGCAACCGACCTGCCGCTTGCCTACTGGCCCCCTGCGGTAGCTGGTGCGCTTGTGAGCGCGCTCCAGAGCGCGGCTGAGAGCTCAGGGTTTCGCCGCAGTTGAGTCTGCAGCCGCGGCCTGCGCGATCTTCTGGGCCTCTCCATACCGGCCGGCCTTGTGCAGCGCTTCGATCAGCGCTTCTCGAAGGGGCTGGGACGGGCGCGTCCCGTAGCGCCGGCGCCAGCGGCGGATCAGGGTTTCGAGTCGGCCTTGCCCTTCGCGCAGGTCGATCAAAGCGCTCACCGACTCCCGGTCGGTGCGGTCAAGCGCAAACGCCCGGCGGTACGCGCTGATCGCAGCCGCCGTGTCGCCAAGCGCAACAGAAGCCCGGGCCCTTGCACGGTGGGTTTCCGGAACGCCCGGCTCCAGTTCAACCGCGCGGCTTGCAGCGCGGCGGGCCGCCCGAGAGCGGCCTGCGTCTTCGTAGTACCGGCTCAGAAGAAGGTGGAGACGGGCCGCTCCCGGGAAGGCGTCCTGCAACTTGGTTAAGGCCGGGTCGACCCGATCCCGTGGATATCGTCTCGTAAGATGAGCAAAGGCCTCATCGACGCTCTGGCGCCACCAGCGGGATGCGCGCTGGCGGCGGCGCTGCCGGGCAGAGGGGACTCCCTCCCCGTCGAAGGCAGACGTGTCGACCCGGCCCGCCGGCATCTGGCGTGGAGGCTTTCCGGAGAGCCCAAGACGAATCGCCTCCACGGCCCTATCGAACGCGGCGTCCGGCCGACCCTCCTGCCAGAGCAAGGTTGCAAGGCGAGCGGCCGGTAGTGGGTGGCTAGCCTCTCGGCCCAAAGCCCGCTCGTAGGCTAGGCGGGCGCTGTCGGGCCGTCCGAGGTGCTGGAAGGCCCGGCCGCGGTGCACGTGAGGACCCGGCTCCCTCGACTGGCCGACCCACCGCTCGTAGATGTCAAGTGCCGCAAGCCACCGCCCATCCTTCTCTATGGCGCGCCCGAGGTCGCGAAAGAGAGGTTCTTGGGCAGGCCCCTCCTGCAGGGCCCGTCGGTACTCTTCGGCGGCTCGGCCGTAGCGTCCCTCTGCTTCGTAGATCTCGGCGCGGGCCCGGGCGGCCGCCGCGACGTTCCCGGTCTGGGTTTGGAGAGTGTCGTAAGTGGCCTTCGCATCGCCCAGGCGGCCGAGCGCTCCAAGACGGTCGGCAATGCGGCGCACAATTTCAGGATCCTCAGGGAAGCGTGTGCGCATCTGGCGAAGCACCTGGAGCGCTCGCTCGCTGTTTTGGTAGCGGTCGTAGAGGGAAATCAGGGCCTCGTAGGGACGGCGCTCGCTGGGAAACCGCCCGAGAAGCGAGCGTAGGTGGTCGATCCCCGCCTGCTGCCGGCCGTCCCGAATCAGGGCCTGCCCGTATCCGATCTGGATCTCCACGTCGCGGGGACGAAGGGCTGCAAGGCGCTCGTAGGTATCTGCCAGGGGATCTGTTTTGCCCAGGCGCCGGAGGGACGAGGCTTTCAGGCGGAGGAGCCGGCCGGCCGCCTCGCTCGTGTCAGGGGCCTCCGCCAGCCCCGAGTCGGCCATCTCCAGCGCCTTGTGGGCGCGCCCCTGCTCCAGATAGAGCACGCCGAGGTCGCCGTAGGTGCCCGGCGACGGAGCTTTCCGCAGCGCGCGTCGCAGGTGGCTCTGGGCCCGGGCCGTGTCTCCTGCCGCGTGCGCCTCAACGCCGAGCTCGCGGTGGACCCTTCCAATGCGCTCGCTCAAGAACGCCGGGCCCATCGGCCCAGAGGAGACTCGCGACTGCGCCTGCCGTTTCTCCAAGTCCTGGTAGACCGATAGGGCTTCGGCAAGGTGTCCCTTTCGCCGAAGCAGCTCGGCGCGCGTCATCTGGAGAAGGGGCTGCCCGCCGACGACTTGCCTGCCGCTGGCAAGGACCGCTTCGGCCTCGCCCAGGCGCCCTGTCCGAGATAGAGACAGAGCGAGCATGGCGTAGACCCGGGGGCGAAGGGAGTCGGCCGCGAGGGCGGTCTCCAGGTGTGGCACAGCCGCCTCATAGCGGCCGTCCTGGTATGCCTGCAGGCCCTCTTCGAACGGCGAGGTGCCTCTTCCCTCCTGCCCTAAGGCCGCTCTGCCCCCCACCAAACCCCAGAGGCACGAGATGAGCACCAGCGCACCGCGAACTTGCCCGACGAGTCCGCCGCGGGGAAGGCCAACTCTGCATCGTACGGCAGTGAATCGTACGGCAATAGAAGGTCGGCTCACGGGGCGGCAGTCGCTGCAAAGGTGGCTCGGATGCTACGTAGGCGACACCTAGCGTAGGCGACACCCGCGCAAGGTGATGCCTGTGTAGGCAAATGCCCATGTAAGGACCTATACTAGCCGCTCACGGTAGTTCCAGGCGCAGGCCCCGTAGTGACTACTGGTGGGCCCGCTTTCCCACGGAAAGTCCTCCACGGAAAGCCTACCGGTCTTCAGGGGACTGGGCCTGGGCCGGCTCACTGGGCCGGCTCTGGTTGCCCGAAGTATCGAGGGCCCGGACGCGGTACCAGGTCCCAACCGATCCGGAGGGATCGGTCCAGGCCGTCGACTCTGGTCCGGCCGTGTGTACCGGCTCGTACGTTCCCGTCGGGAGCGAGGCGCGGTAGACCCGGTACCCGGAGAGGTCAGGTGCGGCGACTCGCCCCCAGACGACGCGAACGTCGCGGGCCTTCGCAGAGGGGGTCTCTGTTAAGCGGGTCTCCGTCGAGTCTGTCACGACCGCCTGCACGTTGCGGACCGGTCGGGGTGGGGCGTCGTCTCGAAGGGTAAACTGGACAGGCTCGGACATGGTGCCTTCCAGCCCCACTGAGTCGACGGCCGCGATGCGGTAGACGTACGTGTTGGGGACTGCGGCTGTCGTGTCCTCGAAGAACGTCGTCGGCGCCGGGACCTCCGCCACAGCCGTGTCGGGCATCTCCGCCTGGGCGGCCGTCGTGTCGCCTGTGCGGCGGTAGATCCGATACGTCGTGACATCTCGGTCTGGAGGAGAGGTCCATCGAAGGTCTATGTCCAGGCCGTCAGGGCTCCGCGCAACGAAACGCTCGGGGCGCTCGGGGGGCGTCACGTTCCGGACCTTTACTGTCGTAAATGTCGTGTCGCTGAAGTTCTTCGCCTCATCTCGCGCGGCGACGCCGTACCGGTAGCGTCCCCCCTCCCGGAAGCCCTGCCCGGCCGGTCCCTCGTCGACGAGGGACCGCCCGTCAGTACCGTCGCTGTCGAGTCGGGTGAAGAGCGCGCTTTCGCCGAGCTCTCGCCGCAGAAGCGCGTAGCCGGCGAAGTCGCCGGACTCTGAGTCGTGTTGCCATGTAAGGCGCATCCGACCGCTCGATGAGTCGTACTGAGCGCTAATCGCGCTCGGGGCCGACGGAGGCGTCCGGTCGTTGACGAAGGCCTGCGCGTCTTGGCCCGGCCCGCTCTCGTTTCCGGCCGAGTCGACTGCCGTGATCCGATAGATGTACTGCCCGCCCCCCGCGAACGTGGAGTCGATGTAGCTTGTGCTATCGGAGGGCAGTGGCTCGCTCGTGAGGCGGGTCCCTTTTTCAATGACTCGCGTGGTGCGGTATACGTGATACCCGGCCACGTCCGGCTCCGGTGAAATCAGCCAGTTTACCTCGACGGCCTCCTCCTCGGGAACCCTGGCGCGGACGCCCTGAGGTGGGGCTGGCGGCGTCTTGTCCTCTACAGTAAAGCGTAGCGTGTCGCTGGGCAGGCTCTCTTGGCTGGTCACGTCCACGGCGACGACGAAGAACCGGTAGGTCGTTCCCGCCGGAGGAACCGGAATCCGCTTCGTCTGCTCAGACTTGCGCACGAGGCGGAGCTGGACCTCCCCCGGTGTGACCCGCTCCCGCCCGGACCGGACCACCTGGTACACCCGGAACGAGACGACGTTGTCCGGGATGTCGGTCGTGGTCGCCGGATACGACCATGTGAGGCTGAGCTGCTCTCCGTCCTGCGACGCGCTTAGGTCGGTAGGGGCCGCTGGGCGCTCGCCAGGCACCTGGGTGGTCTCGGTTAGCTCTTCGCCGGTGGGGTTCCCGTTGGGGCCGACAAATTCGGCGCGGTACGTCACCGTCCCTTCAGGCGCCTCTTCGTCCACGTGCAGGTAGCCGAGTGCCCGCGCGAGCGTCGTGTCGGTCAGGGCGAAGCGCAGGGCCGTCGTGCGGTCCGCCCGGAGCTCGTAGTAGACCTCCAGTGGAGAGGAGACACCGAGCCGCTCCTGCAGGGCCGCCATCCGCTCGCCTGAGAGCTCAGATCGAAAGGCCGAAGCGCTCTGAGCGCCACGCACGGGCGTATCCGTGATCCTTGTCTCCTGGCCTTCATGCTGCCGGTAGACCACAAATCCGTAGCGGGCTGGGATATCCCTGGTCTGAAAGATATGTGTATCCCCGCTCGCCTGCGAGACTACGCGCAAGGTGCCCTCCAGGAGCCTGCTTTCCCCCTCCTGCGCCCGGGAAGGAAGCGCAAGCAACGCGCAACAAGCGGTGATGATTAGCAACCTAGCGTTCATGGGGTGGAGTCCGTCGGGAGGCGTCAACAGCAAGAACAATGCGTCGGCGACGGCTTGCCAGAGGCAGTTTGCCGGGATGCCTCGCTGGGGGCACCTTGCCCAGGCGCCAGCAGGCACGGTCTTGCGCTCAGGGCCCGCTCAAGATGGATTTCAGTATGCGTTTCCGTTCGGCCGTCGTCTGCGCGCCGCTTAACCGACCGAGAATGGTCTCCCGCGCTTCCTGCGGAAGCCCTGCGAGCCTCTGGCGCGCCTTTGCTAGGCGGGCCACCGGCACGCCCGCGTCGAGAAGCTTAGAGGCGGCCTCACGCCAGCTGGTTCGAGACTCCTCCTCCCAAGCGCGCGGGCCAAGCAAAGTGCTGAGGTTGTTAAGGAGGGCTCTCCGGCGAGAGGATGTAGCCGCCTCCAGGCGCGAGATAAGCCATGTCCGGTCTGCCTCCTGGTACTGGCCGAGCGCCTGCCGGATCTCTACGAGACGTGTGGGGGCGAGCCCACCGTCCTCGTAAAGCTCGCGGGCAAGCCGGGGCCAGTTCTCCCGGCTGTCGCCCCAATCTTCGGTGCCGATCAGATAGCCCGGCGATTTGGCCGTGCGGGTCATTCCTGCACCATTTTCCATCGACAATGCGACCCGGAAGCCGAGAGCCCGATAGACATCCGGCGTCTCCGCTGGCATCGGCACTGAGCGGCTCTCGCTGAACGTGCCGGTGCCGAGCCCTCGCTTGCTAAGGGTGCCCGCCTGGATCGACCGGCTGGGGTCCAGAAGGGGCTTGAGCTCCCAGTGGACCTCGTTGCCCTGCAGGCCGCTCTGCGGGTCGCCCAAGCCCTGGGCCTCAAATCGCATTCGAGGACCGGATGGGACGCTTCCGGGGACGTACCCGGCCGTTATGGACGGCTTCAGGGGCGGAGTTGAATCGTAGGCCGCGGGCCCGGTTGTGGCCACCCGCGAGGCCCTTCCCTTGCCGTTTATTGCCATGGCCGACACGTAGTATTCTTTGCCCGAAGGCAGGTGGCCCTTCGGGATCGAGATCGACTTCGGCTCCCGGGTCGAGGGAGGAAGGGAAAACTGGCTGCGACCGACCTGGAAGTTTACCTCATCGGTAAAGTCAACGCCGGACTCCGGAAAGTCCCGCACGCTGGTCCCCCTCGGGGACGTGCCAACGGCATAGCGGTAGCCAGCGATACCCGATTCTGGATCCGCCGCCTCCTGCGTAAGGTAGAGCGTCGCCCCTTTCGACCGGGGGCGTACCTGCACGGTGGGCGTCGTCGGGCGGCTTCCGTCCGAGGGACTTATCGCTACCTCCGCGACCGTTGTCTTCTCCACGAGGTTTTCGGACCGGACGTAAGCGTAGAGCGTGTCCTCTAGCCCGCGGCCGGTGTCCGACCAGTCGATGGAAAACTCCGAGGTCCGCCGCTCCCAGTACCCACACCCCTGGGGGCACACCGACGAGCGGTTGAAGGCCGTTTCTGGACCCACCTTGCGGCTAAGCACGCGGAGGTCCGGGGCGAGCGCCTCCGACTCCGGGTCGCGGACCGATACGCCAAGTTCTAAGGTCACCTGGTCCTTCGTGCCCACCTCGCTTGCGCGCGGGGATTTCCAGCCCGGGGCCTTCTGGGTCGCCGGCGCCCGAGTCTCTTGAAACTTGGGGCTCTGGCGGGGGTCCGGCCTCTGCGAATAGCTCCGCACGCGCGGCTCGGAGGGGTCGACAATTGGGGGCGTCGAGTCGTAGTAGAACGGCGCGCCAATCGTATTTACGTCGCTGGTAAGCCCCTCCCCATTGGCGGTTCGGAGGCTGATGTATGTCGGGTCGGTGCCGCTCAGGTCCAGGTCCCGAATGGTGATGCGCTGCTTCCAGTTGACTCCGCTCTGGTTTTGTCCATCGGTGATGCGAGTGCCCGGCACTTGCGTCCATCCCTGCCGGTCCGTCCGGCGGCCCTGCATCGGCCGGCTTCCGACCGCGTACTCGATCTTGGTGACGTCCGACTCCGGATCTCGGCTCTCAACGACAAGCGACACCCGGGAGCTGTCCGGCGACCAGTAGGACTGGACCTGCCTCTGGCCGCTATTGCCAGCATAAGGGTACACCCCTCCTACGATTCCCTTCGGCCGGTTCCGCATGTTTCTGGGACTTACCGTCGGTTTGGTGGGCGGGGTCCGGTCCTTCGTTTCGATGGATCCAGATGGACCGCCCCCCACTCCTGGGCCCCCACCACCGGGCTGCACCGGCGCGGCGAACTGCGCCGTCCGGGCGGCGGTGTTTCCACCTTCCCCGCGCACCCGGAGGGCCATGTCAAACCGCCGGTTCATCGGTGCGGTGCCCGAAAGCTGGTCCGCAAGCGAGAAGGCGTAGAACGTCATCGACGCGGTTCCCTTCCCCCCGACCGTGCGGAACCGGGCGTTCTCAAGCGATCGCCTCTGGGAGTAGCGGCTCAGGTTGATGTCGTAACTGACCTCCGACACGCGGCCCTGGTTGCTTTGCGGCACGGCAGACCACTGGATCTGGACCCGCGAGAAGTACCCTTGGTGACTGCTCTGCGCGGTGATGTTTTGGATCTTCGGCGGCTCCAGCGAGGCCACGAGGCTCTTGAGGGTCTGCTTGTATTTCTCGCCGGCGCCGCTGTCGCCTTGGGCCCGGCGCCATTCGACATACTCCTTCGCCAGGCCGTAGGCGGTCGTCGTCAGGTCTGCCTTCAGCGCGTAAAACTGGTCGACAGTCTCCGTAAAGCCGACGTGAGCATCCTTCAGCGGCCCGATCCTCTGCCGGTACCTGTTGGCCACGCGCCGGGCCTGCTGCCGGGTTGAGTCCCTGTAGGCCTGAAGGCCCTTCTTGTGCATATCCCACCAGACCTCCATGCCCGACTCGACCCAAAGCTGCCGAAGCTTTTTCTTCGTCTCCTCCGTGAGACCGCCACTTCGCCACCTGAACTGCCCCTTGTTCCAGCGGCTTCCCGGGTTTTGTTTTCCAACCAGCTCGTCGACGAGCGTGTATCGCTTTTCGATCCGGCTCTTCGCCTTGGCGAACTCCTGATTGTTCTGGGGGGTCGAATAAAGACCCGCAAGCTCTCCTCTCACGTTGCTTCCGTTTCCGGGCGTCCCCGAGCTGGAGAACCGTACGAGCTCTCGGGTCAGGAGGCGATCCGCCTCTGAGGAGCGCGCGCGGTAGTTGTCGAGCCGGCGAGCGTAGTTTTCGTTAACGGCCGTGATGGCGCGTCGGTACTGCTCACCGACATCGGCAATCGACCGGGAGTCGACCCGCTCATTTGTGAGCCGACCGGTTTGGGAAGTGGGGTGCTCCCCTGCACGTGCCGCTGGCCTGGGCGGGCGCGGGCCCTGCCTTAGCTCTCGCCCTGTCTCGCTCCCTTCGGCCGAGCGCGCGGCCGGCGGAGGCGAACTGGGACCGCTCGGCCGGATCTGCCCCAGGTTGAGGTTTTGCCCTAAGTTAAGGTCTCGCCCAAGCGCCCGGTAGTCTACGATCGTCTTGCCGCTGGCCACGCGGTCGAAGGTTTGCAGGTCTGCCAGGGCCGCCGAGAGGGCCTTCCGGTACTTCCGGTCGAGCTGCTCGCGCCGGCGCTTCGCGTCGGTCAGTTGGCCGGTGTTGCGCTGCGCCTGCGCCCCGCTTATCTGAAAGCCCGGGAGCTGAGTCACGGTCCCGTTGCCATCCGTGACGGGGGAAATCTGCGCGCTCTGAACCGGCGTGGAGAAGGAGCGGGCCCGGCGCTGCTGCTTAATCACGAGCCCGCGCAGCTGGGACTCGGCCTCTTGCAACCGGCTTTGCACCTCTTGAGCGGCAGCGCGTAGGCGGGTAAGCTCACGCTTCATGTCCTGCCAGGCCTGCCGCATCTTGGAGGTGTCTGCGACACCCTTACCAAGGGGGCCATTGGTGGCTTGCTTCATCAATTTGTATATCTCCCACCGGGGCTTTCCCTGTTTCTGGTTCTGCTTGTCGATAAACCCGAACAGATCCGACCTGGCCCTTATCCACTTGTCGGTGTAGGCCGCGTAGCCGGCCTTCGCCAGGTCTTCGGCGGGGGTCCCCACCGCGGAGGGGCTCGGGACCAGGGCTGCCTTCTTGAGCTGCTGTGCCTTCGAGCGGGCCTCGCTGGCCTTCTCCCCCATCATCTTGGCACGGGACCGCATCTTGGCGATCATCTCCTCGTATTTCTCGTTTTTGCCAAGCCCGACGTCGGCTCCATCATCCCGAATCGCGACGTGGCCGGCGACCTTCCCGATGACGACATGGACGGCCCCGTACGCGTAAATCAGGTGGTCTCCTCCGTCCTGGATGTAGGCCCCCTTCACCTCCGTCCCGACGGTCGCGGGGCCAGCCTCAATTTTCGCCCACACCTCAGCGTAGGCCCCCATGTTTGATCGATTCGGAATGCCCCACAGGGCCATCTCCCAGCCGGCGGTCACCTGCACAATCCCTTCCTTCGGAATCGCGACCTCCGTTTTGGCGTCGATGTAGAACCCGTCCGAGCACAGAACCAAGTCCCCATCGGCCGTGAGGATGCCGCCAAGCACGTCGACATCGACGCCCGACCCCTGCACGTTGGAGAACCCGGTACCGGCGGTGTAGAGGGCCCACTCATCTGGAGAACGGGCAAAGAAGGCACCTCCCATGCTGGCGTCCACCAGGTTCATCCCTGGACTGACGCTCAAGCCTTGGTAGAAGGCACCGGACACGCTTCCAGTCTTCCAGTTGACGCCGAGCACGTTTGCGCTCTCGATACCCCCCGGAATTGGAAGCAGCGACCCGTCTTGCACAGACTGGTCAACCAAGGCGTAGGAGTTGGTGACGGTCACCAGCGCGCTTCCCTCGAAGACGTAGCTTCCGCCTCCCCCAATAACGCCCACGCCGCCGAAGACCTTCACCGTGAAGAAGGTCTTGTTGCGGGTTCGGATCGAGCTGCGCCTGGACTGGATGATAGGCTCGTCACTGAGCTGGACGGCGTTCTCGGCCCGGTTTACCGTCTTGTCCCTCGCGCGGAGGAAGAAGCCAATCCCCGCGCTTTTGATGTCGATGATTCCAGGGACGATGGGTATGCCCCCCCGGGCCGCGAGAAACATCCCGACCCGCAGTTTCCGGTTAGGTGCGTTTTCGATCACGCCGACGAGGGTGCCCCCGACGCCTCCTCCCCCCTCGCTGTCTAGTTTCCCGCCGATGCTGGCGTTTCCGATCACCTGAAGCCCGAAGCCACTGCCTACGTTCGTGTATTTGACCGTGGCCTCGACATTGGCCGCCCCCTCCATCTGGAAGTTTACGCCCACGACCTGCAGCTCCACCTCCCCGCTCATGGTCCGGAAGAAGAGGACCTCTTCGATCCCGCCGCCTACGGTTGGCCCCTTGCCAGCCCCAATGGTGAGGTTCAGTGCCGACCCCCTCTGGTTCGCGAACCAGAAGTACCGCCGGACCTTCGGCTGAATCTCCTTTTTCTGGCTCTGGTCGGGCACGTCTCGCATGTTGCCCGAATACGTATCGATTGCCGACGGAAGGCGCTGGTTGGTCCCCCTCTGGAAGAAGCCCAGCTCAAGCTTTACGATCGGGTCGGGGTCCTGGGCGTTCGGGTCGCTAGGAAGAATGCCGAAGCTGCCCCCGCGGAACTGCCCGCTGCTTTCGATCCCGTTTTTCGTGATCGTGAGGCCCTTGTACGCCGCGTCCCCGTACACCGCCTTTATGTCAATCTCCGCGCTTCCCCCAATCGTGAGCTCCAGTGGGCCGGCCCCTCCGGCCGAGACGCCAAGCTGCTCGAGCGAGACGGCCAGAAAGTCCATGTCGAACGTAAAGAGAGGATTCTCCGGGGACGCCTTCGCCCGGGCATTGAACTGCACGTCGGGCCGGTAACTGCCGGGCTGCCCCTTCAGGCCGACTGCAATCCCTGGATGCTTCTGCAGATTTCCGGCATCCCCGAAGTCGACGCGCTTGCTCGTGTTGTTGTTGAGGTACAAGGACGCCGCGGCCCGCAGCGCCGGCGTCCGGTTTGACTGCTCCACGTTCAGGTCCAGCCCCACGCCGGTGAGATCAAATGTCGCGAACTCGCCGAAGTCGACCTCCGTGGCGGGGTTATTGCCGATCTTGTGCTTGCCGCGGTCGAAGTTAAAGTTGGGCCCCTGGACGCTCACGTCAACCCCGCCGCCGGCACCGCTCTCCACGGAGATGTTGGCGTCGGCCGTGGCCCCGAGCGGCTGGGGAAGCTGCGCCTCGGCCGTTCCGCTCAGGCCGATTGGCTTCGACCCGCCCGACTGGCTAAACGCCAGTTGCTTGAGCACGAGGTGCTTGCCCAACACCTGGAGATCCCCGGTCTTGACGGAGCCGGCCGAGAAGGTCCCGTCGCTCCCAATCGTAAGGCCGCTGAGCTGCATCGGCTCCTTGGGGCGGAGGAAAGACAGGGTCCCGTCGCTAACAGTGGCGGTGACCGCGAGCGGCGACTGCTTGAGCCCCAGGGATAGCCGGTTAACCGTAAGGCCTACTGCTCCACCGAAGAGCGACAGGCTCTGCTCCTGAGAAATGGTGGCCGACCCAACCGAGGCCAAAAGCTGGGCTTGCTGGTTGGGCCGCTCGACTCCTACGGTCAGGTCCTGAACAGTCACCTCGAAGCCCTCCAGAAAGTCCGAGGCCGAATACACCCCGTTCAGCGTCGCGCTCAGCTCGCTTCCGCTGGCCGTCACCACGATTCCGTTGGTCGGGTTCGGGTCGAAGGTGCCAACCCCCATCGGCAGGTCCCCCTGCACGTGGTTGGCCGTCCCCGTCAGGCTCCACGACTGGGACTGGGCCGAGTAGGTCCCCGAAAAGTGCAGGAGAACCGGCTCGCTGCCTCCTGAGCCGCCGCCTCCCGGGCTATTGCCTCCGGAAGCGCTCGTCGAGAGGAGTGGGGTTTGGAAGTCTCCGGATAGCCGGTAGGCGTGCTGGGACGGATCGCTTCCAAACTGGATGTCGAGCCCGCGCACCTTCGCGGTAAACTTGGGGTCTGCGCCGCTCGGCTGCTGGACCTCCGCGACGGGCGCCTGGTTTTCGAGCGCGGTCCGGTGTAGCTTCGAGTAGGTACCAGTTCGCGCGCGGCCCTCAAACCCGCCCGGGCCGAGCGCCAAGTCTACCGTCAGGGAGGTCCCTGCCTGGAGAACCTCTGGAAGGTCGACCTCGGCCTCGACCTCGAAGGGTACCGGTCGTCCCGGCCGGTAGCGAGCTTTTGTCAGGGTGAAGGGATACTCTGGGCCTAGACTTAGTCCCGAGAGCGAAAGCTCAAGCGAGCGGGCGCTCACGTTGCCCGCGTCGTCTATGACGGCGCCGAAGCTGACGTTTGTGCGGGGCGGGCTTGGGCCCCCGAGCCCGGCGAGCACCAGGTCGACGCCCCCGCTCTGGCTCTGTATTTGTGTGCCGCCCTGCGCCTGGGAGGCGTTTACTCGCAGGTCGCCAGTGGACGGGTCCCGGAGCACCAGGTAGGCCACGCCTGTCGACGGAAGCCCGAGCGTGTCGGGCACGGCGGCCTTCGCAACCGTGCCCAGATTTGCGTGCAGGCCCTGCTCGTCAAACCAGATGAGCGGCGAGCTGGACTGGGGCCGCGACAGGTTCGCCCGCCCGCCGGAGATAGCGACGGGCCGGGTGCCGATCGTAAATCCGTTCTCGAAGCTCAGGTCCAGGCTGGCAAACTGCTGCCCCTGAAGCCTGGCTTGCGCGGTGCCCCCGCCGCTGAAGGAAAGCCCGTCCTTCGAAAGCGTAATCGGGCTGCCCAGCGACAGGCGCGCGCCAGCACTTCCGCCAAAGGACGTAGACGGGTCGACCAGGGACCAGTCGAGCGGGCTCGCCGTGGCCTGGAGCGCTACGTCCGGGTCAATGGTCGCCGATCCCCGGTCGATGGGCAGGCCCTGGCCTCCATCTCCCTGGCCTGCGCCTAGAGAAAACCGCAGCCCGTTGAAGTCTACGCCGACGGACCGCCCGGACTCCAGGTCGAGGGTTCCCGACACCTGCCCCAGGGCAAGCCCGTTTGCGCCAAGTGTAGCGACGGGCCGCGCTCCCGCAGGCGAGCCGACCGTAAAGCGAAGCAGCGGGTTGGAGGCGCCGAGGGGGACCGGAAGGCCAAAGGGCGCGTCGACTTCTACCGAGCCGCTCGTGACCCGTCCCGCTAGGAGATCAACCCCCACGTTCGTGCCCCGAACGGTGATGGGCGAGGCGTTCGGGCCAGCGCCGGGAAGCGACGCTTCCACTGCTCCCAGGGCACGGAGCCGCTGAGTTCCGTTCTGAAAGGCAAACGTTAGCTTCGCCTGGGTCAGCTTCAGCCCAACCGGTCCCCATGAGAGCTGCCCGCACGGGGCGGCGTCTTGAACTGTCCCCTCCAGCCCAGGCCCCTCCACGACTGACACCTGAAACGTCTTCGGCGCCGGGCACTGCTGGCCTTGTGGCACCTGCAGGGGCCCGCTCTCAGGCAGGAGCGAGGCGGTAAGGTCGAGGCTCAGGGCCTGCGCTCCCGAGGGGCGTCCCGATAGCTCCGCGCGGATCTCAGAGACCGAGAGCGCAGGCCCCGCTCCCCCAGGCGGTCCTATCGGAAGGCGCTTCGGGGCGCTCGGCGCGTAGGCGGACGACCCCGACAGCGCGCCTCCGGAAAAGGTGACGTCTGATAGCGTGATGCCCTGAGGCGGCCCCACGTTAGCCGGGCCGAAGGAAGGGAGAAAGACGGCCAGGTCAAGCGTCGGGGCAAGGGATAGCCTTCCGCCCCCAAACCAGTCGAACCGCGTTTTCGCGCCGGTACGGAGGGCAAGCACCTTCACCTCGGCCGGCCCGATCGGCACGCGAGGTAGGCTCAGGCCCGGGACCGACGAGGCATTGACGCTTTGCGGCGGGATCTCGAATCCGCGGTCGCTAAGGCGCACGTGCCGGAGAGGAAGCGCGAAGTCCCCTTCTCCTTGAAGATCAAACGCCAGGCCCACTTCCACTCCGGCGTCGAAGCTGAAGCTCTCCTTCGCCGCGTCATAGGAGAGCGACAGGTCCTTGAGCTTCGGCACCGCCACCTTGTAGGAACCGACGCCGATGCTGTCGGGACTTCGGAGCGACCGGGCCCGCAGCGAGCTTACGCTCAGGCGCGGCCCCGAGGCTCCCTGCGGTCGGGCTTACGCCAGGGTTCCGTCGGCGGCGGCGACCGCCTCCCCGCCAGCCGGGCCGCCCCCTCCCGAAT
>ERZ1034569.495-NODE-495-length-14264-cov-71.106693_pt1 | contig 14264 bp, 14 predicted proteins | sample MGYA00520706_ERZ1034569 | MGnify/ENA primary metagenome ERZ1034569 (study PRJEB33760, sample SAMEA4777722) | hypersaline lake metagenome | biome: hypersaline environment; feature: brines | place: Spain | collected 2014-08 | depth 0 m ...
TGGGGGTGAGGGAACGTATCGACCGTTCATCGGACTCCTGGAATGCTCTCTCCGTACTGACGATCGGAGGTGGGCTGATGATCGCGGCAATCGGCGGGGCACTTCTTGGCACGGTCGGCAGCGCCCTCGGCACGGACGAGTGGACCACGGTCTATCACGGACCTGCCGAGGGTGATTGAAGAGCACCGCGGAAAGCAGAGCCCGAGCAGTCGGTGGAGATCGGCAGAACAGGCCCATCTGGGCCGGTGAGTGGGTCAAGACCGCAGGCCGTCTCGGTCTCACCGGGCTGTTCTAAACAGGGATGGGAACCGCCCGCATCACAAGAGCCTAGGCGCCCTTCATTCCGCCACGGTGCCGCCCACGGCGTCGTCTTCCGGGACGCCCTCGGGCTTCTCGGCAGGAGCATTGGCAGGATCGGCCTCGTCGGGGCCGAGCCCGAGGGCGTCCTCGACGACCTCACGACCGTCCTCGAACGCCGTCCGCAACTGCTGGGCCGTCGCCTCGTCCACCGGTGCCTCCGTAGGAGCGCCCGCGTCTTGTTCGGCCGTCTGACCAGCGTGCCCGTTCGTCTCGGAGGCATCGCTTCCCTCCTCCATCGGGCTGGAGGCGTCGTGCGCTCCCTTCTCTTCGGCACCGGGGTCGCGGGCGTACGCCGCAATCTCGGCGTCCGCCGCCTCCCGAAGCGCCTCTTCACGACCGAGGTGGGCCGCCAGGGCGCGCCGCTGTGCCTCTGTGGGATCCCACCACGTCGTTAGGTAGCGGCGGAGCCGCAACGCCCCGGCCCCGATGCAGAGCCAGGCCACGTCCGCGGCCGCCCAGTCGTCGGCCGGGCGGTGGAAAACCGGTCGCACCCGGTCGCACAGGGCAAGCCGGTGCTCAGCGTCGGCCTCCGCCAGGAAGGGCGATGGCGGCTCGGTGCGGTCGTAGGACAGGTGCAGTTGCTCCTGCGCCCGCGTGAGGGCGACGTAAAACAGGCGACGCTCCTCCTCCCGGCGGGCGGCCGGGGCGTCGTCTGCGTCGGAGTCCTCGGACCCGGAATCATCGGATGCCCCCGCCGAATCGTCCTCGTCGGGAGGGGGCATTGTGCTGTCGTCGCGCGACGTGGGGATCGTGCCGTCGTTGCAGCCCGGCACAAACACGACGGGCCACTCGCGGCCCTTGGCCCGGTGGATGCTCCGGATTTCCAGCACGTCCGCCTGGGCCCCACGATCGGGGCGGTCCACGGAAATCTCCTTGATTCGACGGAGGACCGACGCGACGTCGGGGTGTCCCCGCGCGAAGTCGATGAGCGACCGGGCCGTCCGGATGCGCCGGTCGGCCAGCTCCTCGAAGGCGCTGTAGCGCCGGAGGTAGTCCTCGTAGTCGAGGGCCTTGATGAGCCAGTCGACGGTCCTGTGGGCCGGCTCGTCGAGCCGGTCCACGAGCTGGTCGGCCGTGTCCAGGAAGCGCTCCACCCGCTCGGCGGTCCGGTCGTGCATCGCCCCCATCGAGGCGGCCAGAAGGTCCGTGATCGACGTCTCGTCGCCGACCGCCTCCCGACAGAGGCGCGTGATGAGGTCCGTGCTGACGTACCGGTTCGGCTCCCGCATGAGCTTTTGGAACCGGTCGACGTAGCGCTGCGCGTTGCGCCGGTGGTCGAACCAACCCGCCGTGCGGACCGTCGCTTCGAGGGTGCCCCAGAACAGGTGCCGGAGCAGCACCTGGACCGGGCGGCGGCGGTAGAAGGGCACGTTTCCCACGATCCGGTAGGGCAGATCGCGGTCGATGAAGACCTGCTCGAGGGACGGCGTCTGCGCGTACTGGCGGACGAGCACCACCATTTCGGGCAGGGTGCGGCCCGTGTCGAGCTGAGACTCGATGGCACCGGCCACATGGGTCGCCTCGGCGTCGGCCCCGTCGGCGGCGTGGACCTGCGTGCTGCCGCCGAAGCCGCGGGTCAGGTTGAGGTGCTTCTCGCGCCGGTGGTCGTTGTGGGCGATGACCGCGTTGGCGAGAACCGTGTGCGGGGCCTGCGACCGAAACGTGTCCCGGATGAGGTACTCGTCGGCCTCGTACTCTTCCCGAAAGTCCAGAATGAACGACGGGTTTGCCCCGCGCCACTCGTAGATGCACTGGTCGTCGTCGCCCACGGCCATGTAGTTGCGGTGCGGCTCGGTGAGCACGTCCAGCATCTGGTACTGGACGCGGCTGATGTCTTGGAATTCGTCGATCAGGACGTGCTCGTAGGCCTGCTGGGCCCGTGCCCGCAGGTCGTCGAACCGGAGGAGGGCCTCCCATCCCTCCAGCAGCATGTCGTCGAACGTGACCCACCCCTCCCGCCGCCGCTCTTCTTCGTAGTACTGGTAGAGGGTGACGAAGTCCTCGTTGTCGTGCTCGGCCTGGCGGGCCTCCTCGCGGGCCGCGGGCGGAAGGGCCGCCTCGTCCAGGTCGGGGTAGCAAAGCTGAGCCTTCCAGGCGCTGACCTGGTCCTCCAGCTCGCCGCGATCGATGTCCAGCTCGTGGTCGTCGACGTCCCGCTCGCGGGCGAGGCGCGTGAGGGCGCGGCCGGCCAGGACCGGGCCGAGGCGGGACGGGTTCAGGTCCTCGTCCCCGAGCCGACGCGACCAGTGGTGCTCCGCCTCGGCCCACTTTAGGAACTGCCGGCCCAGCGAGTGCAGCGTGCGGCAGTTTACGTCCGGCAGCCCGAGCTCCGTCAGCCCCGCCTCCAGGTCCTGCGCCGTGGCCCGACTGAACGAACTGGCCAGGATGTCGCCCGGGGCCACGCCCCCCTGCGTCACGAGACGCGCGATGCGGTGGACCAGCGACGTGGTCTTCCCCGCGCCCGCCACGGCAAACACGAGGGCCGGCCCGCGGCCGTGCTGGACGATCCGGGTCTGCTCGTCGGTAAGCTGCTCGCGGTCAATCATGAGACACGGACATGAGACAAGGGGCACGTACCGCCACGCTGCTCGCCGCGGTACGAAATGGACGCTACGCGGTGGGCGGGGTCACCCAACGGTCGGTCAGGTCGTCGATCTCAGCCCGAAGGGCCCGGTCTTCACGGACGGGGTCGACCGCCGGCATCCACCCGGGCAGGTCGGGCGCGGCCCCCTCGGCCCGGCCCTCCGCACGGAGGTGGGTCAGTTGCGTCAGGGCCAGCCCCAGGATCGACAGAATCGTCGCGAGATGGCGCGTCTGGCCGTGTGCCCGTCGGGCCGCAAGGGCGCCCATGGAGACGACGTCCTGGTTGTCCCCGTTCGTCGGGATCGAAGACGTGGCCGCCATCTGCGCATCGTTGCGCATCTCGGCCACCAGGGCCGTCGCGGTAAGCTGCGTGCCGCCGAATCCGCTGTTGGGGCCCGGCTCCCAGGCAAGCAGCGGCGGGGCCCCGCCGTTCTGGTCCGGGGACAGGAGCACGTCCAGCTGCCGCTCGGCCAGCACACCCGCCTGGGTGAGGGCCTCGTTCAGGGCGTCGGCGGCGAACGCAACCTGTTGGCCCTGGAAGTTTCCCCCGTGGAGCACATCCGCCCCGTCCGTGTCGAACACCGGATTGTCCGTGGCCCCGTTCAGCTCCGTCTCGACGAGGTCACGGGCGTGCCGGAGCTGCTCACGGACCGCCCCCAAGATTTGGGGGGCACAGCGGAGCGAGTACACCTCCTGAAGGGGACGTTCTTCCGAGGGACGCGCCCCCTCCCGCGTCGCCACGTCCCGAATCGCGGCGGCACTTTGGACTTGTCCGGAGTGGCCGCGGGCCCGATGCAGGTCCGCATCCAGCGCCTCCCGCGAGCACCCCAGAAGTCGGTAGATCAGACCTGTGAGGGCCTCGGCCCGCTCCAACAGACGCCGCCCGCGGGCCACGGCATGCGCCGCGTAGGCCGTCATGAAGGCCGTGCCGTTGACCAGCCCCAGCGCGTCGCGGCGGCCCAGCCGCAACGGAGCACACCCGACCGCCTCCAGGGCCTCGGCGGCGTCCAGCAGCTCGCCGTCGCTCGTCACCACGGCCCCGTCCCCGGTGCAGACCCGAGCAATGTGCGCGAGCGGTGTGAGGTCGCCACTCGCCCCCAGGGACCCGACTTCGGGGACCGCTGGGATCAGGCCGGACTCGAACACCTCGATCACCTCGTCCACGAGGGCGGGCCGCACGGCCGAGTGCCCCTGCACCAGGGTCTGGAGCCGCGCGATCATCGTGGCGCGAACGAGCGGCGGCGGCGCGAACGATCCGGCCCCGGCCCCGAGATGAGCAATCAATTTTCGTCCACGGTCGCCTTCGGGGGACGGCCCGTGGGCCGACGCCGATTCTTCGTCGGACTCCACGGCCTCGTCCACGAGCGGCCCGAGGCCGGTCGTCACGCCGTAGACGGGGCGTCCGGCGTCCCGGGCGCGCTCCAAGGCGGCACGCGAGGACGCGAGGGCTTCTGTGGCCGCATCGGTCGTTCGGAGCCTCGTGTGCTCGTCCCGGGCCGCCGCTTCGATGTCCTCACAGGCAAGTGCGACATCCGGACCGATCCGCAATGCGGGCGTGTCCGGTGCGGAGGGGGTGGACATGGACGGGCGTCAACTGAGGGGATTCCGACAAGCGAAACACCGGACGGCGCGGCCGGACGAACACATGCGGTCGGGACAGGGACGGGCAACGCGCGCCCGAAGCAGATCGATGCGCCAACCGAGGACCCGAGAGGCCGGTCTCTCGCAGCGCCAACGCGTCCCTAAACCGGTTCGTACCGCCTAGAACGGGAGGTCATCGTCGGGCTCGAAGGTCTCGTCGCCACCGGGCTGCCCATCTCCGCCGGACTGGCTCGGCGGCCCTCCGCCCGAGGCGCCCCCCTGGCCGCCGGCGCGTCGCTGGCTGGGGGCAGGACTCTGGCCTTGCGCCGGCTGTCCGCCTCCGGGAACGGCCCCGTCCGGCCCCTCCCCGAGAAATGTCGCCTCCAGGGCTTTCACTTCCGTCGAGTAGCGGGTGTTGCCGTCCTGGTCCTCCCACTGGTTGGTCTCGATCTTCCCTTCGAAGTACACCTGCGAGCCCCTCTCGAGGTACTCGTTGCACACTTCTCCGAGACGCCCCCAGGCCACCACGTCGTGCCACTCGGTCTGCTGGACCTCCTCCCCGTCGCTGTTGGTGTAGGACTCGTTGGTGGCGAGACTCATGTTGCAGACGGCCGTCCCGCTGCCGGTATATCGGAGCTCCGGATCGTCCCCGAGGTTCCCGATCAGGACGACTTTGTTTACGCTTCGAGCCATGGCGTTCAGTGGGGTTGTTGAGGACAGTGTCGAGGTCGTAAGGGCGTCGGTGCCGAACCGCTGCCGGAGCGCGAAGAGGCCTCCGCGTCGTGCAATTGTTCAAGCGATTGGGGCCGCTCTGGTTGCACGCCTCAAACCGCGCCGACGGGAGCCGCAGGCCGCCCTCAACCAGAGGCGGGGCGGCGGACGCTCGTCCAAACCCGGCGCGCAAGCTTGGCGTCGTAGAGGGCGCGGTGGTGATGCCCCTCCGTCGGAATTGATACGTCTAGGCGCTTCGCCGCGTCGGTGAGCGCGACCCGCTCCGCGTCCCCGAGGACGCGGGTGGCGTCGGGCTGCAGATCCCGCCACGTGCTGTCCTGAATCCGGCGGTGGGTCTCGGGGCACTCGGCCAGGGCAGCGGTCTGAAGGAGCATCCGCCTGTCGTAGGTGGGCCCGAAGGTCCACACACACTCGGCATCGGCCAGGACCGTGTCCAGCCGGTCGGCAACCGTCGGGAACGGGGGCGCATCCGCCAGCTCCTCGTCCGTGATGCCGTGCACCCGCCGGGCGCCACGGGTCACGGGCGCCAGGGGCGCCACGAGGGTGTGAATCAGCACCTCCCCCTGGGCCGCGACGACGCCAAGCTCGATCACGGCATCCTGGGGCCCCGAGCCGGTGGTCTCTGTATCGAGAAAAACGTCCATTGCCGAACAGGGGTGGTTGATCGGGGGCGTTCGATCGAGGCGGCTTCTGAGGCGCGCGTGCCTCCCTCTTCCCGTGGCCGGCCTCTTTTTCGGTCTTGACCGGGGGACTGGGCGCAAGGCGCGTCCATCCTTCTCTGCGCAACGGGAGACGTACCGGGTGCCTCTTCCGCGCCGGGCATCCAGGTCCACACACGGTAACTTTTTGCGGACCGGGCGTGTTGAGGCGAGGTGGGATCGTTTCCCGCAGATCAACTTTTGGCCTGCCGGACGGTGACGTCTACGGCCTCCGGCAGCTGCACCTGGCCGAGCTGGGCGACCAGCTTGGGGCCCGCCGTCCACATCTCAATCGCGCGGTGGTGGATGTGCTGGCTGAAGGACTCGTCGCGGCTCGGCGGTCCGTTTGTCCTGCCCTGGCGCTCGTCCGCGGCGGCTTTCTTGCCGACCGGAAGGGGCACCGCGACCGGCGCCCGGGGCTGGCGGTCGGATACGAACTGGGTGATCTGCCGGACGGCCCGGTCCACCATCTGGTGATCCGTACTCGAGAGGCGAATCTGGAGCACCGGCGGGTTCTTGCGGCCCTTCGGGGGAATTGCGTCCGGAATGGAGGAGGGCGCGAGGTTGACCAAGCGGCCCTGCCCCTGGTACCCACCGGCCCGAAGATCGCTCTCGAGCTTCAGGAGGGCCCGGTCTCGCTCGTCACGCTGCTGATGCCAGCAGTCGTGGGTCGGCCACGGCCAGCTCAGGTTGTCGAAGAGCGTGAAGGGGCCGCTGCCGTCGGTGTGCAGGTACACTTCCTCCCCGCACCACCAGCAGTCGAGCCGGCAGGTGAGTGGGTGATTCAGGTCCTGAAGGCTCCAGTCCTGGCTGATCCTGGGGACGGACCCGCATTCGTGGGTGTGCTGGGACGAGGCGCCCTCTGCCGCCGGCTCCAGGGAACGCCAGGTCCCATCGTCGGACCGGGCCATCCGGACCAGCTGCCCACACCGGCTGCACGTTTTGAGGTACGTCGCCCCCTCCGCCTCGGCGGAGTTGGGAGCGTCTTGAGCGGAGTACACAGGCGAGTCGGTCATACAAAAAATCAATCTGTGAGGCAGGACCCTACGCGGACACCATCGGTGCCTCCGCCCCCTGATGCCAGGGTTCGGACCGGCCCCGCAGGCCAGACGCTGTCCAGTAACGGGACCCAGCGGGGTAGGGTCTCCACGTCATGTGTCTGTTTCGGAGTTTTTCACGTCCACCGCCGGGACCGGGGCTGTCCTCCGTTCTCCCCCCGATGCCCGGAAAATCGAGTTTAAAACTCCCGCGTCGTGCCCGATAACTCTAGTGTTGAAGTATATCAAATCTATTTTCGTTGTGCCTGCCCCCTTCGTGTCGGCACTGCGAGGGGCGCATTTTGTCGTCCCTGCCCCGTTGCTCCAACGGAAGAGGCCGTCCACACTGGCATCTGAACAGATTGACCCCGATCGGCCATGCCTTCACCCCACGGCACATCCCGCTTGTACTCAATGGAGGTTGATGCTGAAATCAACGCGGTCCGGTTTCGCTGGACGGGACAGCCCACGGGGGAGGAGTTTCGGTACGGCGCCAACCAGCTTCTCGAGTTTGTTCGGTCGCGTGCGGTGGCTGGACTGATCGTCGATGCACGGAATGTGACGGCCCATCAACGCTCTAGCATAGAGTGGCTGGTCCGGGAGTGGATGCCAGAGGTGGCGGCGGCCGGCGTCGAATACGTCGCGGTCGTCCACGAGGATGATCTGATTGCCCGAACCGAGATGGAGGCCCTCAACGAGCGGTTTCGGCAGGCCGAGACCGCTCCGCTTTTCTTTCCCACCGATGCCCCAGCGGACGCCCGGAAGTGGATTGCGGAACGGGACCGGAGCACCACCTCCCTGTACCACATCGGCCAGTACCTCTCGTCCCTGCAGCTGTTTTCGTTTTCCTAAGCGGTCGGCCGGGCCCCGTATCCCGTCCCGTCCCAGCCCACTGGCCCAGGCGCGTCTCGGGGTTCGCTGTCCCTCCCCTCCCCCAACGGTCGTTCCCCGCCTGCATCACGGCTCCGGCGCTCTCGTATAGGGGATCGCCCGTTTTCTGCCGTGTCCCACTGTTTTCATGAACGCCCTCGTCTACGACGATTTTGACGCGCCCCTGACGCTCCGGACGGTTTCACGGCCCACCCCTACGCCGCGGGGCGTCGTGCTGGAGGTGCTTGCGTGTGGGGTGTGCCGGAGCGACTGGCACGGCTGGAAGGGGCACGACCCGATGATCACCCCGCCGAACGTGCCGGGGCACGAGGTCGTGGGGATCGTGACGGCGGTCGGGGACCGTGTGGAGGAGTGGTCTGGGGGGGAGCGCGTGACGGTGCCGTTCGTGGGCGGCTGCGGCACATGCGCCCAGTGCCGCGCCGGCCAGCATCAGGTGTGCCCCCATCAGTTTCAACCCGGCTTTTCGGCCCCGGGGGCCTTCGCCGAGTACGTGGGCATCGACTACGCCGACGAGAACCTGGTCCGCCTTCCGGGGTCGATCGACGCGGTCACCGGGGCGAGCCTCGGCTGCCGCTTCGCCACCGCCTTCCGGGCCGTGGTCGACCAGGGAGCGGTGCGCAGCGGCGAGTGGGTGGCCGTCCACGGGTGCGGCGGCGTGGGCCTGTCGGCCGTCATGATTGCCCGGGCCGCCGGCGCCCGGGTCGTCGCGGTGGACATTGCCGATCCGGCCCTCGCGCTCGCCGACGAGGTGGGGGCCAGCCGCACGATCAACGCCGACGACACCGAGGACGTGGCCGCCGCCGTCCGCGAGGCCACCAGGGGCGGCGCCCACCTCTCCCTCGACGCCCTGGGCAGCCCGGACACGTGCCGCAACTCCGTAGCGAACCTGCGAACGCACGGCCGGCACGTCCAGGTCGGCCTCCTGGTGGGCGAGCACGCACGCACCGCCATTCCCTTCGACCGCGTGGTGGCCGACGAGCTGGAGGTGCGCGGCGCACACGGCCTGCAGGCCCACCGCTATCCGGCCCTCTTCAACATGATCGAGACGGGCCGCCTCCATCCCCGTCAGCTCGTCCGGCAGACGATCTCGCTTCCGGAGGCGGCCGATCGCCTGCGGCAGATGGGCGACTTCGCCGGCACGGGCATCGCCGTGATTGATGACTTCGGGGGAGGCAGGACGCAGGCAGAGGTGTGACCCCTGGCTCCCCGAGAGGAACCGGCGCGTCGGGGCCCCGCTACAGCTCCACCATCACCTTGATGGACTCCCGCTCGTCCATCGCGGCGTAGCCGTCGGGCACCTCTTCCAGGCCGATGGTCGTGTCGAAGACGGGCGACGGGTCGAGCGTCCCGTCGAGGACGTCGTCCATCAGCTCGGGGATGTACGCCCGCACCGGCGCGATGCCGCCCTGAAGCGTGATGTTCTCCCGAAAGAGCCGGAACATGTCCAGCCCTCCGTCCTCGGCCCCGAACGGAACCCCGACGTAGCCGATCGTCCCTCCCGGCCGGCATACGCTGATCGCCGTTTCGATCGCCGAGGCCGCGCCGACACACTCCATGACGTGACGTGCGCCCCCACGCGTCATTTCCCGAACCTCCTCGACCGCCTCTTCCCCGCGGCTAGAGACAATGTCCGTTGCGCCGAAGCCGCGGGCCTTCTCGAGCCGCTCCTCGTGGTGGCCCATCGCAATGATGCGCTCGGCCCCGAGCCGCTGGGCGGCCAGCACGGCACAGAGCCCCACGGCCCCGTCGCCAACGACCACACAGGTCGAGCCGGCCTCCACGCCCGCCGACACGGCCGCGTGGTGCCCCGTGCCCATCACATCGGTCAGTGGGAACAGCGCCCGGAGCAGCGACGCGTCCCCCTCTGCGCGTTCGGGGATTTTGACGAGCGTTCCGTCGGCCTGCGGGGCGCGGACGGCCTCCCCCTGGGCGCCGTCATGTTCTGCGGCCCAGACGTTGCCGTGCACGCAGGAGGTGTGCAGCCCCTGCCGGCAAAACTCACAGGTGCCGTCGCTGATCGCAAAGGGCGCGAGCACGCGGTCTCCGGGCTCCAGAGAGCGCACCTCGCTCCCCACGTCCTCAACCACCCCCATCGGCTCGTGGCCCGTGCGCCAGCCGGCCTCGTAGTCCCGGTGCCCACGGTAGAACCACAGGTCCGACCCGCAGATCGCCGTGCGGGTGATGCGCAGGATGGCGTCGGTGGGCGCTTCGATGCTGGGGTCGGGCACATCCTCGACGCGGATGTCGCCCGGCTCGTGGAAGACGGCGGCTCTCATCGGTTGGGGGAGCGTCAGGTTCGGAACGGAGAATTCGGCACGAATCCACGGCGGCCCCGTGGCTCTACGCCACCGCGATAGGTGGGGCCGCCGGGTCAAATTCTCTTTCATTCACGGGGGCATGCCTCCTACGTTTCTGAGGAAGGAGGGGGCAAGGCCGGGTTGAACGGTTCGTCCCCCTCTGACAAGCGCGTAAACGCAGCCGGAAGGGACGGAGGCGGGTTTGTTACAAGTCTGTACCGCTTTCCACACCTGCTGAAGGGAGCTCAGCATTTTCAGCCCTCGCGCCGCCCCCACGGAATCTGAGCCGGCCCCAGGGGACAGAGCGGCACGAAAACGGACTGCGGGCGGGTCTCTTTTCCCCGGATGGTGACAGTCGCCCCGTGTAGCTGTGCCCCAGGCGGGGAACCTCCCGGGCGCCTCAGAACTGAGATTCCTTGCGCATCCTCCTGAGACCGTGGTCTCGACGATGACGAGGCATCAGAGCGGGCCCGGGGCACGCAGGGTCCCGGCAAACGTGCCCGCCCCGCCGCACCGCGCTCAGTTCCTTTCCTTCCTTGACCGTCTTCCAGCAACCATGCAGCGACTCATTCAGTCGGAGCTTGCCCGCCACCTGAACGTGCGCCGGGCCGCCGTGGCGCGGGCGACGCGCCGGGGGGAGTCCTGCGAGGGCCACCCCGTAGCCGCCTGGGCACTGCGACGCGGCCGGCAGGTGCTCTACGAAGTGCCCGACGAGGCGATGTCGAAAATCACAGAGACGGACACGACGTACCTCAAGAGGCAGAGCCGGGTCCTGAGGGCCTTCATGCGGGGCGGACAGGAATGACCCCTCCGGACTGGGTGTTACGGCCCCCACCCCGGATCGGGGCCCCACTCCAGAATGCCGTTCCACACCCGGCCGATCCGCCACAGCACCTCCCCGACCTCGTTGACCCCCGCCGGCCCAAAGGCCCAGATTCCCCCGGCGATGATGACGAGAACCGCGGCGGTCTCGCCCCAGGACGCCTGCACTCACAGGGCCACCAGCATGCCCAGCCCGGCCCCCAGTGCCACGAACAGCATGCCGGCCCGGACGGGGTCCACGCCGGCTCCTCCCCCCGCCCAGCCCCCGCGGGGCGCCGGCAGGCGGGACTCCCCACCGAGCAAGAGGCCGCCGAAAAACAAGAGAAGCAGGCCGATCAGGCAAAAAATCGCGCCGTAGGTGAGGGCGCTGCGGACGTAGTTCACGGTGAATGAGGTCTGATAACACGAAGGGCGTCCTCTCAAAGACTTCCGCTGAGCGACCCTCGGGGCCTCCTCGTCCGGAAAGCGGCAGCCCCAGGGCACGGTTTGTTTTCGTCTTCTGTCCTCGTCCTTCAAATGCACATGCAGGCTGCCGGTCATCTCGTTCAGCGGATACCCGGAACCGGCCAGGGACGATGCCGATCCGGGAGACGGACCAGACCCCCTTCCTGGGTTGCACCCGCCAAACGGAAGACAGCCCCGCCCAATCGACGGGAGCGGGTCCGCAACGCCTGGGTCGACCACGCAACCTTTCGACCTTGTTACTCTCGGGTCCAGGCCCTGGGCGAATCGATCGTCGTGCCGTCCATGTCCAAGTTGATGGATTGTCCTACCCGATGGGCGGCACAGACACGCTTCGGTTCGGGGACCCGTCCGTTTCCCGTCAGGTCCCCAGTCGCCGTCGGCTGGGGGGAGCCGTCGTGCCGAGCCTTTGGGGGGCCGTTTCGCCATGCATGCTCTACGTTGAGATCCCTCGCTCGCCATGGGCGTCCAAAGCGACCACGACCTTTCGGATGAAGACGTGTCCCACGTCATCGGCATGGCCTGGAAAGACGACGTGCCCTTCGAGGCCATTGAGGCGCGGTACGGACTCGACGAAGAAGCCGTCATCGCACTGATGCGCGACCGACTGAAGCGGTCGAGTTGGAAGCTCTGGCGCGAGCGGGTCAGCGGCCGCCCGTCGAAGCATGCCGCCCGACAGTCTCTGACCGACTCGGTCAGCAAACGCCCCCCGGGTGCCCGTTCGCTGGAGCCCCTCGACGGACCGAATTCCCCTGCAGATCTGGAGGATGGGTCTCCATTTCGGGACCGTCCGGGCGACACGGACGGCGCACCCGATGTCCCCGAGAACGACGACCCGGACCCGGGCGGGTAGCGACCGGCGGGACGCAAGACGCTGATGGGCCGTTCAGTGCCCCTTCCGAAGGCGACTCGTCGCGGGCCGACCGCTTCGGTTTTCGCCCAGGCAGGCACACCGTCCCCCCAGCAGACGAGACAGGATCTGCTCGTCTGTTCTAGACGCCGCCCCGTCACCATCCCGAACGCCTCCTCGGCCGTTGGCACTGCAGAGCCACGTCCCCGATCCGCAAGCGTAATAAAGATGATAAAAGGGTCTTCTTTTGATAAAATAGGCGAACCTTCGCCTCTTCCGTGCCGAATGACTTCCCGCGAGGAAGCGACGGGCCCAGGGATTCGGGACTGGGGACTTCGGCACCGGTCCCCTCGGCAGCGAATTGCATTTGCCGGTCCGGGCGTGGGCGTCGGTCGCTTCTCTCTGTCTCAACAGCTGGTCACAGATGCCTCCGTGCTGATGTACTGGAAGACCTCCCCTGCCCGCTCGTCCGCATGCCCGCGCTCCCTCCTTCTCTCCGCCCGGGCGCTCCTCTTCGGGGGCCTCCTGCTAGTTGCCGCCACCTCCCCGGCGGTCGCGCAGGACGGGCCCGCGGCGGATGCGGGCGAGAGGCCCGAAGAGCACAGCTACGTTGCCATCGGCGTGAGCGGAACTGATCTTGGGCCGCTCAACGACCGCCTGTCCGCCAACGGCTACCCGACCTTCTCCACACTCAGCTCCGACTGGCAGCTCGGGCAGAGCCGCCTCGGGGGCGGCCCGGACGCCAGCATGCAGGGGCCGTTTCTCCGCCTCACCGTGGGCGGGGTGAGGGCGGCGCTGGGCGACGCAACCGGCGACAAGCAGTGAACGCGCCCGACGAGGCGCCCAACGATCTCTTGCCTCCACGGTTAGTATGCCTGATCTCCCGCTCGTCTCGCATGTTCTCCCGGCCGCGCTCGCCCTGCTGGCGTACGTGGGCGCTGGTCTCGGGTACGTGCTCACCGCACCTGAGGGCGGCGGCAGCAGCGGCCCACGACTGTGCTGTGCGGCGCTTGAGCACTACCTCGATACCCATACGGTTTCGGCCCCCATCGAGCACGCCCTGCGCCGCGGCACGGTGGCGGTGGGCATGACCCGCCGACAGGTGATCTTGCTTCGGGGCGTCCCCCGGGCCTACGCGTCCGAAGGCAAGCGCCCGCTGCTGATCTACGACGCAGAGGACACTGCGACGCCGTCCTGGCTCCACGTTCGGTTCGAGGACGGGCGCGTCGCATCCGTGCGGCGGGTGCCGGCGGCCGGAGTGCCGGCGTAGCGGGCCGCCGGGGTCTTCTGTGGGGCATTGGGAATGCTTTCGCATGCATCTGTCGCCACTCCGTGTACGCCGATGGCCCTCTGGTCCTCCGCGCTCGTGCTGTACTTGCACATCCTCAGCTTCATGCTCACCTACGCCGCGGTGGCGGCCGAGTACGCCCTGCTGCGCGGCCCCACCGACGCCGCCACGGTCCGGTCACTGGGGACGGCCGACCTCGTGTACGGAATTGCCGCCGTCGGCGTGTTCGTCACCGGTGCGGTGCAGGTTCTGTACTTCGGGAAGGGGTTCGCCTACTACATGCAAAGCCCAGTGCTGTGGACGAAGGTCGGGCTGTTTACGCTGGTCGGCGTGGCGTCCGTCTACCCCACGCTCACGTTTCTGCGGTGGCAGGCCGAGCTCGACGGCGAGGACGTGCCCGTTCAGAACCTGTTGGGGCTCTCGATTCCCCCGCGGGCAGCCCCCCGCAACGGGCGACTGCGGAGCACCGTCGGGCTTGAACTCGGCCTGCTGACCCTCCTCCCGCTCCTCGGCAGTGCACTGCACTACGGGCTCGGCTGAGACGCCGGGGGAACTCGGCCCCCGCCCGATGACGATGCCGCGTGCGCCTACGCCCCCCCTTGCCGGCCGATTCGCACGGTCGTCCTCGACATTTCTTCCACATCACACCGGGAGGGAGGCGCG
>ERZ1034569.496-NODE-496-length-14263-cov-20.816301_pt1 | contig 14263 bp, 15 predicted proteins | sample MGYA00520706_ERZ1034569 | MGnify/ENA primary metagenome ERZ1034569 (study PRJEB33760, sample SAMEA4777722) | hypersaline lake metagenome | biome: hypersaline environment; feature: brines | place: Spain | collected 2014-08 | depth 0 m ...
TCGGTCATAGATTGAGTAGGTGTGGTGGTATCTTCGGCTGGCGATACGTCGTCGGCCGTCGAACCGGCCTGTTCGGCTGATGATACGTCGTCGGTCTGTTCCTCGGGTGGCAGTTCGACGGCGGCCTCGTATCGATCGCGGGTGTCTCTAACGAAGGCGACCCGGCTGTCAGTTTGTGCGGCGACCTCGGCGTTTGACAGCGACGGATTCCTCAGCATGACGCGAAGCACGTCGGCTTCGGCCTCGTCGATCAACGCGTCGTCGGGATGCAACGGCTCGGCATCGGTCGCTAACTCGACACTGTCGTCGGTGAGCGACGCCGACCTCTCGGCACCGTCGCCTGTTGTCTCGGCGTCAGATTCCGCACCACTCTCAGCCTCACCGTCGTTATCGCCGGTATCGACCGCCACGCCGTCGACAGCGGTCGTCTCGACATCAGCTTCTGTCTCGGTATCGCCGGCATCATCGTCAGCTCGCTCGACATCGTCATCGCCTGCTTCCTCGTCGTCGACATCGACGCCCGACGCCGCGGCAGTATCCTTGCTGTCGTCGACCGCACTCGATGCGTCGGTTGAAGCTGCCGTCGCCGCAGCTGTCTCGTTGTCGGTGCTGGCACCATCGGGATCGGTAATCTCGATCTCCGGTTCCTCCATCCACTCGCTGAGGTTCGATTTCAACGCCCCCTCGTAGGTGTAGGCGGTACGAACCCCGTCGCTGTCGATCCGGGTGCTGAAGACGAGGTGATCGTCCTCGATCGTCCACGCCAGATCATCGTCGGCTCTGGAGGCGACGCGGTCGGCGTCGGCGACAGCCGGGATCGCCTCCCGGATGGTGACAGTCTTCGGCCCCGGCGACCACAACCGGATGTAGTACTCGATGCCGGCTGGGCCGTCGTCGAAGTCCTTGTACGACTTCGTTACCGTGATGTCGTCTTTGTTTATCGGCTCCATCGCTCTGTCATTAGCATCCGCTACCGAACGAGTGTACTTAGTAGTATACCTTCCCCGAGAATCGTCTCCCGTGGCGTGGTACGGCCATCGATCAAGCAGATGTTACTCCGGTCGTCGTCGGATGGGTGCTACGGATGCGGTGCCAGCAGCGCTATAGCTTCGCGTGCCGCTGGGCTGCGACCGCACGTGACTCACCACCTGATGGCCGGCCACTACAGCCGGTGATCGCCCGCCGTCACGCTCTTCGTGGTGGCTATCGAATCCCCGGTAGCAGTGGCTACGACGGGACTGAACGCAGCCCGAACGAGGACGGGTTCGCCATGACGTTTGACGCCTTCACCGACGCCGACAGCGACGACGCCGACGCGCGGATCATCCTCCATGTGGATATGGACTGCTTTTATGCGTCGTGTGAACGCCTCCGTGAGCCCGCGCTTCGCGGCGAACCCCTTGTCGTCGGGATGGGCTATGAGGCCGGTGAATCCCATGGCGCGGTCGCTACCGCGAGCTACGAGGCCCGCGACCACGGGATCGAAAGCGCCCAACCGATCAGTCAGGCGCTTGCGGTGCTCCCGCGAGCCGCTGAGACCAACGCGGATCCGGCTTGCTACTACCGTTCTGTCGATCTTGATTTCTACGAGGAGGTCGCCGGTGATGTGAAAGAGATCCTGCACGATTGCGCCGACGTTGTCCGTGAGGTCAGCATCGACGAGGCGTATCTCGATGTGACCGACCGCACGAGTTGGGGGCTCGTCGACGACGGTGACGCCGATGCCGGTAGCGACGATGGCGGTGCCGACGACCCACGCACAATCGCGGAGGGGTACGCCCGACACGTCAAACAGCGGATCAGCCGCGAGGTCGGCGTGCCCGCCAGCGTCGGCGTCGCCCCGAATATGGCGACCGCGAAGATTGCCAGCGATCACGACAAACCCGACGGGCTGACCGTCGTCCGGCCTGCCGAGGTGGCAGCCTTTCTCGGGCCGCTGCCGGTGGCGGCGATCCACGGCGTCGGCCCGGTGACCGAACGCGAGCTCGCCGAGCTGGGCATTGAGACCGCCAGCGACCTCGCAGCCGCCGATCCGACCGCGCTTGTCGACCGCTTTGGTGAACGCGGCCGTGAACTTGTCGCCCGCGCCCGTGGCGACGACGACCGCGAGGTGACACCAACCGGTCGCCCCAAAAGTCTCTCCAGAGAGTCGGCGTTCACCGAGACCACCGAGGAGCCTGCGGCCAAACGCGAACGGGTCAGCGCGCTTGCGGCCGATGTCGCCGCCCGCGCGCGGAGCCGCGACGCAATGTACCAGACTGTCGGGATCAAGGTCGTCACCCCACCGTTCGACGTTAACACGCGTGCCTCCTCGCTGTCCGGGCCGGTCGACGATCCCAACCTTGTCGAATCTATCGCGCTTGAGTTGCTCGATGAGTTTGCAGACGCGCCGGTTCGCAAACTCGGCGTTCGAGTCTCGAATCTCAGCTTTGCCGCGGGTGAGCAGGTCAGACTTGATGGGTTTGACGCCGCACCCCTCGCTGGCGAGTCTGTTGATAACGCCAATGATGTCGACGCGGCCGACTGGGCAGACCCCGCTCATGTTGAGCATGCTGTCGACGCTGACGCTCGACTCACCGATTGGATCGATGACGAGAGCGACGGTGGAGGCACTGATGGCACAACACAGCCAGCCACAGACGACGATGGGCAGTCCTCGCTCGGATCGTTCGACTAACGTCAGACGCCCGGCTGACACCACCGACAACAGGAACTATGTGGGCTCACACAGACGAATAGGTAAATGAGCAGCGAGGAAACCATCACGGTCGCGGACGTGAGCGCTGGCCCTGGCGGCACCGACGCCATCGCCCCTGGGACAGCCGTCGAGTTGCCGGTCGTCGACCTCCTCACGGGCCGTGGCTTCATCACAGGCAAAAGCGGCAGCGGGAAATCAAACACAGCCTCGGTGATGCTGGAAAATCTCCTTGACAACAACTTCCCCGTCCTCATCGTCGACAGCGACGGGGAGTACTACGGGCTCAAGGAGGCCTACGAGATCCTCCATGTCGGAGCCGACGAGGAATGCGATATTCAGGTCACCGCCGATCACGCCGAGAAGATCGCCTCGCTGGCCCTCGAAGAGAATATCCCGATCATTCTTGACGTCTCGGGATATCTCGACGACGAGGACGCCAACGAACTGCTCTTAGAGACCGCTCGCCACCTCTTTGCGAAAGAAAAGAAGCTGAAAAAGCCATTCCTGTTGGTCATCGAGGAGTGCCACGAGTACATCCCCGAACAGGGCGGGATGGGCGAAGCCGGCAAGATGCTGATCAAGATCGGCAAACGCGGCCGGAAACACGGCCTCGGGATCGTCGGCATCAGCCAACGTCCGGCTGACGTCAAGAAGGACTTCATCACGCAGTGTGATTGGCTCGTCTGGCATCGACTCACGTGGCGCAACGACACCAAGGTCGTCGGGCGTATTCTTGGCTCGGAGTACGCCGACGCCGTCGAGGAGTTGGCTGACGGCGAGGGGTTCCTTGTCGCCGACTGGTCGGACGATATTCGCCGGGTACAGTTCCATCGCAAGGAAACCTTTGACGCCGGGGCAACGCCCGGGCTTGAGGATATCGAACAGCCGGAGCTCAAATCTGTCAGCGACGATCTGGTCTCTGAACTCACCGATATCTCCGACGAGAAGGCCCGCCGGGAAAGCGAGTTGGCTGACCTCCGTCAGGAACTCGACAAGAAGAACGCCCGGATCAGCGAACTGGAACGCGAGCTTGCGGAGGCCCGCGACCTGAGCCGGATGGCCGACCAGTTTGCCCAAGCGATGTTGCAACGATCCGAAGCCGCCTACCGTGGCCCCGACGAGCCCGCCGACGCAGCCGCCGCCGACTCGGAGGCAGACACAGCATCTGCCGATAACACGCCGACTGACACCGCGGCGAGCGGGGCTGAGATGACGGCCGACGGCGTTTTCGGCGATGATCTTACACCGGCTGATTTCGCCAACGCGGTCGCCGAAGCCGCCGAGGACGACGCCACGGCGGCTGAAGCTATCGCCAAAGAGGCGACCAGTGACGACGACAGCACGGACGAGACAGCATACGACGGCTCGGCCCCGATCGATCCCCAGCCGGTCGATCCCTCAGAGGTAACTGGCCCCGAGGAAACCACAGGGTCGACCGGTGGAAGCGCGCCCACGTCGACGCGGTTCGGCACCGTCACCCGCAGCGATATCGCCGAGGAGGCCATGGAGTTTGTTGAGGCTGTCGAACACGGCACCCGCGAGGCAGTCGTCACAGAACTCACCGATCGGATCGCCGACCTGCCGCTGCGATCGGTTGGGATGTTAGAACACTACCGCGAGGGTGGCGAAAGCGACCCCGTCTCAGCACATATCGCCGCTGGTGGTGACGACGACCACCAACTCGCCTACAGCCGCAACCGGCCGCTCCGACAGTCACAGCTGATTCGACACGTTGGTGAAGGCCGCTACCGGTATGCGATCCCGGAACTCATCCGGGAGGCCTACGCTGATACGCTCACCGACAGCGAGCTGTCGACGATGGTACAAGCGGTCGAAGCCAGCTTTCTTGACGACGTCTCGGAGCCAGAATAAGGCGGCTCAGAGCCCGGAGACAAGATCTTCGAGGGCGGCCCGCGGATCGTCGGCTTTGGCGACGCCGCTGGCCAGCAGGATGCCCGAGGCACCAAGCTCCTCGGCGGTCGTCACGTCGTCACCGGTTGAGATCCCCGCGCCACAGTAGACATCGACGTCCTCGTCAACGCCGCCGGCGGCGGCGACAGCGTCGGTGACGATATCCGGATCGGCCGTGGCGACCGACACATCGCCGCCGATGAGCTCCGGCGGCTCGACGGCGACCGAATCAGGTTGGAGCGCGGCGGCGGCGGCGATCTGATCCGGGTTGTTCGCACAGACACAGGTTTCCAGGCCGGCGCGTTCGGCGGCGCGTACCGCAGCGTCGATATCGGCGAGCTTGCGGCGGTTTTCCGAGTGGTTGAGCAGCGTCCCCTCCGCGCCGGCCTCGGCGACAGCCTCCGCGAGGGTGCTGCCGGTGAAGCTGCCGTAGCCGTTCGGCGAAACATGTTGGGCCCACGTTTCGACGCCGGTGTCGGCGACGGACTCGAGGTGGGCAGCCTGCGGCGAGACAGCGATACGGACGCCGGCGTCCTCGGCGACATCGCGGGCGGCGGTGGCGACTTCGATCGGATCACACGGGTACGCTTTCAGGTTCACCAAGATGAACATACTCCACCGTTTGTCGCCGGGGTGATATAGCTTCATCTTTCTGCCGCCGGCCCGACCTGTCAGAATCGTTCACAAATTATCAAATACCTCCCGTGGTAAGGTGACTGATAGTAGGGATGTCGTTGCAAGAGCTCATCGCGGATATCGAAGCCCGCACGATGACGCTGACAGTTATTAACACACCTGAGTCCATCGTCGACGATCTCCGCGAACAATATGCGGATCGACATCTCACCATCGATACCCGAAGGCTCTCCGAGGAGCCCGAGCAGTTCGCGATCCTCAGTCGCGAGGATGCCTTTGTGACCGCGGTTTCCTTAGATGACATCTACCGGCCACCGGCGGCGGAGCAGTCGACAGCGGCCGGTGTCGACCGAAGCCCGATCCTCGACCACCTCGATGAGACGCTGTTTACCTCCTACTCGATCGAGGATATGTTCATGGCCTCCCGGGAGATCGAAGATCGCGCCTGGCGGATCGGCAGCGGCGAACTCCACGCTGGGTTTCAGACGCTATCAGTACTCGATGACCAGACAGACACCTACAACCAACTTGGCGAACACACCGCGCTGTCGGTACATACCTACGCTGCACCCGTCAGCGACAGCCCAGTCGTGCCCGATCACGAATCGTACACCCTCCATATTGAACACGACGAGGAGATCCAGAAGACCTGGTTTGTCGCCTACGACGGCGATGGCGTCGATGAAAACATGTGCGCGCTGTTAGCTGAGGAGCGCGGCGACCGGGAGTTTTTCGGCTTTTGGACGTACGATCCGACGACTGTTGAGTATCTGATCGGCTACCTGAAAACGGCGTACGGCGATGTTGCCTCGATGGCCGACCTCGACGTCGACGGTGACTCACACGCCGTCTGAGCCGCCCGCGATCAGTCCTTTCGTTCGACCACATCGCCCAGCGTCATCGACCCGGTGGACTCGCCTGACCACTCGGTGTCGTCGACATCGGCCCCCTCGGTAAGCGTGATATCAAACGTCGATTCGAGCTTCTTGCGAACCTCGTCACTTGGGAGCACGTCGCCGCGTTCGAGCTTCCGGATGAGGCTTGCCTTCTCGTTGAGGTTGTTGGCGAGTTCCTCTTGGGTAAGCCCCTCACCCTCGCGGGCCTCCCGGATGCGGTCGTCGTAGTCGGTGGCGATCTCGTCCATATCGTCAAACATGTCTTTCCGGCGTTGATTCGACGAGCCACCCGAGCTGCCCGTCGATCCTGTTGAGGTGGCACCGCTGCTCCCGCCCGAGGAGCCGGAGCTACTGCTTGAGGTCGAATACTTGCTCGACCCTGACGACGAAGATTCGGTTTTGACCGCCGTCCCGAACTCCGTACACTCGTCACAGAGTTCCAGTTTCGCCCCTTCGACTTTCGTGGTGGTGAGCGACGACTGCTCGGCACCACACATCTCACATTGGGCCATACGAACCGATACCGTATCGCCCGGTATAAACCATGCGCCGTCGGCGGCTTACAGATCGTTCCACGCGCCCCAGAATCGCTGGGCGGCGGTGAGGTGGCCGATGAGCGTGAAGAAGGCCAACAGCAGTTCGACAACCCCATAGCCCGCCACAACTGGGCCGCTGACAACGGCGGCGGCGACACCGGTGAGCCCGATCAGCGCCAGTCGATCGGCCCGCCCGACGAGGCCGCCGTAGGCCCGCCCGAGGCCGACCGCCTGGATCTGCGTGCCGAGATACGAGGTCATCAACACGCCGGTCACAGCGAGAAAGCCGAGCGCGAAGTTGCCGACACCGGCCGCGAGCCCGCCGATAATCGTCAGGTCTGCATAGCGGTCAATCACGTGATCCAAGAGGTCGCCGCCGGCGGAGGCGGTCTCCTGTTGGCGGGCGAGCGCGCCGTCGATCAGATCCAGCCAGCCGTTGGCGAAAACGAAGCCAGCGCCGGCGACGTAGAACAGCGGCTCGGCGACAACGAAGGCCCCAGCCGCGGCGACCGCGACGCCCAACGAGATGACGCTGACGCTGTTCGGTGTCAACCCAACCCGATCGGCTCCGGTGACAAACGGTGTCAACAGCCGGTCAGCGACGGGACGGAGTCGGTCGAGCGTCATTCAACGAGATACCCCGTGAAGTCGATCTCGCCGACACCGGGCTCGCGGTCGCCGTGGCGGACGGCAGCGATCTCGGCGGCGACCGCACTTGGCTCGCGATCGGTCGTGTCGATCTCGTAGACAGCTTCGGGGTTATGTTGGTCGACCGCCTCCGAGAGCACGACATCGAGGGCCTCGCTTTCGGCGTTTTCGCGGGCTTTTGCCGCGGTGTCGCCGCGGTCACGCAGCCGGCGTTCGAGTTCGTTCGGTTCACACCGGAGGACGACGACGCGGTCGGCCTCAAGGTGGTGAGCAAGGTGTGATTCGACGATCCCGCGCCACTCCCCGAGATGCTCTTTGACCGCCTCGAGATCGGTTACCAGCGAATCGCGCTCGGCGTCACGCTCACCGTAGAGATCGAACTCACGGATCACGTCGTTGAGGTGGATGATCTCCGCGTCAGTGTCGCCGGTGAGCTGTTCGGTCGCGGTCGTTTTGCCGGTGCCGGGCGTGCCGGTGACGACCAGTGTTTCGGCTACCTCATCGCCGGCTGTCGAGTCGGTCGTTGTTGGGTCATCTGTCATCGCCGGATCCGTGGTCGTGGCCGGCTCCTCTGTCACGTCGTCGTCACCTCGGCGACGATCTCGTTGAGCGTCTCGACGGCCGTTTTCGTCTGCTCGCGGGTGCCACAGGAGATCCGAACACAGCCCGGCAGCCCGAAGCTACCGCAGTCCCGAATGATGACGCCGGCGCGCTGGCTGGCCTCGGCGACGCGGCCGGCGTCGCCAACGTCAGCCAACACGAAGTTTGCCGCGCTGTCGAAGGTCGGAGCGTCGAGGTTTTCATGCATGTACTCGCGGGCCCACCGAGCGGAGTCGACCGACTGCTCGACATGGTCGTCATCATCGAGGGCCGCCAGCGCGGCTCGACAGGCGACCTCGTTGGCCGCAAACGGTGTGTTGACGCGGGCGTAGGCGTCAGCCCACGATTCGGGGACGGCCGCGTAACCGATTCGCAGCCCGGCGAGGCCGTAGGCCTTCGAGAAGGTTCGCAGAACGGCAAGGTTCTCAAACGCACCCAACAGACCGATACTGCTCGGCTCCTCGGAGTACTCGCCGTACGCCTCGTCGACGACAACGAGCGTTTCGTCGTCGACCTCGCCCAGCAGCGTCCGGATCTCGTCGCGCGTCCACTCGCTGCCGGTCGGGTTGTGCGGCGAGGTGATGTGGACGATCCGCTCGCCGTCGTACGAGTCGAGAACGAGATCGGCCGTCTGGGCGAAGCCGTCGGCCTTCGAAAGCTCGTACTCGTTGATCTCGCCGTGGTGGTGGCGTGTGCTCATCCGGTAGTACGAGAAGCCCGGATCGGGGACGAGCACCGACTGCTCTGGGTCAAGCATCGCGCGGGAGAGATAGTCGATCGCGCCGTCGGCACCGGGCGAGACCCAGATCTGCTCGTCGGCGACGCCCCACTTCGCGGCGAGTTTCTCGGCAAGATCGGTGTGGGACGCCTTTGGATAGACATGAAGGCCGTCGTCGGCCTGTTGATGAACAGCGTCGACGGCTTTCGGACTGGAGCCGTGTGGATTCTCGTTGGAGGAGAGTTTGATAAGCTCGGCCGGATCGAGCCCAAGATCGCGAGCGACTTCCTCGATCCCCCGGCCCGGCACGTACGGGCTAGTGGCGGAGAGATCCCGTGGTTGCATAGTCGAGCAGAGCGGCCCGCGGGACTTAAGCGTGCTTACACGGGGGCGGCTGAGAGGGGATGCACTGATCGCTGGGAGGACTGCTTTTGCTATCGATGCTCGTCGATCCACTCGCAGAACGCCTCGAAATCTTCTGCGCCAGCATCGTCGGCAATGTCATGGAGCGTCCCGATGCTGATGGAGTCGTGGGCCGGAACGGTTACAACCCGAGCGTCGGTCTGTTCGTGGCCCGCTGGCGGCTCCCACCGCAGAATCAGATGATCGCCTGCCGTTCGGACGTGTCGAAATCGGCCGACGTTGACCAACAGCTTGTATACATCTTCACCAGAGAAATCTCGTGTTACCATCGCTACTGCAAAACATCGGGCAGCTCGTCGCCTTGTGAGCGAGCGACTTCAGGATCAACACCCAACTCGCGGATTTCCTCGTCGGTTGGCGGCTCCCCACCGTCGCAGTCGACCGCAGCAACGACGGCGTCAAGATTGTCGAGTACGGCAGCCCGACTCTCACCCTGTGCGGTTACCCCGACGCGAAGATCACGAGCTGTCCACCGACCGTCCGGGTTTTTCAACAGACGGATTTCTCGGGTTGGAGCGTCCGTCTCGCCCGAATCAGCTCGTGCCATACGAGTTTGTAGCTCGGCATGACTCAAAACGCTTCGGGGCCGATCAGTCGCTATCCGGGATCACCACGTCGTGTTCTAACGTTCCAATACCCTCGATCTCGACTTCGACATGGTCGCCATCTGAGAGTGCGCCGACGCCGGCTGGCGTCCCTGTCGAGATCACGTCGCCCGGCTCTAAGGTCATGTACTCCGTGATTTCCGCGATTAGCTCCGAGACTGAGAAGTAAAATTGGTCGATCGTCGCGTCCTGTTTGGTCTCGCCGTTGACCCGAAGTTCGATGCTGGCGTCGTCGGGCACCTCGTCGGGCGTCGCTATCACCGGGCCGAGCGGTGCGGCGTTATCGAAGGCCTTCCCGCGAACCCAGTTCTGTTCGCGGTCTTGGTCGTCGCGGTTCGAGAGATCGTTGAGACAGGTATACCCGCGGACGACATCGAGGGCGTCGGCCGCGGCGACGTTGCGGCACTGTTTGTCGATAACGACCGCAAGCTCGGCCTCCCAGTCGATCCGCTCCTTGCCGGCCGGCAGCGTCACCGTCGACTCCGGGGTGGCGACGGTGTTCGGCGGTTTGAGGAACAACAGCGGGCGATCCGGCACAGTTGAATCGCGTTCGGCGGCGTGATCGGCGTAGTTGCGGCCGACACAGATGAGCTTCGTCGGCTCACAGGGTGGGAGGAGGTCGACGCTGTCGCGGGCGTACTGTTGGTCGCCGAAGGCGACGGTGTCGTTGGTGGCGGTGCCCTGCCGGATGGTACCGGATGGATCACGGAATCTGACGAGATGCATACCGGCTGTCGTGGTGGTGAGAAAAAACGTGTTGTGGTCACCGCGGCCGAATTTTATATGCCTGCTGACGATAGTATCGCGTGACTATGTCGTTCGAACTCACCTATCACGGGCATTCCACATGGCACGTCACCGTCGACGACACCACCCTGCTGATCGACCCCTTCTTCGACAACGCACACAGCGAACTCACAGCCGACGACGTTGACACCCCAGATTACCTGCTGCTCACCCACGGCCACGCCGACCACATCGGCCACGCCGCACAGTTCACCGAGGCAACGCTGGTTGCGACCCCTGAGATCGTCAGCTACGCGAGCGACGAACTCGGCTTTGCGGATGCCATCGGCATGAACCTCGGCGGCACCGTCGAATGCGGTGACGCCTTTGTGACGATGGTGCGGGCCGACCACACCAACGGGATCAACACCGACCACGAGTACGAGGGCGGGATGCCAGCCGGCTTCGTCATCAGCGACACCACTCCGACGCAGGTCGCCGACACCGAGTCGACGACGTTCTACCACGCCGGCGACACCGCGCTGATGAGCGAGATGAAAGACGTGATCGGGCCGTCTCTCGAACCCGACGCCGCGGCCATCCCGATCGGCGATCACTTCACGATGGGGCCGATGCAGGCAGCCATCGCTGTCGACTGGCTCGACGTTGAGCACGCGTTCCCGATGCATTACGACACCTTCCCGCCGATCGAGGTCGATACCGACGACTGGGAGCGGGAGGTACAGGCGATCGAAAGCGAGGTAACAACCCACATTCTTGACGGCGAGGAATCGGTCGTTCTCGATTGACGAACAGTACTGCGGCCACGAGAGCCGGGGTCAGCACGGCCGACGCCTGCTGTCGAACGCGGCGGTGGCGGTCTGTCATCGCCGTCCCGTCGTTGCTCACGAGATCACGAGCCCCAGGGTTGTGGCGACTCGGTGTCGACGGTTTCTCGCAGAGGACGTATTCCAAGTAGCGCGTTACCATACTGTGAGGCAAGCTACCGGCGGAGACAACGCTTCATCAGACACCACCACATCCCCGATCTTAGGCGACGTATCGCTCGGCCGTCCCCTCGATGATCGCCCCGAGTTCGGCCAGCGAGTCGATAACGTAGTCAGGTGTGACCTCTGACTCCGCGACAGCCGATCGATCCATAATCCCGGTCGTCACCAACACCGTCGTCATGCCGGCGGCCGCGCCGAGTTGGATATCGGTGTTGAGTCGGTCGCCAACGACGAGACAGTCCTCGGCGGGGACAGCAAGATAGTCGAGGACTGTTTCGCGGGCGTACGCTGAGGGTTTGCCACAGATCACATCGACCGATCGGTCGACAACGCCCTCCATCGCGTGGATGATCGCCCCCGAGCCCGGGCGGTCAGGGCCGTCCTGTGGGATGACCGTATCCGGGTCGGTGCCGACGAAGGCGGTGTCGTCGTCGATAGCGATAATCGTCTCACAGAGCGTCTCGTAGCCGAAGTCTGTCGACAGCGAGCCGACGACAACATCGGCCGCTCGTGGGTCGGTCGTCAGCGACAGCCCGGCGTCGACAAGTTGATCTCGAAGGCCGTCCTCGCCGACGAGAAACACCTGCTTGTCGCCGTGTTCGGTCTGGAGGTAGTCGGTGGTGATCGTCCCAGCAGTGAACACCTCATCGGCCGAGACGGTGAACCCGGCCTCAGCGAACCGTGCTTCGTAGGCCGCTGGTCGTTCAGTGGGGTTGTTCGAACAGAAGACTCGTCGGAGCCCCGCATCGTCGACGGCGTCCAGCCCCTCGGCCGCGCCGGCGATCGGTGCTGCCTCCCGGACGACCGTGCCATCGACATCGAGGACGATCCCCTGATAGCGCATAGGGGTAGTCACCGGAGCACCGAATTGAAACGCTCGGTTTGCTGGCCCCGGGCTAACAGAAAGACACTAAGTATATCCCCGCCTATGGGTTGGTGTGACGACCCAGCTGACTCTCATTCAGATCGACAACTACGGACCATGGACGGTCACCCCCGAACCACGCCGAGAAATGGATCTTCAGACGTTGCAATCCCGGCTGTTTGCCGACATCGCACAGTTCGTCGGGAGCCGCGGCGGCTACGTCTTTTTCAGCCGGTTTGACAACATGATCGCCGTCACCAACGGCATCGGTCGTGCCGGTCACAAATCCCTGCAAGAAAGCGTCCGCAACCGGTATCCGGTCACCGTCAGCCTCGGTATCGGCACCGCCGAGACGCCGGCGGCCGCCCTCGATGCGGCGACCGAGCAGATTCAGGCTGCCGGCAGTGCCCAAGACAAGAGTCGTACCGAGGTACTCGCCGGCGAGCCTCTAGACGGCGACGCTGACGCCACAACACATATGGCCCACTTCGATGTCAACGACGCGACGGGCAAATACACCGACCAACTCAACGAGTTCGACTCCTTCATCCACATCGAGCGCAGTTACGCCTCGCTGATGGAGTACATGCGCGAGGCCCACGGCGCGCTCTCATTCTTTGTCGGCGGCGACAACATCATCGCTGTCTGCCCTGAGCTGCCGACGAATGCCTATCAGGACGCCATCGATCACGTCGAAGATGATGTCGGCGTCGAACTGAAGGTCGGTGTCGGCCGCGGCGCGACGGCCCATGACGCGGGGTACGACGCCAAACACGCCCTTGAGGACTGCCGATACGAGGGCACGGCCGTCGAGTTCGAGTACCCACAGGCAGCGACCGGAGACGATTGAAATGCCCCGCCACGATCGATCGCCACCCCACCGATGAGCGAGACCGCGCTGTACTTCACCGGCCCGGAGACGGTCGACCATCGTCCGGTCAACGTCGATCCGGCCCCGACTGAGGTGGTCGTTGAAACCGATGCCTCCGCGATCAGCGCCGGCTCGGAGCTGCTCGTCTACCACGATGAGATGCCGACCGACCTCCCGGTCGACGAGAGCATCGAGGCCTTCGACGACACCTTCGAGTATCCGATGCGATACGGCTACGCCGCCGCCGGTACCGTCGTCGAGGTCGGCAGCGACGTGACCGACAGCTGGCTGGATCGGTCGGTGTTTGCGTTCCGCCCACATCAGACGCGTTTTGTGGCCGACCCGGACGATCTTATCACGCTGCCTGAGGGTGTTTCGGCCGCCCACGGCAGCCTCCTGCCGACGGTTGAAACCGCGACGAACCTCGTTCTCGACAGCGAGCCGCGGCTCGGCGAGTCGGTCGTCGTGTTTGGGGCCGGTGTTGTCGGTCTCTGTACGACCCGGCTGTTGTCGGCGTTCCCACTCAACGAGCTCGTCGTTGTCGAACCACTTGCTGCCCGGCAAGAGGCGGCGACCGCGATGGGCGCAGATCGAACGGTGACGCCCGAGACTGCCGCGGCCGAACTGGGCGACTGTGATCTCGCCGTCGAACTCTCCGGTGAGCCGGCGGTGCTCAACGACGCCATCGACGCCGTCGGCTATGACGGCCGTGTCGTTGTGGGCTCGTGGTACGGCGAGAAGCGCGCGCCGATCGATCTTGGCGGCTCGTTCCACCGCGACCGGATCGAACTCGTCTCCAGTCAGGTGAGTACGATCGATCCCGCCCGGCGTGGCCGTTGGGATCGCGAGCGCCGGTTCGACACCGCAGTTGAGTGGCTTGACCGGGTTAATTGTGAGCGACTTATCAGCCACCGAATCCCGTTCGAGCAGGCAGCCGACGCCTACGAACTGCTGGACGACCACTCGGAGCCGGCGTTACAGGTCGTTCTTACGTACTAACCCGCCCTCTCTTCTTTCATATAGCTCAAGATCGTCTGCCTGCGCCCGGCCAGCAGGCGCGTTGCGATGAAAAACGCGGCCGCCCCGATGGCGATCCCGACAAGCGTGTCTGAGAGATAAT
>ERZ1034569.497-NODE-497-length-14255-cov-8.972324_pt1 | contig 14255 bp, 12 predicted proteins | sample MGYA00520706_ERZ1034569 | MGnify/ENA primary metagenome ERZ1034569 (study PRJEB33760, sample SAMEA4777722) | hypersaline lake metagenome | biome: hypersaline environment; feature: brines | place: Spain | collected 2014-08 | depth 0 m ...
TTCTTACCCAGCAGTTCGTTGGGAGAGAATTTCGCCGGGCTTTATGAACTCAGACCGCGACAGTGTTCAGTATCGACTCAGAACTGATATTTAATCGTTGTGGTGGTGTGCCGACCTGGGTGCCTAGTTGGTTGGCCAGTGATGAGCTGATGTGACACCCGGTAACTATCTTCGAGTACCTCTACCCGGCGAATTCGGCCTGTCGGGCGAGGTTGGACAATCCTGAGTTACGGCGTGTCACGCCAAGATTTATATACTAAGTACAGCTCTTCTGTGCTATGCGACCCGAAAGTACCGCAATCGTCACTGGTGGCGCTCGCGGTATCGGACAGTCGATCTGTGTAGAACTCGCTCGTCAGGGAGCCTCGGTCGTCGTCGCCGACCTCGACAGCGAAGAGATGGCCGAGACCAAGGAACTGGTCGAGGAGACCGGTCAGCGCTGTGAGCTCGTTGAGACGGATGTCGCCTCCGGTCAGAGCGTCCAAGAGACGGTCGAGTGGGTTTTCGACGAATTCGAATCTATCGAGCACTTGGTCAACAACGCTGGCATCGCGGGGCCGACAGCGCCGTGCGAGGAGGTCACTGCAGGGGAGTGGGAACAGACACTCGCAGTCAACCTCAAGGGGCCGTTCCAGATGTGTCGGGAAGTCCTGCCCCATATGAAGGCGGAGTCCTTCGGGCGAATCGTGAACATCGCGTCGGTGACCGGGAAACGACCGCTGCCGAACCGGACGCCCTACGCGACGAGCAAGATGGGTGTCATCGGATTCACGCGAACGCTCGCTGCCGAGGTCGGCGAGGAGAATATTAACGTCAACGCGGTGTGTCCGGGATCGGTCGACGGCCCGCGTATCAAGAAGGTGTTTGAGCACCAGGCGGCTGAGACCGGTCAGAGCTACGAGAAGGTCCGCGCCAACGTCGAGCGTGAGGGCGCTCGCCGCGAGCTGGTACAGCGCGAGGACGTCGCCGACCTCGTGGGGTACCTTTGTTCCGAGCAGTCCGAGCGGATCACGGGTCAGGACATCAACATGTCCGCCGGCAAAGTGATGTACTGACGAGCGGGACCAACACGACAGTTACCGCCGTAACAGACCGCAAATACCGGCTTTTGAGCGGTCAAAACGCCAGTCAGTGGGGGGAAATTATCCTTCATAAACAAAACATATATATAGGAACTGTCTAGAAAACGTCTGTATGTCAGGCAAGCAGAACCCAGACACTAGGCGGTCGTTTATCAATCAGGTGGCCGGGACGGCAGGGCTAGCCGCCCTCGGCTCGCTCGCAGGGTGTGGCGGTTCGTCCGACGGCAACTCTGACGGTAGCTCCGGTGGATCGGGCGGCGGCTCGAAGACCTCGATGGGCTCGATTGCCAACCGGAACAACTCTTACTGGCTGAGCTGGGAGAAGGGTTATTTAGAGGCCGCAGAAGCGCTCGGCTACGAGACGAACGTCCAGACCAATAATGGTGAGGTATCGACACAGCAACAGCAGTTTGACACGGCGGTGTCCGACGACGTGGACTTCATCGCCGGACAGACGTACACCAATGCCGCCGCAATCACGCTGGCGGAGACGCTGGTCAGCAGCGGTGTCCCCGGTGTGCTCGCGGTTACCATCGCGGACTGGTACCTTCCACAGGACGCCGGCGAGGAGTACGTGATGTTCTTCACGCCCCACTTCGTCAACCACGCCTACAGCGGGGCGAAGATGCTCTTCGAGGCGATGGGCGGCAGCGGGATGTTCGTCCATATCGAGGGTAATCGCGGTACTGCGCCGAATATCGGCCGAAACAAGGGTGTGGACCTGGCGTTGGAGGAATACCCAGACATCGAGATGGCCGGGTCACGTCAACCGGGCAACTTCATTCGTTCAGACGCCCGAGACGTTATGAGCGACAAGGTCTCGCAGTTCGACGACGACATAGATGGGTTCTTCGGCCAGAACGACGCCGTCGCGCTGGGCGGGCTCACCATCCTCGAGGAGAACGACATCGACGTACCTGTCGTCGGTATCGACGCCAGCGAGCCCGGCCTTGCGGCCATCGCCGAGGAACGGATGACCGGCACTGTCTCCGGGATGGGCCCCTGGCAGGCCGGCTGGTCCGTCGCGAAGTGTCACGACTACATCAACGGGCACACGCTCAGCCCGGCCGAGAAGATGATGTCGTTCAATGCACCGGTCTGTGTGAAGGACCCGAGCCAGTGGGAGGACGTCATCGACCGATTGCCCGTCGTCGACGCGGCCCAGTACAACGAAAACATCTTCGAGGGCGAGACGCCCTACGACTGGGAGAAGATGTCCGTCGTCGAAGCCGGCGAAGACGCGTGGGACCCACAGATCGACATATCGCCGATGAACATCGAGGGCATGAATGAAGTCCTCGACTGGAAGGACGCGGACAAGCCATCGGGCTACTCGCTGCCCGATGTCTACTCCGACAGCGCACAGCAGGAGGAAGCGACCCAGCTCTACGAGGAGCAGTTCCAGACGAACCCCCTGGGGTAACTCTGAACGCCAACAATGTCATCAGAGACACACGCAGGAACGACGGACGCCGTGGCTGACTCCGCCCCGGAACAGACGAGCAGCTTCCGCGTCGAGGACATCTCGAAGTCGTTTCGACACGTCCAGGCACTCGACGGAGTCTCCCTGGAAGTGAACCGGGGAGAGGTCATCGGTCTCGTCGGAGAGAACGGTGCCGGCAAGAGCACCCTCCTGAACATCCTCACCGGGGTGCTTCAGGCGGACGACGGCCAGCTCTACGTGGACGGTGAGCAGGTCACGTTCACGAACCCAAGAGAGGCAGCCGACTACGGTGTCTCCCTTGTCCATCAGGAACAGGACGTGATCACGACGCTCCGGGGCTACGAGAACCTCTATCTCGGCCGCGAGCTGGAGCAACTGGGCGTGCTAGAGAAAGAGACGATGCGGAAGAACGCCCAGGAGTTCGTCGACGACCTCGGTATCAACATCGATGTCAACGACTACGTCCGTGATTACACGTTCAACGAGCGCCAGATGCTAGAGATAGCGAAAGCGTTCCACGTCTCCCAGAAATCCGACAACCCAGTCATCCTGCTCGACGAACCGACCGCCGGACTGGAAGAGAGCGGCCGTGAGCTGCTGTTCGACCTCGTCAACGATCTCCGGGACAGGGCCACCTTCGTGTTTGTCTCTCACGAGCTCGACGAGGTGCTCGAGATATCGGACCGCATCTACGTGCTGAAAGATGGCGAGCAGGTCGGGATGACCCACGTCGAAGACGCCACGACGGACTCGCTGCAGCAGGCGATGGTCGGTCGGGAGACAGCTGACGAGTACTACCGCGTGCCGGACCAGCGCCGAGAGGACCAGCTGGGCGACGCCGCGATGGACGTTGACGACATCGCCCACAAAGACATCGTCGGTCCGGTGTCGTTCTCGCTCCGCGAGGGCGAGATATTCGGTATCGTCGGCGTCGAAGGCTCGGGCAAGCAGCGCTTCGGTCGGCTGCTGGCCGGGGACCTTGAGACGACCAGCGGGTCGCTGACCGTCAAGGGAACCGACCTCACAAACCCGTCCGTCTCGGACGTGGTCGACGCCGGCGTCGGCTACATCCCGAAAGACCGCAAGTCCGAGGGGCTGCTCCTGTACCAGTCGGTGCTGGTGAACACGTCACTCGCGATGATTCGCGATATGAACGAGAACATGCCGCACCTGGACCTCGACGTCGAACAGGAGGAGACCGAGCGTGCCATCGAAGAGCTGTCGATCAAGACGCCGGGTCCGAACGCGCTCGTCCACGGGCTGAGCGGCGGGAACCAGCAGAAGGTGGTCATCGCTCGGTGGCTCGCACAGGACACGCCCATCCTGGTAATGGACAACGTGACACGGGGCATCGACGTGGGCGCGAAAGAGGAAGTGTATCGACTCTGCAGGGAGCTGACCGACCGGGGCGTCTCGATCGTCTTTATTGGCGACGAACTGCCGGAGGTCATCGGGATGTCGAACCGCATCGGTGTGATGGTCAAAGGGCAGTTCATCGCGGAACCGTTCGACGCCTCGACCGGCAACAAACCAACTGAAGAGGAGTTGATACAGGAGATGATATAACAATGAGTACGAGTAGCGTAAGCGAGTGGATTACGCGCCAACGAGAACAGCGAACACTGCAGGACTGGATTCAGGACCTCGGGCCCTTCGTCATGCTGTTTGGTCTGATCGTCGTCTTCACCCTGACGACGGACCAGTTCATGAGCGAGGGGAACCTGTTGGACAACATCGCGAAAAACGCTGTGACCTTGCTGCTGGTCGCGCTGGCGGGGACCTTCCCAATTCTCCAGCAGAGCATCGACCTCTCGGTCGAGTCCATCGTTCTGCTGACCGGCGTCGTGACCGTCGTCGCCATCGCCGAGCTCGGCCTCGGACTGCTGGCGATCCCGATCGCCATCGCCGTCGGGATGCTCGCGGGCCTGTTTAATGGGCTAGTGTTCACGAAGCTCAAGATCCCCTCGTTCCTCGTCACGCTGGGGACACTCTCAGTGATGGCCGGTGTAGGGAAGATCATCACCGGCGGGTCGACGATTACGTTCCGGAACAACGCCATTAGAGCGATCTCGAACGGCGAAGTCTTTGGTATCCCCAACCTCGTGCTCTGGGGTTTGCTGATCTACATTGGGACGATCATCCTGGCCTTCCGCACGAAGTTCGGGCGGTACTGCTTCGCGCTGGGCGAGAGCGAACGCGTCGTCGAACTCGCCGGGGCGGAGGTCGATCGGTACAAGATATACCCGTTCGTGCTGTCTGGGCTGCTCTGTGGGATCGCGGGCGTCCTGCTGACGCTCCGGATCTCCTCGGCCTCGCCGAACATCGGGAGCGGGCTGCTGCTGCCAAGCATCGCCGCCATCGTCATGGGCGGGACGGCACTGACCGGCGGTGTCGGTGGCCCCCACCGGACCATACTCGGCGTGCTCGTTATCGCCGTGCTGAACAACGGAATGAACCTACTCGCAGTGGGCTCCTTTGTTCAGGAGATTATCCTGGGCCTCGTCGTGGTCGCGGCCGTTGCGCTGTCTATCGACCGCGACAAGATAGATGTCGTGAAGTGAGCCGGTTCCCGGCCCCCGGTTGCTCTTTCTGCGGTGCCAGAAGGTCCGTCTAACCCCGGGATGTAACGAATTCGACACCTGGAGACATAACTGCCACTGTCGATATCGAAGGGGCCGAGAAGTGAGGTCTACTCAGACGATGAAGCCGCCGTCGAGAACGAGGTTGTGGCCCGTGACGAAGGAGGCGTCGTCACTGGCCAAGAAAAGCACGCCGTCGGCAACTTCTTCGGGTTGCCCGGCCCGCCCCAGCGGCGTTTCTTCGAGGAGGCCGTCGATGGTATCGCCGTCCTCAACCGTCATGGCAGTCTCGATGACACCGGGGTTGATCGCGTTGACCCGGATCCCGTTCTCACCGTATTCGAGCGCCAGCTGTCGCGTGAGGTTTGTCACACCGCCCTTGGAGGTACAGTACAGCGAGGAGTTGTCTACGGCACTGAGCCCCGCGATGGAGGACATGTTGACGATGGCACCGCCGTCGTCCTGTGTGATCATCACGTCAAGTGCGGCCTGACAGCCGAAGTAGACGCCCCGGAGGTTGATGTCCATGAGTGTGTCGTAGTCATCGGGCTCGGCATCGAGAATCGGCATCTGTCGGTCGATACCGGCGTTGTTGACCATCACGTCCAGCGAACCGAAGGCGTCGACGTGGGTCTCGACGGCAGCGTGTATGTCGTCGGGGTCGCTGACGTCACACTCAACGAACTGAACCTCCCGGCCCATCTCCGCAATTATCTCGTGGGTCGGGTCACCGCCCATCCGTGGCTCTTCCTGGATGTCGCTGACGGTGACGTCGGCGCTCTCTTCTGCGAACTTGCGTGCGATGGCGCGCCCATTCCCCGATGAGGCACCCGTTACTAGTACTGACTGACCGTCGAATCGTGCTGTCATAACGGGCTGATAGTACCCAGCGACATCGAATAAACATTTATGATTAATCCTGATGTTTGTTCGAAAATACCTGCTGTCGGTCGACACAAAGGATTATAATTGTTCGGACAGGCAATACAGATATAATGCAGACTGACCAGCAGGCAGCAATCGCCGACCAGTACGGCGTGCTCATCGGCGGTACAGAACGGGACGCCTCATCGGGCGAGACCATCGACGTGTTCGACCCGGCGACGGGCAATCAACTAACCAGCGTCGCGGCTGCGACGGAGGGCGACGTGAACGAGGCTGTCGACGTAGCCCAGGATGGCTTCGAAACGTGGAGCGGCTACACGCCGGCAAAGCGATGCCGCATTCTGAACGACGTGGGCCGAGCCATCCGTGACGAGAAGGAGCGCCTCGCCCGCATCGAGACGCTGGAGAACGGGAAACCGCTCTCCGAGGCGCGCGGTCAGATAGAGCGAGCCGCCCGTCACTTCGAGTACTACGGCGGTCTCGCGGACAAGATCGAAGGGGAGAGCATCCCGCTCGACGACGACCACGTTGACTACACGATTCGGGAACCGTTGGGTGTCACGGGACATATCGTCCCGTGGAACGTCCCAGCCTATCTCTTCGCACGAAGCGTCGCACCGGCGCTCGCCGCCGGGAACGCAGCCGTCGTCAAGCCGGCCGAGGAGACACCCATCGGGGCGCTCGAACTCAGTAAGGCACTCCACGAGAACGGCGTTCCCGAGGTCGCCGTCAACGTCGTGCCCGGCGAAGGCGACCCTGCGGGCGCCACGCTCTCGGGCCACCCTGACATCGGGACCATCACCTTCACCGGGTCGACTGTCACAGGGCGCGCGGTGGGGAAAGCCGCCATTGACAACCTAACCGAACCCCACCTCGAACTCGGCGGCAAGAGCCCGCTGGTCGTCTACGAGGACGGTGATCTCGACGTCGCCGTTGAGGAGACTATCAAAGGTATCTTCTCGACGAACACCGGGCAGGTCTGTTCGGCCTCCTCGCGCGTCCTCGTCCACGACGACGTGAGCGACGCCTACGTCGACAAACTCGTGGCCGCTGTCGAGGAGCTCACCATCGGCCCCGGCGTCGACGACCACGACGTCGGACCGCTCGCCTCCGCGTCGCACATGGAGAAGGTCGCCAAGTACTTTGACATCGGTCGCGAAGAGGTGGGTGAACCGATGACGGGAGGCCACGTGCTGGACCGCGACGGATACTACGTCGAACCGACGGTGTTCGCGGACGTCCCCCAGGACGCTCGAATCCTGCAGGAGGAGGTCTTCGGGCCGGTGCTGACCGTTAGTATGTTCGCCGACGAGGCCGAGGCCATCCGGCGGTCGAACGATGTGGACTACGGACTCGTTGCGGGCGTCATCACCACCGACATGGGGAAGGCCCACCGGTTCGCTCGGGACGTCGATGCCGGCCAGATCTACGTCAACGAGTGGTTCGCCGGCGGCAACGAGACGCCTTTCGGCGGGTTCAAAGACAGTGGCATCGGCCGTGAGAACGGTACCCAGGCCATCCACAACTACACACAGATCAAGAACGTTTGTCTGGACATCTCGAACTGACGGTCCGTCGCGTCAGTCATTCTGGACGATGCTGTCACAGTATATTCCGAACGTTTAATAGTCATAGTTTTGAACAAGAAAATATATGTTAGAGAATGGCGAGCTGGTTGTAGACGCAGTGTCACACTGCTTCAACCACGCAGACGACAATCACCTCCACCCGCACGCCCAGCGGTGGGACGATGAGACATACGAGCTCGGCGAGCAGTTGATGCCGGAGGAGTACGTGTTTCCGGAGGAAATCTTCTACCGGAACCATCAGCCCGAGGAACTCGAACGGCTGCTCTTCCTGGAGAGTCAGATCGACTACTCGGTGTATCACTCACTCCCGCTCGACGACTACTTCAAGGACGGCTACGTCTCCCGGGAGAAGGGATTCGAGCTTCGCGACCGCAACCCCAACCGGATAGGGATGATCGTTGACATCAATCCGCTCGAAGACGACGCCGTCGAGCAGGTCGAGTACTACGCGAAAAAGAAAGACGTCGACGGCATCAAGCTGTACCCGTCACGTTACCAGAACGGCCGTGACCTCTCCTTGCAGTTGAACGAGGACACAGTCCGGCCGGTACTGGAGAAGGCCGCCGACATGGACATCGGAACCGTGGGCATCCACAAATTCATTCCCTTCGCGACGGCGCCGACGAAGTACTTCCGTATCGACGACGTCGAGGAGGCCGCGCTTGCCTTCCCTGAACTCAATTTCGAGGTTATTCACGCCGGCTTCTCGTTCCTCGAGGAGACCGTCTTCGCGATGGCTAGTCACGACAACGTCTACGCGAACATCGAGAACACGGCCCACATGGCCTGTAGTCGGCCGAAAAAGTTCGCTCGCAGCCTGGGCGAGATGCTGTACTGGGCCGGCCCGGAGCGTATAGTCTTCTCCAGCGGCGCGACGGCGCTACACCCTCAGCCGCCTATCGACGCTATCTGGGACTTCGAGATGCCAGAGGACCTCCGAGCCGGCGAGGACTACCCCGAAGTCACCCAGGAGGACAAGCAAAAGATTCTCGGCAAGAACAAGCTTCGCCTGATGGGCAAGGACCCAGAACAGGTCAAGAAGGATATCAAGGGAGACAAGTGGAACCAGAAGATTCAAACGCTGAAAGAGCAAGGCGAGTACCCGGCACCGCCGTGGTCGACCTACGAGGAGCCGACAGAGGATGCCTCGAAGGAGCGTGTGAAGTTCGTATGAGTGCCGAGCCCGCCGACCACGTCCTGCCGACCACGGAATTCCAGAGCGAGGTCAAAACGGAAATAAAGGATAAACTCGAGGCGGTGTTCGACCCCTGTAGCTGCATGAGCGAACACCCCATCAGCATCGTCGAGCTCGGGCTCGTCGACGACATCGAGTGGCACGAGTCTTCCGGAACCGTCACCGTCCACCTCCTGTTGACCTCCCAGCGGTGCACCTACTTCCTCGACATCAACGACGAGATCTGCGAGCGGGTCGGTGAAATGCCAGAGGTTTCCGACGTCGAGGTCCACCAGGTGACTAGCGGCGAGATATGGACCGCAGACCGGATGTCCGAAGACGAACGCCGGGCGCGGCGGGAGCGCTTCGAGCGCCGCGTCGAGGAAGCCGACATCACGCCCTACGCAGATCGCTCCGAGTGAGCTCATGCAACGATGGATACTAATTCCAGTCGACGAGTCGCCCCAGGCTCGGGAGGCCGTCCGCCAGCGAGCGCGGTCCACGAGGATGCTGACCTCGTCTTGCTGCACGTCATCCAGTACAGCGAGTCCCTCACCGACCCGAGCGCGGCGGGCGCACCCACGACGAGGGGTGGTACGCGAAGGCCCGCGAGGAGGCCGAGGACCTCTTCGAGCGGCTCACCGCAGACTTGGAACACGACGGCGACATAACCATTGAAATCGTCGACGGCTCGCCCACCGGCGAGATAATCGACTATCTTGAGACACATGACTTCGACCAAGTCGTCATCGGCAGCGTCTCCGAGTCGGTCGCGCGTCGGTCACAGGTTCCGGTGACCATCGTGCACTGAGGGGCCCATCCGATACGACCGGACCCTAGCTACTACCCGCCCGACCGGCGTCGACAGGACGCTACGGGCGCTCATTCTTCCTTTCAGACACGGCAAAAATAGATTGACCAGCGGTGACGCCGCGCGGAGTGCCTACCGCGCGTCGTCGATGTCCTCGAGCGCGCCTGGGTTCTCGACGCTCGAGAGGTCGCCGATGTCCTCGCCGGTGTGACGGGCCTGTATCGCGCGGCGGACGATTTTCCCGGACTGCGTGACGGGGAACTCGTCAACGAAGCGCACCTCCCGCGGGCGGAACGGTTTGCCCAGCTCCTCCCCGATCAAGGCCCGCACCTCCTCGCGTAACTCGTCCGATTCGTCGACGCCGTTCTCGGTGACGACGTAGAGCGCAACCGCAGTCCCGGTGGTGTCGTCCGGGACCCCGACGGCAGCGGCTTGATTGACGCGATCGTGGTCCATCGCCGCGCCCTCGACCTCCGCGGGGCCGACTTTCCGCCCAGCGATGTTCAGCGCGTCGTCGGCCCGCCCGTGAAGGAACCAGAACCCGTCTTCGTCTTTCTGGGCCCAGTCGCCGTGGTCCCAGACATCGTCCCACGTCGACCAGTACTCCTCGAGATAGCGTTCGTCGCCGCTCCAGAGCGACCGCGTCATCGACGGACAGGAATCCCGTGCCACGAGATACCCGCGTTCGTTGGTATCGGCGATGGAGTCGCCGTCGACGTTGACGATGTCGATGTCCATCCCCAGGCCGGGGCCGCCGAGCGAACACGGTTTGAGCGGCTGTGTCGGCATCGGCATCAGGAAGCAGCCACATATCTCGGTGCCCCCAGAGATGTTGATGATGGGACAGTCGCCGCCGACGTGGTCATAGAACCACTGCCAGCTCTCGGGGTCCCAAGGCTCGCCAGTCGAACCGAGTATGCGCAGCGAGGAGAGGTCGTGGTCGTCGACCCACTCGTCGCCCTGCTTGCGGAGGGCGCGAATCGCTGTCGGCGAGATTCCGAACTGGGTGAGTCCGTGGCGGTCGATCATCTCCCAGAACCGGTCTGGTTCGGGGTGGTCCGGTGCGCCCTCGTACATGAACACGGTCCCGCCGAACGTGTGGTTCCCGATGAGCGTCCACGGGCCCATCATCCAGCCGATGTCGCTAACCCAGAAGAACCGGTCGCCTGGCTTGACGTCGAAGCCGAAGTATAGCTCCTTGGCGCATTGCATCTGCACGCCGGCGTGCGTGTGGATGATGCCCTTGGGTTTCCCGGTCGTGCCCGAGGAGTACAGCAGCATCGACGGGTCGCTGGAGTCGAGCTCGACCGTGTCGAACTCGTCGGACTGGGCCTCGACGGCGTCCTCCCAGGTCTCGTCGCGCGCTGTCGTCCAGGGAACGTCGGTCCCGGTGTGCTCGTAGACGACTACCGAGCGCACGTCGGTCGCAGCCTGGTCGACGGCGTCGTCGAGCGTGCGTTTGAGCGTGACCTCTCTGCCACGGCGATAGAAGCCGTCGGCGGTGAACACGACGCTGCTCTCCGAGTCTTCGATTCGTGTCGCAGTCGCGTCGACGCCGAAACCCGAGAAAACCGGGACCGCGATGGTGCCTACTTTGAAACAGCCGTACAGTATCGAGATGACCTCCGGCACCATCGGCATGTAGAGCGCGACAGTATCGCCCTGTTCGATGCCACGGGCCGCGAGCGCGTTGGCTACCTTGTTCGACTGTCGGTGGAGTTCGTGGTACGTGACATCCCGCGTCGTCCCGTCCTCGCCCTCCCAGAGACAGGCCACCGTGTTACGCCGGTCGTTGTCGACCTCCGCGTGCCTGTCGAGGACGTTGTGCGCGAGGTTGATGCTCCCGCCGGGGTACCAGTTGGTGAACTGCGGGCCGTCGTAGCTCACGGTTTCACCGTTCGCCATCGAGACGCGTCGCGTCTCCCTCTCCCGGACAGTGTCGTAGTCCTCGTAGAACTCGATATCGAGGTAGTCGACGAGTTTGTCCCAGAACCAGTCGACACCCGACTCCGGTATGCCCTCGATATCGGTGGTCGTCCGCTTGATGAGTTCGTCGTAGTCATCTATGTCGTGTGCCTGCATGAATGCCCAGACGTTTGTCGACTCGATAGCCGACTGAGTCGGCTCGTGCACTATCTCCTCTGTGTCTGCGAGTGTTTCACTGGCCATGGTCTACAGGCTCAGATGTAGATGGAGAGCCGTTTAATACTTGTCCCCGGAGAGTCATTTCCCTACTCCAAACCGGCCTGCTTGTAGGTTGCCGCATGGTCGACATAAAGTTCGTGGACGCGCTCGATCTCAGCCTGCTGGGCCTTGTCAAGCGGTGTTGTCGACGCCGGCACGCCGTAGGCCACGTGGTCAGCTGGGACAGTCTGGTCCTCAGTGACGACACAGCCGGGGGCGACGATACTGCCCGACTCGACGCGAGCCCCCTGCTGCAGCGTGCTCGACATTCCGACGAGCGCGCCGTCATCGACCGTCGCGTAGTCGATGACGACGTTGTGGCCCACGGTGACGCCGTCCCCGAGAGTCGCTCCGTGGAGCATCGAGAATTCCTGGACGTTCGTCTCCTCGCCCACCACGACCGCCTCGCGGTCGCCACGGAGACAGACGAACGGCCAGCAACTCGACCGGTCACCGACGTGAACGTCGCCGACGAGATACGCCATCTCCGAGACGAACGTCGATTCTGCCACTGTCGGGCTTGCGCCTAGTACTTCGCGTTGCATGGCTGAACCGGACGGGGGCAGCCCACTTAAACGTGGGTGCAGGCGGCTAGCGGTAGTGGTCGCCATCACACAGCAGCGATGTCGAATCGGAGGACACTGCATGCGCCAGCCACTGACTGCCTACTGTGCCTCGAAGACAAGCGTGGGACGCTGGCGGTCCGCAGTTCGCTCGAGTTACCACCGTCCCGTGCTCGACGTCCTCTGGACTCGTCTCTGTGAAGATGCCCGTGAGGCTAACGGGTCCGAAGTCGCCGATAGCGGTGACGTACGGAACGCTGTCCGCGAACGCCGGCGTGGCAACGTGTACGACTGTGGAGGCCTGCACGCGTCCAGTCTCCGGAAGCTGTGGGGTAGTAAGCGACTCGACGCCACACTGGGGGCAGACACGGCGCCGCGGGACCGAGCCGTGCTCCTTGGGACACGCGAGATAGAACGGGTCGCCTGCCTCAATAGCCTCGCAAAATTCGTCGTGTGTCCATTCGGACCTCCCGACCTGACTCATCGTGCGACCTCCAGGACGTGGACCGTTGTACTGGCGACAGTGCCACCGGCGCTGTGTGTGACTCCTGTCGAGGCGTCGGCGACGTAGTCGTTGTTGGGGTGGTCTCCCCGAGGATTCGCGTCATCTCCACGACCTGACTCGCGCCGGTCGCCCCCACTGGATGGCCCTTCGTCTTGAGTCCGCCCGAGCAGTTCACCGGCAACGACCCGTCCCGCCAGGTCTCATCTTCGCGCGCGGCAGTGATGGGTATACCACTGTTGCACGACTCGAGGTTCGGCAATCCGAGCAGATTCGCAGGCTTCTATAACACGCTGAAATCAAACGGTCTCGCCACGGTCGTCCGTCAGTAATCGAAGTCACTCGTGAGTGTCTGTAGCGACTATCCGTTCTTGGGGTATTATATTAACACCGCCATCTCTCTCTATCGCTGATAGCGAGCGAGGGCCCCGGAATCGTGCGTCTTGTGACCTATGATGGATTTTGATATGTTTGTTATCGAGACGGGTCTAGATTGCTGGTTCGAAGGCAATCGGACCCTGAGGACGCATATCACTGTGGGAAAGGGCTACACAGTCCCGATGCGTATCTGCTATCTCCCTCCCAGTACCGATTCCCGAGACAGGGATTATATATTCCAGTCCGATGTCTCGCACCGAATCGACGCCCCGCTATCGACTCTGCTGGTGCCTGGTGACACTCCTTCGTGAGTCTTGAAGTGAGTCTATTTCGGTCACAGGCGTCTGTCTAACGGCGATAGGCTATTTCAGGCCCGTTCCCAGTGACGCAGGTACCGTCGCAGAGGGTGGATAGATGGACGGCAAAAATTGGGACGGGGATAGTGGTGTCTCAATTAGCATTCTCGGATTCGACAGGTGGGGATAAACTACCGCGGCGAGACACGACAGGACCGTCGGTGGCCGAGTTACACACTGCAGGGGAGCGTCAATCTGTGGAGGGATACGAGCATCACCGTGACGGTGGAGTCGTCACTAGCTTCGACGCCACTTAAGAGACCCAGCGTACGGCAAAACGAGTTAAACAGCACCTTACCCCCGAAGCCGTGTACCAGTGTTGGCGACGAGTTCGAGTCGCCCCATGGACCCGCCGACGAAGTCGTAGTTCACCCTTCCAAAACCCGTGTGACTCTTATCGAACACGTTAGCATGGCTGGGTCCCGAAAGATTTGGATTTCGTGGACCTCGATATTCTCGTAAACGGCAACCTGACCGCCAACGTCAACCAGACCATCATCAGTCTCTACGACTAACGTCGCAACCTCTTGGTTTGGACCGAAGGCAACCTCCTCGACCCGGTCCTGAACGATCCAGCTGTCGCCGGTCTCGACGTCCCGACCGTCGATAGTTGCGTAAAACGTACCCATCTAACTCCAGGTTATCGAATGACTGGGTATGAGAGACAATGATAATAAGCTCTAATTGTTGACAGGTCTATGATAATTC
>ERZ1034569.499-NODE-499-length-14234-cov-10.054799_pt1 | contig 14234 bp, 11 predicted proteins | sample MGYA00520706_ERZ1034569 | MGnify/ENA primary metagenome ERZ1034569 (study PRJEB33760, sample SAMEA4777722) | hypersaline lake metagenome | biome: hypersaline environment; feature: brines | place: Spain | collected 2014-08 | depth 0 m ...
GGTCTGGTGACGATAGGGGGGACAACGGCCGCCGTATAAACGGTTAGAAACGCAAAAAGAAAGACCCAAGAGTGCGCGCCCCCACCCGCCAGCGCAACCACCCCCCACCGGCCCCCCGGGACAACACTGTTCGTCGGGAGAGCCAGCCCGCTAAAGACCACCGCTAATCCGGTTGTCGGCGCGATGCGATCAGAGACTTTTCCACCAATATACTGCCCGCCGATACCGATCGTTAACAACCCGACGTATACGTACGATGAAAGCGTGAATTCCTCCGATACGGGGCTTCCCGGTTCGAATAGTTGAATAAAGTCACTCATAGGGGGGAGGAATTGGTCCAGGACCTCTGGAAGAAACGTCAGCATCCCTCGATAGAAGAGACCATTCATCATCACGATTGCGAGTGCAAGCGCGAATCCAATGCCGAATAATGCTCGGCTATCTCGCAGAAACTCTTCCAATGACATCGACTTCGACTGCTCTGTTCCCCCGTCGGCACTCACAGCTGCTTTTGCATCGAAGTCGGTGTACAGTGCGTACCCGAGAGCCATTGCTGTCGGAATCATGAGTAATCTGGTCACTGTTCGCCACTCAAACGTGATCAACAGGAGTGCGGTGATGAGTGGCCCGAACGCGATTCCAATATTACCGGCCATGCCATGGTACGCGAACGCAGTGCCTCGGTTCTCGACTCCGGTCGAAATAAGCGACAGCCCAGATGGATGATACACACTGGCAGCGACTCCCCAGATTGCAAGTGCAACAGCGACACTGAGGATCCCACCTGCGAAACTGAGTACGAGAAACGATATGCCCATGCCGAGAAGACAGGCGACGATCAGTATCTGAGACCCAAACCGGTCAGCGAGGACGCCGCCAGGAAGTGCTCCAATACCGAAGAGAGCATACCCGACAGAGACCACCGCCCCGAGCGTCGCCGTCGAGACAGGGAATTCAACGAGCCAAATTGTGACTAAAATTGGAATTGAAAGTTCGTATGTATGCACAATAGCATGCGAAATCCCTGTGAATATCACCACCGAGCGGGAGTTGTCGTCCATTTATACTACGTTAGCACACCAGCCCTCAGTATTTAATTGTTACAGGCAAACTCCATATGATCAGACAACAACCACGCAAGCGGTGAGCGAGTCAGATGTCGTCGTTCAGTTACTATCGAATGCAGTGATCAGCAACTGCGTACTCTTATTGACTCATGACTGTTCGGGCTTTCTGATCAAGAAACGACGTTCAGAATTCAACTGTGAACTGACACGCTGTGAGCACCTATTCACCCATCAGAGTGTATGGGAGCACTGGTCGCAAAGTCGTGCTCTCAGATCACACTCTCCCCGCTCCGAGGTCGCATAGAGCAGGAGCAGGAACGGAAACGGAAACGGGAACGGTGACCCTGACTCTGTTCTTAGTCCGATTCAGTTTGAGTAGTCGCTGTGAGTGACACGAACCAACGTGTTCAACCCAGGCCTTCCTCTACTGATATTAATGAAACCGACACGGCGACGCTTTCTTGCGACCAGTGTGGCACTCACAACAGGTGGGTTAGCGGGATGTTCAGGCAGTCGCAGTGAAATTAGTGATGATGCGACTGAGACGGCCACCTCCGCCCCGACCGAGAGTGCAATGACAGACAGATCCGCCGAGACAGTCATCTCTGTCTTAGGTGAGCGTGTTCCTGAGAACATGGCGTTTGACACTGCAGGCAACTTGTACTTCGGAATCACCGCTGGCGAGGTTCGGCGTCTTCCCGCCGATCAGACAGGCGCGACTGGACTCACGATCGATGCAACTGACCAACTCGGCACGCTTCCAGGAGCAATCGGCGTCGAAATCGGCCCCGATGGCATTGTCTACGCAGCCGTTGCCACACAGGACAATCGATCTGGTATCTGGACCGTTACCCCAGACGGAATGTCGTCACAACTCGTTGAGATTAGTGGATTTCCCAACGATATCTTGTATGATACGGGTCGTAACCGCCTGTTGGTCACTGAATCCAGCAATGGAGTCGTCTATGCCATCGAAACAGATGGTTCGCGAACGACATGGTTGGATGATGACCGTCTCGCAACCGAAAGCTTTGGAGCGAATGGGATTACCCGCGACTCTGATGGAACCGTCCATGTGTCAGTAACTCGGACTGCGAATGAAACTGGGCGAGTCATCCAAGCACCAGTACAGGATGACGGAAGCGCAGGAGAAGCCTCTGTATTGTTCGCTGGAGGCGAGATATTCGGCGCTGATGGCATCACAGCACGTGCCGGTCATATCTATGTCGCAGTGAACAGCCAGAACCGAGTTGTCCGCGTTTCACCCGAGGGGTCAACGAGCGTGGTTGCCACAGCCGATGACGGGCTGGTGTTTCCCTCAGATGTCCTCTTCGGCGTTGGTGAGCAGTCTGAGAGTCTGTATATCTGTAATTTTGCGAATCGTTCGCCGGAGGATGGCGCAATTCTTCGAACACAAATGTAAGCTGCACAGGCTGACTCATACTGCTCGTACTCAAAGACAATACAGCCGAGGAGCTCAACGAAGCGGGGATGCATCCGTCCCCGCACAGACAGGCTCAGATACCAGCTTTGGAGGACGAGTTCGACCAATCTGAAAAAGAGGAGAATGAGGGCAAGGATACGCAACAACTGAGAAGTTGTGCTGGTGAAGCCTGCCCCGTTAGTTCTGAGGGTCTCAACCAGTCTGCTAGCCACGTCCGTACAACTCCAATTATGTGGCAAAGTCATAAAATGAAGTGCCTCGGGTGCAAGTGGTTTGAGAGACGAACTGGAAGTCATCACAGAAATCCAAGATTTTCGAGCAAACCCGAGGCACTGGCCTCAAATCGCCTGTGGAAACCGCCCTGTTCGACGGACAGGGCCCCTTAGAACGAAGAAAAAATGAGTTCACGATAACCCACGTCAGCTAACACGTTGTGTCAGTGCAACAAATATCCTCATAACCGCAATCGTCGCCAGCAGTATCACATACGTAGCGGGTCTATGTCTGAGAGGGAAGCACTCTATTCTTGTATCACCCACACATCGTCAGAAAGTGTGTCGTCGGCGAGGCGGATTAGATCGACTCCTCAACCGAAGAAGACCTCAACACTACGCCGTCTGTCTCCCTGCCCGCTTCATTACGAGCGGGGCAGCAACGACCTCAACAACAGCGACCAAGAGCATCGCATTACGCGTCATTCCAGCCTCAACAAAGGTGAATGCAATTGCGAGAATAATAACTGCATTCATTGTAGGTACGCCATAGTGGACAAGTGGATTTAATAGTATATTACCTTGTCTTGCCATTGTATCCGATGTAGACATTGCTGAGTACTAAAAATACATGCCACAGTCTCTTATCGTGCAACAGCGCTGTCTCATGAAGATAATTAAGATGTTCGAGTGAATGTGTATACGTTTGATGTGAACGACCACACCCGTTCAACTGCTGACCGCAGGCCTGATTCAAACCGTGGTGATATACCACTGTACGATCAGCAACGGATCTTAACATCGCTCTCGTTTGCAAGCCTCTTTCGCTGAAAAATATGATATATGCGATTTCTCGATAGAGAGCGAGCGTCGCTGAATCTAAAGAGAGTCCATCGATGCTGAATTACCGAAACTGACAGTACGAAATAACATATTCATCGTATCAAACGTTGAGCAGTCACTGCAGCACAATCAGTGAGCACACTATTTGCTCAGGTCGACAGGCGGGGCAGGCTGAGTGCCTCGGGGCTCAACCCCGAGGCGGTTGACAGACAAAGCATGTGTTCCCAATGGTGTGTCTCACAGATCTTTATTGAGCAGCAAAACTCATTGATAACAGAATCCCATCGCGAATATGCACCGTCGTCGTGTGCTTTCCCTCATTGGGGCAGTTGGTCTCTCCATGTCTGTGTCTATGTCCGGGTGTCTCAGCAGCGAGCCGGGAGATGCAGAGTCTAAAGAGGCCAGCGCCTCATCTCCAGAATCCGCCAAGAACCCAGCACAGACAGCTTCACACTCCCCATCTTCGAATTCCACGGCTGATAGAACAGAGCAACGGCGATTTCAACTATCTGTTGGGCAAACAGCGTATCTGTCCACTGGGACAGTATCTGTGACAGACCCGACTGTTCAGGGTTCGGCTTTCGGCACAGATGAGATTCGTTTGTTTCTGATGCGCGAGCCCACCCAGCAGTTCGTCGTCGTTGAGATTAAAGGGACACTCGAGGTGAGCCCAGCCGCGTTCGCTCTCAGGCGAGACGGTCAAGTGCCTGTACCTCCCTCCGACCCGCGATATATCGCGCCAGTTATCCGAGCGTGTTCGGCTTCGTGTATCGGAATTCCCGTCGAAACACGACCAACTGACAGTGCCGCAATCGTGTATCAACCGTCTGAGTCTGCTGGCGTCCGTGCAGCATGGAGCTTGGACGCGGACACAGTGAGGCGATTGAGCGTCCAACCCACCTGTCAACTCCGGAAAGCACAGGTAACTGAGTCTGACGGCAACGTCGCTCTTCGACTGACCGTGGCAAATGTCAGTCCCAGAGACGCTGGATTTCGAGCGGTTGTCAGACCCGCTTACGTCGCTGACGTGAGCGAGCCGATTGGGTTTCCAGTCCCTGAAGGGCAAACTGTGACGCAGACAGTTGTGCCGTCTGAAATCCAAGTCTACGATCCTGAAGAGGCGACATTTACTCGTCCCGTCACTGAAGACACGCGGTTTTTTACGATAGGAAGTGAGTGACCATGTACCACCTCTGGACGATCTCAGATGTACTCACTATCGCGCGATATGAGTCCAGGCACACAGCATGACACGATTAGAGACCATATCACACACAGCTCACATATTCGATGCTTCGAATCGCTTTTCAGAATTCAATTTGAGCATTGCACATGGTTCATGACCCGCTTTCGCCCTCAGAGGCCCTTCGAACGAAATTAGGAATTATCCTCGGGATACTCAGTGTATGTATTCTGCTATATTCGCTCGTCATCGTTGCCCAGATTCTGGTGGGTGTGTTCTTAGTGTTCTTTCTGACGCTTGGAGTGTATGGATTTTATCGATTATTTGCCGTTCTTGACGCATTGGCTGACGCACAACAGCGGATTGCGACCGCTCGTGAACGCGAGAGTAAGCACAGCTCAGGCAGTGAGACGAATCATGACGACGCGTCCACCACTCAGAGTGTGGTCTCAGATGATATCGTGGATAATGATGAGTAGCTGAAGATACCAGTGTATACGCATCCGAGTTTCGTCCGAGCTTCCAGGCATGTATCAGACTCTGAGCGCGTGATGTTGTATCTACAGATGGGCAAGGCAAATGCCCCGCGTTCGGAAATCGAAGAAGTGAGTTCCCGTGGTGACCCCAAATTCCTGCCTCGAATCACTCCGAGGTTACTTCACAGCGTCTCAGCATCCCGCACGGCCGACCGGTCGACATCATCGACATTATCAATCCCTGCCAGTCCCATCGTCAGGTCAATCTGTGAAATCGTATTCTGAAGCACCTGTTCGACGCCCTCTTGACCGGAGTGCGCGAGCCCGTAGGCAAATGGACGCCCGAGCATCACGGTATCAGCGCCGAGTGCAAGGGCTTTGAACGCCTGCGAGCCTCGTCGAATTCCGGAGTCGAACAGGACTGTCGTTTCGTCGCCGACTGCTTCGGCAATCTCAGGAAGTGCCTCAATAGCGGCAATTGAGCCATCAACTTGGCGGCCACCATGCGTTGACACCTGCACTGCATCAGCACCTGAATTAACCGCACGCCGAGCGTCATCAGGGTGCAACACACCTTTGATGACAATTGGGAGGTCCGTGTTTTCGTGAACGAATGTGAGGTCGTCCCATGTGAGTGATGCATCTCCGAAGATCGAAAGAAAGCGGTCAACGGCTGCCTCTGGGTCCTCCTCTGGAGGGCGTGCAAGCGAATCTCGGAATGCTGGGTCTGAGAAGTAATTTGCCATTCCCTCTCCTTCCAAGAATGGATAATACCCCTTCTCAAGAAGTCGGTCTCGCCAACCCAGTGTAGGGGCATCAACCGTCACGACGATCGCATCATATCCTGCTTTCTCTGCTCGATCCAGGAACGAAGTAGCAACGTCGCGGTCGGCCGACCAGTAGTATTGAAACCATTTCGGTGTGTCGCCCAGCGCCTCAGCGACATCCTCCATCGAGTGTGACGAGAGTGATGAGAGAACGAACGGGACATTCATTTCAGCGCAGGCACGTGCCGTTGCAATCTCCCCCTCATCGTGCAGAAGGCTCTGGACGGCGAGTGGTGTAATCATCAACGGATAGTCATGCGTTTTTCCGAAGATGTCCGTCGAGAGGTCGCGGTCAGCGACGCCGCGGAGCATTCTGGGTACAGTCCGCCATCGTGAGAAGTCCTTATTCCGCTCGAATGTTTCCTCAGTTCCAGCACCGCCGTGCACATACGCTTTTGCTTTCCACGACATCCGATCAAATGCCTCCTCACGGAGGTCCTCAAACGAGACTGGGAACTCTGGTCTCTTGTCCTCAAACATTCCTTCACGATAGACGCGCCGAATATGTTTGACACCAAACTGCTCGCTATGAACGTCTGCAGAGTCCTGCTTACTCATGAATAATCATGTAGGTCGCAGACACATGAGGCTATCCCCACAGGGAACATAGTATGGACATTAGCGATGCTATTGGACCAGATAAAGAGGGGATGAGCTGCTTTGAGCAGTACCGTGTGTAGGACAACTATCCAAGCCAATGAAAACGTAACTCGTCTGTTATTTCATCTAACCCGAGCGAATGAAGCAACTGAATCGGAACCTCTCAACAAGAAACACAACAACGCTGTCTGGAAATAGTCGGTCGAAGCTCACTCAGCAAGAGCAGTAATATTCGCGCTCTTGGAACGTTGACTGAAGCATCGAGTATGTCGGCTCAGGGTCAGCAGGGTCGTATACACCAGCAACGGTTTTATCAAACTCACCTGAAACAATCGAGACCCATTCACTGCGTGACAAGACATCTTCGTGTCCACCCGTTAGAAGCTGGGCGTAATCCTCGAGAAATACCCAGCGGCTCGCTGTTGATTCACCAGGACTGTAGGATGCACCAACTGCGTCGGCATATGCCGCATATGGTAGATTAAAGCCAGCGACGACGGGAAGTGTGATCCACTTCCAGGGCCGTGTATTAATATCCAGTATCACGTACTGTTCGCGGGTTCGGTCATATACGAACTCGGACTCACTGATACCGTAGTATCCAGCACTCTGTAGGATAGATAACGCTTGATTTCGAATACCGGGATCCTCAACATGGCGAACGACGCAGGAGGTGCCGAAACCCCGTGGATATCTGATCTCAGCATTCCCCACAAGCCCAATTGGGTCGCCCTCTGGGGGAATATATGAGGCAAGTGAGCGGTCTTTTCCAGTTGCAACTGGGACTTTCTCCTGTGCCATGATTCGAATTCCTTCTTGATCTGCGTGTTCAACAATCTCATCATATTCACTCTGATTTCCAACCTCGACGACATTTGTGCCAAAGGCCTCCTCAAACGGCCGTTTGAGTGCCGGTTTGATAACGAGAGGCAGTCCCAATTTGTTGAGGGCCTCTTCGCTGGTTCGCGATTCGAGTCGTTCAGTACTGCTAACCGGCGTATCTGCTCCGCTATCTGAGATCCGATATGTTTCAGGGTAAGGAACTCCGAGATCCTCAGCGAATCCATAGAGAGACACCTTATCTAAAATATCCTCACTTTGATCGGTGGCAAACGGCACTCGAACGCCGGCAGGCTTGCTGGCAAATCCCTGCACCCATTCGTCCATACACCCAAACGCAACTGGGGCATGATCAGTGGACGCCGCGATCGCCTCAATGTCTTCACGAAAGCCCTCAGGATCCTCGAGCGGATAGGAAACGCGTCCAGCGAGTGAGACTGCATCTGAGCGTGGTGCAACACCATCACCACTCCGATCGAGAGCAATCACGGGCACACCGTGACGTGACAGTGCCCGCGCAACACCAAGGCCTGTGATATGAGCGTTGGCGACAAGTGCAGGTGGGCGATTGAACTCCTGCATTGCCACCTTCTCAATTAGGTCGCCAGTCGGCCGGAAATTATCAGCCATTAATTCATCTCTGCTTCGCGTGTGAAAAAACGTCATGTTTGCCGGCAGACCCTACCGTTATTCCAGACAGAACGTCAACACATGTCTCGTCATATCGTATCGGGTTTTCATTCAGCTGCGTGTAATAGAACCCGATTGTAGCGTGTCTCCGGCGCGTTATCTTTCTGTTTCAGTGGTCGTGTGTCGTCTCTACGCGGTAAATATATCACAATGACATATATATCAAAATGTCGTAACATACTGACCGAACAAAATGCACAAGAGAGGGGGGATTTATGCCTCTGACACAGATTTTATTCGCCACCCGCTCTATTGATTCGTGATGAGTGAACACGAGACTGAAGAGAGCCCAACAGACGAACTCCCCTTTGCAGGTAGTTCAGACCAAACTCCCCGCCTCAACTTAGTTGAGTTGGACGAGGCCGATGGTCGCGTCTCTGATATATACGATGAGATATTGGGGACCCGCGACGGCGAAATGGACGAGGAAATGAGTCTAAACCGGATGTGGATGGCGTTTGCGAATGAACCAGATGTTCTTGAAGTAATGTGGCCGCACATGCGGACGTCTTACCGCGGAGGGAGTCTTCCTTTCGAGCTTAAATCGAAGGTATCGCTCGTCACAGCAACTGTTTGGGAATGCGAAGGATGTCAATTCTTCCACACTGACAGGCTGTCACAAGAGGGTGTCGACGAGGACGAGATTGAACGTATGCGAGATCGCGAAGTTGAGAGGTCAGCGTTCTCCGAGCGAGAGTACGTCGTGCTTCGCTTCACAGAGAAGATGGCCGAGGACCCACACTCAATAACCGACGAAGATATTGAGGAACTTCGGGAGGTTGGATTGGACGATGGCCAGATCGTTGAACTGGTCGATTGTATAGCGCTTCATGTCTATACTGCGTTCTTTCAAGAGGCAACAGGCGTCGTTGAAAAAGGAATGTCGATTGAGGATTATCTTGGCTCTGGCGGCACTACTGCAGAGTGACTCGCGTGGTGAGCGTTGACATTTCTGATTTTTTGAATCCGTTTCCCGTGATTTGATAAATCAGTCACAGTGACAGTATCGATCTTTGATAATTTAGCTCCAAGAAAACGGACATATTTGTAACCATCGCTGAGAAACCACAGTATCCACCGGCTTTGCTGGGTTAAAATGTCCTTAGGATATATTCCGAATTAACTCATGGTTCAACCTGCACTGCCATCTTCGAGCACAGGGAAGTTACTGCTCGGGACTTTGATACTTTTTGGCATCGTTCTCAATCCACCGATTCTCTCCATTGCAAATCAGGCAACGACAACTGGTGGCATTGCGACATTGTGGTTATATGCTGTCGGGTGGGGAGCCGTTGGAATCACTGCATTGGTCATTGCTGCATACACCAATGCATTTGGACTGGATGAAGATCAAATACCACCTGAGCTACGAGAAGATAGCGTCGGATTTGAAGATCAGACCGACTCGAATCCATCCGCTGGGCAGACGTATGGGGGTGACCGCTAATGGTTTCGACACAAGTCGCTGTCGCTCTCGGAACAATCGGGACGTATCTCCTCGCCGTGCTTGCTATCGGTTATCGAGGCATGAAGGTCGGAGAATCGAGTGTGACCGACTGGATGACCGGTGGCCGGGGGCTTGGTGTGATTGTGTTGACATTCACATACGCCGCAACATATCACTCAGCGTTTGCTTTCTTGGGGGCTGCTGGGTTCATCTACGGTAACGGGATCGGTATTTATGTCGCCGGGTACCTCTGGATGGTTCTTGGGGGACTGATTTTATGGGTCGTTGGGAGCCGAATTTGGTTACTTGGTAAGAAGTACGGTTACGTGACTCCATCAGACCTCTTCGATGACTTTTATGACTCCAAGTCTCTAAGTAAAATAGTCAGTCTCGTATTGGTCGTTTCGACGTTCCCATATATTGCGATTCAGATGATCGGGGTTGGAATTATCTTTGATACCGCAACGCAGGGACTGATTAGCTTTGAGGTTGGAGCAGCTATTCTCCTCTTGGTAAGCGTCGTTTACGTTTGGATGGGTGGTATGCGATCGGTCGCTTGGACAGACACGCTCCAGGGAGTATTCATGTTCATCGCCATCTGGGCGGCCGCGTTTGCCTTCCTCAGTAGCGCATATGGAGGAAGTGTAACCGCATTTTGGGACCAATTAGTGCAAAACTATACCGCCTATGTTACCCTTCCGGGTCCCTCTGGACTGTATACACCCTCATATCTCGTGAGTTGGTGGATTGTCCTCGGAATTGGATTGATGATGACTCCACACATCTTTTTACGATACTATGCTGCTGAATCCCCTCGGACGCTAAGATGGGTCTCAGCGACTGGCACTGGCTATCTCATGATATTCTATATTCCGATTGTCTTTCTTGCGCTCGGTGGTGTGGCGGCGTTCCCAGACCTGGGCTCTGCTGACGCAGTGATCCCAACTGTCCTCTACGAATTTACTCCAGTCTGGTTTGCCTCACTCGTTGTATCGGGTGCGATCGCAGCGGCGATGTCAACTGCCGATTCACAGCTTCATGCGTTGGCTACCTTGCTAACACGTGACTGGTACGCTTCATACGCAAACGAAAACCTGGATAATGCTGATGCCAGCCAGACAACATTCGCAAAGGCCAGCGTCCCAGTGTTAGCAATTCTTTCCTACATCGTTGCAGTGCAAGATATTCAGTTCATTGTCCGCCTAGCGAACATTGCATTTGAGGGGGCAGCACAAATCTTCCCACTCCTACTCGGGGCGTTCTACTGGGAGCGTGCATCAAAAGAGGGGGCAATCGCTGGGTTTAGTGCCGGCGTCCTCGTTACCGCTGTTCTCAAATTTAGCCTCATTTCACTACCAGCCGCCTTCCCTGGGTTTCTTGCTGGATTTTACGGGCTCATCACGAACACGGCGGTTTTCCTGGGTGTGAGTTTGGTCACCGATTCGGTGTCTGATCGACGTATCGAACGAATACAAGGATATATCGACTACGCAGCAAACAGACGTTTCGCTGAATCGGGTGCGACCTCAGAGCCAAGTGACGACTGAATCCTCAGCACCGCTACCAGTCTTTCCAAGTTCCGTCCTTTGTCGAATAGAAGCTTACCATTCTGATACGCAGGTGTGAGAAATGAATCATACCCTCAAACAATCATTCACAACTATACTCGGCTGTTCGACGGCGAATCGGGAAGTGACAGTTGCTGTGGCTATTGAAACGGCTCGATACGGTCGTGAACTCACCCCGGGGTAGTCGCCTCGACCGCCTGTACAACTCTTCAATATCTTCCCGAGTGACACGTACATGAGAACTGGAAACACAAGGATGTGAAGAGAGCGAGAGAGATGCTGCTCAATCCAGAGTCGCTCACAGTGACTGTGGCTGTGGCTGGAAGCAATGCCTGACAGGACAGCTTCTCTGAAGCAGAATCCCTGGATGGACTCTCTCACTCAGCAGTCACCTCGATTCACTCTGATTCGACTCGACATCAGTCACCTCAAAACGTGCTCCGCCTTCAGCGCTCTCTGTGATGGATATATTCCATCCGTGAGCCTCAACAACCTGCTTCACGATTGAGAGCCCAAATCCAGTGCCTCGTTTGCTCGTCGTATAGCCCGCTTCAAACACATCGTCTCGCTCATCTATGGGGATGCCGCTTCCGTCGTCTGCAAGATAGAATCCATCCTCAATTTCGCCGAGAGTGATTGTCACATCTTTGTGCCCACCTTGACCCTGATCTGCATGCTCGATTGCATTCCCCATCAGATTCTCAAGTAACTGTGCGAGCCGATTTGTGTCTGCTTCGATACTCTGGGCGGTCGTGATATCGATCTCGATTGTTGCGTCGGTTGTCTCAACATTCTGCCAGCAGCTCTGAGAGATCTCTGCAAGATTGACTGATTCTGTGCTCTCCATGCGTTCGTCTGCACGGGCTAACTGGAGAAGATCCTCAATCAGTTCGTCCATCCGAGTCAGCGCTGAGTCAATCTTGTCGATTCGCTTACTCTCACATTCCTCACGGAGAAGTTCCAAGTTCCCCTCTGCAACAGTGAGCGGATTCCGTAGGTCGTGGCTCACCACACTCGCAAACTCATCGAGACGTCGATTCTGACGTTTGAGCTTCTCCTCTCGTGCTTTGCGCTCGGAGATATCCCGGAGGATTCCAGCGGAACCATTGAATTTCTCTCCCTCATATGGGAGAGCTGTGAGATGATCTTCGCAGGGAATCGCCTTCCCACCTTGTGATTTGATGTCTGTCTCGAAATACACACTGTCAGGCCCGTCAGACGATAGCACCCGTCCGAGGTTTCTCCTTCCCTGTTCGATAGCCGTTTCATCTTTGATCATCGAGATATCACTCCCCAGCAGTTCATCTTGTTCGTAGCCAAATGTCTCCACGAATGACTCATTCACAAACTCAAACCGACCTTCTTCGTCAAGCACATATACAGGGTCTTGGATGACCTCACTGAGTGCATCATATCGACTGAGACGTTTTTTTGACTCGATTTGTTCAGAGATATCTCGCACCGTCAGGATGATCATATCTTTGACAGTCATCGAGACAGCACACTCTCTCGGAAATGTCGTCCCATCAGCACGCAGACCAGTTGTGCGGCCTTGCCAGTATCCATCCTCTTCGACGCTGGGGAAAATGTCGGTTCGAACGAACTCTGCTTCGTCTTCCGGGTGGAGTGTTGTCCAGTGCTCGTCGATCAACTCGTCGGGATCAGTCCGATAGATATCAGCGTATGCTTGATTCACGCTGACATGATTCCCATCTGAATCAAGAATCGCGATTCCGTGTTGTGCGGCTTCGATGGCATCCATCTGTCGCTGCTGTGTGTGCGTTTGCTCGACAATGGATTCAAGACGGTTTGCAAGCACTGTGAATTGGTCTGTCCCGGCTTCTTTTCGTAAATAGTCAGTTGCACCAGCTGAGAGAGCATCGCTGGCAACTGCCTCAGAACCTTTGCCTGTGTAAAGAATAAACGGAATTTCAGGGTAGTTGTCACGTACAGTTTTGAGAAACTCAATCCCATCTTGACCAGGCATATCGTAATCAGAGAGAACGCAATCAAACGATGAGTCAGCGAGACAGGCAAGCCCGTCTTTTGCAGTGGCGGCGGTTTCGGTATCGAATCGATCGTTTTCCCGTTCGAGAAAGGTGGTGACCATCTCAGCGAAGTCCAACTGGTCATCCACGTGGAGGAGACGGATTGTGTCCGTACGTTCCTCTTGAGTAGCCATATTCAACAATGTTCGATGGCCAGAATAAGACTTTTCAGTATAACTGCAGTTGAGGCTGCATACACTCAATCTGTGTCGTATTGACCCCGTCGCATCTGTCTGAGACCACCTGTGTAACAGCGGTTCGTCGTATTGTTCTTTATCACTCAAACCACAGTGTTATTCTCGTCAACTGCCTCAGGGTCACCGAGGCTTGTCAGTGGACTCCCGTTCTAACCGAGTTATTCGGCGCGTCGTCACCGTTCACGTTCAACGTCCCTGACTTGAGGGCCAGTTGAGTTGTGGCCCATCCACCGCGAGACGTCTGCCCACGATGGATATACACGCAGTATCAATTGAGTTTTTCGCTGCATTATCATCCGCATTTGCTTCGTACCCACAATCCTGACAGTTGAACTGCTTGTCCTTTCGGTTATCTTCGTGCGTCAATCCACAGTGTGAGCACCGCTGGCTTGTGTAGGCTGGGTTGACGAAGTGCACGAACAATTCTGTGGATTCAACTTTGTAGTCCACGAGTCCAACGAATTTCGCGCAGGCCCACTGCTGGAACTGACTGCTGTTGGCGATACTTTTGCGGATGTGGTCAAGGTTTTCAAAAATAATACCGTCCACATCAGCGTCTTGGGCTTCCGTAATGAGGTCGTTCGCTCGGTTGTGTAACCAGTCCAGTGACCACTCACTGAATGCACTTCCGATGGATTTGATTGTGAGGTACGCTGACCGTGTGCCCGTCTGTCGCAGTTTGGCGCGACGTTGCTCGGACTGGTCGCGTTTGTGGTTCAACGAGTCAGCACTGCCAATGAACGCACCTATGGAGGTGACGGCGAACGCACCGGTCACATTCAAATCCACTCC
>ERZ1034569.500-NODE-500-length-14222-cov-7.762053_pt1 | contig 14222 bp, 12 predicted proteins | sample MGYA00520706_ERZ1034569 | MGnify/ENA primary metagenome ERZ1034569 (study PRJEB33760, sample SAMEA4777722) | hypersaline lake metagenome | biome: hypersaline environment; feature: brines | place: Spain | collected 2014-08 | depth 0 m ...
TCCCTCTACGGCTACCTGTCGGAGTTCGCGGAGGTCCCGTCCCGCGAGGCGTACGCGGAGCTGGTCGGTGAGATGGCCGCGGACGCTGTCGCCTCGGGGTCGCCGGACAACAACCCGCGCAAGCCGACGACGGAGGAGATCGAACAGCTGTATATGGACGTGTACGACGACGTGCTGACGGAGTTCGCCTGAGACCGATGCCGACCACACACGACACGACGCCCACACGACCGGACAGTCGAACGAGCGAGGCGGACGACCCTGCGGACGACGGCCGAACGGGACCGACGGTTCCGGACGGGGCCTCCCCGGAGGAGGCGGCGGCCATCGTCGCGGCGCTCCGCGCACACCTCGCCGCCGAGGCTGCGGCCGAGGACCAGGACGGGGGGCAAAGCGGTCGGACCGAACCGTGGGTCATGGCGAACCGCCTGCAGCGGGTCGGGATGGATGCCGACTCGCTCGTCATCGCGGGGGCGACGGACGCCTGGACGGCGAGCAGCCGGACCGCGCACAGATGACGCGGAACGACCCCAAGCCGTCCGACCGACGGTCGGAGGACGAACTGGCCCGTCGCCGCGAGGCGTCGCAACTGGGCGGTGGTCAGGACCGTATCGACGCACAGCACGAGCGGGGCAAGCTGACAGCGCGCGAGCGCATCGACCACCTGCTGGACGACGACAGCTTCCACGAACTCGACACGTTCGTCCGGCACCGGGCCACCGAGTTCGACCTCGAGGAGACCCGCCCGCCCGGCGACGCCGTGGTCACCGGCTACGGCGAGGTGAACGACCGGACCGTGTTCGTCTACGCGCTGGACTTCACCGTACTGGGTGGGTCGGTCGGCGAGGCCGTCGCCGACAAGATCTGCAAGGCGACCGAGATGGCCATCGAGAACGGGGCACCGGTCGTCGGCATCTGGGACTCCGGGGGGGCCCGCATCCAGGAGGGCGTCACCTCGCTCGCGGGCTTCGCCCGCATCTTCCAGCAGAACGTCCGGGCGTCCGGCGTCGTCCCACAGGTCTCGGTCATCACCGGTCCGTGTGCCGGGGGCGCGACCTACTCGCCGGCGCTCACCGACTTCACCTTCATGGTGCAGGGGACCTCGTACATGATGATCACCGGCCCGGACGTCATCGAGACGGTGACCGGCGAGCAGGTGACGAAGGAGGAGCTCGGCGGCGCACAGGTCCACGCGTCCCGGAGCGGCGTCGCACACGCCGCCTGCGATACGGAGAAACGAGCGCTCGACGACGTCCGCCGGCTGCTGTCGTACCTCCCCGCCAACCATCTGGGCGACCCACCACGGGTCCACACTCACGACGACCCGGACAGGTCGACGGACCGGCTCGCCGAGGTAGTGCCGAGCCAGCCCCGCAAGCCCTACGACATGGTCGAGGTAATCGAGGAGCTCCTCGACCGGGAGTCGTTCTTCGAGGTGCACGCCCAGTTCGCCCGCAACCTCGTCGTCGGGTTCGCCCGACTGGACGGCCGCCCGGTCGGCGTCGTGGCCAATCAGCCGCGGATGAACGCCGGGACGCTGGAGATCGAGGCGAGCCAGAAGGGGGCCCGCTTCGTCCGCTTCTGTGACTCGTTCAATCTCCCCGTCCTCACGCTGGTCGACGTGCCCGGCTTCATGCCCGGTACCGGCCAGGAACACAACGGCATCATCCGTCACGGGGCGAAGTTGATCTACGCGTACAGCGAGGCGACGGTGCCGCTGTTGACCGTCGTCGTCCGCAAGGCATACGGCGGGAGCTACATCGTGATGGGTTCGAAGTACCTGGGTGCCGACGTCAACTACGCCTGGCCGGACGCCGAGATGGCCGTGATGGGGCCCCAGGGCGCGGTGAACGTCCTCTACAGCGACGAGTTGGCCGCGGCCGACGACCCCGAGGCACTCCGCGAGGAACTGGTCGCCGAGTACCGCGAGCAGTTCGCCAACCCGTACCGACCGGCCGAGCGCGGCTTCATCGACGACGTCATCCGTCCGGCCGAGACCCGCAGCCGGCTAGTCGGCGATCTCGAGATGCTGGAACGCAAGAACGAACAGACCCTCCGCAAGGACCACGGGAACGCCCCCCTCTGAGCCGCCGGGCCCGGGCTAGTGGGAACCGCCGTGTGGACCGCGGCGACGAGCCGGGCCCCGGGGTGCCTGCCGGGGGGACTCCCCCCGCCCCGGCTACCCGGTTGGCTCGCACCTAGGGCCCGTCAGGCGTCGACCTCCACGAGCACCTTCACCGCCTCGCGCTGGTCCATCAGCCGGTAGCCCTCGGGGACGTCGCCCAGCGAGACGGTCTCCGTGAACACCGGCGCGGGGTCGAGCGTCCCCTGCAGCACGTCGGCGAGCAGATCGTCGGCGTACGCCCGGACGGGGGCGACGCCGCCCCGAAGCGTGATGTTGTCGCCGAACAGCGGGTAGAGATCCAGACCGTCCATCCCGTGCGGGACCCCGACGTAGCCGACGGTCCCGCCGGGGCGACAGACCTCGACGGCCGTCTCCATCGCGCTGGCGGCGCCGACCGCCTCGACCACGTGTGCCGCGCCTCCGTGTGTGAGGTCGTGAGCGCGCTCGACGGCCGCCTCCCCGCGGGCGGCGACGGTGTCGGTCGCGCCGAACGCCCGTGCAAGGTCGAGTCGATCCTCGTGGTGTCCCATGGCGACGATGCGCTCGGCGCCGAGCCGGCGGGCCGCGGCGACCGCACACAGCCCCACGGCACCGTCGCCGACGACGACGCAGCTGTCGCCCGCCTCGACGCCGGCGCTGCGGACCGCGTGGTGGCCCGTCCCCATCACGTCCGTCAGCGGGAGTATCGAGCGGAGGACCCCTTCGTCGTCGGCGTACCGGTCCGGGACACGGACGAGCGTGCCGTCCGCGTGTGTCGCCCGGACGTACTCCCCCTGGGCGCCGCCGTCGTCGCCGTTCCACGACCCGACGTCGACACAGGAGGTGTGGAGTCCCCTCCGGCAGAACTCACACCGCCCGCAGGACTGGAGGAAGGGCGCGAACACGCGATCCCCGGGCTCGACCGACACCACGTCCTCGCCGACGGCCTCGACAACCCCCATCGGCTCGTGGCCGACCCGGCTCCCCGCCTCGCGGTCGCTCTCACCGCGGTAGAACCAGAGGTCCGAGCCACAGACGGCGGTGTGGGTCACCCGGACGATGGCGTGGTCCGGCCCCTCGATCTCCGGTTTGGGGCGCTCCTCGATGTCGATCTCGCCGGGCCCGTTGAAGACGGCTGCGCGCATACCGGGAACCGGAGCGGCGGCGACAAGAAGGCTCGTATCCGGCGGCGGGGCCAGCCCGAGGACGACCCCGACTGCGCCGATATTCCCCGTCTGACCCGTTTTGCCCGATTGTCCGGCCCACAACGGCAAAAGACGGAGATGGTCCCGGGACCCGCGGGGCCCCCCCGCGGGCGAACCGGCCGGTCGCCCCCGCCCCCTCGAGGGGGCCCGGAAGGGTCCGGTCGCGGGTCCCGCCGGCGGGTCGTCTCGGCACCGGGCGGTGGTCCGGACCGCCGGTGTCAGCGGCCGGCGTCCGGACCGGTGCCGGGTCGGCTCACCGACCGGGACCCGACGTTCCGGCGGCAGCGCGACGCCCTGGCGATAATAAGTCGCCGCCCATACGCGCGGAAGGTTTTATCGCCGGACCGCCGCAGTAGGTGATATGGGACGGCGACGCACACGTCGCGGGAGGGCGTCGGGATGAGCTACGCGCGTGGCACCATCGCGGCACTGGTCGACGCGGTGGTCCCGGGGACGCCGGGGGCCGAGGGGGTGCAGGCCGACGGCGCCCTCGATATCGACCTCGACGAGACCGTCGAGACCGCGTTCAACGAACTGCAGGAGGCGCCGGAGGGGCCGGTCCGGTCGCTGGGGTACGAGACGATGCCGTTCGCGCCGGTGCTGGCGCTGCTGCTTGATATCGGGGCGCTGGAGCTCGTCCTCCGCCGCGAGCGCGAGGAGTCGCTCCGGTCGCCGAAGGACGCGTACGCGGGCGGGCCGTTCTCGCGGCTCGGCCCGGAGGACCGGATGCGGGCGGTCCGGCTGCTGGAGGCCGACGGCCTGTTCCCCGCGCTCGACGAGCGGTACCCCGACGTTCCGTTCGGCATCGTCGCCTACCTCATGCAGGGGGCGATGTTCATCACGGCGATGGCCGCCTACAGCGACTGGGGCGACGACACCGAACGCCCGCAGGGCTGGCGGCAGGCCGACTACCCCGGCCCCGCGGAGGGGTACGCGGTCCACATGGGCTACGAGGTCGAGGAGTTCGTGGAGAACGACTACGGCGGCGGTGACGGGGCCGAGGAGGACGACACCGACGACGGTGCCACCGCGATGGCCGCCGACGGCGGCGACGACTCGGACCCCGAGGCGTGGTTCGACGACCGGTCCCGCTCGGCCGACGAGGCGGGCGACGCCGAAGGGGGTGCGGACCGATGAGCGGGCCCGACGCGGACACCCGCGAGCCGGACGTGGTCGTCGTCGGCGCGGGTGGCGACGCGCCGGCACTGGCCTGGCGGCTCGGCCAGCAGGGCATCGACGTGCTCATGCTCGAAGCCGGCCCGTTCCACGGGAACGAGCGGTTCCCGAACCCGCACGCGGAGCGGGGCGAGGGGGCCTCGCGCTCGCCGGCGGACCTCTCCGGCGACCTGCTCGACGAGCAGTTCACCGCCCGCGAGGGCGACATGGGGAGTCCCGTCGACGGCAAACTGCGGTGGGGTCCCGCGGACGCCGACCGGGCCCCGTGGGCCCGCACGGTCCCCCAGACGGGCGTCATCTCGCAGGTCGCCGGCGTCGGCGGTACGACACTGCACTACTACGGCAACCACCCGCGGGCGTTCGTCCCGGCCATCAACGACCAGCCCCACTGGCCGCTTGACTACGGCGACCTCGTGCCGTACTACCAGTACCTCGAGGACGTCCACCCGGTGAAGCCGGCCCCGACCACGCCGAAGGCGGAGCTGTTCTACGAGGGCGCCCGCCGTGCCGGCTACGACCTCACGACGGGGCTGAACGTGGAGGAGGAGGGCTACCGGCCGTTCCCGAACGCCATCCTCCAGCCGGACGAGGCGCTGCAGGGGGAGTACGACGGCGACTTCCGCGACCTGTCGGGTGATACGCTCGCGGCCCACGAGCACCAGGGCGGACCCCATCCGCGCGGGGCCGACTTCGAGCGCCGGGCCAAGCGCGGCTCGCTCGTCTCGCTGGTCCCGAAGGCACTGGACACCGGCCACGTCGAGATCCGGCCCAACGCCTTCGCGACGCAGGTGCTCACCCGGGCCGGCCCGGGGCCGCTGGAGGCCTGCGGCGTCGAGTACCGCGACACCTGGACCGGGCGAGCCCGGCGCGTCTTCGCGGACGTGGTGGTCCTGTCGGCGGGCTGCATCGAGACGCCGCGGCTCTGGCTCAACTCCGGGCTCCCGGACGACGGCTGGGTCGGGCGCGGCCTCACCACCCACCACTTCGACTTCGTCTCCGGCCGGTTCGACGCGGACACGCTGGAGGAGATCATCGGGCAGCGCGCCGTGGAACCCCACCAGGGCCAGGCCGCGGGTTCACGGCTCGACGTGCCCGGGGCCGGTGGCATCGCCGTCAACACCTTCGCCCCCGGTATCACCGCCGCGTCGATGTACTCCGAGTCGGTCAACGGGTTCGCCTTCGAGAACGACACGAGCGGCGAGCCCTGGGATACGGAGGGTCGGGTCGTGGGCCAGCAGCTGAAGGACGAGATGAGCGACTACCGCCGGACGCTGACCCTCATCTGCCACACGGACGACCGGCCGCGCCAGGACAACGGCGTCTCGCTCGATCCGAGCACCGAGGACGAGCACGGTCCCATCGCGCGGCTGGACTGGTCGCCCCATCCCGAGGACGACGAACGCCGACTGGACCTGGCGCGTCGCTCCGCGCGGCTGCTGGAGGAGGCCGGTGCCGAACACATCCACCGGTCGGCGGCCGCGCCGATCTTCCTCCACATGCAGTCCTCGATGGCCATCGGGAAGGTGCTCGACACGGGCGGCGAGGCGCTATCGGCCGACCCGCTGTTCGTGGCCGACCACTCCGCCCTCGCCAACGGCGTCGGGGGCGCCAACCCCACCCACACCGGGCAGGCGCTCGCGCTGCGGACGGCCGAGCACCTCGCCGACCGCTCCTTCGACGGCGTTGCGGACCCCATCCCCGCGGACCCGACGCCCGCCTCGGCCGATGACTGACGCCGTCTCGGCGCCGGTCCGCGGTCCGGTCCGACCGGAACGAAGCGTCCGCAAGCGGCAAGACGTCTCCCGTCGATAGCCAGCCCCATGTGGCAGGTCGCGCCGACCTACGACGACTACGAGCGGGCCCGCGAGTCGTTCACCTGGGACCTCCCCGCGGCGTTCAACCCGGGCGTGGACATGGTCCGGAAACACGACCCCGACGCGACGGGGCTGGTCGTCGCCCCCGAGGACGCGGCGGGCGACGGCCCGGTCGAGAGCTACTCGTTCGGCGGCCTCGATACGCGGTCGGACGCGCTGGCCGCCGGCCTCCGCGCCCGAGGGGTGGAGCGGGGGGACCGCGTCGGCGTCTGTCTCCCGCAGGTCGCGGCGACGCCGCTCTCGCATCTCGCCTGCTGGAAGGCGGGCGCCGTCTCCGTCCCGCTGACGACGCTGTTCGGCCGTGACGCGCTGGAACACCGTCTCGGGGACGCGGACGCGGTCGCGCTGGTCGCCGCCGGGGACGTGCTCGATGACCTCCGAAGCGCGACGCTCCCGGCGCTGGAGTCGCTGTTCACCGTCGACGCGGCCCCCGGGACGGCGGCCGGGGTGGCGACGGCCCTCGACGCGCGGCACGAACCGCTCGACGACGTGGCGGCCGCGGGCGACGCCGCGGCGTTCACCGCCCACGACGCGACGCCGGCCACCCGGACGGCGATCATGTACACCAGCGGGTCGACCGGACCGCCGAAGGGGGTGCTCCACTCGCATGCGCTCTGGCTCGGCCGCGCGGCCGCGGCACAGCAGTTCTTCGAGGGGTACCGGGTCCGGCCGGACGCGCCGGCCGACGACGTGACCGTCTGGACGCCGGCGGACTGGGCCTGGGGCGCCGCGCTGGGCGGCACGCTGCTGGGCGCGTGGCACCACGGCCATCGGGTCGTCGGCGCGCCCCGGGAGTCGTTCGACCCGGAGTGGGCGTTCGGGCTCATGGAGCGGTTCGACGTGACCCATGCCTTCCTCCCGCCGACCGCCATCCGGATGCTGATGACGGTCGACCGACCGGCCGAACGGTGGGACCTGTCGCTGTCGGCTATCGGGTCCGCGGGCGAGCCGCTGACCCCGGAGATACTCGACTGGGCCGACGACGCCCTGCCGCACGTGTCGGTCAACGAGTTCTACGGCCAGACGGAGCTGAACCTCGTCGTCGGCAACAACCGGCGCTGGTTCGACGCCGAGCCCGGGAGCATGGGCAAGCCGTTCCCCGGCTACGAGCTGGCGCTGCTGGACCCGGAGACCCGCGAGCCCGTCGACCGCGGGGAGGTCGGGGAGATCGCGCTCCGGCCGGGGGACCGCCGGGTCTTCTTCGACGAGTACTGGAACCGACCCGAGGCGACGGCGGCGAAGACGGTGGAACTCGACGGGAGGACCTGGTTCCTCACCGACGACCTCGCCACGCGGGGCGAGGACGGCTACGTCCGGTTCCGGTCCCGCACCGACGACGTCATCCTGGCGTCGGGCTACCGGGTCGGGCCGCTGGAGGTCGAGCGTGTGTTGCTCGACCACCCCGACGTCGAACAGGCGGGCGTGGTCGGCGCCCCGGACGAGACGCGAGGGGAGGTCATACAGGCACACGTCCAACCGGTCGCGGAGCTCGACCCGGCCGACCACGACCGCGTCCGCGCGGAGCTGCGGACCGCCTGTCGCGACCGGCTCGCGGAGTACGAGTACCCGCGGGAGATACGGTTCGTCGACGAGCTGCCGACCACCTCGACGGGGAAGATCCGCCGGGCGGACCTGCGCGACGGCTCCTGAGGCCGCATCCGCGGACTCGAGTCCGCGCCCTAATTGAGATGTCACGCCCAGTATAGTTCTCCTGGACAGGTTCGGAACGGAAACGGAACGTAGCCGATGAACGACGAGTACATGTTCCGAGGACCCGTCCCCGGTGGGAACGCGATGCCGGGCCTACGGCACGAGCACGACCTTGCCCGAGGACTTCCGGTCCTCGATGTACCGATGGGCCTCGGCGGCGTCCGCGAGGTCGAAGCTGGTGCCGACCTGGACCTCCAGGGTGCCGTCGCCGAGCTGCTGGGTCAGCTCCGGGACCGCGCCCATGACCTTCATGGGCTTCAGCTCGATGCCGCGGCCGAGGTGGTAGCCCTCGACGGTGACGTTGCCGAAGAGGAGCTTGTCGGTCGGCGGCTGGCCGGGGCGGCCGGAGGCGGCGCCGTAGACGACGAGCGTGCCGAACTCCTTCAGCGCGTCCAGCGACTGCTCGGTGGTGTCGCCGCCGATGCCGTCGAGCACCATGTCGACGCCGTAGTCTGTCTCGGCCTTGCAGACCTCGGCGAAGTCCTCCTCGGTGTAGTTGATGGGGTGTTCGCAGCCGAGTTCGGCTGCCTTGTCCAGCTTCTCCCGCGTGGAGGCGGTGCCGAACACCTCGGCGCCGGCCTCGCTGGCCAGCTGGACCGCCGCCGTGCCGACGCCGCCGGCGGCGGCGTGGATGAGCACGGAGTCGCCCTCCTCCAGCCCGCCCCACTCGAACAGGCAGTTGTGGGCCGTGAGGTACTGGACCGGAAAGCCGGCGGCCTCCTTGAAGCTCACGGCCTCGGGGACGTCAATCAGACCCATGGCGTCCGCGACGGCGTACTCCGCGTACCCCCCCATGTTGACCATCGAGACGACCTCCTCACCCGCCTCCCGGCCGACACCCTCGCCGACGGCGTCGATGACGCCGGCGACCTCCATCCCGGGGCTGTACGGGGGTGTGGGACCGCCGTGGTAGTGGCCGCGGCGCTGCATGATGTCCGCGAAGTTAATGCCGGCGGCCTCTACTTCGATCCGGACCTGCCCGTCATCGGGCTCCGGCATGTCCCGCTCGACCTGCTCGATAACGCTGCTATCGCCGAACTCCGAGACCTGGATCGCTCGCATACCTGCGTCGTCTCCCGCACCCGTTATAAACGCAACTGTTAGCTCATACCGGGCGAGATTTTATCACTGTTAATTCCGTACTACTGGGCGGAGTATCCGCCTTCCGTTCCGGATGCTCCGTTCTCGCGCCGGCGTGGCGCCCACCACCGCGCCGGCCGCCCCCCTCTATCGGCGCGCTCCTCCAGCGGCGGCTCGAAGGGGATGACACCGGCGTGCTCGTTCGCGTCCAGCGGCTCCGCCGAGCGGACGGCGTCAGCCGCCCGCATCGCGTCGACCCCGGCGGCGAACAGCGTGGCGGACCCGACGCCCTCGCCCGTCGGCATCGCCGCCAGGAGCCGGAACTCACCGTCCGGGACCCCCGACGACAGGTCGTACATCCACGGGTCCTCGGACACGGTGATGGCCAGACGAGCGCGCGATACCCCCGTCCGTACGGGCAGGACCGTCTTCAGGGTGGGGCCGACACGCTTCACCCGGGACCCGAACCGACCCCGTCGTCGCGCGGATAGGTTTATACGCCAGTGACCGCGGTGTTTCACGTATGTCGTACGACTGCGCGTTCCTCACGGACCTGCTGCCCGAGGACCAGGTCTCCTTCGGCGAGTCGGACCGGGGCAACCACGCCGCCGACTGGGGTGCCGAGGAGGCCGACCGCGGCGTCACGCCCGACGCCGTCGTCTGGCCGGAGTCGACCGACGACGTCAGCACCGTCCTCGCGGCCGCGAACGAGCGCGGCGTCCCCGTCACCCCGTACGCGGCGGGCACCTCGCTGGAGGGGAACGCCGTCCCCCAGTTCAGGGGTATCTCGCTGGACGTGACCCGGATGGACGACGTGCTCGAGGTCCGCCCGGACGACTTCCAGCTGGACGTCCAGCCCGGCGTCATGGGCTCGATGGTGAACGAGACCGTCGCGAACGAGGGGATGTTCTTCCCCCCGATGCCGTCCTCGGCGAACATCTCGACCGTCGGCGGGATGATCGTCAACGACGCCTCCGGCCAGAAGACGGTCAAGTACGGTGAGGTCGGGGACTGGGTGCTCGAACTCGAGGCCGTCCTCGCGGACGGGACCGTCATCGAGACGGGGTCGAAGGCGGTGAAGACCAGCGCCGGCTACAACCTGAAGGACCTGCTCGTCGGCAGCGAGGGGACCCTCGGTGTCGTGACCCGCGCGACGCTGGAGCTCGAGGGGCGCCCGGAGCAGATCCGCGGCGGCCGCGCCGTCTTCGACGACCTCGACGACGCGTCCAACGCCATCTTCGACGCCGTCCGCTCCGGCGTCGACGTGGCGAAGATCGAACTCATCGACTCGCTCGCCGCCGAGATGGCGAACGACTACCTCGACACCGGCCTCCCGGACAGGCCCATGGTGTTCCTGGAGTTCCACGCCAACCACGGCGTCCGGGAGGAGATCGACTTCTGTGAGGCCATCTTCCGGAGCCACGACGTGGAGCTGTTCGAGATGAGCGAGGACGACGAGCGGATGGCCGAGCTCTGGAAGGCCCGTTCGGAGCTCGCGTTCGCCGTCCAGAGCTACGACCCGGATCTCCGGCCGGTCCACCCCGGCGACGTGACCGTGCCCATCTCGAGATACCCCGAGATAATCCGGTACGCCAAGTCGCTCGGCGAGGAGCACGACATCCTCGTCCCCGTCTTCGGCCACGCCGGCGACGGCAACGTCCACTACTCCGTGATGGTCGACCCGGAGGACCCCGAGATGCTGGAGACCGGCGAGGAGATCTACGCCTCCATCGTGAAGCGGGCTATTCGGATGGGTGGCACCTGCACCGGCGAACACGGCATCGGCTTCGGCAAGCGCGAGTACCTGGAACTGGAACACGGCGAGGATGCGGTCGAGGCGATGCGCCGCGTGAAGGCCGGCTTCGACCCGAACGACATCCTCAATCCCGGCAAGATGTTCCCGGAGACCATCGAGGAGGACGGCCGCGTGGAACTGCCCGCGAGCGACGACTGAGGCCGGGGCCACGGTGCTCGCTGTCGGGTTCGCGTCGAAACGGTCGGATACGCCGGGTATACGCGGAACTCTCGCATGACACCCGCGTTACCTGTACGCTCCCACGGATCCCCGGCTACCCGAGGATGTCCTTCACGCGCCGTGGCTCGCCGGATAGCGCGGGGTCCTCCTCGATGATCTGCAGCACCTCGTGGTCGGTCACGTCGGGGTAGTCCTTCTGGATGGCCTCCTCGATGAGGGTCGCCTCCAGCCGGAACTCCGTCCCCTCGTACACCACGTCGGCCCCCTGCTCGTCGAACGACAGAACGGTCATACCGACCGGTAGCCAGTGCGGGTACAAAAGGAACGTGCCCGAGGGCGCGACCGGAACACCCCGGCCCTCTGCTCAATCGGTCGACGCGTCGCTCTCGGCGGACTCCTCGCGCTCCCCGAACGACACGACCCGGTCCGCGCCCGGACCCCGTAGCCGCTCACGGACGGCCTCGCGGTCGACCGTCCCCGACCCCGTGCGCGGGAGTTCGTCGGCGAGGCCGACGGAGCGGGGGAGTTTGAACCCGGCCAGTCGTTCCCGACAGTGCCGTTCCAATGCGCTCGGGTCGAGCGTGCCGTCCGGGACGACCAGCGCGGCGACCCGCTCGCCCAGCGACTCGTCGGGAAGACCGACGACGGCGGCGTCGGCGACACCGGGGAACGCCCGGAGCGCGTCGACCACCTCGCTCGGGTCGACGGTCTCGCCGCCCGGGTTGAGCCGGTCGTCCAGCCGGTCGAGCACCCACACGCGGCCGGCCTCGTCACGATATCCGAGGTCACCGGTGTGGAAGCCGTGGGGGCCGAACGCGCGCTCGGTGGCGTCCTCATCCCGGTAGTAGCCCGGCGTCACGACGGGGCCGCTGACGACGAGTTCACCGCGCTCGCCCGGGTCGACGGTGCGGCCCTCGCTCACCACGGTCACCGTGGTCGTGAACAGCGGGTTCCCGACGGTCCCGACGTGGTCGCGGGCCTCCGCGGGTCGTGCCGTGGCGATCTGCGAGGCCGTCTCCGTCATCCCGTAGGTCGGTGCGACCGGCACGTCCCGCTCGAAACACCGCTCCAGCAGGTCGTCCGTGGCGGGCGCGCCGCCGAGCAGCACGAACCGGAGCGAGTCCGGCAGGGCGCCGGCGTCGAGGAGCCCCGACAGCATGGCCGGTACCAGGGAGACGCAGGTGGCCCCGGTGGCCTGCATCGCCGCCAGCGTCGCCCCGGGGTCGAATCCGCCGACCGCATAGCCCGCTCCCTCGTCGGCCTCACCGCCGGCGTCGGGGCCGGGGAGCGCCACGGCCGTCCCGTAGCAGACCGACCGATAGACCGGCGCCAGGCCGCCCATATGGGCCATCGACAGCGGGTCGAACCAGCGGTCCTCCGGGAGGAGCCCCAGGCGGAACGCCGACCCGGCCGCGCTGGTCAGGACGTTCCCCATCCGGAGGTCGACTGCCTTCGGCTCGCCCGTCGTCCCCGAGGTGAAGAGGAGACAGAGCCGCCGGGTGGGAGCCCATTCCGGCACGTCGAACGTATCGGGGGCCGTCTCCCGGACCGGCCTGGCGCCCTCGCGGGGCTCGTCCACGGTCGCCACGGGCAGGTCGTTCCCCTCGGCCTCGGCCAGTCGCGCCGCCGTCAGCGCCGTGTCCTCGGTCGCGGACCCACAGCAGAGCAGCGCACAGTCCGCGGCTGCGGCCCGGTCGACCAGTTCCCGCGCCGTGGACCGGGCGTTGAGCGGCACCAGGACCGCCCCCAGTCGCATCGCCGCGTGGACCAGTTCGACGAACGTCGGCCGCGTCGGCAGGCAGACGCCGAGGTGGGTGCCGACGCCGACGCCGAATGCCGAGAGCCGGCCCGCGAGCTCCTCGACCCGCTCGTCCAGTGCCCGGTAGCTCCGGGCCGGCTCGCCGGCGACACGGACCGCTGTCGCCTCCGGTGTCGCCGACGCCCGGTGTGCCAGCCAGTCCCGCACGAGGAGGCTCTTGCGCCGAGGGGGTATTGCCGTTTTCGCTCCCGCGCTGCCCGGGGGTTCAGCTCGTGGGGTCGTGCCACCGGGTTCCCCCGGCGATGCCCGGGCCGTCCGGGACCCGGACTGCACCGGAGGCGACCGGCGCCGGGTCCGTAGGCAGCAGGTCCTCCGCCATTCGGCCGCCAGTGGCCAGCCCGCAGGCCGGAACGTCCGGTATCGCGGCGGCGACGTGGACCGCCGTCGCGCGCGCCAGCGCCCCGTCGATGGTGGTGGTGACCACCGGCGTCACGCCCGCCTGCCGGGCCGCGGTCGCAGCCGCCACCGCGCGGTCGGGCCCTCCGAGCGCCATCGGCTTGAGGACGACCGCGTCGGCCGCACCGGCGTCCAGCGCGGCGTGCACCGGTGCCAGTCCCTCGCCCCCGGCAGCCAGCGACTCGTCCAGCGCGATGCCGACCGCCCCGCCCCGAAGCGAGGCGTGTGCGGTCAGGTCGTGCCGCTGTCCCTCGCCGTCCGTCGTCGTGTCGACGGGCAACGGCTGCTCGACGTACGCGACGCGGTCGTCCGCGAACGCGGCGAGCGCCCGCCGGGCGGTGTCCCCGTCCCACGCGCCGTTGGCGTCCGCTCGGAGGTCGGCGGACGGACAGCGGTCCCGGACGGCGGCCACCCGCTCGCTGTCGGACTCGGCGTCCCGGCCGCCGATCTTCAGCTTCACCGTTCCGAAGCCGGTTTCGACGGCTTCGGCGGCTGCTTCGGCCGTCTCGGCGGGCACCCCGTCGCCCACGGTCGCGTTGACCGGCCCCGTCTCGACGGCGGCGGCCGAACGGGTCCCGTACTCACGGGTCAGGCGTTCGTGGCGTGGCCCCCCCGCGCCCCCCCCCCCCGCGGCGCGCCCCGGCCCCCCGCCCCCGCTCCCGGGCGCGGGGGCCGCCACTGGGCGCTACGGGGTTGGCGCACGCAGCCACGATGCCAAGCAGCACAATGGCCCCGACAGCCGCGCACGCGGCCGGCCGGGGCTCTCGGGAATGGGACGTGCGGAGACTGCAGGACATAGCGAGGCGCGTACAGGGCTAAGTAGACACGCAGAAATTCGTTCATTCGGGAGTCATTCCAAGCGGAGCGAAGCGAAGTCGAGGAA
>ERZ1034569.501-NODE-501-length-14220-cov-81.745923_pt1 | contig 14220 bp, 15 predicted proteins | sample MGYA00520706_ERZ1034569 | MGnify/ENA primary metagenome ERZ1034569 (study PRJEB33760, sample SAMEA4777722) | hypersaline lake metagenome | biome: hypersaline environment; feature: brines | place: Spain | collected 2014-08 | depth 0 m ...
ACGTTCGTCCCGAAGGACCCCGACCTCGTGACGGCGGCTGATCGGGCACGCGCGTAATGGTGGGAGGTTGTCTAGACCGGAAAATTCCTTCTCGACAAACGAACTCTCTTGGAATGCTCCCGTTACAATTCAAGACCACTGGCTACCGGACAGTTTTTCGAATCCCTGCTAAAGTAGAAGAAGGCCGTTGCCCTCGGCGGACAGACCGTTGAGGTTGTGGTGAGCCAATCACCGAACCTCCCGTTCCAGCCCGCCAATGAGCAACAGCCTTCTCATCCAACGTAAAATGGAGTCGACGCTTTCCCAACTGCTTCCCGAGGCGCTGGCTACCCGGCGCCGCGCTCTGGCACAGATGATCACCGGATTGCATCTGGCCGAGCATGTTCATCTTTCGAAGGTGGCCGGTCGGATTGCTGGGACGGCCCAACTGGAAAGCAAGACGCGCCACTTGCGGCGATTTCTTGGAAACGAAAACGTTGATCCTGAGCGATTCTACAGCCCGGTTCGAGACCGCCTGATTGAGTGGGCGGCCCAGGGAGCAGAAACGCAGGGGAGCGGCCCGATTCGACTTCTGGTCGACACGGTGGAGCTTTCCGGAGAGCGGCAGGTGCTTATGGCTGGGATTGCTTATCGCCGAAGAGCCCTTCCGATCTGCTGGGAAACGTACCGACGGGAAGGAGTCACGAACGCTGAGCAGCAGATATCCCTGCTCAAAGCGCTTGTGGGCCGGTTTCCCGACGAAGCAGAGGTTGTGGTCGTAGGCGACGGGGCGTTTCATTCCACTGATCTGATGGACTTTATAGAGGATCAGGGATGGCATTTTTGCCTGCGGCTCCACGCAGACACCTACATCCGCTCCTTCCAAGATTCCCACGAAGGCTTTCCCAAGGAAGGGACCTGGAAGCAACTTCGAGATCTGGTTCCGGAGGAAGGAGAACGACGATACCTGCAAGACGTCATCGTGACGAAAGACAACGAATACGGCCCCGTGGGTCTCGCCCTTTGCCAAGCCGAAGATGAGGACGATCCGTGACTGATCTGTACCGACCGGGAAGCCAGCTACGCAACGATCCGCACTTACAGCCGCCGGATGTGGATCGAACAGTTGTTTGCGGATTTGGAAGACGGAGGCTTCCATTTGAACCGGAGCCGGATCTATCCACCAGAGCGGCTCTCGCGGCTGGTGATGGCTCTTTCGTGGACGTACGTCTGGCTCCTGCATGTCGGTGCATGGATGGTCAAGCGGGGCTTTCGGTCAAAGGTCGACAGAACTGGTCGTCGAGATCGAAGCTACGTGGAGCTCGGGCGGCGGTGGCTTCAGCGGTGTTTGACCAATCAGATTCCTCTCCGAATCGGAATCCGGCCCTATTTCTGAAGCTGTCCGGTAGCCAGTCAAGACCAATTAGGCCGAGGGTACATGCGCCGACGGGCGTAAGCCTCCGCTTTCTTTTCGGGCCCCACTGGCAGACGAGTTGACAGGTCGATTTGAACAACTGGACCGAGACCATGACGAAACTGATGGAGCGGCTCATTGGCCGACTGAAACGCCTTCCCGAGACGCAGCAAGATCGATATGCCGCCGCGTACCTTGCGGAGCTAGACGACGATCAGCGATGGGAAGAGCTCTTTGCCCAGACCACCGACGAAGAGTGGCAGAAAATCGCCTCGAAGGCTCGAACGGAGGCGAGGAAAGAAGAGTCGGTTCCGCTTGAGGAGTTTCTGGGGAGCAACGAATCGTGACCTCATCCACGACCGAGCAGTTCCGAACACTGTTCACTGATCTCCCAGCCGACGTGCAGAAGCAAGCACGATCGAAATTCTCGATGTGGCTGGACAATCCCCATCATCCCAGTCTTCACTTCAAGAAGGTCTCACCGAACGAACCGGTGTGGTCAGTACGGATCAATCGCTCGTACCGCGCTCTCGGGATCCGAGAGGAGGATCACATCGAATGGTTCTGGATTGGCGATCACGATGAGTATGACCGAGTGCTATCCCGGCTGCAGTAGGAGTTCAGAGTGAAGCCCAGCATTTCGACGACCAACCCTATCCGACAATTGAGGCGCGGGCGTTCTGAAAGGATGGAAGGCTGGAAGCATAGATGAGGGAAGACGCCTTCACACTTCCATACATCCCCCCTCCACCCTTACGAGAGAGCACCGGCAAGCGCCCGGGCCTCCGCTTCGAGACGGTCAAACGCCTCCAGGCCCTCCCCCCACTCGTCGGGAAAGGCCGACCAGCCGTGCAGCGCGCCCAGCATGGCCCCCATCATCGCCCCGGTGGTGTCGGCGTCGCCCCCGACGTTGATGCCGGAGAGCAGTGTGTTTTCCAGGAGGTGGGCGCGGCGCGCAACCATCGCACACGCGAACGGCCAGGCCTCGTCCGCACGAATCCCCACCCCGTCGCACGCGTCCCCGAGGTTGAGTGGAAAGGCGTCGAGGTGGTCCGCGAGGGCCTCCAGGCGGCCCGATACGCGATCGTCGCCGTCGAGCCGCCCCTCCGCCCACGCCGTCGCGTCGACCAGCCGCTCCCAGAAGGCCGCGCGGTCGAACGCATCGGGCGTCCAGCCCAGCAGCGTGTGGACGGCCACTGCCTGCCCCCACCCGGCCGCCAGGGCCGCCGGATGCCGGTGGGTGACGGCCAGCACCGGACGAATGGCCTCGAAGGCCGCCTCGCGATCGAGGTCCCGGGCCGCCCACCACACGCCGAGCGGGGCCGCCCGCATCGCGGCGCCGTCGGTCGGCCGGTCGGGCACGCCCGCCTCGGCGGGCGGCGTGCCGTCGGCCAGCCGGTCGACGGCGGTGGTGGTGGTCTCGCCCCAGCGCCGGGCCTCGGGCCGGAGGGCAACGTACTCGTCCGCGACGGCGGCCGGCCACGCGTCCGGCGACGCGGGGTGGTCGGTGAGGGCCCGCACAAGTGCGAACGTCATCTGCGTGTCGTCGGTCCACTGCCCGGCGCCTAGATCCCCCCGCTGGTCGTCGTCCCGGTACTCTTTGATGCCCTTGTAGTAGGTGCGCACGTTGGCGTGGCTGAGGCCCTCGACGGGCATGCCCAGCGCGTCGCCGACGGCGGTGCCGAGAAGCGCCCCGGCAATGGAATCGGAAGGGGGAGGCGTGGTGCTCATGAGACGGGCGGCGCAATCCGTGAACAGGGCCGAACAGGAGACGGAGGGGAGCGGAGGGGCAGTCGATTTTCCGTGCCCGCATCGCTATTTTGGTCGCCCCCTTCGAAACGAAGGGACACGGTCGCGTTCCGCTTCTCGTCGTCTTTGCGTCCCATGGATTGGCTCGCCGGTGCCTGGTCGGTGTTTCGGAAGGACCTGCGCACCGAGCTGCGCAGCCGGTACGCGGCGAATACGCTTCTCCTGTTCGCCCTTGCGGCCCTCCTCCTCGTGGCGTTCGCCGTGGGGCCGCAGCCCCTGAGCGCCCGGGTGCGGGCCGCGCTCTTGTGGATCGTCCTCCTCTTCGCGGCCTCGATTGGGCTGGGGCGGTCGTTCGTGGCGGAGCACGAGGGCGGCACCGCGCTCCTGCTCCGGCTCCACACGCGGGCCAGCATGGTGTTCGCCGGCAAGCTGCTGTTCAACTTTGGCCTGGTGGCGCTTCTGACCCTCGTCGCCACCGGCGTCTTCCTGCTGCTGCTCGGCGTCTCCGTCGGGACGCCGAGCCTGTTTGCGGGCACGCTTGCGATCGGCGCCCTCGGCCTGACCGGCGCGACGACACTGCTGTCGGCCCTCGTGGCCCGCGCCTCCCGCGGCGGCCCGCTCCTGCCGGTGCTTCTGCTGCCGGTGCTGGTGCCGGTGCTGGTGTCGGGGGTGGGGGCCACGCGCAAGGCGCTCCTCGGCCAGCGGTGGGTCGCGGCGCAGGACGAGCTCCTCACGCTCGTGGGGTTTGCCGGGGCCACCCTCTCCGCGGCCGTGGTGCTGTTCGACTACGTATGGGCCGAGTAACCCGCCGCTTTGAACGTTGAGCGAATTCAGAGGCGCCTCCGGAAGTCCCCACTTTGGGGGACGTATCAGGCGATGACATCCTTACTCACGTTCCCTCGCTGCGTCATGCCGTCCCCCGCACAGCCCCCGTTTCCGGTTGGCCGTCGCCTGTACCGCGTCGTGCGAGGCGTCGTGGTGGTGACGCTGACCGGCATCCTTGCCGCCGGCTTCCTGGGCGAGATTCCGCAGTTGGACATCCTCGAACAGTCGGCGCGCAACCTGTATTTCCACGTGCCGATGTGGTTTACGCTCATGGCGGCGACGATCGTCTCGGCGTATCACTCGGCCCAGTACCTTCGGAGCGGCGACCGCATTCGCGACCTCCGCGCCCGGGAGGCGGCCCGGCTGGGCCTCATTTTCGGTGGGCTCGGCATCATAACGGGCATGGTGTGGGCCCGCTTCACCTGGTACGAAGGCACCGGGGTCTGGTGGAATTTTGACCCGAAGCAGTCGATGGCGGCGGTCCTCCTGCTCATCTACGCCGGGTACTTCGTCCTGCGCGACGCCATCGACGCCCCGCGGACGCGAGGGCGCATCGCGGCGGTCTACAACCTGTTCGCGGTCGTGACGATGCCCTTCCTGCTCTACATCCTGCCCCGTCAGATGCCGAGCCTCCACCCCGGCGGGGAGGGCAGCCCGGCCTTCAGCCAGACGGACCTCGCCCCGGCCATGCGCTGGGTCTTCTACCCCTCCGTCCTGGCCTTTTTGGGGCTCTGCTGGCTCCTGTACACGCAGCGGGTGCGCCTGGCCTGGCTCCAGGAGGTCCTGCGGCAAAAGGCCCTCGGGGCGGCCCACGACGATGAGGGCGCCGGCCGCTGACGCCCGCGGCCCCAGTCCGGTTCTGTTCTTCGATCCACCCCGCCGTCTCCGCTGCGTCATGACGATTCATCCCCTCCGGCCCTCCGATCCGCCCGCCCTCCGGCCGGAGCAGGAGCGCCCGGACACGACCGCGGTCTACGATAGCACATGGACGGAACAGCCCGACGCCGCCGCCCCGGACGGGCTGGACCGCATCATGGGCCAGGACGGCAAGATTTACGTCGTGCTCGCCGTCGTGCTGCTGATCTGGATCGGGGTGGTGGCGCTCCTCTTCCGGACCGACCGTCGGATTGAGCGCCTGGAACGGCGCATCGACCGGTCCATTTCAGAAGACGAGTAGTTTTGCACCCTCATTCCCTGTGTCCCCATGAAGTGGAAGACCATCCTCGGCCTGGCCGGCATGATTGGCTTCGGCACCCTCCTGTTCGTCAACTTTGGCAGCCAGGTGGGCGGGTACATGAACTTTGAGCAGGCCGCCCGCACCGGGGCCACGGCCCACGTGGTCGGCACGTGGGCGGAGGACCGTCCCACGAGCTACGACCGCATGCAGAACGTCTTCACCTTTTACATGCGCGACGAGGACGGGACGGTCCGGAAGGTGCGGTACAACAACCCGAAGCCGGCCAACTTTGAGGAGGCCGAGCAGGTGGTCGTGGAGGGGCGAAACCAGGACGGCACGTTCGTGGCCGAAAACATCCTCGTGAAATGCCCTTCGAAGTACAACGACGCGCAGGGCCTGAAGCAGAAGGCAAGCCGGTCGTCCCAAGAGACGCCCCCTACGTCTTCTACGCCGCAGTAGCCCTTCCCCTGTGCCCCCGTTCAGACTCGGCGCTGTCCTGCTCGCCCTGACGCTTCCGATCGTGGCCGAGGCCCAGTCGCTGCCCGACAATCCCCTTTCCGACTGCCCCGACACGCCCAATTGCGAGCGTGTGGCGCGCGGATACGAGGCTCCGCCGGACACGCTGTACGCGGCCGCCGAGCGGGCCCTCGAATCACTGGGCCCCGTCACGCTCCGTCGGCCCGATTCGTCTGCCGCCCGTCGGCTGGAGGCGGTGTACCGGGTGGCCCTCCTCTTCAAGGACGACGTGGCCGTGGCCGTCCGGGCCCGGGACGGCGGCGGCAGCGCCCTGTACGTCCGCAGCGCAAGCCGGGTGGGGCACAGCGACCTCGGCGTCAACCGGCGCCGCGTCGACCGATTCCTGGAGGCGGTCGGGGCCGCCCTCCGCGACGCGTCGTCCACGTCGTAGCGTACGACCGCCATGGCGCGTACAACCGCCACGGCCGGGGCGGCCTACAGGTAGAGCGCCGTGGCGATGAGGAAGTAGATGGCCAGCCCCATGATGTCGTTGAGGGTCGTGACGAACGGCCCCATCGCGCTGGCCGGGTCCACCCCCAGCCACGTCAGCAGAAAGGGAATCAGCGCGCCGTTGGTGGTCGCCACCAGGCTCACGGACAGCATCGTCAGGCTGAGGGTCGCCACGAGCATCGTCACGTCCCCCATGCCGAGCAGGGCCACCGTTCCGCAGAGCAGCCCCGCCACGACGACGCCATTGAGCAGGGCCACGAGCATCTCCTTCCCGATGCGCTTGAAGGCGTCGGACAGCCAGAGCTCCCCCGCCCCGAGGCCCTGCACGGCGATGGCCGCGCTCTGGACCGCGGCGTTCCCCCCCATGGCCGTCACGACGGGAATGAACGTGGCGAGGACCACGGCCTGTTGAAGCGTGGCTTCGAAGGCCCCGATGACGGTGCCGGACAGCCCCGACCCCACGAGCCCCACGATCAGCCACGGCAGGCGCCCCCGGCTCACCTGGACCGCCGAGTCGACGGTCTCCTCCTCCCCGGTGAGGCCGCTCATGAGCTGCATGTCCTCCTCCGCCTCGTCCCGGATGACGTCCACCACGTCGTCGATGGTGATGCGGCCCATCATCCGGCCCGTGTCGTTGACCACCGGCACGGACACGAGGTCGTACCGCTGCACGACGCGGCCCACCTCCTCCTGGTCCACCCGGGGCGCAACCGAGATAAAGTCGGCGTCCATGACGTCGCGGACCTTCACCGCCCCCGCAGAGAGCAGCAGTTGCTTGAGCGAGAGGGTGCCGAGGAGCGTCCCCGCCTCGTCCACGACGTAGGCCGTATACACATCGTCCACGTCGGCGGCGCTGCGCCGGACCGCCTCGGTGGCCTCCTGCAGGGTCTGGTCCGGAGCAAGGGCCACGTACTCGCGGGCCATGATGCCGCCGGCCGTCTCCTCGCCGTACTCCAGCAGCTCGGTCAGGTCCGCCGCGTCCTCCAGGTCGGGCAGCACCTCCAGGGCCACCCGGTCCGGCAGGTCGGCGAGCACGTCCGCCGCGTCGTCGGTGTCGAGCGCGTCGATCAGGTCGATGAGGGTGTCCGGCCGCAGGTCGTCCAGCAGCGCCGCCCGCACTGCGTCCTCCATCTCCGCGAGCACGTCGGCGCCCATCTCCGGCGGGAGCCACCGGAAGAGGCGGCCGGCCTCCGCGTCCGGCAGGCGGCGAAGCAGCAGGGCCACGTCGGCCGGATAGAGGTCGGCGACCAGGTTGAGCACCATCCCGCGCTGCCGCTCCGTCAGCAGGGCGGCGATGTCGTCCACGACCGACTCGTCGACCTCCAGCAGGCCGCTGTACGGCGGCCCGTCGGAGGCGGCCGGCGATCGCGAGGACGACGAGGGAGACGGGTCGGAGGCGGGCATGGCGCGACGGCGACTGGGCAGGATTCAAATCCGGTCCGTTCCGCAAACGGGTCGACCCCAGAGGTGTGCGTTAGGCGTCGGGGACCGGGTCGGCGTGGGCGTCCAGGTGACGCGCGAGCGTCGCAAACTCGTCGGGCGTGAGCGCCTCGGCCCGCTTCCGGCCCCAGTCGTTCGGGAAGCCGACGTCCTGCTCTTTCGTCCAGGCGCTCAGGCTGTTGCGGAGCATCTTGCGGCGCTGGTTGAAGGCCGCCCGCACGTAGCGGCGCGCGTCGTCGAAGTGAAGATCCTCGGGCTCCGTGTCGGGGCCGAATCGAATACGGACCACCGCGCTCGTGACGTCGGGCTGGGGGGAGAAGACCTGCGGCGGCACCGTAAAGCAGAGGGTCGGCTCGGCGAAGAGCTGCAGCAGGACACTGAGAATGCCGTACGCCTTGGTGCTCGGCTCCGCGACGATCCGCTCGGCCACCTCTTTCTGCATCGTGAGCACCGCCTCGGCGAGGCAGTCCCGCTGCCCCAGCAGGGCGAAGAGGATCGGGCTCGTGAGGTAGTACGGCGTGTTGCTGATGACGCGGAGCGGCCCGCCCTTCTCGTCGGCGAGGGCGGCCCAGTCCGTCTCCCGCACGTCCGCCTCCCGCACGTCCGCCTCGGGGACGCGCTCGCGGAGGACCTCCACGGCCCGCTCGTCAATCTCCAGGGCCGTGAGCCGGTCGTGCCGCTCGGCCAGCCGTTCGGTGAGCACGCCGGTGCCGGCCCCCACCTCCACGACGTGGGCCTCCGGCGGGGCCGTCAGCGTCCCCACGATCTTTTCGGCCATGTTGGGGTCGTGCAGAAAATTTTGGCCGAGGCTCTGCTTCGGGCGAAACGGAATGCTCATCTTCATTGGAACGTTGGACGTTGGAACGCTGAACGCTCTCGGGGAGGAGCGACTACCGCAATCACGGCCCACGTGCGAACGTTCCAACGTTCAACGCGAAACCGTTCAACCCATGTGCTTTCGCCGGTTTCGGACGTAGTCTTCGAACAGGAAGGAGCCGAGGTCGTCGAGCTCCGAGTAGTAGGCGCGGCCCTGGTTGGCCTCCGTCAGCTCGCGGACGAAGTCGCGCAGGCCCGGATCGCGGGCGATCATGAAGGTCGTGATCGTGATGTCCTCGCGCCGACAGACCGTGGCCTCGTCGAGCACCTTGTTGACGACCTTGCGGTCCAGCCCGTAGGCGTTGCGGTACATCTCCCCGTCCTCGATGTGGCAGCTGGGCTTGCCGTCGGTGATCATGAAGATCTGCTTGTTGCGGTTGTTGCGGCGGTGCAGAATGTCGCGCGCCCGCCGCAGCCCGGCCCGCGTGTTCGTGTAATACGGGCCCACGTCGAGGTACGGCAGCTCCTCCACGTCGACCTCCCAGGCGTCGTTGCCGAAGGCCACGATGTCGAGGGAGTCCTTCGGGTACTGGGTCATGATCAGCTCCGAGAGGGCCAGCGCCACCCGCCGGGCCGGCGTGATTCGATCCTCCCCGTAGAGCACCATCGAGTGGGAGAGGTCGATCATGAGCACCGTCGCCATGGAGGCGTGGTGGTCCGTCTTGTGGACCTGAAAGTCGTCCTCCGCGAGGTTCCAGTCGTCCCCCACGCCGGAGCGCTTGAACGAGTTGGAGAGGGTGCCGGTCACGTCGAGGTTCGACAGGTCGTCCCCGAACTGCCAGTCCTTCGTCTCGGGCAGCCGCTCGTCGCCCTGTCCGGTGTAGGGGGTGCGGTGGCCGCCCATGCCGCCCTTCTTGAGGTCGTTGAAGATTTCCTCCAGGGCCGACTGCCGGAGCGAGCGCTCGGTGCGGGCCGTAATCTCGACCGTCTCGCCGTCCTCGCCGTCTTCGAGGTAGCCGCGCTTCTTTAGCTCCTCGATGAAGTCGTCGAGGTCCTTGTCCGAGCCCTCAGTCAGGCCGTACTTGTCGTCGAGCTGTTCCATCCAGTCGAGGGCCTCCTCCGCGTCCCCCGCCGTGTGTTCGAGCAGTTCCTGGAAGAGGTCGAGGAGCTCCTCAAAGAGCGGCTGCTGGCTGCCGTGGCGGACGGGGTCCCAGTCGGTATACCGAAAACGCATGGCGGAGTGGGTGGTCTGAGAAAAATACTACACGAGAGGTACGCCGGGATCCTGCTGTTTGTTTGTTCTTCACGGACGCGCCCCACGCATCCTTACACGGATGGGACATTCGCCTCCCGCCTGTGGGCCTGCGCTCAGCCCGAGTAGGCCTCCTCAAGGTACCGCTCCGCGCGCTCGTGGGCCCCGGACGCGTCTTCCATGTTGAGCACCGTCCGGTAGCGGTTGACGGCCATCTCGCGGCGGCCGAGGGCGTCGTACACCATGCCCTGGTACAGGTAGCCGAGCACCCGGTAGCGCGTGTCCTCGATGGTCTCCCGGGCGGTCAGTTGCTCCAGCTCCGCCAGGTGCTGCAGGGCCTCCCGGTAGGCGTCCCGGTAGAGCCGGTCGCGGGCCAGGTACAGCTGCGCGATTTCTTCCATGTGGGTGTTGTAGCCCGCCTGCCCGGCCTCTGCACGCTCTACGACCGCCTCGAAGATGCGGCGCGCCTCTCCCCAGCGTCCCCACCGGGCGTAGACCCGCCCCTCGAAGGTGTGGAAGAAGGGGTTGTTCGGATGCCGCTCGCGGAGCCGCTCGGTCCACTTCCGGGTCTCTCGGAAATCATCCTCGTACAGGTAGTGCACCTTCGCGAGGAAGTAGATCGCCTCCGTCTGCACGTAGTGCCCATTCGTGGCCGTCTCGCGAAGCAGCGTGAGCCCCCGCTCCTTGTTGCCGTCGGGCAGCATCCACATGAGGGCCTTCGACAGCGAATATTCCTCCGGCAGGATGGCCGCGTAGTAGTCGTACATGCCCGAGCCGAAGACGTAGTCGCCCCGCTCCGGCGCCACCTCCTCGACCGTCTGGACGTAGCTAATGGCCTTCTGGGCGTTCCGGAGGGTCTTCCACCAGTGATACCGGTTGGAGTGGAGACGGGACAGAAAGCCGTGGGCCGCCGCCTTGAAGAGGGCCGCGTCGAAATGATCCGGGTCCTCCGCCAGAAGCGCGTCGCACCGGTCGATCACGGTGTTCATCTGCTCGGCGAACGCCTCGTCGTGGGAGGTGTCCGTCAGGTCGAGCATGATGGTCCACCACAGGTTGAGCCCCTGCAGGAACGGCCCGATGGGATGATCGGGGTAGCGCGCATCGATTTTGTCGAAGCGGGCCTTCGCCGCCTCGAACTGCATGCCGTAGAGCCGATCGAGCCCCTCGGTGCCCGTCGTCCGGACAAATTCGTCGGTGAGCACGGAGGAGGTCTGCGCCACGGCGGTGGTCTCGGCGGCCGCCGGGGCCGAATGGGGCTGGCCGCGGGCGCGGTCTGCCCCCGTTAGGAGCAGGGCCGCGAGCACGGCGACGGCCATCCGGACCGGCAATACGCTACGAAACGGCATACGGGTCATGTTGGCGAGGGGCAAGTAAGTGGGGCTCGCCACTCAGTCGGATGGGCCCCCAAGTCAGCGCGTGCCCTTGACTCTCGTTGATGTTCGGGGCGACGAGGCAGGGGGCTTCCCATCGTCGCGACCAATGTTGATGGAAGTTCTAGGGCGCCTCGTCCGCCTTGACGCCCTGCAGGTTCTTCTCGGCGAGCAGGTTCACGTCGTAGGTCTGGACCCGTCCGTTCCGGTCGCGGTGGCGGCGGCGGGCGATGGTCACCAGCCGGTCCACCAGCGCGTCGAACGACACGCCGGACGGCTCCCACAGGTAGAACGAGAACGAGCCCGGGATGGTGTTTATTTCGTTGAAATAGACCCGCCCGGTCGACTCGTCGATCATGAAGTCGATGCGGACGACGCCGGCGCACTCGAACTGGTGGAAGATGCGGACGGCCAGGTCCTGAATCGTTTCGGTGCGCTCGTCGGAGAGGTTCGCCGGCACGATGCGGTCCTGGGCGGCCATGCCTTCCGGGCTCGACTCGGCACTTTTGGTGCCGCCCTCCGCCTTCGCCGCCTCTCCGTCCTCCCGCATGTACTTGTCCTGAAAGGTGAGCACCGCGTCGTCGTCCGACGGCACCGGCTCCTCCAGCACGCTGGGCGTGGCCTCGTGGCCGTCGCCCAGCACCGAGCAGTTGATCTCGCGCAGCGCCTCCACCGCCTTCTCCACGACCACCTTGTCGTCGTACCGAAACGCGTCCTCGATGGCCGCGTCGAGTTCCGCCCGGGTGTTCACCTGCGCGATGCCGATGGACGACCCGCAGCGGGCCGGCTTCACGACGAGCGGGTAGTCGAGGGTGGCCTCGCACTCGTCCAGGGCCGCCGCCTCCCGGCCGGCCCACTCCCCCTCGCGGAGGGCCACGAAGTCGACCACGGGAATCCCGGCCTGCCGGCACACCCGCTTCGACATGACCTTGTCCATGCCGAGGGCGGAGCCGAACACGCCGGCGCTGGTGTAGGGCACGTTGAACGTCTCGCAGAGGCCCTGCACGCCCCCGTTCTCGCCGGGGCCGCCGTGCAATCCCAGCAGCATGACGTCGATCCGGCGCCGCAGTGCGGGGCGCTGGAGGCGCTTCAGGATGCCCGGCGCGCGGTCTTCGATCAGCTCGAGGTGCCCGTACGGCGTCGGCGCGAGGGCCACGGGCAGCGCGTCCTCGCGGAGGGCGTCCAGGTCGCGGTACGCCTCCACCTCCAGCAGGGCGTCCCCCGTGTACCACGTGCCGTCCTTCGCGACGTAGATGGGCACGGGCGTGTACCGGTCGCGGTCGAGCGCCGCGGCGGCCTGCAGCGCCGTGATGACCGACACCTCGTGCTCGGGGGCCACCCCGCCGAGGACGACGCCAACCTGTAGGGACTCGGAGGACACAGTGGGGCCGGGGACGGACGAGAAACAGAACGATGCGGAGGGAGACATCCGGTACGGAGACGGGCGCCCGGACGATCCCCCGGAGGCGGCGTCCCGCTCCTGCTCGGCGCGAGCGGGCCGCTACGCCGCCCCGCACTCCACGAACTGCCCGTCGCTGTAGACCGCCCGGGGCCGCCCCACCATCTCGGCGTCCGTGAACGGGGTGTTTTCGCTCTTCGACCGGATGTCGTCTTTTGTGAAGGTCCACTCGGTCGACGCGTCGAAGACCGTAAGCCGCGCCGGCGTGCCCTCTGTGAGACCCGGTTCGTCGAGGTGCAGGATGCGGCGCGGGGCGACGGTCAGCGTCCGCACCGCCTCTTCCACAGAGAGCACGCCCGGCTCGATCAGCTCGCGCCCGATGAGCCCCCAGGCGGTTTCGAGGCCGAGGATGCCGAAGGGGGCATGGGCGAACTCGACCTGCTTTTCGTAGGACGCGTGGGGGGCGTGGTCGGTACAGATCGCGTCGATGGTGCCGTCGGCCAGGCCCTCCTTCAGGGCCGCCACGTCGGCCGGCGAGCGGAGGGGCGGGTGCATTTTTGTGTTCGTGTCGAACTGGGACGCCTCCACCGCCGCGTCCGTGAGCGTCAGGTGGTGGGTGCACACCTCCGCCGTGACGGGCACGCCGTGGGCCTTGGCCCGCCGCACGAGCTCCACGCCCCGGGCGGTGGAGATGTGCGCCACGTGGAGGGCGCCCCCGGTGAGGGCCGCCAGTTCAATGTCGCGGGCAATCATCACGTCCTCGGACGCCGCCGGAATGCCGTCGAGCCCGAGCCGCGCCGACACCTCGCCCTCGTGCATCTGCCCGCTCGGATTGAGCGTCTCCTCCTCCATGTGGTTGATGATGGGGCGGTCGAGCATGCTGCTGTACTCCAGGGCCCGCCGCATCAGCCCCGCCGTCGGCACCGGCGCCCCGTCGTCGCTGAAGGCGACGGCCCCGCCGGCCTCCAGGTCGGCCATCTCGGCAATCTCGTCGCCGGCCCGCTCTTTGGAAACGCACGCGATGGGGTGGACGCCCACCGGCGTGTCCTCGGCCCGCTCCCGCACAAACTCGACCACGTCGCGCGTGTGGAGGGGCGGATCGGTATTGGGCATGCAGGCCACGTCCGTGAACCCGCCCGCGAGGGCCGCGCGGCTGCCGGTCGCGACGGTTTCTTTGTGCTCGTAGCCGGGCTCCCGCAGGTGGACGTGCATGTCCATCCACCCCGGCGAGATGAACAGGCCCGACGCGTCGTACGCCGGCACGTCGTCCCCCACGTCCAGGTCGGTTCCGATCGCGGCAATCGTGCCGTCCCGGATGAGCAGGTCGGCGTCCTGGGTCGTTTTCGGCTCGGGCCGGAGCAGCGTGCCGCCGCGGAGGAGCAGATGAGGCGTCATGCGGAAACGGGGCGTCGTGAGGAAGTGCGATCTGCCCCAAGGTACGATCTCAGTCCCCGTCCGTCAACGGCCCCGCCCGCCTTGTCAAAAGCCGGTGGAAGTGGGTTCTGACGGGCATTTTGGTGGCACTTCTGCCCCTGATTTCGTATGTTTTATGAATTGAAGCTCTGTTGTCTGGGCCGTCGGCCCAGGCCGCTTTTTCGTTACCGCCTTCGTACCAGCCGTCCACCCACACCATGGAAGCCGACGACAGCCGCGTGATCCCGATTAACATCGAGGAGGAGATGAAGTCCTCCTACATCGACTACTCGATGTCGGTGATCGTGAGCCGCGCGCTTCCGGACGTGCGCGACGGCCTCAAGCCGGTGCACCGCCGCGTCCTGTACGGCATGCACGAGCTCGGCCTCACCCAGGGCGCCAACTACAAGAAGAGCGCCC
>ERZ1034569.502-NODE-502-length-14215-cov-12.153672_pt1 | contig 14215 bp, 18 predicted proteins | sample MGYA00520706_ERZ1034569 | MGnify/ENA primary metagenome ERZ1034569 (study PRJEB33760, sample SAMEA4777722) | hypersaline lake metagenome | biome: hypersaline environment; feature: brines | place: Spain | collected 2014-08 | depth 0 m ...
TCTGGAACTATCTCTGTCCATGATGAGCGGTAAATATTCATTTGTATCACTATGAAACCTACGAGAGATATCACAGGCAGATATCTCCCGATACGTTCGAAAGCAGTTGTCCGGTTCCGGGAGTGACGGACAGTCAGCCACCCGGAGACCGAACCCACGGCGCTAGCAATGGCCCATTGATTATCCCCCTCGCGCTGGTCTGCAAATGTACGTGAACCACCGGATGGCAGGCCAGTCAGGCAAAACCGTTCGCCCGCGGAACGAAATCAAACTCGCGCGGCGGTGCGGGTTTATAAACAACCCGTCGCCGTCCAGCAAATGTGGACCGTTCGCGTGTCGAACGGGCGTGGCGGGATTCGAACCCGCGATCGAGAGGTTAGGAACCTCTCGCCCTGTCCACTAGGCCACACGCCCTGTCTGACACTCACACAGCAACCCTGAAAAGCTATTCCAATCGTGTCCTGACCGCCGGCCCTCCGGCCGAAGAGGGACACGATAACCAGTCTTAAGCCGCCACACACACTCTGTACGGGTATGCAATCACGGGACCTGTCGGCACACACGCCGTACCGGGCAGGGGAGGGAATCGAGGAGGTGGCCCGGGAGTTGGGGGTCGACCCAGACAGTCTGGTCAAACTCTCCTCGAACGAGAACCCACTCGGTCCGAGCCCCGCCGCCGTCGAGGCAGTTCGCGAGGCGGCCGACGAGGTAGACACGTACCCGAAGTCGGTCCACACGGACCTGATGGCCGCCGTCGCGGCGGAGTGGGACCTCGAACCCCGTCAGGTGTGGCTCTCCCCCGGCGGCGACGGCTTTCTCGACTACCTCGGGCGGGCGATGCTCGACCCCGGTGACCGGGTGCTCGTTCCTGACCCGGCGTTTGCTTACTACCAGATGAGCGCCCGCTACCACGGCGGCGAGGTCGACCGGTACAGCCTCGACAGGGAGACCGATTTCGCACAGACCCCCGAGACGCTACTCTCCGAGTACGACGGCCACCGCATCGTCTACATCACCAGCCCGCACAACCCCACCGGCTCCGAGATGTCACTCGCGGATATCGAGCGGGTCGCAGCCGAAACCAACAACGAGACGGTGGTGCTGGTCGACGAGGCGTACGGTGATTTCACGACGAACCCGTCGGCGCGACAGCTGTTCGACGAGCGCGACGACGTCTGTGTATTACGGACGTTCTCGAAGAGCCACGGTCTGGCAGGGTTGCGGGTCGGCTACGGGCTGGTTCCGAACACCTGGGCCGACGCCTACGACCGTATCAACACCCCCTTTGCGGTGAACAAACTCGCCTGTCGGGCCGGGTTAGCCGCGCTGGAGGACGACGAACATCTCGACCGGACCGTCGAGACGGCCCGCTGGGCCCGCGAGTACATGCACAAACACCTCGACGCGCCGACCTGGGAGAGCGGTGGGAACTTCGTGCTCGCGGCAGTCGGCGACGGTGAGGCGGTCGCGGCGGCCACCCAGCGAAAAGGGGTCATCATCCGAGATTGTAGCAGTTTCGGACTGCCCGACTGTGTCCGGGTCACCTGTGGCACCCGCGAGACGACACCGCTGGCCGTCGAGCGAATAAACGAGGTGCTCGCGGGGTGAGCCGATGCGGGTGGCGGTGACCGGCACGCCCGGCACGGGAAAGACAACGGCGGTGACACGTGCCGAGACCCCGCTGTCGACTATCCACCTCAACGACGTTGTCCGCAAACAGGGGCTCACGACCGGGCACGACGAGCAGCGTGACTCGGCGATCGCCGATATCGAGGCCGTCGTGTCGCATCTCGACGGTCGTGACGATATCCTCGTCGAGTCACACCTCGCCCACCACGTGCCGGCAGACCGGGTCGTCGTGCTCCGGTGTCATCCGGAGACGCTGGAGCGCCGACTCGAGACACGCGGCGAGCCTGCCGCCAAAGCCGCCGAGAACGCCGAGAGCGAGGCGCTCGACCTCGTGCTCTCGGCAGCAGTCGAGCGCCACGGCGAGGAGCGTATCTACGAGGTGGACACGACCGACCGGGAGCCCGGTGCGGTTGCCGCCGACATCGAGGCGGTCGTCGCTGGCGAGCGCGACCCGGCAGCGGGGACGGTCTCCTTTCTCGAGTACCTATGACACTCGACGGGCTCCGGCCGCTGGCCGACAGGATGATAACCCCGGTCGTCGCGGGGTCCAAACGCGCCGGTCTCACCCCGAACGCGGTGAGTGTGCTCGCGCTGCTCGCGGCGGTCGGTGCGGCCGGGAGTTTCACCTTTGCCGGCGAGACACGGCTGGCGTACCTGCTGGGGGCTGTCCTCGTCGCCTGCAACGGGGTGCTGGACCTGCTGGACGGCGCGCTGGCGCGCGAACTCGACCGCTCCTCGGAGGCCGGTGACCTGCTCGACCACGTGCTCGACCGGTACGCCGATATCGTTGTCGTGGTGGGGCTAGCCGCGGGTGTCGACCGGTTCGCGCTCGGACTCGCGGCCGTCACCGGTGTGCTTATGACCTCCTACCTCGGGACACAGGCACAGGCAGTCGGGCTCGACCGCGTGTACGGCGGTCTGCTCGGGCGGGCCGACAGGCTCGTGCTCGTCGGCGTGGTCACGACAGTTGCCGCGTTCGTCGGCACGACACTCCAGGGGCTCACACTCGTCGGCTGGCTGCTCGTCGTCTTTGCCGTGGTCGGTCACCTGACCGCACTCCAGCGGTTCTACCACGCCCACCGTGCGCTTGGCTGAGCGGGTTCGCTCCCGAACGACGGGCGTACGATTTAACCGGTAGGCTCACGAACGTCCGGTATGGTTCAGTGTGAGATGTGCGGGACAGAAACAACGGACCCGAGCCGCATCAAGGTCGAGGGTGCGGAGCTCGATGTCTGTGACTCGTGTACCGACTTCGGGACCGAACTGCAGACCGAGGAGGAGTCGTCAACATCGACGAAGTACTCAACATCGAGCAGTTCGGGTTCGTCAGGTTCGAACGACTCGCGCTCGACCAGCACGACCACGACGACCAGCAGCGGGGGTGGCGGACGCAGCACCGACATCTACGAGGATGTCGACGAGCTCGGCCAGGACTTCGACCAGCGGATACGGAGCGCCCGCGAGCGCGCCGACCTGACACAGGACGAACTCGCTCGCACGCTCAACGAGAAGGCGAGTCTCATCCGCAAGCTCGAACGCGGCGAGACACTGCCGACCGACGACCTCCAGCGCAAGCTCGAAGCGCACTTCGATATCGATCTCTCTGCCGGCGGGGACGTCGACACCGATGGCTGGGACGGTGACAGCTCCGCCGGCGGGTACACGCTTGGCGACATGGTCGAGCGAAAGGACTGATGCTGTCGGCTGTAAACCCATAGCATATTTTGCCATTCCGGGGTGCCGAATCGTTCCATGAACTAACAGCCGACAGTATGAGCCCGCAGCCCGGTGGGACCCGACACCGCCCGAGAGGGGTTGACACCGGCGGTGTCACGACGGCACGCACCGTGAGCGGCCATTACATCGAAAGAGAATTACTCTTTGCAGTCCCAGCCCAGAGCATGGTCGAGAATGTCATCTGGCCGGCGTATCTCGATGTGAATCTGACACGCTCGGAGGGGCGACGGGTGCCGGCGGAGCTCGCCGTCGACGAGCCGACTGTCGAGGAGATCGCCAGAGCGGTCAAGCAGGTGGGCTACGACGTCGCCGTCGAGCGTGAGAAGACGTACCCGCGCGAACACGAGCCCCGCGGCCGGGTGCTGGTGGGCGACGCCGGTGACGCCAGCAAGAGCGACCTCCTGCAGGCAACGGCCGCGTATCTCGGCGCGATCCGGACGTGAGACGAGCTGGGACCGTCGTCGGCGTCACGCAGGGGGTCGCGGTCGTCCGGAGCACCGACGAGACGTTCCCCGACGTTGGAGCCGAACTTGTCGACGAGCGACTTGACGCTGTCGGCGCGGTTGTGGACGTGTTCGGCCCCGTGACACGGCCGTACCTCGCCGTGTCTCCGTCGTCCGACCGGGCGGTCACCAGGCTCGTGGGTGATGTCGTGTACGCCCGATGACCGCGTGGGCGCACCCGGGGTGAGTGACCCCCGACGTCACGAATCAGACTGATTCTGTCATGCGCACAACTGACCGATTGACCGGACGCTCACAGAACCCTCCGCTGTGCTCAGCCCTCCCGGTCGGTTACGAGACAGGGAGGTTCCGCGTTCGTGTCGGTTCCGCCGACCTGTTCGAACGCGGCAGACAGCGCGAGGAGCTGTTCTTTGCGGGTGTCGAACGGTTCGAGGAGCATCTCCCCGGTGGTGTCGCCGGCCACCTCGAGCGCGGTCACGAGTGAGTTGACAGTCTCCTCGCCGTCGGTCTGGAGCGCCGTGACCCGGCAGTCGAGCTTCCTCAGCGCGTCCTCCGAGGCCGTCGGGCCGGGGGTTCGCTCGTCGGCCCGGCGGACAGTCCGCCGGAGGAGGCTGTACTGGCGGGCGAGGCTCCGCAGATTCAGTTCACGCTAGCTCTCGACACCGTCGACGAACCTCGTGTTCAGCTGTTGCTGGAGTGATACATCGGTTTCGACTGTCTGACAGCCGGTGTCGAGCAGTCCACACTACAGGTCAAGCGCTATCATCCCGCTATTCGTCGTCGCGTTTTCGCTTGACCGGGAACACCACCGCCTGCACGATATCACCTTCCTCAATATCGAGGGTCTCCCGCTCTGCGTCGGGAATGCTGATGCGACCGCCACTCTGGACGCGGGTCTTGAACGTTGCCGTCTGGCTCATCGCCCCGAGTTGGTTCATATCCATCCCCGCACCGGAGCCGCTCCCGGCCCCGAGTATCCGTCTGAACAGGTCCTGTTGGGTCTCGACTGCCTGCTCGCTCGTCTCGGCAAACAGCTTGAACACGTCCGGCGGCCCTGTCGGCCGGTCGTCGTCGTCTGACATCTGTCGATTCTGAGTACTCTCCACCCGGGGATAAAAGTTGTGAGAACCTGCCATCCGGGGCCGAACCTGTCCCGGGACCGGAACCGTTAATCTGCTCGCTCCCGGAGAAAGGTGAACTCGGATGAGTACCGACGAGCAACTCGATGTGGAGTACATACGGGAGTACCGTGAGGAGGTCAGACGGCCGTTGTGGCAGCTGTTCCAGCGGTACGGCCACGGGAGTCGGCGGTGGTTCGTGCTCGGGATTCTTGCCTCCATCGGCACCCGGTTCGCGTCGCTCGTGCCACCGGTGTTGCTCGGTGTGGCCATCGACGGCATCTTTGGCGAGGAGCCGTTCACACTGCCGCTAGTGCCGGAGTCGGTACTGCCCGGCCCGGAGGCCGAGATGGCGCAGTTTTGGCTCGTCATCGGGCTGATGGCTGTCGCGATGATCGGTCAGGCGCTGCTTAACTTCGTGCGGATGTCCTCGCTGAACCTGTTCTCACACCGCGTGAAACACGAGGTCCGGACGGCAACCTACCAGCGGATGCAGCGCCTCGATATGGAGTTTTTCAACGAGGTCCAGACAGGCGAGCTGATGTCTATCCTCTCGAACGATACGAACCGGCTCGAGCTGTTCCTCGACAACATGTTCGGCGAGTCCATCCAGCTGGGTGTGCTAATCGCTGGTATCTCGCTCGTGCTGTTCTGGTTCAACCCACAGCTCGCCCTCGTGACACTCGTGGTCGTCCCGGTGGCGGCGGTGTTCACCTACTGGTTCATGCGACTGGCAGAGGAACGGTACGCAGATATCCGCCAGTCGGTTGGTGACCTCAACAGTCGCCTCGAGAACAACCTCAACGGTATCCAGGTCATAAAGGCCTCCAACACCGAGGATTACGAGGACGAGCGTGTCCGGGACCACTCATACAGATACTTCCGGTTGGACTGGCTCGCACTCCGCCTGAACTTCATCTACCGGCCAGGGCTGCAGGCGCTCACGTCGCTCTCGTTCATCGCGACGTTCATCGTAGGTGGTGTCTGGCTCCTGGACGGTCCACCGGGTCCGCTGACGGGTGACCTGACAGTCGGGACACTGGTCATCTTCCTGCTTCTGACCCAGCGGCTGGTCGACCCGCTCGCACAGATGAGCAACATAATCGACCGCTACGAGGACGCCCGCGCCTCGACGAAGCGTATCCTCGGCATCATGAACCTCCCGGTCGATATACAGAACAGCGAGGACGCGACCGACCTGGCCGGTGCCGAGGGGGCAGTGTCGTTCGACGGGGTGACCTTCGCCTACGACGAGCAGGACGTACTCGAGGAGATCGACTTCGAGGTCGAACCCGGCCAGACTGTCGGACTGGTCGGACCGACCGGGGCCGGAAAAACGACGGTCATCAAACTGCTCCTGCGGCTCTACGATGTCGACCGTGGGGCTGTCCGCGTCGACGGCGAGGATGTCCGGGATATCACGCTGTCGAGTCTCCGGGACTCGATGGGCTACGTCGGTCAGGAGAACTTCCTGTTCGACGGAAGCGTCGAGGAGAACGTTAGATACGGCTCGTTCGACGCCGGTCACGAGGAGGTACTCGAGGCCGCACGGCGCGCACAGGCCCACGAGTTCATCACCAACCTGCCGGAGGGGTACGACACCGAGGTCGGTGAGCGCGGCGTGAAACTCTCCGGCGGCCAGCGCCAGCGGGTCGCCATTGCACGGACCCTGCTCCAGCACCCCGCCATCATGATATTCGACGAGGCCACATCCGCGGTGGACACGGAGACAGAGATGCTCATCCAGCGCTCTATCGACGACATCGCCGCCAACAGGACCACGTTCGTTATCGCCCATCGACTGTCGACGGTCCGGGACGCGGACGCCATACTCGTGCTGGAGGACGGCCAGATTGTCGAGCGCGGCACCCACGACGAACTGCTCGCGATCGATGGGTTGTACGCGAATCTCTGGCGGGTCCAGGCCGGCGAGATCGGCAAACTGCCCGACGATTTTGTTGAGCAGGCCAGCAGACGCGTCGCACAGCAGAACGTCGAGACGGACTGACTCAGCCCCGCGGGTCGGCCACGAACAATGTCTCCGCGGGCACCCGCTCGCGGCTAACCGGTACGGTCGGCGGATCACCACCGAGGGTGGTGAACAGCAGGTCCGCATCCACTGACCCCGCCAGTTCGAGCGCCGGCCGGTGCAGTTCCGGTGGGAGATTCAAGCCGTAGATGGCGCCGGCGTCGACGTACACCGGGCGCTCGGGCGCCGTGATGTCGTCGACGACGAACGCCACATCCGGCGGCATCGCCCGTGGATGGATGTCTGTCGCGGTGACCGTGACACCGGCGCGCGCGAGTCCCGCCGCGACCGACGGCTCCCGGCCGACGCCGACCTCGACGACCCGGTTGTAGTCGGACAAACGACCAACGAGCGTGTTCTGTGTCGATTCGAGCACGGAGGTTTTTAGTTGGCCGCGCCGCAAAAATACTAGTATGCACGTCGATATTGTGCCTGTGGGTGACCTCGCGAAAGGCGTGAAGCGGGAGGCATCCACGGCACTCCGGTCCATCTACGACTGCGAGGTCAGCGTCCACGACCAGCAACCCGTTCCAGACGGCTCCTACGACGACTCCCGCGAGCAGTACCGCGCCGAGGAGTTCATTGACCTCGCAAAACGGGTGGGCTCCGGGGGAAAAAACATCGCTATCACCCCGGAGGACCTGTTCTACCACCGCCGGAACTACGTCTTCGGACTCGCGTATCTCGGTGGCTCCGGGAGTGTCATCTCCACGTACCGGCTGCACACCTCCTCTGACGGCGGGTTCTCACAGCGCTCGGCCGAGGACATCTTTTCCGACCGCGTCCGAAAGGAGGTCGTTCACGAGGTGGGCCACACTGTTGGACTCGAACACTGCGACAACAAGTTCTGCGTAATGAACTTCTCCCCCACCGTCCGCGAGGTCGACCAAAAAAACGAGAGTCTCTGTGGCTCCTGCCAGCGCGACGCACTCTGACTGTCCTCACTCTGCGCCTCTGTGCCCAAACGTGTTAGGCACAGATTCTATGATGATAGCACACAGAGTAATAGATGGTTATGAGCCAGAGCCAATCCACATCGCGTACTGAGGAACTGAGTGATATCTTCGTCTCCGTCACCGGGGACGAGACCGTGACCGAGGAGCAGGACGACGAGGGCAACAACCGCGAACTGCGAGACGAGAACCACATCGACGAGGCCGTCGCCGACGGGTTAGAGGGGGCAATCGAGGGCGCCGAGGCCGACCCCGGTGACCCCGGCAGTTCCGGTGGCTAACTAACCCACATCTGACCGGTGGTACCGTTCCCGCTCTCGACACACATTCCGATTCTGGCGCTCCCCACACTGTCCCCATCAGTTACTACACCAACCCCCGGGTTCGATGCAGCTCGTCGGCGTAGTGGTGTCACACCACACCGTCGACCGAGTCGTCGATTCGGTGATCTCGCAGAACCGTGTCGAGGCGCCAGAACTGGGATTTGAACCCAGAATCCCGTGAGGGAACACGCTCTCCAAGCGTGCGCCTTACCGTTCGGCCATTCTGGCCTGTACGGATATAGCAGGAGACCCGGATTAAGTCCTTTCGTTCCACCACAGAGAGCTGGGTCCAAAACAATCAGGGCCACGACACCGGACATCGGACTGTATCGCACCGGGTGCCGTCGACGGACACCGTGCGCCGACCAGCCCCGTCAGGTTGTGCTCGCGACTGCCTCCACCTCGATGTCGACGCCCTTTGGCAGTTCGGCCACACCGACCGCACTCCTGGCCGGCGGATCACCCTCGAAGACCGTCTGGTAGACCGTGTTCATCGTCTCGAACTCCCCGATGTCGGTCATGTAGACGGTCACCGTGAGCACGTCGTCGGTGCTCGCACCGCCGGCCTCAAGCACCGCCACCAGATTCTCCAGCGCCTGCTCGGTCTGGACATCTATCCCCGAACCGTCCAGCAGGTCACCCTCGGGCGTGAGCGGGATCTGTCCCGCGGTGAACAGGAGGTCGTCCGTCGCGGTCGCCTGACTGTATGCCCCGACTGCCGCGGGCGCGTCTTCGGTGCTGACCGTGCGTCTCATGCCCATACACGGGTGGCGCTTCGATATAAATCCGGGGGTGGGTCCGGCGACACGGGTGAGACAGCCGTGCCACCTGCTCGGGGTCGGTCCCGGAAGGGTCAGAAGCCGTGTCCCACACCGCCCCTGACGAGCAGTTTCTCACCCCGGTTGCGCACCACTGGTCGCACCGTCCGGCTCATCTCAGCGCTCCCGCTCGGTGACGAAGGTTGCGAGCTCGGACAGGTAGGCGCTGAACTGGCTGTCGGCGACACCGGCCTCGGCGAGCGCCGACAGCGCGGCCTCGGACTCGGCGCGGGCGCGCTCGTTTGCCTCCGCCGGGGAGAGGCCTGTCACCTCGACGATTGAGGGGCGATCGGTGTCGGCGTCGTGCCCGGTCGGCTTTCCCAGTTGCTCGGTGTCGCCGGTCGCGTCGAGCACGTCGTCGCGGATCTGGAACGCCACCCCGACCCGCTCGGCGTACTGTCCGACCGCGTCGACAACCTCGCCGTCTGCCGCCGCCGCGACCGCGCCGAGCTCCGCGGCCGCCCGGAACAGCGCACCCGTCTTGCGCTGTGCGAGGCTTATATACTCCTCCTCGGAGACCGGTCGGGCCATCAGCTCCGTCGCCTCACCCTCACCCAGGTGGACCAACGCCCCGGAGACAGTCTCTATCGCCCGGTTGCTGTCCCCGAACGCCGCGAACGCCTCACCGAGCAGGCCGTCGGAGGTGACGATCGCCGGACCGTGCCCGAGCGCTGCCCACGCAGAGGGACCACCCCGGCGCAGCTTCGACTCGTCGATTATGTCGTCGATGACCAGCGAGGCGTTGTGGACCAGCTCGATACCGACCGCAAACTCCATTGCCGTCTCGATATCCCCGTCCAGTGCGTCACAGACGAGCACAGTCAGTGTTGGTCGAACCCGTTTCCCACCCGAGAGGGTTGCCTCGCGCATCTGCTCGCGCAACTGCGCCGGCTCTGTCTCGTCCAGCACCGTCTCGAGATGCTCCTCGATCCGGTCCCGGTGGTGGTCCAGTCTCTCCATTGAAAGCTTGTTCGGGTTTCCGGCTAAAGTAGATAACGGAGCTGTCGACTCGACCCGTGGACGAGTGACGCTCCCGGTCTGGCAAGAGGCGAGATGCCCTGACGTGGTGACGGCGGTCTCGCGGTCGAGAGAGTCCCGAAACAGCGTCTGCACGTCGAAGATGGTGGGTCTGCCGTCACCGTCTAGACCTCCGCGGCCGTTCCGGTGTCCCCGACGACAACACCGGATCGGACCCTCTGGTCGGTGACTGCTGTTATTCGCCGGCCGACCGTTCTGGGTTCACTGCTCGACACCGTCCGCGAGCGCCGGGAGTTGGCACAGCTCCCCGACCGATTGGCGACAGACGGGCGCGCGCACGGTAGGACTGGAGACCACATGAAACTTAACCACAGCAGATGAGGTAGAAATCAGAGGCGTGACCGTACCGCAACAGACAGGTGACCGGTCAGACCGTCGGGTGAGCACGGGCGGTGCCAGAGTCGGTCGTCCTGACAGCGTCACTCGAGGGGTGAGAGCCCGGTGACCGGGCTGGGCCTGCTGCCGTTCGCGCCGCGACTGCTGTTGATACCGTTTATCACCGGGCTCATCGGCTACGCGACAAACTGGATGGCGATCCGGTTCCTGTTCTACCCCGTCGAGTTCGTCGGTCTCCGGATACCGGGGCTGAAGACACTCGCCCCGGGACTCCCGAGAAAGCTGCGACAGATACCCGGTATCATGCGCGGAAAGGTCGGCTGGCAGGGTATCATCCCCTCGCGTTCGGAGAAGATGGGCAACATCGCAGCCGAAAAGGGGGTCGCCAAACTCGCAACCGAGCGGGAGTTCTACGAGGCGTTCGACCCAGAGCGCATCGCCGCACAGATCGCCACGAACTCCGAGGGGGAGATGCGTGAACTCACCGAGGAGATACTCCGTGAGGAGTACCCGGAGCTCTGGCAGAACGTGCCCGAGCGCGTGCGAGAGCTCGTGCACGCACGCGTTCAGCAGCGGCTCCCACACATCGCCGAGGACATAACAGACCAGATTGCAGAGAACATAGACGAGGTGCTCGACGCAAAGGAGATGATCACAGACTACATCGACCGGAACCCGGATATCGGCAACCGGATGTTTCTGGAGGTCGGTGACCGGGAGCTCAACTTCGTTATCAACTCCGGGTTCTACATCGGAACCTTCCTCGGGAGTTTCAGTATTCCGCTGTTCCTGTATATCAACCAGTGGTGGGTGCTCCCCGTCGCGGGTGTGGCCGTCGGGTATATGACAAACTGGATCGCGCTGCATCTCATCTTCTACCCGGTCGAGGAGCACAGGGTCGGACCGTTCAGACTCCAGGGTGTGTTCACCAGACGACAGCAGTCGGCCGGCAGGACGTACGCGGCGCTCGTCGCCGATGAGGTGGTGACGGTGTCGAACCTCGCGTACAACCTGCTGAACGGCAACCAGTCCGACCGCACGCGACGGATGATACGCGACGCGATCCGCCCCGAGGTCGACCGTGCGGTTGGGGTTGCGGCTCCGGTCGTGCGCATCGCCGGCGGCACGGACCAGTACGAGCGGGTCCAGGAGGCGTTTGCCGAGGAAGGGATAGAGAAAACAATCGACCCGCTGCACGACCCCGAGTTCAACGAGGACCGCAGCGAGGCGATCGAGACGCTCATATACGAGCGACTGTGTGCCCTGCCACCACAGGAGTTCATCGGTCTGCTGCGGCCCGCCTTCCAGGAGGACGAGTGGATGCTCGTGATGCTGGGGGCGATGCTCGGGTTCGTCGCCGGCTGTCTCCAGCTGCTGGTGGTGACCGGGCTATGAGCGGTGGTGGGAACGAGAACGGCCGGGACCGTGTCAGAGGTGGTGATCTGCCGCCGAGCGAGATCGACCGGATGTTCGACCTGCTGGAGGAAGCCATCGAGGCAGAGACACTAACCGACGACCAGGTCGACCGGCTGCTGGCTATCCTCCGGGCGGCAACCGACGGTGCGACCGGGTCGGACCCGGAGACGCTCGCGGAGTTGCTCTCCGTGCTCGAACGGTTCCTGCTCGACCCGGAGAGCCGGGACGACGTGGATATCGACAGTTTCCTCGGGCTGTTCGAGGATGCGGTGGTCTCTCCAACGGACCAGGGGGCACTCACCGAGCTACTCGAGGTCGTAGACCAGGGGCTGCAGGACCCGACCGGGGTCGAACCGGAGGACGTCGACCGGTTCCAGTCGGGCGTTCAACGGCTCCTCTCCGAGATAGCAGACCCCGCCGGGGGGCTCGGTGCGCTGCTCTCACAGCCGGAGCAGACCGGTGACGCGCCGGGCGGGGTCGACCCGTTCCGGCTCGTGCGGTTTGCGGCGGTGGTGACACAGCGGGCCAGCGGCAACTCGGTCGAGTCGGGGCTCAGGGTGGGGACACGGCTCGCATACGCGGCCGCAAACGCCGAGTCACCCGCCGAACTGCTCACGACGACACGGGCGATCACGCTGGACGAACTCCGGCGTGCCGGCATCGACATCGGTGAGAGCCAGTCCCGGTGGCTCGACACACACCGGGAGAAGGCTGTCGAAGACCGCCCACTGACGCGGGATGCGCTCGCCGAACGGGGTGCACGGCTCATCTCGCAGTCGGCCGAGGTCGGGCGCGACGAGTCTGTTCACCCGGCGTTCGGCTCCATCATCCGGCAGCTTTCTACCGATGAGGTCCGTATCCTGCGTGTGCTCGCAGTCGATGGACCCCAGGGCGTGGTCGACATCTACGACAGACAGTATCTCCCGCCGAAAAAGTGGCGTGTCGCGCGGAATCTGACGATGCTCGGCCGCGATGCGGGCTGTCGGACACAGCGCCGAACCCCCGTCTACGTCCGGAACCTCCGGCGGCTCGGTGTCGTCGAGATCTCCGAGGACCCGATAGACGAGCTCAAGCGATACGAGGTCATCGAGGCACAGTCACACGTCGAGCAGGCACGCACACGGGCAAAGCGGCCCCGGACCGAGTACAAACGGCTCCAGCTGACAGATCTGGGTGTGGAGTTCTGCGAGCTGTGTTTCCCGTTCGAGGTCACAGTAACGGGTGAGGGGCTCCAGGTGCGGGAGAACGCGGGGGTCGAGCCGTGACCGACACGGGGTTCGCACGGAGTCTCGCGCTGGCAGACCGGCTGCCCGACACGCTCCCGCCGCTCTCGGTCGACGTCGACGGCACGCTCACCGGTCCTGACCGGGCACTCGACCCGCGTGTGTTACCGGTGTGTGCATCCTGGCCGGCGCCGCTCGTTGTCGCCACCGGCAAGTCGATGCCGTACCCGGTCGGTCTGTGCGAGTTCTTCGGCCGCGAGCCGCTCGTCATCGCGGAGAACGGTGGGGTCGTGATTGTCGGCCCCACCGAGACAGTCCGGTACGAGGGTGACCGCGAGGCGGCACAGGCGGTTATCGACAGCTACGAGCGGCAGGGCCACAACACCGGCTGGTCGGGGATCGACCTGGTCAACCGCTGGCGCGAGACGGAGTTCGCCGTGAGTCTCGACTCGCCGCTCGACCCGCTGGAGAGGCTCGCCAACGAACACGGGCTCACGGTCGTCGACACCGGCTACGCGTACCACGTGAAATCACCAACCGTGAGCAAAGCGACCGGTCTCCGGACGCTCGGGGCGGAGCTCGGACTCGACCCCGCGGCGTTCGCCGCAATCGGCGACTCCGAGAACGACGCCCCCGCGTTCGAGGTCGTCGACAGTGCCGTCGCCGTCGGGAACGCCGACGACACCGCGAGAGCTGCCGCCGACCACGTGACCGAGCAGTCCTACGGCGCCGGGTTCCTCGATGCCGTCGAGTGGCTCTGCGAGCGAACAGACTGACTCCCCGGCACGTACAGACGCGAGACCAGCCACACGTGACCTGAGTGTCTGCCGCGGTCGTGCCGCCCGTTCGCGGTACCAAACTGTCCGGGATACCCCGACGAACACGGCTGTACAGTTCTCGTGAGTCGAACGGAGTAGTCCGGAGCGGTACCCGGGGAAGGCTTTTTATCGACGACCCGCAATCTGAGTGTATGAGTTCCGACCGGGCCGCCCTCGAACGCGCAATCGAGCGGGGCGAACACGAGGGTGGCAGTGTCGAGTTCAAAGAGCGTCTCACGAAGAATCTGCACCTCGCCGACGGTCGGTTCGAGAGCCTGGCCGCACAGCTCCGCCACCGGGTACTCTCCGGTGA
>ERZ1034569.505-NODE-505-length-14162-cov-6.208053_pt1 | contig 14162 bp, 7 predicted proteins | sample MGYA00520706_ERZ1034569 | MGnify/ENA primary metagenome ERZ1034569 (study PRJEB33760, sample SAMEA4777722) | hypersaline lake metagenome | biome: hypersaline environment; feature: brines | place: Spain | collected 2014-08 | depth 0 m ...
CGGTTTTCGTTAACTGCGTCAGGATGTTGATCAGCGGCCGCGAGAGCGATATCAATGTGCTGAGGAAGGACCCTTGCGAGGTCAGCGTAGGCCCCCGGTCTCACACCTGCCTGTTCAAGATCGTGCGCCCACCGACCCATGTGTACGAGGTCAAATCTCGACCCGTAGTAGGTCAATGTCCGCTCTATTGTCCGACCTTGACACCACTCAATGAATCGGTTGAGAAGATCGGTCGTGTGCTCCCGTTCCCAGCCGCCGTTCCGGAAAATAACAGTCGTCTCTGAGCCAACCGTGCCGTCGTCTGTGTACGCTGCGGCTATCGAGAGCCATTCGTAGGCATCAGTGTCACCGCTTCCCGAGGGTTCCTCAAATGGACTCGCGGTTTCGATGTCGATTGCGAGGGTTCCCATAATCTCACATGATGATTGGTGAGTCTGCTTGTTTATATCTGTCTCCGCCCTCAGTGGTGTTACTGCGTGGTAATCTGCAACGAGTCCGTGATAGAACGTTTGCTCTCATGTATGAAAGTGAATCACGGTGACGACTTATTTCGTAAGTCGGCGCTTTGCATTACCGCCGGACCTGGGCCACGCCGCTGAGTGCCTACATCAACGACGCACTGCTCATCATGGACTTCGGCGGCTGGGAGGACATCGAAACCTTCCTGGAGCACTACCGCGGGAGCTACTCGCCGGCCGTGCAGCGGCGGGAGTTGTCGAAGGTCGACTGGCTGGATGTTGATAATCGGCCTGTTGACGATCGTGAACCCGAACTGGTGATGCTTGACGATGTCCATAGTTAACGGCACAAATTCGGTATGTTCGCTTCTATTGAGAGACTCGAACATTCGTTACTGCCCGTGAAGTCGGTCGTTAGCATATGTCACCTTGCTGCCTTATGCATCCAGTGAGATTGATTGACTCACACGCCGGGTAATCTCGAAACCGCTCCAACGTTGCTGTAGGGACTCAGGTATCGACTCATCAAGTACCCCTGCCTCTTCAAACTCTTTCCACCGATGCTTGAGATATTTACCCAGTACTACGCGATCAACTGGTATCTCGTGTTCATCGTGCCAGTCAAGCAGATTCTTATTGGATTTGCTTGAGTTGCAGGACTGACATGCCGGAACCATATTGCTTATATCGTCTGGACCGCCAGAATCACGCGGAACGATGTGATCAAATGTCGTTTTTGTTTCCTGATTACAGTAGGTGCAGACGCCGCGATCTTCTTTTAGTTGATACTGGTTTTCTTTCAGGACCTTCGACATCGATACATCGCCGTTGACCCGTTTTTTATGATTCTTCCACATAGTCGGCTCTTGAAACTTCGTCGGATGCTCAATTGTCGCAGCGAGGTTCATCATCCGTGCCGAAACGTAGCACAGCACTTCGCGGTGAGTCTCCATGCGATTTGGTAATTTTGCTGTCGACGATTTCAGCCGGGGTGCCGGATATGAGTAGGTCTGTAATCCAGCATCCTCGACAGCATCAGCCAGCTGATCAAGGTCGAGCCATGTCCAGTTGTCTACCTGGTCATCAAGTTTGTCACGATGGACAACTTCAACGACCGGCGCTGTCGGCTCATATTCGGGGTTGTACTCCGCGACTGTCTGCCCCGTCCCTGGAATTACCCGCTCCTCACAGGTTTCGTCGACGTGATTAACGACGATGAGTCGTCTGAATTGTCCGGTGTAGTCCCTGTCGTATACTGAGAGTCCGGTTGGAATCCGATTGCATGGCTCACGGTTGACCGTTGGTGGCATTGCAGTCTTCCAAAAACAACGGTGACCAATAAATAAAACTTGGGAAAATGTTACACGAATACTGAATCAGGTACTCAGCCACTCTCGGATAATCCGGTCCGCCCGCTGTTCGGTATATGTATTGAGGCCAGTAGAACGGATATCCGAGTCTGTCACGACCGGCGCGGTAATCCACATCTCGGTTGTCTCCGGCTGTAGAATTTCTATCGGACCCTCCCCGTCAGGGGTAGCCCCGACAAACGAGACGGCCGAATCCGTTTGGGGTTCTGAAACGTCCTCTCGAATGAGTCCGCAGAGGTGGTCAAATAGGGGGTCTCCGGGAAGCAGCAGTCGTATCGAAGGGAACTCCTTTGCAAGGTCGGTCGAGAACGTTACGACGAGCGAGTCCTTGCCTCGAAGAGACTCCTGAGCGGTTGCATCGGCAGTCTCCGACGGAATACCGGATTTCGCGCCGTCGGGAATGGTGAGCAGATATGCATCGTGGGCCGCCTTTGGATTCTCGTCCCGCCGTTCGTGATTGCGGAGCGCGGTGAACGACCAGCCGGCCTCCTCAAGCGTCTTGCTCTGTGTGAGAAGATACGCAGCTGCCTCGGCAGTCACGACCGGTTCGTACACCCGCTCCGTGCTCCCGAGCGAGTCGAGTGCCGGATGTTTCCAATCACCCCAGCCTGAGAGGTTCGACTCATCAACGGTCTGTCGTTCGTCAGCAGACAGCCCTGTTGCTTCCACTCTCGATTTCATCTCCTCGGCCTCACGCTCTTTTTTTTCGACCAGTTCCTCAACCGCGGCCTGGTCGGTGCGTTGCAGTGCAATCTCGTTGAGTTCACTCTCCACGCCCGTCAGGACAGGTCTGGTATCACCAACAACATCGTCGAACAGCGATAGGCGGTTGTCCAAGCGCTCGTAAATTTCCTTGTCAATCCCATCCTCGTAAGCGTAGTTGATTATTTTTACAACCTCGTTCGTCTGTCCGATGCGGTCAATTCGTCCAATCCGTTGCTCAACCTTCATCGGGTTCCACGGGAGATCGTAGTTGATGAGCACGTCTCCGGTCTGAAGATTGAGCCCCTCACTGGCGCTGTCGGTGCAGATGAGAACCCCAACCTCACCGTCTCCAAATTTGTTCTTCACCGTCTCTTTCCAAACGGTTTGCCAGTCACCGTTGTTGTGTAACTTTGCGCCATCACCGCTGTATGTTCCAACAGAGTAGATGGGTGTCAGCTTATCAGCGATGTATTCCAAAGTATCGGTGTACTGTGTGAAAATAATGATCCTGTCGTTGCCCGTGTCGTGGAGGTGGGTGATATCCTTGATCAGTTGCTCCCCCTTTGGATCGCTCTGTACCCGCTCCAAGTCGTCGATGAACGAATCAATCTCGGCCTTCTCCAACTGCACGACCTCAGTTTCCGACGGTTGGTACGCGTCGACACGACCAGTGCCCAGCAGTTCCTCGACATCTGACTCAGAAATGTCACTCGATGCTGCGAGTTGCTCAAAATCGGTATCTCGGTCGTCCACCTGTTCGTCGAGTCGGTCCCGACGCCGCTCAAGACTCTCTGTGATGCTGTGGATACTGCTCGAAAGCCGCTGGCGATACGTCGTCATCACGAACCCGATTGCTGCCCGCTCTTTGTTCTTCAGTACTTCCTCGGAGAGCTGGTAGGTCTTTCTGATGTACTCTTCAACCGCATCGAACAGGGACCGCATCTCCTGACTCAGTTCGATCTCTTTCATCGTGACGTTGCGACGGGGGACCGTCTTGTTGAGTCGCCCCTCGTCTCGCGCCTCCCGGAGCACCGACCGAGTGTTTCGGAACACCCGGGACTGTACAGGATTCATCTCCTCGGATAGCTCGACAACTGCCTCCCACCCCTGTTTGCTACACTTATACAGCAGGTCGCCAGGGTCGTCGAAGGTCCGCTGCTCGGCATCGAACAGTTTCTCGATATTCGTCCGGTCGCCAAGATCGAGAGACGGTCCCGAACCTGTCGAGGTAGTAACAGCGTCGATATGCTCGTCGTACCCTGGATATGCCTCCGCGTGGTCGGCGAGCATCCGTGCGAACCTCCGCAGTCGGGTCTTGACCCCCTCCGTCGAGAGATTCTTGCCGAAGGCCTCCTCGTACTGCCGCTGGAAGGCTCGCTCGGTGTCGTTGTACAGAGCCCCGAATCCGGTCGGTTCCTCGCCCACCGTCGACAGAGCGTCGTTCAGAACCATCTGTGTCCTGAAGAACTCGCGGAACCACTCTTGATCGTCCCACGACTCTGGAAGATCGTGCAACCTGAGCAGGTCGTACAGTTCACCGATATCGATCTGCATCGGTGTGGCGGTCAGCGCGTACATACAGGTAGACACAGACTCGACACGCGTCAACAACTCGTAGAACTTGGTGTGTGAGCCGCGTGCGTTGTGAGCCTCGTCGACGATGGTCAGGTCCCAAGCGTCATCGCTCTGCTCTGGTGCGACGTGGCGCTGATTACTGGTCAGTCGAGAACGGTGCCACGACTGTATGATGACCGTCGGCTGGTCACGCTTGTCGACGAAATCCCCGATTGGCGTGTCCGTCCACGTATCCGCTTCCCGGTCTCCCTGGAGTCTGTGAACCTGATCCTTCTCGTCCCCGAGCGGTCCAACCAGTACGTCGCGCTGGCCGTGGCGGTCGAAGTGGTAGGCCATGATGTTGAACCGCTCGTACAGTTCGTTCTGCCACTGTCTGACCAGACTGGCTGGCACCAGCAACAGCGAGTGGTCTACCTCGCCGGTGTGTATCAGCCGCGAGAGTGTCAGTCCGACCTCGATGGTTTTGCCCAGGCCGACCTCGTCGCAGAAAAACAGGTTGTTCGGGTACAGACTCACAGCCGTGTCGGCGATTGTCCGCTGGTGTGGCCACGGGGAGATTGTACTCACATCCTCGGCGAGGTGAATCCCGCCGGGGGTCTGTCCAGCAACCGAGACCAGTTCCGCCAGTTCCCATTCCGAGAGCACACTGTCAGGTCTGCCTCGTTGTACCGTTTCAATGTGCGTATCCAAGTCGTCGTAGTCGTTTGTCTTCCAGTTGATGATGTCCCCGCGCTCGGCGTCGGTGAGGTCGTAGACATCGACGTATGGGTGTTCGTCTGCCCAGAGAGTATCGAACGTCCCCTCGTCGCGGTCGACGTACTCCTCCTCGACCGGCTCCCAGTCGCGGTGAACTTTGAATCGCTCGTAGTTCCGGAGCCAGCCACTCGGTGTCTCGTTGACGCTGCCCTCGAACGAGAGGCGGTTGCCCCTCTCGTCTCGGCCAATCCCGAGCTTCGAGTGAAAGACACCTGTCGTCTGCTCGATATCGGCGACCTTGATCGTCAGATTGCCGCGGTCCAGCAGTTCGGCGATGATGGTCAACTGGGACTCGACCCAGTCGGGGAACACCTCGTCGCGGTCGGGGAACAGCACCCCCTTCTCGCGTTCGCGCAGGTCCGCCCCGGCGATGACCCGCACCTCGCCGTCGGTTTCGAGCATGGAGTCGATACCCTCCAGTGCGCTGGCCAGTCCACGGAGGCTCAGATAGCCCGCGATGCGGTCGTACTCCGTGGCGTCACTCAGGAACTGTCGGTAGAACTCCCCAAAGAGGTCGTCTTGTCCGGTCTCGTAGGTCCGTTGCCAGTCGCTATCGGGGAACATGTGTTACTCGAACTCTTCGAGTCCGGTCTGTGTCTGTCCGCCGTCGGTCATGCTTAGATCGCTCACACTGATATCCAGATAGTCACCAGTTTCGCCGGCGATCATATCGGTGAGCGTGTCGTGCATCTGTGTGTCGCTCGGGACCGCCTCCAGCAGTGCTTTGACCGTTGTGGTGAACGCACGGTTGTTCTTGAACCCGCGCTCTGCAAGCCAGTCTCGGGTGAACTGTGAACCTTCACGTTCGTAGACGTGCAGCGCCGCGTGGACGGCGTCGATTGCGTAGGTGAAGGTGGTCTCGGTGGGGTCGACGGGGTACTTCCGCGAGGAGGGGTTGTCCGCGCGGTCGTCGCGCAGTTTCACGATGTCCTGCACCCGGTCGGTGTGGTCGTTGAGGTCCACGTCGCCGCGGGACTTCGACCAAATCCTGGTTGGCCTCTTGATATCCGTAATCTCAACATCGGCACCTATACCGAGTTGGTTGGCCTCGTCGAAGGGGATGTCAGCCTCGCCGTAGATGGTGTAACAGAGGATGTACCACCGGGTAAGACCTTCCACGGGATTGGTCTCCGTGCTGAGTTCATCATTGGCGATGACGTTGGTTACCTCTTGTCGGGCCTTCGCCAGCACCCGCTTTGGTTCCACTTTGTCGCCGTGTTTGTCCTCAACGGGATAGGCTTCAGAGTAGCGTTCGAGCGCAGGGCCGAACGCGGCGATGGAGGTGTCGACCTTGTCGATGTCGTCGATGGCGAGCAGACGGAGCGCCTCTGCTCTGGCAGTCTGTTCGATATCGCCCTCGATATTCTCCCAGAGAACATTATCGGCCGATTCATTCGCCCGGTTACGGGCGATGAGGAGGATGGAACTGTTGACAGACGCTGTATCCTGTGCACCGACGCGGTCACCCATTTCAGTCTTGACTGGGTGACTAGCAGTGATTGTGAACCCAGACTCGATAACCGCCTTCGAAATGGTGTTCCAGGCTTGGACCTCTCGGTCGGTGAACATCAGCGTGAGAACCCCGTCATCAACGAGAACCTCCCGAAGTTCGCCGAATATGTGCTTCATCTTGTCCTCGTAGAACTGCTCGGGGTTGTCGTGGCGTGCTGGATTAGCGACGGCTTGGTCCTCATTTCGGACTGTCTCCGTCGAGAACAACCCGGGGAAACCATCTTTCAGGATATTCTTTTCATGCACGTAGGACAGGCCGGAGAGTTCGCCATACATTATACTATCGAAATATGGTGGATCAACAACGGCGATATCGACAGCATCACCGTCCACATCATCCGTAAGCGATGCGGCATCATTGTGATACAATTCGCGGGATTGGTTAACATTATCTGAAAACTGTACTATTACTTCATAAGAGTCGTCAACGACGTGTTTGAACTGTCTCTCCAGTCCTCGCCTGCTAGCACAGATATTATTATCTACAAACATTCTTTTTAAGCTGAAATTATTGTTGCTAAAAATATAACTCCCATATCCTCGGACATCAAGCCATTGCGCAAGCCGACAATTGTATTGTAACTGCCTGTCAATGGCCATAGCGATTAGAGATAGCATTAACTCTGCCTCTTGTTCTGTGTGTGCGTCCAATAGATCGGTCTTAACATCAGTGATTATCTGATACAATTCGTAGTGGACAACCAATTGTCGCGGTGTATAGAGATCGCGCCACTGTTCTGCTCCGTAATTTCTAATTTCATCAGTCTTTTTTCCAGACGGTATCTTTTCAGAAAAAAAGTCCACCATCTCGAAATCAGACTCAACCCTCTCTGCTGCTTTTATAACACCAGATTGATCTACCTCACCTCCTGCTCGAAATCTTGTTTCCCCTCTCTTATCTTCATAATTCACACCGTAGACGCTGTACTCGAAATCCTCTTGGATGAATTTCTCACGGATAGTTTCAGAATCCATCGGAACATCACAGTGCGGACATTCTGCATCCCCGCCGCGCGAAACAGGTGCGTCGGACGGGTCGAAATCGTCGTGATTCTGCACCTTCACGTGTTCGTAGGAGACTTCGCCGTCTTCGTAGTGTGGCCGAACTGCGTCGCCCCCGTTTGAGGTTTTGTTTAGCCACCACTTCCCGACGAGGGGGACGTCCCCGCCACAGGAATCGCAGGTGACGAGATACGTCATCGCCGAATTGAGAATGGTGCGGTCGGGTTCCTTCGTTGGATAGTACTCAGCTGTCCGTTCCCTCGTGCGGTCGATGATTTCCTCCGTCCACTCGTGGATTTCCGGTGTGACTGATCCGACCTCGGGCGCGTATTCCAGCACCACTTTGTTGATTAGCGTCGGAACTGGATCGTACTCGTTCGCTATAACCGGGAATCTATACCGTGCGGCTTCAAACGGGATAATTCCGCGTCCGGCAGTCGGGTCGAGAACTGTCGGAGTTTCTCCGCCCCACGCCTCTTGTACCGTCTCGTGGAGAGACTCCAGTTCGGCCTCTGTTGGGGACTGCGTGTTCGGGTTGGGGTAGCCGTAATATTCGTCCAGATTCTCGTTTCCGCTCTTGTCTGCCGATTTCCGCCGGAACTTCCGCTCGACGTACTCCGCAATGTCCTCCCCCCGCTCCTTTGGACCAATCTGCATCAACTGCAGCAGTTCGTCCGGGTCGATATCGCCGGGATACGCCGAAGCGATGACACTCAGTCGGGTCGCTGGCGTCGGACGAGCAGCGAACCACTTGTCGAGGCTACGAATCGGATGATATCGCCCACTCTCCATATCCTTTTGACTCTCGATGTCGATGGCCGTCAGGGGAAGGTCACCCTCGATAGCCACCCGCTCTGGAACTTCCGACTCGGTTTCTTCCGCATCATCCGCCCGTTGTGCATTGTGGTCTGTCATGGTCAGTCGATGTGGTTGCTGAGGAGCGTTCGGAGTGCCGTTGCGCCGTTGGGCGTCGTCGGCGAGCGCATCTTGGCGTGCCAGTAGTAGCACTCGCCGAGGCTCATCTCGCTGACCCCCTCCGCAACGGTTCTGAGTCGGTCCTGTCGCTGGATGGGTTTCATCGCACGGAACGCCACCGACAGTTTGACTCCGACCGATTCCGGCAGTGCGAGACTCCCCTCACCGCCGGTACACACCTGCTTCGAGTCGTATCCGTTTTGATCGAGTATTGGTCTCACGAGACAGTTGATTGCCGTTCGATTCCGCATCCGCTTTAATGTTGTCACTTTGAGTGCTTTCCAGTCGGTCCAGTCCTGAGTCGTCGCCCTATCCTGGATATCTGCCGGGGAGTCCCCACCGACGATCGCCGCCGAGAGGTCGTGCAGTGTCAGACTCGCCGACGAGTGCCGACCGGTGAACCGCTCTCGGTGTGCCTGTGCCACCTCCTCCGGCGACAGTTCGTACAGCGTCACCCCGATCTTGTCGCCTGTCCATCGTCGCGTCAGGACGAACACCGGGCGGTCACCGTACCGTCCGGACGTGAACGCGAACGCCTCGGAGTCGTGTATACTCTTGCTCATGCAGTCAGTGCCTCTTCGATGCGAATCTCGCCTTCGATTTGGATTTCCATTGTTACACTGTTCGGGATTGCGTCTTCGAGTTCGTCCAGCACGTCTCGGGATGCTTCGAGCGACATACGAAGATTGCCCTCGACGTACTGGTCGTCCGGGGACCCACTCGGCTCGATGTTGAAGTGGAACTTGTCCACGAACGTCTCGTGGTCACCGCTGAATCGCATACTGAACTCCGAGCCGTCGTACTCCGCACGGTACTCGAACTCGACGGAGATGTCCTCGAACGCGTCGATGTTGTCGAGTTTGTCGGCGAGGAACCACGCTGCTTTCCACCCCTCGCCACCGGAGGTTCGGATCAGTATCCTCTGGATTTCGGGAACCAGATTGGTCGGTGGCCCGTCGTACTTTGCTTTTGCTTCGTTCGTATCGCGGTCGATCCCCATCGAGAGCGTGCTAACGGCCTCGGAGATGACCGCAGGGTCGTTCGTGCTGGCGTTCACCTCCAGCGGCCAGGGACACGGCTGGTGACGCTGGAGAGCACGCTCACCGCGGAATGACTGCTTGCAGTCCGGACAGCTGTAATCGCCACACGGAAGATGCTCGTCCAGGTCGGCCTGTGAACTGAACTCCTCTCCACACTCGTCACAGACGAACAGACACTGGTGCTCGCGGTACTCCGGTGTCGAGTGGAATACGTCGCCACAGTCACGACACTCCCAGGTGATATCGACGGCCTCCAGCAGCGCCTCGCTCGTCGCGTACACACGGTGATCATCGGAGAGTTCCACCGTGTTGAGTCGCTCCGCCGTCGAGAGATTCCGCGCCTCGTCGAACTCTAACTCGTCGTGCTGCTCGTTGAAGACCGAGCGATCCAGGTACGCCTGGTCACCGTCCCAGTAGACGTACTCGCTGTCGGCGTCGGTCACGACGTTCTTGACCGTCTTGCGCAGTGGGCGCGAATCGAGCAGGAGTTCGGCGTCCCGACGTTTGCCCATCTGCTGTTTGACCTCCTTGGTCGTCATCGAGTCCGCCTCCACCTTCCAGACACGCTTCGAGAACCAGTTCGCACTGTAGGCTCCCTCGTCCTCGTCGATGACCTCGCCGTTGTCTTCGAGTTTCCGGAGGAGGTCTTCGGTAATCGTATTCGTAACCGTGAGGTGGTAGTGCGAGAGCCCTTCGTAGGGCTGTGTTGGGTCTTCCTCTGCGGGCACATACACGTGGGAGTATGCCTTTTTGATATGTGAATCTAGGTCTGCACGGGCCTCGTCTCGCTTCGAGGGGAGTTCGTCAATCTGTGCCTTTTCGAGGCTGAAATCCTCCGGTTCGTCGCTGACAATTTCGATGGATGCCACTCGTCTCGCCTCACGCCGAGCGTTTGCGATTTCGTTGCCCGAGGCCACGAGGAAAATGAGGTTGTTCTTGTACGTCCGCGGGCTGATGTCTCCGTGCTTCGAGCTGGATGGCTTCTCGTAGAGCTTCGGAACGATTGTGTCCGCGATATCATCGGCCTTGTTGATCGTGAGCGTCGAGTGCTCCATGACACAGAGGTACCCGAGAAACTCCATCGAATCGGGCACCTGATGGGCTGATTGCGGGTTCTCGACGAGTTTCAGACTCGTCTCGCCTAATGCACTCTCGTACAGCGCCTCCTCGATGTGTTGTTTGACAATTCCCTGGCCCGGTTCTGCCTGATTTATTGCTTTCTCAATAGTAACGACAGTCCTGAATTTGATGCGGTCACTATTCCTACCGTGGAGATAGGAACACGCCGAGTACGGACGATCACCGAGGAGATTGTTGAGCGCACTGTCGTAGTGAGCCAGGGTCTCCCCAGGCCGAGCAACAGCATACCGGAGATACTTGCGAGTCGTCCCACGACGGCCTGCCCCCTTTACTAAACTCTTCCAGATGGCCGTTGTGGTCAACTGCGTCCCGAGTGGGGGCTGGTCACGGTCACGCCAGTACTCGTCTTCCCTCTCGGCGTTCGAGTCGTCTTCTGCCTCCGTATTGTAGATGTCGTCCTTAACCGCAGGTGCAAAGTCCATCTCGATGTCCCCGAACAGGTCGGTGAGTTTGTTGAAGACATCTTTATCAGCTGGGTGAACATCGTACAGTCGGATGAAGTGCCGGTCATAGACAGACGCTGTCTCGTTGTTCCAGAGCCGGTGAATTGCTCGCGAGAGCAACCGGAGTGCTCCTCGGGTCTTCTGGAACGACGGGAGTGAGTCGATTTCCTTCGTCAGTGTGTCGATGACTGTCGGGTGGAACGGGTACGCGTTCGCCAACCGTTGTTCGTTCGTTGGCTTGGTAGCTTCGTCGGGGAACAGCTCTTTGTCCGCCTCATAGAGTTGTCTATACTCAGAGGCCACCTGTTGTCGTATCTCCTCCGAGGGAGGCTTCTCAAACAGCCGGTTTCGAAGCACATCGGTCACTTCATCATCTGATGTCGGCTTAATCTTCTTTACAAACTTCATTTCGAGATTTTTGAACTCCTGTACTGTCTCCTTTGCAATCGGAACATCAACGTTGATATCAAACTCTGCTTGGGAGATCTCCTCATCAAATATCTTGGCGAAGTCCTCGAATGCATCAGCAGCGACACTCATGACGACTGTAACTTTCGTTGTTTCCGCGGCATACTGCAAAAGCGACATAAGGAAATTGAGTGTTCGTCCGCCAAGGTTCTCATTTGATTCAATCGAGACTCCGGATGCGTGAGCTAAGTATGCGGCTATTTCATCAATAATGACTACTGAAGGAGCGTCTGATAAGGAAAACAGATTGTCGAGAGCCTGACCCCCGGGTGAGACAAGTTGATCTTCGAACTCTTCTATCTCGTCGTAGCCCCGCCAACCGAATAACTGGTATGCGAGATGCCCCCACATCGTCTGGATTTCCGGGGCATCCTCTTCCGGCCTGACTGGGAGCGGGCCGTACTTTCCGCCCACAAACACGCCGGTATTGACCGAAACACCTGAGAGAGCAGATTGATACTCCCGTGCTGTTTCTTTGTTCTCGACATACTGATCGAGATTCGGAATCTCATCCCCTGCTGTCGCGAGATGATATGCCGCAATCTGCGAGTGTGTTTTTCCACCGCCAAAAGCAGTATCCAGACTTACAGTCCCGTTGTACGCCGAGTCGCGTCCCTCGGATGAGGCAGTGAGACGGGACGCGACGTGCTCAAGAACCTCCTGTAAGCCGTCAGTTGGATAGGTCCGGTCAAAAAACGTCGTAGGATTGTCGTAGACCTCTGGAACGTTTGTTCCGTGAGCGACGCTGTACACGCTCGCAGCGTATTGTTCCTCTTCAATTTCTCCCGCCACTACATCGTCACGGGGAATACACTCTGAGGTGACTAATGGGAGGTCTGATTGAACGCTCATTACACTAATCATTTATCGCGCCACTTATAACCATTTTCACCGGTGTGTCTGAGATTTTACCGTCTCTTCAGGCGATATGAGAGGCATGTTCCTACAGATTTCAATCGATTTGGTGCTGAGACAGAAGTCTGACCTCGGCTCCAACTGTTTCGACTGCGGACCTGCTGTCCAGAGCGAGGGCGGGTATTTTGATTTAGTGCCCTTAGGCACACGTCTAAGGGGGACCCGGAAGCTCGGCTTCCGGATTGCCCCTGAGGCGAACTTTGAGAACGAGAGATTGGTCTCGGAGTTCAACCTGATTGAGCCGGCAGAATCCGAAGATACAGCAAATATCGCCGCTAAACGGACCTAATCGACAGTGATGCCTCTCGCCGAGGGCCGCGGTTAGCCCCCGTCCCACTCGTCATCAGGCGGACAACCAGCCTCCTTCCAGGCCTCGAAGTCAAAGTCTTCCCGGGCGGCCTCGTTTTGTCGTCTCTCCTGTTGCTGGCGCTCAACCGAGGTCTGGAACGCACTGTCCATATTTTTGTACCGTCGACGAGTCCCGTCGGTGAGCGTCATCTTGACGTGGACGCCAAACACGTTCGCCTCAACGTGCTGTTCATATGTTGTCTTGATCTCTCGGATGATGTTCCGTGCCTCCTGCTCGTCGGAGGGCTCGTACCCAACTTCGAGCAACTTCCGGCAGTCACCCGGTTCGGTGACGCTAATCGCGTACTTTCGTTTGAGACGACTCCAGCGCGTCGTGAGCCGGCTCTCTGTGGCATCGGCCAGGTCCATCACTGTGCTCTCGACGCTCTGTTTGAAGTTCTTGCCGGCTGCTCTGGTCCGTTTGAGCAGTTCCTGCTGGACCTTCTTCGATTCCAGCTGCATCTCGCTGTATGCGTGTCGAATCAGACCCTCCAGCCGTTCGATGACCGCCCTGATTGTTCGGTATGTGTACCCAGTTTCCTCGGCTGCCTCCTTCGGCGAAACCTTGCCACCATCCTCCAGCAGAAGTTCGACGACATCCCGGTCAGCCGGTGTCATCTCGCCCCAGAGCCGCATCACGCGGTGCTCCTGCTCGCTCTCAATCTGCGGCAGTGGACACTGGACGAGTTTGCGTGACTCTGTGGTGTTCTCGGCAGTCCAGTAGGGGTCTTTCGTCATAAACGCATCATTCTGGGCATCCGGAGACAGCCCGCTCCACTCCAGACAGTTGAGTACCGTCTCCTCCAGTTCTCGACGAGTCTCCTCAACCTCGGACCATCGAACCGTCTTTTCGGTGCGTTTGGTCTGGTAGGAGACTTCGAGTTTCGGATGGAACGGTGCCTCGCTCGGTTCGTGTGCCTGTGGCTCCTTTGCGTAGTAGTGTTTGATTTCCTTGCCCAGTCTGTGCCCGCGGATGAGATCCGACGCCTTCTCGTCCTCGACTGTGGCAGTCACGTAGTAACCGGGGATCTTGGCGTTATCCTCGATGTGTTTCCGGTAGCCGCTCCGGTCACCCTGAATGAGGGTGTGCGCTCGTGCAATCGGTCCGTCCGGTGCGTACAGCGGGCCGCTCTCACCGCGCACGAGTCGCACGTAGTACGCGAGGTCGTTGATGTGACTGTCCGGGTGTGGCTGGTCGAAGTACCTCGACGAGATACCGTACGCGCCCATGATGCGCTTGACGAGATTGAGATACTCCTCGTGGGGGATATTCGACGCCTGCACCTGGACATCGATGTACGGCCCACCGTAGTCGGGAACCGAGACCGGCTGCCCGTCGGAGGTGAGATCCGGCCACCGAGGTCGGACGGTGATTGTGCCACCCTTTACTCGGGAATCTCTGTCTGCTCGCTCCCCGCGGTAGGTTGGGCTGCTGGCCGAGACAAAGTAGAACCG
>ERZ1034569.506-NODE-506-length-14148-cov-22.914709_pt1 | contig 14148 bp, 11 predicted proteins | sample MGYA00520706_ERZ1034569 | MGnify/ENA primary metagenome ERZ1034569 (study PRJEB33760, sample SAMEA4777722) | hypersaline lake metagenome | biome: hypersaline environment; feature: brines | place: Spain | collected 2014-08 | depth 0 m ...
TTTGCAAATGTGAACCGACCGGTCTGGGCGATTCAAATCCGGCGTGTTACAGACAACCGCAGACGAGGTACGAGCGACAGGGCAGTCGCTCGCAGTGTTGTCTTCGGCGGTATGTGCCGGCCGGGATTTGAACCTCAGTCGCTCTGCTCACTTCGTTCGCATCGCTCCCTGGTTCAAATCGGCGAGGCAAGAACCGCGCGGCGTGGTTAGTGCGCCGCGCTCATACTGTGCCGGCCGGGATTTGAACCCGGGCCATGAGCTTGGAAGGCTCAGGTCCTACCACTAGACCACCGGCACGCACCACCCTCTTTCCGGTGGGCCATTAATACCTTACCGATTCAGTGTCGTCAGTCGTCGCTAAACGCCGCGGCAGCATCCCGGAGATCCGGGGAGACCCCTGGCACCTCAGTCTCGCCGACCGGCCCCTCAGCTTCGAGTTCGTCCAGCGACTTGGGGAATGTCCGCAGTTCCTTGTGGATCGCCAACCCGGCTTTGGCTCCTTTCCCCATCGCGACCGGAACCTGATTGTGGCCCTGCGTGATGTCGCCAACCGCGTAGACGCCGTCTGTGGTCGTCGCTCCGTGGTCGTCGACGATAACCGTCCCATCGTCGTTAAGCTCACAGCCGAGATCGGTCGCCAATCCGGTGTTGTAATCCGAGCCATACATCGCAAAGCCGCCGCGGTACTCTCGGGTGGTGCCGTCCTCAAACGTGAAGCTTTCAAGCCAGCCGTCGTCACCGCGGGTCAGGCCCTCGATATCATCGTGGATCACGTCGACCGGGTGGCCCTCGACAAGCTGCTGGGTCTCCGCGCTCCACTCAATCTCATCGCCCCGCGTCAAGATATCAACCTCATCGGTGAAGTTGAGCATGATCATCGCCACGTGGGCCGTCGCCTCGCCGGTGCCCATCACGTACACCGATTCGTCGATAAACATGTAGGCATCACAGTGCAGACAGTAATGCAACCCCTTGCCGGTTCGCGGTAGCGGCGGCTCAGGTCGCTCATCGGAAAAGCCCATGCCGAGCACGACGCGGTCGGCCACAACATCGGTGTCGTTACCGCTAAGCTGGAACCGGCCGTCATCGTCGCGTTCGATCTCCGTGATTAGATCACGAACCACATCGCCGCCGTAGTTTTCGACCTGTTCGGTGGCAGTTTGTAGAAACTCGTTGCCCGAGATCTCCTCGGGAATACCGACGACGTTGTGCGTATCTAGCATCATCGCCGCGCGGCCGCCACCGCGGTCGATAAGAACTGTATCGTGGCTGAGTCGCGTCGTATAGAGCGCGGCCGAGAGCCCGGCTGGCCCGCCCCCGATCACCGCAACCTCATACTCGTCGGCCTCGACATCAGTATCGGCAGCATCCGTTGTACTCATGTGTATCTCTATAATGCCCCCAGTCATATAACTCCGTACCAATCGTGCGCACAGATTACAATACCGACCTGATCCCCCAGTCCGTCGTCACGTCGTTGGTGGCGGTCGTCACGACCGCATAGCAGTTGCCGCTGGAGACGGTCACGGTGAGAGGCTCGATCGCATCGACGGCGTTCAGAGCCGCCCGAAACGCGTCAGGATCATAGATATGATAGAATCGATCAACCGTCTCGCCGCCGGGCAGCGTCCACGCAACTGTCGTATCAAAGCTCGTCTCAGCGTCGAAGCGATCATGGGCGGTGCTCCACGCAGAGACAAGCCCAAGCCCGCCCGGCCGCAACAGGCGACCAAGTTCAGCGAGGCTCTGTCGGCGAGTCGCCTCCGGCCGGAGATGATGCAGCGTTGCAACGTAGACAATCTGGTCGAACGTCGCGTCGGCGAACGGCAGCGTGGCCGCATCACCCTGCACGAGAGCAGCAGCAAACCCGTGATCACGTCGACGGGTCGCCGCCGCCGACAGCAGCCCCCGGCTCACATCGACGCCGATGGCGTCAGCACCGTACTCGGCTAAGAGTTCAGTGTGGCGACCGTTGCCACAGCCGAGATCAAGCGCCTGACCGAGTCCCTCGTGGTCAGCGACCGCCGTCACGAACGACTCGACCTCGGGCCAGGCGTATGCCCGTGTTGACGCGAAATGGTCAGCGATACGGTCGTAGACAGCCCGGACGCTCCCGGCCGCGCGGTCAGGTGTGTCGGCTGGCGACGACGCCGGCTCCTCGCTCATAAGTGTGGTTTTGTGACCGCGGATAAAACCGTCCTGCATCCGCAAGCGATGTCGACCACCGAAGGCGACGGCTATTCGTCCGGGAAAAACCGGCCGTGAAAGCCGAATGGCTCGACGTGCGGCAGAGCGACCCGTGCCTGCAGCGTTAGCGTCTCGGCGTCAAACACAAGCAGGCTGGTCTGCTCCTGTGTCGCGTCGAGTGCGGTCGCCACTACGACACCGTCGTCGACCGCGTCGCTGCCGGGGCGTTGTATCGGGATCGGCTCCTCAAGATACACCGATTCTTCCCACCACTCCTGTGCCGTCCCAGTTTCGCAGTCAACTTTCACCAGTCCGGTGGCCCCATCGCGGTCGGTGGCCTGCCCATAGGCGTAGCGGTGGCGACGACCGACCGCGGCTCGCGGGACACGCGGCAGTTCCATGCCGCCAGCGTATAGCCGTGTTCGATCGAGGTCAGCGGTCGTTGGATCGATCCGATAGCGCATGAGCCGGCCGTCCGGCACGTCAGGGAATCCATCGCTGTCGAGTTCAGCCATCGAGAGCGCGCCAACGATGTCGCCGTCGGGGAACTCGATGAGATCAAGGACGATCTCACCCCCGTCCCGAAAGGCGTTGACGTGGTGGAAACAGAATGTCGCCTCGAAGGTTGGCTCGGCGACCAACTCGCCACTTTCGCGGTCGACAACGAGCAGTCGCGTCGGGCGGTCAGGCTCCCACCCCAACATATCGATCGCCCCCTCCGAAAACGGATTCATCGCCCGCAACACCGACAGCGTCAGCGGCGATTCGACCAGCAGGACGTGCCGATCGGTCACACTGCAGTCGTGGATGTACGCGGGCCCGCGGGCGTCGATCGAGGTGATCAGCTCCCGTCGCCGGCTGCCGCGTGGAACCCGGTAGATGTGGTACTGCGGTTGGATGCCAAACTGGGTCGCAAAGCCGATCAGCTCCTCGTGGTGAGGGTCGTCAACGAGGTGGGCTGCGGTGATGTGTTCGGTGAGGTCGTCGTCGAAGGTGAACTCGTCGCGTGTGGCAAGCGTGTCGGGAGCAAACGCGACCCGACGCGGGGCCTCGGTGAGCGCGACGTACTCGTTGTCGATCCGGGCGACGTGGACATTGGCGTTGTCGGTCGGCTCCGGGAGGCCAAACGAGCGGAGGGTATCAAGCACGCGCCGCCAGCCGCGGGTATCGGTACCGAACTGTCCGGTCAGTCGGCCGGCCTCGGCGTCGGCGTACGCGTCGCTGCGGAGAAACCGATTCGTGTATCGAACCGCGCCATCGTCGAAGCTATAGCGGCGCAACATTGCCAACCCGTCAAACCAGTGGTTGACCCGCTGCTCGCCGACGCGGAAGCGGCCGGGGCCGTTGCGGATGAGCGTCCCCGAAAGCCACGCCGGGATCGTTCCATCAACGGGCGGGCGGTAGTCGTCGTACTCGGTTGTAGCTGACTGAAAGCCGAGTGGACTCGATTCGGCCACAGAGATAGTTCGGCGGGCCAGCGATATCAACCCTTGGCGAGGCCGTTGCGCCACGCGGCGACAACGCGCCCGCCGCCTTACAGAAGATCAAGCACAACGATCGACAGAGACAGTTGGCCGATCCCAGCAGCGATCATCACCACAGCCGCCCCGCGTTTGAGCCAGCCGGTGTACCGGCCGGCCGCCCGCCATGACTCGATGCCCGCGCTGGTGAGCAGTGTTACCCCGACAAGCGGGGCAGCAAGCCCGACAGCATACCCACCGAGGACGACCACTGCCTGAAGATCTGGCAGCGTGAGTGCCTGAGAGATGACGCCGAAAAACACCGGCACAACACAGCCGGCGGCCGCAACCGCATAGACCGCGCCAAACCCCGCGAACCCGAGCAGCGAGTCAGGCCGAGCCGGCAACTCGATCGGCTGGCTCGGCGTGACGCCAAACAGGATCGCACCACCGAACCCAACCAACGCAACACCGGCCAGCGGTTCGAACAACGGCAACAGGGTCGTCAACTGTTGGCCGACACGCAAGGCGAGGCCGCCGACCATACCGACCGCAAGCAGCGCGCCGGCGGCCGCCGCGATCGCCGACACGATCGCCGGTGTCGACTCGTCGCTGTTGTGGACGTAGTAGCCTACATACCCAGGTAACAGCGGAAACGCACACGGCGAAAAGAAGGTCGTCACACCAGCCCCGCCGGCGAAGGCCAGCGTGCCGAGAAACGCCGACTGAGTCATCGCGACTCCGAAACCGCGGCAAGCTGTGTCCGCAGCGATGCCACATCGAACTGTCCGCTGTCAGTCCACTGGATCGCTCCCGTCGCATCAACGATAGCGAGCGATGGGATGCTGCTGGCACCGATCGCCGCAAGCACCGCGCCATCTCGATCGATCCCGACCGGCCACGCCCCGCCGTGGGTGTCCCACCAGCGTCGCAGTTCGTCTCTCGGCGTGCCGCGCCCGATGAGTTCGTTCGTCACAGAAACAAAGGCGACAGACTCGCCAAACCCGGCGTGAAGATCCGCCAGCTTTGGAAACTGCTCCTTGCAGGGATCACACCAGGTCGCAAAACAGTCGATCAGGGTCGGTGCGTCGGCGACCGGCAGCGTAGTTTCGCCGGCTGTCGATCCCGTGGCGTCGATTGTCTCAACGGTGATCGGAAACGCGTCTCCACGACCGGTGTCGTTGCCACGAACAACCCAGAGGCTCCCACCGGTGAGTCCGATGCCAGCAAGCCCGGTCAACGCCTGTCGTCGATTCATGGATGGCCTGTTGTCGGAGACGAATCAGCGACGGGATCGCCTCACCGTCCGGTCGGTTCCTACGGGCAGGGACTCAAAGAGTGATCTGGTGGGGCTCTCGAAGCAGTCGGTGGCAACACAGCCACAGCGGCGTTGGCGATAACACGCGAATAGTCATCATGGAGCTTCAGGAACAACACAGTCCCGCCGCTGACAACTTATTCGAAGTTCCAAAGTCCAACCCGCTCTTGCTGTGCGGTGGCTTCGGTCGTCGCAAACGAATCTCGAAGCCGGAACTCACTCTCATAGAGCCGTGCGTAGCCGCCTGACAGCAGCAGCGAATTGAAATTTTCGCCGTCAACGTAGAGATAGCCCAGCAGCCGGCCGTAGCCGCCGCGCCGATCCGATTCGGGGTCGACGACGAGCCGGACTTCCTTGCCGGCCAGCTTTCGCTCAGCAAACTCGGTTGCGTTCTCACCCCACGAGATGAGATGGTCTTGGCCAGCTTCGCTGTCAGGAATTCCCTCAAATTCCCCCGGTGAGACCGTGTTTGGTGGCGTTTCCGGCGTGTCAACACCAAGGAGTCGAACCGTCTCAGTCGTGGCATTTGTGTACCGGATCTCGACGGTATCGCCGTCGATGACGCGGGTAACCGTGACGTTCCATGACGGCCCCTCTGCGCTCGCAGTAGGCTCGGTCGTCGGCCCGGCATCCGGCGTCGGCAGCGGGGCGATCCCGCTACAGCCGGCGAGAGCGACGACAGTGATGATAGCGAGGACAGAAACAACGCGACGGTGCTGCATATCTGACACGTGGCCGGCAGCGACAAGAAACGAACGGTGTCAACCCATCAACTCGGCTAGCAATGTAGCTCTGTTGCTGTATCCGTGTACTGTCAGCGTCGCATGTATCGACGGTAGACAATCACGGACAAATCAGGTGAATATGACGGCCGAAAGGACACCGAAGCGGGAGTAACTGCTGGCTGTTCGCCTGCTCGACAAACCGATCGCTACCTGCTCACGGTGAACGTGTCAAGCCGCGTCTGGAGTTGGTTTGCTTGGGTGGCGAGTGATTCGGCGTTCGACGTTACCTGCGTCATCGAAGACGCCTGTTCGTCCGCTGCGGCTGACGCATCCTCCGCGGCCTGGGCGGTGGCTTCGCCAAGCTCAGCAACCTCCTCAATTATTGAGACAATCTCCTCGGTGCTGCTGGCCTGATCATCAACTGCACGGGTTATCTCCTGTACGCCGCTATCAGTGTCCTCGACGTTGTTCACCACATCGATAAACGCGTCAACCGCAGCATCCACCGACGCGGCCGTTTCCGCGATGTCATCCTCGGTGTGTTGGATCTGGTCGACGGTCGTCGACGTCCGCGTCTGAACATCGTCGATAAGCGCAGAGATATCGCTGACCGAGTCTTGGGTCTCCTCGGCCAGTTCTTTCACCTCGTCCGCAACGACAGCGAACCCATCGCCGGCGTCGGTTCCGCTGCCACCGCCAACCCGCGCTGCTTCGATATTGGCATTGAGCGCCAACATGTTCGTCTGTTCGGCGATATCGGAGATCAGCTCAACAATCTCATCGATCTGCTCCATCTGGTCGTTGAGCTGTTCAACAGCCGCGACAACCGACGACATATCCGCCTGAATACGCTCCATCTCGTCTCTCGCTTGTTTGGCTGTCGCCTCGCCATCGACGCCGATCGCGGCGGTGTCCTCCGAGAGTTCGGCGACAGTCTGTGCCTCCGCTGCGACCTCTTGGACGGTCGCCGACAGATTGTTCATCTCGCTGGAGACGCTGTCAAGTCGCTCACGCTGTTTGTCGGCGCGGGTTGTTGCGCCCTCGATCGACTCACTGACCACGTCACTGGCTTTCTTTACCTCTTTGGCACCGGTGGTGGCCTGTTGGCTCGCTGCCGCAACCTCCTGTGAGAAGTCCTGGATATCTGTGACCGTCGCCTCGATCTCATCAAGCATCGCGTTGAACGCTATGGCGATCTCGTTCATGGCGTTAGTGTCCGTGTCTGACGGCAGTCGAACCGTGAGATCACCGTCAGCACACGCACTCATCAACTCGCTGTATTCCGCTGCGCGTGCTTCGAGCTGTTCACGCAGCTTCTGTGATTCATGGCCCTGTTGAATCCGATCCTGCAGTGAGTCGTGCATGCTATCGAACGTTCCCTCCTCATGGAACAGGGCAGGCCGATACTGCGTTGTTTCGGCGACTTCACGGAGGTCACAGCCGACCGTCTCGGAGAGAAACGTCTCGTCGCGCTGTTGTTCCCCAAAGAATTCGAGGTTATGCTGCCTGTCAGCCCTGGCAATCCGCATGTTGTGATTGACGTGGTGTGTCGCGCCGTCAAGGGTCACAGTACCCTCTGGGGCGTTGAACGTCAGCCCGCTTTCGAGCTGTTCGATCACCGCAGCTTGGTCGGTTGTGCCTGCCGCTTCGACAGCTTTTGCGTAGAGGTGTATCGAGACGTAGTTATTCTGTGCTTCCTGATTGATGTAGTCCGCATCCGGGAACATCTCATAGAACCGCTCAACGAAGGCGGTGTTTTCCTGTGTCATGATCTCTTCCATGTAATTAATCCCGACATGGACGTCCGCAAACGCCGGTGGCTCGTATCGTTCATGCTCGAACGCCTGGGCCATCGCTGTCGACGTACCAACAGGGATCGAGAGCCCACGCTCGGCTTTCGCTCGGAAGAACTCCGCATGGTTGTCCCCGACGAGCATCGACATAATCACATCAGGATCAGCAGCCTCGATCGTATCGATCAATGGCTCGAATGAGGTCTGTGAGAGGGGGGCAAACTCCCTGCCGATCACCGTCGCATCGTTCTCCGCTGCAAGGATATCCACCCAGTCAGCCGAAAGATGTCCGAAGTTGTAATCGGCGGCGATGGTGAAGATCTTCGGCCCGTACTCAGAGACGAGGTACGGAAGCACCGCGCCCAGTTGCTGGCGAGCGGTCGCACCCACAGGGAAGGTGTACCTATCACAGACACCGCCCTCATACTGTGTCGTATAGAAGTAGAGCTGTCGGTGAGCGTTGATTAGCGGACGGACAACCTCTCTTTCCGAGGAGGCGTATCCAGCCCAGATCGCGTCTGGATCCTCGTGTTCCAGGATATCGGTGACCAACTGTCGGTATCGGTTGACATCGGATTGTGGATCCGGGTCGATGATCTCGATTTCGCGGCCGAGAATTCCGCCGTTTTGATTTATCTCTTCGACCGCAAGATGGCTTGCTTGCCATTTGGAGGTGCCAAGTTCAGCGAACTTTCCTGAGCGGTTTTCGAGTACAGCGATTGTAATCGGATCATCTGACTGCTGGGCCAGATTAAGCATCTATCTCGCTGGCTCCGTTAGAAAGCGTCTTCAAACCAGTTCCAACCACATCACAAACAGTCTGAAAGGGGGTGATCCTGTGCACCTGTGCTGGCAGTCTCTTTGCTGATCGCATATCTTCTAGTGAGATATTATACCATATATCCATTCTGGTTCGCGCAATGAGTACTGTAATCATATATTAATGCACGTTTATTTATTTTTGTTGCTTTTGGTATCGTATGATAAAGTTACGCGAGTCAAACAGCGGCGTCAGACTCACATTCGTTCCGGCGAGGGTGGGAATCCCAGCCCTCAATTGACGATCACATGTGTTGGTCGGTCACCAGTCGCCTGTCGCCTCACAGACAGGTCGTTGTGTCGCCAACAGCGGTAGCATGGAAATGGCTATCTACCAACAGGAACTAGTTGTCACAACAGCCGAGCATCGATGAACGATATTCGTTGCTGTGACATCCACGGATACGTTACGGCCAAGCGGTGCCCCACCTGCGGTAACTCTGGCAGCCACATCATCGATGGATCGACCCGACGACAGGTATCGACGTTCCTCAGTGGCGCGTTGCGGCACTTCCCGGACGATGCCGGGCTTGCCCTCGACGAAGCCGGCTGGACGGCCCTCGACAGCGTTGTCGACCGCGCCGGCGAGACGTACGGCATCGACCGCGAGGCGGTCATCGGGATCATTCAAACCGACCCAAAGGGTCGCTTCGAGGTCGACGACGAACGGGTGCGGGCGGCCTACGGCCACTCGGTCGCCGTCGATCTGGACGCCGACAACACCCCGGTTCCCGACATGCTGTATCACGGCACCTCGCCGGACGCGCTGGAATCGATCCGCGAGGAAGGCCTCAAACCGATGAGTAGACAGCACGTCCACCTCAGTGACTCGGTTGGCGACGCTCACGACGTCGGGAGCCGCCATGCGGCCGACCCTGTGATCCTCCAGGTTGACGCCGCGGCGATGCAAACTGCTGGGCACACGATCACGAAACGCGGGCAGGCCGTCTACACGACAGACCACGTCCCGCCGGCGTATCTGACTGAAGCCGACTGACCGTTCCGTTCAGTCGTGCCGAAAGCAACGCATTCCGGTGAAGGCCATCGCCATCCCGTGGTCGTCGGCGGCCTCGATCACGTCCTCGTCGTTGACGGAGCCGCCGGGCTGGATCACGGCCTCGATGCCGGCTTCGGCGGCGGCATCGATCCCATCCGGGAACGGGAAGAAGGCGTCGGAGGCCATGACTGCACCCTCTGCATCCTTGCCCTCAGCGTCCCGCTCGGCCTTCTTCGCGGCGAGTTCGACGGCGTCGACGCGAGAGACCTGCCCGACGCCGAGGCCGACCGTCTCGGTTCCGGTGGCGAAGGCGATCCCGTTGGATTTGACGTGTTTGAGCGTTTGCCACGCGAACGACATCGTTTCGAGTTCGTCGTCGGTCGGCTCGCGCTCGGTGACAACCTCAAACGCCTCGGGATCTGGCGAGCCAAGATCGCGCTCCTGAACGAGTCGCCCGCCGACGATGGGTTTCTCGGTCATCGTCTCGGAAATCTCGTCGAGTTCGCCAACATCGAGAACTCGGAGATTGTCTTTCTCTGTCAGCACGTCAAGGGCGGCCTCGGTGTAGCCGGGCGCGATGACGACTTCCTTGAAGGAGTCAACGACCTGTTCGGCGGTTTCGGCGTCACACTCGCGGTTGAGCGCGACGACGCCGCCAAACGCACTTTTTGCGTCGGTTCGCAGCGCGCGGTCGTAGGCGTCAGCCAGCGACTCGGCGACCGCACAGCCGGCGGGGTTGGTATGTTTGATGACGGCAGCGGCGGGCTCGTCGAACTCCTTGATCAGGTTGAGCGCGCCGTCGGCGTCGTTGTAGTTGTTATACGAGAGATCCTTCGCGCCCTCGTTGAGCTGCGGCGCGGAGACGACGTTGGCCTCCTCGCAGGTGCCGTCGGCGTACACCGCGCCGTCCTGATGGGGGTTTTCGCCGTAGCGTAAGGTGTCAGCGAGGTCGTCGTCGATGAGCCGGCGGTGTGGGAAGTCCCCACCGGTGTCGCCGTCGATTTCGACAGTTTCTGCCTCGTGGTCGACGCTCACACGATTCTCGGCGAACCACCGCACGGCTCGCGGATAGGCGGTGAACTCGCCGTCGTAGAGCACCCGCTGTTTGAGGTCGTCGGTGTCGTCGTCCTCGTAGACCGGCACCGCCTCTTGGGTGACGATCGGGCCGGCATCAACCTCCTCGGTGACGACGTGAACGGTACAGCCGGTCATCCGCACGCCGGCGTCAAGCACCTGCTCGTGGGCGTCCCTCCCGGGGAACGCCGGCAACAACGAGGGATGGACGTTGAGCGTCGTCGGGGCGTTGTCGATGAACTCGTCGGTGAGCACCCGCATATAGCCGTCGAGACAGACAAGATCGAAATCGTACCCCTCCAACGTGTCGAGAATACGTGTTTCGTGTGACTCGCGGGATTCACCCTCCTCGCGGGCAACGACTTCGGTTGGAATCCCCCGTTCGGCGGCTTCCTCCAGTATGGGCGCGCCATCCTCGTTTGTCAGGACGATAGCCAACTCCGCACCGCCCGGTGTGCGGTCAGCGATATGCAACAGATTTCGGCCGCGATTACTCGCTACGCCGGCGATTTTCACCATACCGATGGGTGTCCGGGCGAGCGAAAAACCGTTGCGGTCGGCTGCCGGGGGCGTCTGTTGGCAACCCATCAGCAGTCTGTGGCCATCGACATGCTTTTGCAACTGCCACGGGCACCGTCGGCTATGAGCGACCTCTCGCGTAGCGACCCGCTGGCGGCGGTCTCGCCGCTTGACGGGCGGTATAGCCGCCGGACAGCCCCCCTCTCGCCGTACGCGGGTGAATCCGGACTCATGCGGGCTCGCGTCCGCGTCGAAGCCGAGTACCTGCTCGCGTTGGCCGACGTTGCCGCCGTTGAGCTTGATCTCACCACAGATGAGCGGACAACGATCCGTGCGACCTACGAGGAGTTCGACGCCGCCGATGCCGAACTGATCAAAGAACTCGAAGTCGACGGCGCGGCGGGCTACAGCGCGACCAACCACGACGTGAAAGCCGTCGAGTATTTCCTTCGCGTTCGGCTCAGCGAGGCCGACGCAATCGACGACGCCGAACGGCTCTATCCGTGGCTCCACTTCGGGCTCACCAGCGAGGATGTGAACAACCTCGCCCACCGGCTGTTGGTCAAACCCGCTGTCGAGGATGTCTTGCTACCCGAACTCCGCGAGATTCGCGACAAACTCACCGACCTCGCCCACGAACACCGAGACCTCCCGATGCTTGCTCGTACCCACGGCCAGCCGGCGACGCCGACGACGTTCGGCAAGGAAATGGCCGTCTACGCAGCCCGACTCGGCAAGACGATGGCACGACTCACACACGCCAGCGACGACCTCTCGGGGAAGCTCGCCGGAGCCTCAGGCACCTATGCCGCCCACCACGCCGCGTTCCCCGATGTCGACTGGCAGGCGTTTTCGGCGTCGTTCGTCACCGATCTCGGTCTCAACCACACCGCGCTGGCGACGCAGGTCAACCCCTGTGACGATCTGGCCGCAGTGTTCGATGCGGTTCGCGGCGTCAACAACGTCCTCGTCGATCTTGATCAGGATATGTGGCTCTACATCTCGGATCGTTACCTCGGCCAACAGACCGTCGACGGTGAAACCGGATCGTCGACGATGCCACACAAGGTCAATCCCATCGACTTCGAAAACAGCGAGGGCAACCTCTCGAAGGCGAACGCGGATCTCACCTTCCTCGCGGACTACGTGACGACCTCACGGCTCCAGCGTGACCTCTCGGATTCAACGGTCAAGCGCAACGTTGGCGCGGCCTTCGGCCACTGCCTGATCGCATACAACAAGACGCAGACCGGCCTTGGCAAGATCGTCCCCAACGAGCAGGTCATGACCGACGATCTTGAATCGACACCCGAGATCATCGGGGAGGCTGTCCAGACGATCCTCCGGCGGGAGGGGGATACCGACGCCTACGAGCGCGTGAAGGAACTCACTCGCGGCAAGCAGGTTACGATCGAGGATTTTTATGACCTCTTCGACTCACTCGATGTTGAGGAGTCAGTTCGTGAGGAGCTGCTGGCGTTGACGCCGGCCGGCTACACCGGCGTTGCCAGCGACCTTGCAGAACGTCCGGAGTAAGCAGTGAGTGCGCTGCGGTCTCAGGGGTGGTGAGCGTGGGCAACAACAACCGGCGAGTCAGCATCCTGTTGTACATCGGTTGAGGTCGAACCAAAGACAAACCGCTCTAACGGGCCGACCGTCGGCGCACCCATTACCGTCAGGTCGTAGTACTCCGACTGTTCGATAATGGCGTCGGCCGCCGACGCTGCCTCATAGAGCCACGTGTCGACGTTCTCAAACTCGCCCAGCGCGGTCGCCGCCGTGGCAAGGATCTGGTCGCCGCGCTCACGACTCGCTGTTCCCGCAGTTTCGACAACGTGGAAGAGATCAAGCGCGGCGTCGTTGGCGGCGGCGACCGCCCGCGCGGCTTCGACCGCCAACTGGCTGTGACGGCCGCCGGCGATCGGCACAAGAATCGACGCCAACGTTTCGACATCGCCGCGGTCGTCAACGGTAAGCACATCCGTTCGGTCGGCCAACCGCTCGGCTGCGGTTCCGCGGAGTCCAGACAGCAAGGATGGCTTTGAGTCGCGTTCGACGACGAGTGCTGAGGGGTTTCGTCGGTTGACTGCGGGTTCAATGTCGGTCGCCGCGGCGATGGCGGTGGCCGGCTGGCTGTATGCATCGCGGTGATCCGGTGGCAGTTGGGTGTCACCAGCCGGTGTTGCGGTGGTCGACTCCGCAAGGAGCAACTCAGCGTCCCGGACGGTCGCCATGGCGTGTCCCACCATCGCGCCACGCCGTGCGGCTGTCGTGTCGGCGATGTGGCCGACGAGACATGGCCCGTGGCCCTCAGTTGTCGGCGTTACCCCGGCGTCGTTGACCGCGGTCATAGCCAGTATTGCTGTCTACTCGGATATAAATTCCACTGACCGTTTACGAGAAATGATGATCTGCTAATGTGATTCAGGGGTTGCGTATCGGTCAGTTTTTGTCGGTGATAGCTTGAAGATGACTGTTTTGACTACCAAAACAGAGACCATGTCCTTCTACAGCCATCTGCTCACGTATGGGCCATCCTGTGTGTAGCCCAACTTCTCGCGGTAGTACTGCCGAACGCCGATCCCGGAGATCACGCTGAGCTTGCCGAAACCGGCATCGCGGGCGAGTTCCTCGGCCGTTTCGAGTAGCCGGCGGCCGTAGCCGCGGTGTTGCCAGTCGGCCTCCCCAGCGGCTTCGCCGATACCGGCCTCGCTGCCGTAGACGTGGAGCTCGCGGACGACCGCTGCGTTCTGTAGTTCGCGTCGTACCGGGTCGTTTGGGAATCGGAGTCGACAGAAGCCGATCAGGAGGTCTTGTTCGGTATCCTCGTAGCTAATGAAGTGCTCGGTGCCGCCACAGGCCTCGTAGGTCAGTACGTCGCGCTCGATGTCGTCGGCGTTGGGGTCGGCCTCGTTCATCCCGACCTCACGGGCGCGAATATCCCGACACTCGATGCCGTTGTCGTCGGCGTACTGCTGGGCCAACTGCCGGAGGTTCGACTTCCAGACGCCGGCATCGATGAAGTCGGCAGGGATGTCGCGCTGCACACGCTGGAGGCGGGTGTATTTCGGGATCATCCCCATGATCTCGCCGATGAGTTCGGCGGCTTCCTCGTTTTGCAGCGGCTCGTACTCGCCGCGTCGCCACATGTCGTAGGTGAGTGTATCGCGGACAACAATGGTGGGATAGATCTTGAGATAGTCCGGCTTGTAATCCGAGTTCGAGAACAGTTGCCGGAAATCCTCCAGACACATCT
>ERZ1034569.507-NODE-507-length-14137-cov-7.089192_pt1 | contig 14137 bp, 16 predicted proteins | sample MGYA00520706_ERZ1034569 | MGnify/ENA primary metagenome ERZ1034569 (study PRJEB33760, sample SAMEA4777722) | hypersaline lake metagenome | biome: hypersaline environment; feature: brines | place: Spain | collected 2014-08 | depth 0 m ...
CAGACCGAGTTTCTCGGCACCGAGCACGAGGTGACCCTCCGTCACGACGGCGACATCTACTACTGTGACACGCCGACACGACTGCACAAACACGACAGCAAGGCCGAGATGCGGAGCTGTCTCGAGAACCAGGGGTACGCATCCGCCGACGGCAGCGGCTGACCGACCCCGGACCGGTCGACCCGTTCTGTCCCACCCGCGGCGCGCGTGTCGCTGCCCGGACCAGCCTCGCCCCACTCCGACTGTACTGCCCGTCTACAGAGACACCGGGACCCCACACCGGCCGTTTCGCCCGGTCTACCGAGACTCACATCACCCAGCGGTACCCCCACTGCGCCAGCAAGAACGTCCCGAACGCCGCCCCGAACACGGTGCTCAGCGCCTCCATCGCGGACAGTGTGATGACGTCCTCTCTGAGTCCGAACGTCAGGGTGAGGTACGTCACAAGTATCGCCATGAGCGACATATACGACGCCCGATAGTAAATCCGTTTCTTCCGCTCCTCCAAACTGTATTGCAGGTGCGCGCCCCACGCCACACCAACAAAGAAGAGAACCCCCCCGGCCGCGAATGCCCAGGTCTGGACCGAACTGTCCAGCGAGTCCCCGACCGTTGGAACACCGAAGACTGCGGCCGCGCCGACCACCGCCAAGAGACCAGCGAGGACGCTCTTTGCTCCGTGTGGTGCGATCCAGTTGATGACGCTATCTTTCGCCGACATCGTGTTTGGCTGCATCGCTGGCTACTATCATAGTTGTTGTGTATAGTTTCCGGGCGAGAAACACCACAGCCGATGCGTCGCGGGGGCTACGATGACGGCGTCAGGTCGAACTGTTCGGCGGCGGTGCGCATGTCCTTGTCGCCGCGGCCACAGAGATTGATCAGAAGGGAGTCGTGTTCACCGGACTCGGCAAGTTCGATAGCCAGCGCGATGGCGTGGCTGGGTTCGAACGCCGGGATGATGCCCTCGCTCTCGCTGAGTTCGCGAAACGCCGCCATCGCCTCCTCGTCGGTGACCGCGCGGTACTCCGCACGACCGGAGGCCTGCATCGCGGCGTGTTCCGGCCCGACAGACGGGTAGTCTAGCCCGGCGCTGATGGAGTGGTTCTCCGTGTCCTCGTCGATGACCTTCGTGCGCATCCCCTGGAACACCTCCACGTCCTCACTCGCCGACAGCGGTGCCGAGTGCTGGCCCGAGTCCACCCCCTTGCCGCCGGGTTCGGCCCCGTAGAACGCGACGTCGTCGTCACGGAACGCGTGGAACAGGCCGATAGAGTTCGAGCCGCCGCCGACACAGGCGACACACGCGTCGGGCAGGTCACCGTGTAGCTCCTGAATCTGGTCGCGTGCCTCCCGACCGATAACGGACTGGAACTCCCGGACCATCCGCGGGAACGGGTCCGGCCCGACCGCGCTTCCGACCAGGTAGTGTGTGTCCTCTGTGTTCTCGACGAGGTCTCCGAGCGCGGCGTCGACAGCCTCGGCGAGCCCCTCCCTGCCGCGGGTGACCTGTTCGACCTCGGCACCGAGCAGCCGCATCCGGAACACGTTCATCTCCTGGCGCTGGATGTCCTGTCGACCCATGTAGACTGTCGTGTCGAGGTCGAGCAGGGCCCCGACCATCGCCGTCGCGGCACCGTGCTGGCCGGCACCAGTCTCGGCGATGAGCCGGTTCTTTCCGGCGCGCTTGGCCAGCAACCCCTGTCCGAGCGTGTTGTTCAGCTTGTGTGCACCGCCGTGCAGGAGGTCCTCGTGTTTGAGGTAGATCTCGGTGTCGTAGCGCTCGCTCAGCGTCTCCGCGTGGAACACCGGGGTCGGGCGACCGCCGTAGTGCGCCAGCAGGTGCTCGAACTCGTCCCAGAACGCCTCCGACTCGATTGCCGCCTCGAACCCGGCAGCCAGTTCCGCGAGCGGTTCCTCTAACGGTTCGGGGACGTGTCGTCCCCCGAACTCCTCGAACCGTCCCTCTGTTGCCATGCTACCCGGTTCGTCGCCCACGCTAATGAAGGTTTCCGAACACTGATGTACACGTCTGACGGCACTCTGCCGGTATCAACCGGCCCGACCTACTGTGCCCGCTCGCCGTCCCAGGCAAGTCGGCCCTCGACAGCGAGCTTCTCTACGTGTGCTATGACCGTCGCCCGGGCGAGGCCGAACACCTCGGAGACGTTCTTGTCGTAGGCCGCTCTCACGATGGCGTCGGGACGCTCGTGTCCGTCACGAACGGCCGCGAGCACGCGCCGCTCCCGGTGGCGGCGGTGTCTCAGGAGCCGTTCACAGACGGCTCGCGGGTCGTCGATGACCGGTCCGTGAGCGGGCAGTAGTCGTGTCGGATTGCTCGCGTGAACCCTGCGGAGCGAACTCAGATACGCCCGCATGTCCCCTTCCGGTGCCCCGACGACGACACTCCCCTCGGCGACTGCGAGGTCACCGGTCAGCCAGCCATCACCGGTCACGAAGGCCACGTGCTCGGGGGTATGGCCCGGTGTGTCCACCACCGGTATCTCGGTGCCGGGGAGTCGCTGACCGGGCTGGAACTCCCGGTCCGGGGCGACACCAGTCGCCGACTGGAACGGCCCGGCTCTGCCGGTCCGGGCCCAGACGGTCGCACCTGTTCGCTCGGCGTACGCGGCGACTGCCCCGACGTGGTCGGGGTGGTGGTGTGTGACCGCGACGTGTTCGACGCCGTGTTCGTCGACGGCAGTGTCGAGGCTGTCCGACCGGTCTGCGGGGTCGACCAGCAGTGTTTCGCCCCGTCCGGTTCCGACGAGATGCGCTGTCGTCTGTCCGGTGGGGGCCCGTGTCTCCACCTCGACCCCGACCCGAACCACCGACCGCGAGAAAGGGCTCACGGCCACGGTGTCGGCACGTGACGGCGACTGTTGGCTGATGCGTACACACCTCCGTTCAGTGTGTGAGGCTGTAAACCTGTTTTCGTGCGTCCTGCAGGTTGTGGCGGGCACTGACCAGTTCCGCCTCCTCGAGCCGGGTCAGGGCGTACCGTACGGTCCGGCCTGGCAACAGTGTCTCCTCGGCAACGCGAGCCTGCGAGAGACCCCCGCCCCCCTCGAGCACCTTCGCGACCAGCTTTGCACTGGGAGGGAGTTCCCGCAACCGCTCGCGGTACTCCTGCTCTGACAACCTCGTCTCGGTGCGCCCCGATCGTTCCGCACTACTGCCCATAGCTCTGTCTGGTGGAGTGGGAGTAGTAAACGTTGGCTATATCCACATTGGAGAGGTACAGATTGTTAATATCTGTTCGAACTCCTTGCAGACGGGCGTCCCGTCGCGGTCGGCGGGTTCGACAGTTGCGAGGCGGGGCAGTTCCAGTAGCATTTTAATCCCCGCCCCACGAGTGACAGACGTGAAAGGTGAGGAGTGGTACCAGGCCGACGATGTGGCCGAGTCGTACGACGAGAAGCGGTTCTCGCGTGGCGGACAGCTCATCGACAAGCGGGAGAAGCGGGCGGTACTGGACGCACTCAGCCCGGTCAAAGACAGAGAGATACTCGAGATTGCCTGTGGAACGGGCCGGTTCACGACGCTGCTGGCCGACCGCGGGGCAAACATCGTGGGACTCGACATCTCGGAGCCGATGCTCCAGCAGGGCCGTCAGCGCGCCGGGTCTGCGGGTGTTGCCGACCGACTCGAACTGCTCCGCGGCGACGCAGAGCGGCTCCCGTTTCCCGACGACAGGTTCGACGCGGTGCTCGCCATGCGGTTTTTCCACATCGCCGATACGCCGACCACGTTTCTCTCCGAGATGCGCCGGGTCACCCGTGAACAGGTCGTGTTCGACACGTTCAACGACTACTCCACACGGATGCTGTACAACTGGGCGCTCCCGATGGGGTCTAGCCTGTACACCGCAGACGAGGTAAACGGCTGGGTCGAACGGGCAGGGCTCGAACTCGACGGGGTCGACCACGACTGGATTATCCCGTACGGGTTCTTCCGGCAGGCCCCGAGCAGAGTCGCCTCGGCGTTCCGGGCACTCGACCGGGCCGCCGTCGGCACCAGTCTCGGTAGCCGTCTGGCCTCGGTCTCGTACTGGCGTACACGAGTTCCAGAGTAGCTCTCGCCGTGAACTCACCCCGGGGGTCAAGTGGTTCGAGAGACGAAGTCTCTCGTCAGCTGCTCGCGGGCATCGCCCGCTCGCAGGTTCGGTGGACGGTGTCCACCGTTCATCACGGAAATCTCCGATTTCGCAGACCCCGGGGCAGTCGCCTTGACCGCCTGTACACCGGCTCTGTTGTTCAGCCCCGAGTCGAACTCTCCGACACCGGCTCTGTCTGCTCAACTCCGGGTCGAGCCCCCGTCGACCGGGACCGCCGCCCCGTTGATGTAGCTCGCCCGCTCACTGGCGAGAAAGGCGACCACGTCACCGAGTTCGCGTGGTTCGCCGATGCGGCCGAGCGGGTTGTCGGCGGCCCACTCCTCGTAACCCGCCCGGTAATCGGGCACGTCCCCGCGGTCGACCGCTGCCTCGATGAGTTGCTCGATGCGTGCGGTCTCGTGTGGGCCTGGCCGGGCCGTGTTCACCCGAACCGCCGGGGCGAACTCCCTGGCGAGTGTCTTTACCAACCCCTCGACCGTCCGACGAACGGCGTTCGAGAGCACCAGGTCGTCTGCCACCTCCTGGGTCGTCCGGGAGGTGATGGCGACGACACTCCCACCGGAGCTCTGGAGATGTGGGTAGGCCTCGCGGAGCGTCCAGACGACGCTCATAACGAGCAGGTCGTAGGTCTGGTACCAGTCCCCGTCGTCGGTGTCCAGAAAGGGCCCGCTCGGGGGGCCACCGGCGCTGGTGACCACGTGGTCGAGACCGCCGAACACCGCCACGGTTCTCTCGACCAGCGCCGCAATCTCTGCCGGGTCGGTGATATCCGCCTCGACAGTCAGCACCTCGCCGTCGCCAGCCTCCCGAAGTTGCTCGGCGGCGTCGTCGAGGCGTGTCTCACTGCGCCCACAGACCGCGACGTCTGCCCCCTCCTCGGCCAGCGCCGTCGCGCTCGCCAGACCGAGACCGCTGCTCGCTGCTGTACACAGTGCGATGTTGTCCTCCAGTCCGAGCTCCATACCCCCGGTTCGACCGGGGCCGACTTATCTCTGCTCCAGCCGGGAACCGCTGTTCAGGTCTGTGGTCGGAAACGAGACGGGTCAACTCTGTCTCGGCCCGGGCCGTCCGGCGAGGAACTGCTCCTCGATGTCGGGTGTGGGCCTCATACAGTTGTCCCGCCTGCCGAACAGCCTGTAACGGTGCTCGGCGACGAGGTCGTACGCTACGTTCCGCAGTCGCTCCGGCAACACCCCGACAGGCCGTAGCAGACTGTACGGAGTCCCGAGGTGCTCCGTCGCGCGGATGACCGCCTCCGACTTCGCGTAACACTCGCCGTTCTCGACCAGCACTACCGAGTCCATCGGCTCGCCCCCGTACTCACAGCTCTCGAGCAGGTCCTGTGCGACCGCCGACTGGAGCGGCGCGAAGCGAAACGACCCCTCGGGGTCGTGCTCGACGAGAAACTGGACCGACCAGTTGCAGAGGTTGCAGACGCCGTCGAACAGCAAGACCGGGTGCTCCGCCGAGACCGCGACCGGGTTGTCTCCCCCTCGACCCGGGGTCTGCGTGCTCCTGCCCGGACCCGCGTCGTCACGGTCGGCCCCCGTGTCGCCGCCGGTCTGGTCTGTCATCGTGCTCACGTATGAACTCCCGGTTGTTTAGGGTTGTGTCCCCAGCCCACCCTCCGCAGTGTACACGACCCGGTGGTACGAGACCCCGACACAACACCTATACCGGCCCCTCGCCGACCACGAACCGGTGCTCTACCCGACACATCTCGTCGCAGGCTATCTGGTCGGCCGAGTGGGGACGCTGTCGGTCGCCGCAGTTGTCGCGGGGACCGCACTCCCGGACCTGATCGACAAGCCACTGGGAGTACTCGGCATCACCGCCCAGTACCACACTGTCGCACACTCGGCACTGAGCCTGGTCGTGCTCGGCGTGCTCGCGACCCGGGGGTGGGTGTGGCTCGCCGTCGCCGTCGGCTGGGGCTCGCATCTCGCCCTCGACGCGCTCCACATGGTCCTCAACGGCCGTCCAGCCGACGTCCAGTTTCTCCTCTGGCCGGTCGTCGAGCACGAACCACAGGTGTCACAGCCACCAGTCGAGTGGGCGCTCTCGTATCTCGGCTCGCCCTCGTCGCTCGCCGAACTCGCTATCTGGCTGGGCGCGCTCACCTTGTTCGTCCGCAGTGGTGAGACAGACTCCCGCCGGAGTCTCTCCTGACCGGCCTTCGGGTCCCGGGCGAGTTTTCTGTCCGGACACACACCCCCCGCCGTGAACCATCTCCCCACCGCCGGGCAGCAGGCCTGGAAGCTCCCCCGGCACGCTCACATCGTCGTGCACGAGCGCGACGGGAGTGACGGACTGGTCACCGTCTACGACTGTGGGGCCGCACAGAAACCGCCCTCGGCACAGCTCGTGGGGACACTCGGCCGCGTCGACGCCGACCACCGCCGTCGCCCACAGGCGACCGGCTATACGCTCACCCTCCGGGAGCCCGCGCGACTCGAAGGTCAACCCCGGAACCGCTGGGTCGTCCGTGCCTGAATCGGTGTCCGGGCGCCCGGCTCAGAACTTCTCCAGCAGCCCGTTGTAGAACGCGTCTGCGGTGCTCCCGCTGTCGGTCGCGAGCTTCTCCACGATGAGTTCCGGTGTCGACCTGGCGAGTGACCCGTTTACCGGCGACCGGTCGACCTGAAGTTCGCCGTTCTTGAGCCCGCGGGCCTCGATACCGTCGACGGCGAGTTCGGTGTCGGCGGCGTCACGGATCTCCCGGGCGAGGTGGGAGACGAACACCGCTGTCGCCCGCCGTTCGCCGAGCGCCTCGAGGATACCCGCGACGATACGCGCACTCGCCCCCGGTTCGGTGATACTCTCGAGCTCGTCGACCAGAACCAGCACCCGGCGGCGCTCACTCACCTCCGTCACCAGGTCACCGAACTCCCGGAGTGTCGACTCGAACGCCCCGGCGTCTAATGTCCCCTGTGTGCTGTCGTGGTAGTGGAGTTCGTCGACGCGACCGACACGGGCCGCCGCCGCGGGAACCGGCAACCCCATGTGTGCGAGCGTGACCACGAGCCCGACCAGGTCGAGCAACGAGGTCTTTCCGCCGCTGTTCACCCCGGAGAGCAGAGTCACACCCTCGACCCGGTAGTCGACCGGCTCGACCGCCTCGAACGGGACGTCGAGAAGCGGCGACCGGCCGGCCTCGATCGTGACCCCTTCACCCTCGATTGTCGGCATCGTGCAGTCGAACGCCCGAGCGAACCGGGAGACGGCGAGCTCCACGTCGAGTTCGAGTGCGCGCTCGACGAGCTCCTCACACGCCGGGCGGAGCCCGGCGAGCTGTTCGGCGGTCTCGCGTTTGCGCCGCTCGGCCCGCCGGTCCCGCATAGCGGTGAGCTCCTCGCGAAGCCGACCGACGGTCGATTCGTCGCGTTCGACGGGGTAGGTCGGCCGGTCGTCGAAGACGCGGCGTGCGAGCGCCTCGGTATCCTCGAGTGCGAGCGTCTCCACGAGCCGGTCACGAGCCCGCCGGACCGCGGTTTCGAACTCGTCTGCCAGCTCCCGCTCCAACAACGACTCCACACCGGCACCGCGCTCTGCGAGCGAGAGGAGGTCGGTTCCCTCGATGGTGACGTCGCGTGCCTCGATGGCCGCTCGGAGGTGGTCGTTTGCGACCCGCTCGGCCTCGCTCACTGCCGCGTCGACGTCGTCGACGGCGTCGGTCAGCCGGTCGAGCTCCTCGTCACCCCGGACCGAACCGTCGGACTCGAGTACGGTCAGGGCTGTCTCCAGCGTGTCCAGGTCACACGGTGGCTCCAGGTCGGCCTGCCGGTGGACGGTTGCCGCCGCGCGCAGGCTGTCGCGGTTTCGGGCAAAAAACTCGAGTGTTCGCTCGGGAACCACCGATACGGGGTTCTCTAACGCCTCCGGCTCGACACGGACCTCGCCCGAGACGTCCGTACCCGCAAAGGCCCCGTCGAGCGCGATGACGGTCGCGTACCCCCTGGCCAGCTCTGCCAGTTGCCGGGTGTCCTCGACGAGTTCGACCGACAGCTCCGGCACGGCGTCGCGGGCCGCGGCGTATCGCTCGGCGTCGGCCGTTGCCAGACACCGCTCGCGCACACGGACATCTCCCGGGTCGCTCAACGGTTCGACAGAGCCAAGCGCCTCGAGCAACTCCTGTTCTGGCATCCGCTCCATCGCCTGCCGGGAGAACGCACGGACCTCCTCGATACGGCTGTCGACCGTCGCGGGGTAGAGTGTCTCCAGCCGCCGAGCCGCGTAGTCGGTGACCGCCCGCTCCTGGAGCAGGGCGAGAGCGTCGCGGTGGATGTCGCGTGCCCGGTCGGTGGCGAGAAACCCGCCGGGGTCGTCGTGGCGCTCGCGGATCGCCGCCCGGGCGACACGCGCCGCCCGACCCGGGCTGACACCCGGTGCCCGGGCGAGTGCTGCCACGTCACCCTCCCGCAGTGCCCGCTCGGGGTCGTCCAGGTGAGAGAGCGCCTCGGCAGTCTTCGGCCCCACACCGGGTACCGACTGGAACTCCATCGCCTTTCCGTTCGGGCGCGAACACAAAAAGCCGACGGGCCCCCGACTGTTCCGTTTCCCTGCCACTTAATCCGGTGCACCCCGAACCGGTGTTTATGCAGATTGGTGTGGTCTCTGACATCCACGGGAACAAGGTCGCACTCGACGCGGTGCTCGAGGACATGCCGGCGGTCGACACGGTCGTCTGTGCGGGTGACGTCGTCGGGTACAACCCCTGGCACGGTGCCTGTGTCGACGCGATGCGCGAGCGGTCGGTGCCAACGGTGATGGGCAACCACGACCGTGCGGTCGCCGGCGAGACGACGTTCGGGTTCAACAGTATGGCCGGTGCAGCCGTCGAGCACGCCCGCGAGACGCTGACCGACACGCAACAGGCCTGGCTCGCGGACCTGCCAGACCGGCGCAGACTGTTCGACGGCCGTGTCAGCGTCGTCCACGGTCACCCGAACGACCCGGACCGGTACACCTACCCCCGCGACTTCGACGCCCGACTCCTCGACGGGGCGGACGTGCTCGTGCTCGGTCACACCCACGTCCAGGCCCACGAGGAGTTCGAGGAGGGTATCGTGATGAACCCCGGCAGTGTCGGCCAGCCCCGGGACGGCGACCCCAGGGCCGCCTACGCCGTGCTCGACCTGGAGACACCGGCGGTCTCCGAGCACCGCGTCGAGTACGACATCGGCCGGGCCCAACAGGCTGTCGACGACGCCGGACTCCCGACCGGTATCGGCGACCGGTTGGCCGAGGGACAGTAGGCGACGGGCGGCGAGGGGCCGATAGGGACCGCCCGTGCGTTGTCAGATGACGTCGTGGACGACCGCGAGTGCCTCCTCCCGTGCGGCCCAGTCGACGAAGACGGTGACCGACGTCGCGCTGGTGACGACATCGTGGACGAAGATGCGTTCCGTGGCGAGTGCCGCGAGCAGGTCGTTTATCGACCCCGTCTGGCGCTCCATCTCACCGCCGGTGACCCGGACTGCGGCGATGCTCTCGTCGACGGTGACACTCGACAGGATATCCTCGCCGATAACCCGCTCGTGGAGCAACGTCTCCGTCTCCTCGGCGTCGGTTTCGTCGACGTAGAACGTCACCGAGTCGAGACCGCTGGAGACACACTGGACGTTGATACCGGCGTCGGCGAGCGCAGTCGAGAGCGTCGAGAGGACACCGGGCTGGTTGCGGATAGCCCGTCCGGCAACGGTGACACAGGCCAGTGACCGCTCCTGCATGTCGACCAGACTCTGGAACTCCCCCTCGATATTTGTGCCGCCGGTCAGCAGATCGGTGTGCTGGTGGTGGAGCACCCGGACGTCGAACCCGGTGGTCTTGTACGCGAGCGCAGACGGAGCAACGACCTCGGCCCCCCGAAACGAGAGGTTCCGGAGTTCGTCGACCGTTATCTCGCCGACGTTGCGTGCCCCCTCGACGACGTTCGGGTCGCCGGTCATCACCCCCTCGACGTCGGTGACGATGACCACCTCGTCGGCGTCCGCGTAGTTGCCGAGCATCACGGCCGTCGTGTCGCTGCCGCCGCGTCCGAGTGTCGTGATGGTCCCGTCGTGGTCCTCCGCGAGAAACCCCGTAATGACCGGCACGACCCCGTCGGCCATCAGCGCCGTGACCGCCTTTGCTCGCCGCTTGGTCTCGGGAACGTCGACCTCCCCGTACGGGTCGGTGATAATCGGCCAGTCCTCGCGACCGGGCTCCAGAAACACCGCGTCGATACCCCGTGCCTCTAATGCCCCCTTGAGCATCCTGACGGCGGTGCGCTCGCCCATGCTCACAATCTCCGCCCGGTCCCGTTCGCTCGCGTCGAAGCGTATCTGCTCGAGTAGGTCGTCTGTGGCGTCGCCCATCGCGCTGACCACCACCGTCAGTTCGTGGCCGTCGGCGACTGCCGACGCAATCGAGTCTGCGGCCCGTCTCACGCGCTCGCCGTCGGCGACACTCGTCCCACCGAACTTGGCGATTACCCGCACCACACCACCTCGGGGTCGCTGCTCATACGCCACCTGATTCGACGCCCGTGTGGTTAACTGTGTCCCTCGTTCAGCCCGAACACCGACCGGAGTTGAGTCTCCAGTTCTACGCGATACCGGTCGAGAACAACCCCGAGTTTCTCCTCGTCGACGACGACACCCGAGAGTCTGTCTTCCGGGTCGGCCGGCAGTTCGACCCGGAACCGGCCGTCACCCTCGTAGAACGGCTCGCTCTCGGCGAGCACCTGCTGGTCGATCGCGTGGACCAGCTCCGAGTCGTAACGGTCACGCATACTCTCGAAGGCCTGTCTGTACGCACGCTGGAGTTCGGGAAAGTAGTGCTGGTACTTGTCCTCGAACTTCTCCGGGTCGAACTCGGTCATCGACGGAGCTTAACGTGTCCCTGGTAAAGTGGGTGCCGCTTCGGGTGATGCCGCTCGAAGAGCCCGGACCATCAGCCGAGTTGGTCTGCGACCAGTGTGTCGGCGTGTTCGACGAAGCTCTGCTCCGCTCCGGCCGGAACTGTCGCACCGGCGGCGATGTCGTGGCCACCACCGTCACCACCGACCGCCCGGGCGGCCTCACCCACCACCACCGAGAGATCGAGTCCGCGGCCGACCAGCCGACCGGTCCCACGGGCAGACACCTTCGTCTCTGCCTCGTTCGACTGGCCGTCCTGTTGTTTACGGGCGAAGGCAACAATCGGTCGGTCGGGGTCGACCCCGTCGACACCGAGCGCCATCCCGGCGACGATACCGACGATCGTCTCACGTATCTCGGTGCCTGCGTCGAACCACTGCAGATGTTCACTCTCCTCGACACCCTCTTGTTTGACCACCTCCAACCCCTCCGAGAGGTTACGCCGGTGGTTCGAGAGCAGTCGCTGTGCCCGGTCGAGTGCCGCCTCCCGGTCGCCGAGACAGACCGCGAGCCCCACGTCACCCCGCTCGTAGCGTGCCGTCGCGTTGAGCAGTGTCGAGAACTCACTCGCGTCGCGCAGCTCTGTGCCGGTCTCCTCGCCCAGGAGCGTGTATGTCGTCCCGACGAGTTGCTCGGTCTTTTCGGGTGGAACGCCTCTCTGGAGGGCTCGTTTCATCAGTTCGCTCACCACGGTCTGTCTGTCGTCCTCGGAGAGGTCGACCCAACGGTGCCAGTCCCCGTCGTCTCGGGCGTCGATATCGAGCTCCTGGAGAAACGACACCGCACCCTGTGGGCTGTTCGAGACACCTGGAATCCGGACCTCGCTCGCGTACTCCAGGAGCTTCGGCAGTGGTCGTGTCTGCTTGCCGTACAGCGCGAGATCTGTACGCTCCTCGAGCACTCCGGCGTCGACACCCTCTTGAACGATGCCCTCGTTTGCCCCGACCAGGCCGTCGTCGGTCGCCTGCATGTCTCCGACCGCACCGACGACCGCAAGCGCCGCCAGGTCCCGGTTGGCTGCCACACCACCGTCGGTAACGGGCCGCGCTGCCGTCCGGTCACCGGCCGCCGCGAGACTCCGAGCGAGTGCGTATGTCGTGCCCGCCCCGGAGAGCTCCGAGGCACCGTCTAATCCGACGAGCAACGGGTTCATGTGATAGTCGGTGGTCGCGTCGGCAGGCTGGTGGTGGTCGACGATCACCGGTTCGAAGCTGCCGTCGGCCTCGTACTCGGCGATGGTGTCGAGCTGCCCGCTTCCAAAGTCGGTGAAAAGCACCGTTTCCTGGTCGCGGGCCGCGATCCTCTCGATCTCGGTCTCGTCGAGCTGTTTCTTGAACACGACCTCGTGGGAGAGACCGGCGCGCGCGAGTGCTGTCGAACCGATTGCGGCGCTGGTTATCCCGTCTGCGTCGATGTGCGAGGCGAGCAACAGGTCGTCTGTCCGGTACAGCCGCTCCGCACAGGCCTGTGCAGGCTCGGCGAGCTCCGGAACCGGTGCGGACTCCATCAAAGGAACGTGGTGCGTCTTCGGGTTTAAACGTCCGGTTCTCCACAGTCTACCGTCAGTTCCCGAGCAGGCTCCGCAGGGAGCGTGTCCGGACCCCACACTCGCCGCTGAACTCGCAGGGCTCGCACTTCGAGCGGTTGTCGGTCCGCGCCGGTGGCCCGTCGATGGCGTCGGCGATCCGGAGGGCTTCGCGGTACTCGGCTGTCCGGCGCGCGTCGACCGACACCTCGCGAACGACACCGTGTGTGGGGTACTCCGCGAACACCCGGCCGACATCGGTCTCTGTCTCCCAGGCGAGCGCCTTCGCGGCAGCCATCAGCCGCACGCTCTGGGGGTGCCAGATACCCGTTTCGGGCGGAGTGCCGGTGAACACCAGCGCCGCTGACGGCGGTGTCGTCTCCAGTCGCTTGTGCACGACACCACGGCAGTCACGTCCGGAGAGCATCACGTCACGCTCTGCCGGGTCGACGAGGCGGGTCCAGTCACCCGTCTCGAGTCGGGCCCGCGCACAGCCCAACCGCGAGCGAAACTGTGTCGGTGTCACCGCGAGTGGTGCCGACCGAAGCGCCTGCTCGTCGTCGAGTAACCGGTCGTAGTCGAACGCTATCTCGCGCTTGGACGCGACATCCTCCGGAACCGTCGGCGGTTCCGCACTCTTACGCCGGTAGTAGAGCTTCCGGGGACAGTACGCCGCGGTTTCGAGCGCTCGAAACGAGTGCATAACCCGGGCTGGTCGTGTCCCGGAATAAAAATCTCCACACGACGGGTGTGGTGGCTACACCCGTCGGCGTAGCCCGACCGCTGCAGCCGCGAGTGCGGCCACGACCGCGAACACCCCGAATCCGGGGCCGCTCGCGTCGTCACTACCGGACTCTGCACTGTTCGTGGTGTCACCGGAGTCGTCACCGCCGGTGTTGGACCTCTCTGCCGCCCCGAGGACTACCTCGAACGAGTCGAGCGACCGGTCGGCATCCCAGACGAGTTGTTCCGCGTTCGTGTCCGGGGTCGGTGCCGTTGTCACGACCTGGTGCTGTTCCGGCGGCCGGACGACGAGCGTCCGGTCGGCGGTGAACCCGCTGTCGAACGGTGCGCCGAGGCGGAGTCGGTCGCCGTTATCGGCCGCCAGCCCCTCCCAGACTGCGGTGAGCACGACCAGTCCGACGTCACCACCGTCCGTGGTGCGGGTCTGGATTGTCGGCTCGGTCACCGTCATCTCGCGGTCGGTCCGGGTACTCGTCTCCGTCGCCACACGGCTCAACCGTGACTGGTACTCGTCTACCTGTGCCTGCTGTTGCGCCTCGCTGTCGACGAACGCCTCGAAGTCGGTTCGCTGATCCGTGTCGGTCAGGTCGAATCCGATAGTCAGCGTGACCGCAGCGTCGCCGTTCTCCTGCATCTCGACGATCAGGGCATCCGCAGTCGGCTCCTCCGTCGTCTGTGCACCGGCGGCCGCCAGCAGCGTCGCACCTACGGCGACAACCGCAACCACACACACCGCTACCCGCACCACTGTGTGACGACTGTCCCCCGCTGTCGACTGACTGTCATCTGTGTGCATCGTTACCTGTCACCGTTGTTTCCCGTGCTATCGTCGTCGCCGTCGTCGCCGTCGTC
>ERZ1034569.509-NODE-509-length-14131-cov-7.815502_pt1 | contig 14131 bp, 14 predicted proteins | sample MGYA00520706_ERZ1034569 | MGnify/ENA primary metagenome ERZ1034569 (study PRJEB33760, sample SAMEA4777722) | hypersaline lake metagenome | biome: hypersaline environment; feature: brines | place: Spain | collected 2014-08 | depth 0 m ...
TCCGCGGAGACGGGGTCGTCGTCCGGTCTGGCGGCGGGTTCGTCGGCCATGCCAGTTGGTGTGTTGGCCCGGAAAAAAGCATGTCGGGGACGTTTTGTGCCCCGGGGTCGAATCACAGGTATGTGGGCTACCGCCGCCGTCGGTTTCCGGACACGCGGTACGGTAGCAACGGGTGGCGAGCAGACAGACCGGCGACGTCGGGTCTGTGGGGGCTCCCCGGACGGCGCGGATCGTCACCATGCACCCAGGAGACGCACCGTAGCGTCGAGCGACCGGAGCCGGTCACGGAACCGATGACGCGGCCCTACCCCGACGAGCCGGTCGGCGGGTTCCCCACCCCGCCCCGGACAGTCACAGACGACGAAGGGCGGAGAGTCGAACTGCGCCGACTCACCGAGCCCGCGGAACTGCTCGGGATGTACCTCGGGTTCGACCGAACAGACCGCGCACAGGGGATTCCGCCGACCGGCGAGTCCGCTATCCGTGACTGGCTCGACCGGGTCACGGGCGGACAGACGGTGAACGTGGTCGCACACCACGACGAGACGGCAGTCGGCCACGCCACACTCGTCGGCGGCCCCGAGTGGGAGCTCGCGATCTTCGTGCTCCAAGGGTATCAGGGGGCCGGCATCGGAACGGAGCTCCTGCGGACGACACTGGGTCTCGGCGCCGACCAGGGTATCGAGCGCGTCTGGCTCTCCGTCGAGCGCTGGAACCAGCCGGCGATCGCACTCTACGACAAACTCGGGTTCGAGCCCGTCGAAGACGCCGTCGAGATCGAGATGACACTCCGACTCGAACCCACCGAGTAACAACAGGAAAACAGCCTACCCGAGCTCTCGAACAGAGAGAAGTGGGTCGTTACGCGCCGGGAGCGACGAACTCGACACCGGCGATAGCCGACCGGAGTTGGCCCCCGTCGATGTCTCCGGCGACGACGACGGTCGACCCCGCCTCGGTCCACACCGCGGCTGCTCCGAACTGACCGGAGAGGAGACGCACCTCGCGGCCGTCGATGGAGACCGTCTCACCCACCTCGGCCGGCAGCATCCCCAGGTCGACTGTCCGGTCGACCTGACCAACTGTCAGCACCGAGTCGCCGGCGGTGTACGTGGCGGCGGCGATCGCTGTGCGTTCGATACCCAGCTGGTCGGTGAGGACCGGTGCGTTCCCGGACAGCACCGCGCCCCGCTCGAACGTCCACTCGTCGGTGGGAACCGCCGTCTCGAACACCGTCTCGGAGCTGAACTCCTCGGGACTCTCGCTAAAGGCGGCGGTCAGGCTCGCAAGCTCCGCCGCACCCGGCGGTTCGAACGTGCTGTCGGCCGGCGAGACATCGAACCGTGTCTCCGTTACGTCGACAGTCACGGTCAGTTCCGGTGTCGTTGTCTCCTGTCTCAACACCACGTCCGACTCGGCATCGACGAACAGGCGGCTCTCGGCCTCGACGCCGGGCTGTGAGACCAGAATCTCGTTTGCCTCGGTCCCGTCGACTGTCGTCGTCCCGACCAACTCCACCGTGGCGGCCGAGTAGTTGAACTCACCCGTCAGCGACTCGTTTATCGAGGCTCGTAGCTCCGAGTCCATCAGACCCAACTCCTGCAGGTCCTCGGGGAACTCGAGATTCTCCAGGTCCTCTGGGAGCTCCAGATCCTCCAGGTCCTCGGGGAACTGGAAGTCGTCAGGGAGCTCGAACCCCTCGAACTCCGCAGGCAGCTCGGTGTTCTCCAGATCGTCGAAAAACGCCGACTGCTCGAACTCCGCCAGGCTCTCGGGGAGCTCGAAGTTCTCCAGGTCCTCGGGGAGCTCCAGATTCTCCGGGAGCTCGAAGTTCTCCAAGTCCTCGGGGAACTCGAGATTCTCCGGAAGCTCAAGCTCTGCCAGATTCTCCGGGAGCTCGAACCCCTCCAAATTCTGTGGGAGCGTGCCGTCGGTACTTGCGGGGAGGTCACCGAAATCGGTCACCGAGGCGTTCTCGGGGAGGAGGTCACCGACTGTGGCGTTCTCGGGCAGTTCGTCGAGGTTCTCGGGAAGATCAGCCTCGAGTTCGTCCGGGAGTTCACTCTCGAACCCCTCGGGGAGTTCACCGCCAAAGGCCTCGAACAGTACCGAAAGCTCCGTCTCGGCGTCGATATCACCGGGGAAGGCAGACAGGCCGAGTCCAGAGGGCTGTGTCGTGCCCGCGCGGAGACTGACTGTCAGGTCGTTCTCGGCCGTGTCGATGACGCCGGTGATGCCGGAGGTTGGCTCGTAGAGCCACACTCTCTCTCCGTCACCGCCCTGTACCAGATAACGCTCACCGTCGGAGACGTTGAGCCGGAACCGGTCAGTGCCGGCGGTTGCAGCCGACAGGTCGAACTCGGTCGTGCGGTCGTCAGTTTCGACAGTGACGACGGCGTCGGCCGCGATGGAGTCGGCGTCGTCGTAGGTCGACTGTACGTCCGAGAGGATCTCCTCGGCCGTCCGGTCGTCGGAGCCGGAGTCCATCGCGCCAAAGGCGATACCACCGACTGTCGCAACCGCGACGACGGCGACGAGGAGGGCGACAATCGTCGCCGACTGGCCGCGTCTGCTATCACCAAATCTCATCGGTGTATTGTATGGGCCGCCCACATTTGTATGCTCCGGGTGCGTATCAGACGCCGCCATCCGATGGCGGATATCTGGCCGTAACGGGAGGCTCGGGCGTCGTGAGCGGAGCAGTACCACACCACAGTGAGCTCCAAGAGAGGGTGTGTGGTACGACAGTGGCGAAACACTCACCCCCGTCCATCGCCTAGTACAGTCGAATGGCAACTTCCTCTTCGCAACCAGTCGTGTCCGTCGAGAACGTCCGCAAGGAGTACGAACTCGGCGGGACCGTGACAGCCCTGGATGGGGTCGACCTGACGTTCGAGGCCGGGTCGTACACCGCCGTGATGGGGCCAAGCGGGTCGGGAAAGAGTACGCTGCTGAATCTCATCGGTGCGCTCGACACGCCGACCAGCGGTGACGTGGTCGTCGCCGGTGAGAACGTGGCAGCACTCTCCGAGGCGGCACGGGCAGCCCTCCGCGGAACACGTATCGGATTCATATTCCAGACGTTCAATCTCATGCCCCGGCTGACCGCCGTCGAGAACGTCACGCTCCCCCTGATGTTCGACGAGTGGGACCGCTCGGACCGCCGTGACCGCGCCGAGCAACTGCTCGCGGATGTCGGACTCGGGAACAGACTGGATCACCTGCCACAGGAGCTCAGCGGCGGCCAGCGCCAGCGGGTCGCGATCGCGCGGGCACTGGCGGCCGACCCGGAGTTGATTCTCGCAGACGAGCCAACGGGCAACGTCGACACCGAGACCGGCAACGAGATAATGTCGTTGCTGCGTGACGCGAACAACCGCGGAAACGCGGTGTTGCTCGTCACTCACGAGCGACGCATCGCCGAGCACGCCGACCGGGTGGTCAACGTCACTGACGGTGTGATAGAGCGTATCGAACAGGTCGACCACGACACACCGGTCGCCGGAGAGCAGAGATGAAAGTCGGTGACGGGGTCCGAATCGCCGGCCGGTCGCTGACGGGACACAAGCTACGGTCGGCGCTGACGGTCGTAGGCATCGTCATCGGTATCGGGACTGTCATCATCTTCGCCAGTTTCGGAACGAGTGTCCAGACCGACGTGGTCGGCGAGTTCGAGGAGACCGCCGCGAGCGAGATTCTCGTTGTCACCGGCGATATCGGACTCGAACCGGGGGAGGGTGACTTCGGTGGGACACCCATGCCGGGCAACCTCGACAGCTTCGCGCTCCCAGGGCTGACGACACACGACATCGGGGAACTCAGAGAGATCGACGGGGTCGACGCGGTTATTCCGCGTGGTGGCATCGACAGCGCGGCGGCGGTCCGTTACGAGGGACAGGCAGAGCCACACGACGTCATCGCGACCAGTCCGTCGGCGTTTCCGGAGTCGAACTTCCTCAACGGTAGTTCGTTTCGCCAGGGTGAGTCCGGATCGGCCGTGATGACCGAGCAGGCGGCCGCAGCGTACGACGCCAACATCTCTGTCGGTGACACGCTCACACTCGAGTTCAGCGACGAACCCGAGACTGTCACCGTCGCCGGTATCGTGACACAGGCCCGGGGCGGGCTAGACCTGTTCGGCGGGTTCAACGCCGAGGTGTACGTGCCGACGGACCCCTACTATCAAGAGTACGGTGACACGGCGCGGTCGGCCGCACAGGGGGTCGACCAGGCCGCCTACCGGCAGGCGACACTCGTCGCCGAACCCGACCGGGTGACCGGGACACAGGACCGGGTGGAGCGGTACTTCGAGACCGAGTCCGACGCCGCGGCGGTGCTCGAGGACGGTGTCACGGTCCAGTCGGCAGCCGATATCGTCGACGGCATCGAGTCGGTGCTCGACGACATCATCCGGCTCGTCTCCGGGATCGGCCTGCTCGCGCTGCTGGTCGGGGCCTTTGGCATCGCCAACATCATGCTCGTCAGCGTGACCGAGCGAACAAAGGAGATCGGGATAATGAAGGCAAACGGCGCGCGCAACCGGGAGGTGATGGGGCTGTTTCTCGCCGAGGCGGTCCTACTCGGGCTCGCGGGTGCGGTCGTCGGGATTCCGTTGGGCCTCGCGGTCGGCTTTGGCGCCTCGGCCTACGCGGAGGTCGGGTTCACCGTTCCCTACGGCTGGGTGCTCGTCGCCACTCTGATGGGGATTGCGACCGGCGTGGTCTCCGGTCTCTACCCGGCCTGGCGGGCGGCCCGCGTAGACCCCATCGACGCCCTCCGGTACGAGTGAGCCGGCAGCCACAACCGGGAGACGAGGCGTTTAGGTGTCCCGGCGCAAACAGGGTGACGTGAGCGACGACGGGACACCCGAGCAGAACGGGCCCTCGGAGGACGACAGCGGCGAGACGGAGTCACTTCCGGAGGGGATGCGCCTGCGCGGGGTGATCGTGAGCGTCGAACGGGTGTCCGCTGTGGCGGTCCCGGACGGGTTCCCGACGGGGGTCGAGACAGGCGAGATACTCGCGCTCGGTCTCGAGTTCGACCGACACGAGGGTCGGGCAACGACCTACGCCGGGTTCGACAGCGACGACCTCGCGACGCTGTTGGATGTCGAAGGGGTGAGTGGTCCGGACGACCTGGAAGGGGTGAGACTACTGGTCGACGTGGTCGACGGCCACCCGGTTCCCGTCTCCGGCGAGGGACGAACCCGTGGTGACGACCGCGCCGTCTACGGCGTGGTCGCCGGGGTCGCACCGAGTATCACCATCGCACTGTTCAGTTTCTTTGGACTCGGTGAGGCCGTCTTCTCGCCGGTGTACATCGCGCTGTACCTGGTCTGTACGTTTCTCGTGTTACCCGCCTCCATCTACCTCGACGCCCTGCACCTCCGGACGACGACCGACTGGGAGGGGCGGCCGCTGTACTGGACGCTACTCGCCGTTGTTCCGCCGCTTTACGTGGTAGTGGTTCCGTTCTACCTGCTGTCACGGGAGAGTGCCCGTCCACTCGCACTCGGAACGGCAGGCACACCCTGAACCGGGGTCGGCCCCGGGACTGACCGGCCAGTCGTCACGGATCGTCGTCGAGGTCGGTTACCTCGATGTCGGGAAAGGAGATGAGATTCTCGCGCCCGATACGGAGTTTGTCGATGCGGTCCTCCTCCTCCATCGAGGAGAGCAACTGCGAGACCTTCGCGTTCGACCACCCGGTCTCGTCGACGATGTTGGCCTGCCGCATCCGACCGCCGTTGCGTTCGAGGAGTCGCTCGACCCGTTCCTCGTCGCTGAGGAGGTCCTCGTCGAGCCCACCGGTGGCGGTGTCGGCCTCGGTGGTCGTGACGGTGGTGGCCGCCGGTCCCACCTCGGCCGGTGGCTCCGTGTCGACACCGTCGGCGGAGACCGAATCGGGGGGGGACGCCGCGTTGCCGCCGTCGGTTGCCGAGTCACCCGTTTCGGCCGGTTCGGGGTCACGGTCGAGCAGGTCGCCGAGTCGGTCGCGGTTGCGGCTCACGGCGGCGACGGCGGCGGCGAGAACGGCGACGACCACGCCCACCAGCACGAGCCCCGCCAGGTCGAGCCCCCCGTCGTCGGTGCCGTCGTCGGTGCTGTCGTCGGGCGGTGTGTCGTCACCGGTCTGGTCACCCAGCAGCGTCACAGAGAGTGTCTCGCTGTCGAGGTCGGTGGGCCCCTCCCAGACGAGTTTACCGTCTCGAGGGGAGACAGCGGCGTCGAGTACGCCGTACCCTTCGGGCGGGACGACGACCAGACGCTGGTCGGCGGTGAGTGTCGACAGCCAGGGTGTGCCGTCGATGTCGAACACGTCGTCGACGTACAGGCGCGCGCCGTCTGTGTCTGTCCGGGCGAACTGCCGCCAGGTGAACGAGACGGTCAGCGTTCCGGTCCGGTTGTCCCCCTGTCCGGTGATATCGCTCGTCCGGTCGGGGTCGGTGAGACTCATCTGACGGTCGGTACGGCTGTCGACCGCGTCGGCTGCCGCCTCGACCGCCGCGGTCCGTTCGAGGTCGACATCGCCTGCCTCGAAGGACTCGGCGAGGTCGGCAAAGGCCGCCTCCTCGGTGCTGTTGTTCAGCGGTATCCGCTCCACAATCTGCCAGTGAGCGTCCCCGTCGGCGTCGAGTTCGACGCGGAACACGGTCTCTCCCGGCGCGAAACCCGTGCCCTCGTCGGCCTGTGCCGCGGCACCACCGACAGCGAGCGGGGCGACCACGGAGGCAGCGACAAGCAGGAGTAACAGGCAGAGAGCAGGGGACGGCGGGGACCACCGCAACATATCTGTCACTCTCGCTCCGCCCGGGGAAAATGTTTTCTATGAGGGGAGAGCCGCCGCCGAGCCCACACTGTTTTTACACCTCGCCGCAGTATCGAGCGTATGGACCAGCCGGGCCCTCCAGCCGCTGTCGTGGTGGCGGCGGTGACGGTTGCGGTGTTGCTCGCAGCCGTTGCTGGACTCGTCGGGGGCGTCACACAGGCGGGTGACGACGACACACCACTCAACGCCACCAGCGAGGAGCTCTCGTACCTGTCGCCCGCGCCGGAGGAGGTGACCCGCGAGACGTCCACCCGGACCGGAATCGACGTCTCGGCCGCCGCGGCGGCCGACGGGCAACGGCTCCGCGGTCGGCACACCGCGGCCACGTTCGAGCAACGGTTCGGTAGTGTCGAGAACCGGTCGGCGTTTGTCGAGCAGGTCGCCGCGAGACTCGAGACACGGGCGCTCGCACTCGACGAGCACCACGCCGAGGTGCTCGAAGCCTACGGCGAGGGGGAGTACACCACCGGACGACTCCTCGGTGAACTCGTCAGGATGGACGCGGCGGCCGCGACACACCAGCGACTGCGCGACCGCGTCGAAACCGCTGTCGAGGCTGTCGACGGGTTCGAGCTCAACCGGACAGTCCAGGAGCAGTTCGTCGCACTCGACACCGAGATTCCGGCCCTCGAGTCACCGGTCGTCGACGAACTCGCCGCCGCACCGTTCGACCGGACGACCGTCTACACGCAGGCAACGGAGACGGCACTCGTGCTCGCGACCGCCGGGGAGACACATCTCCGGCGGGTGACACTCCGCGGCGAGCGCGACAGAAACGGCCCGAACCGGTTCGTCCAGGGGGCGACAGACGGCCAGAACGCGAACAGTCTCGCCCTGAAGCGGGCCCAGAGCCTATACGGCGAGAGACAGGTTCGTGGGTTCTTTCCGCCGCCACTCGGCGCCACCTCGGTGTACGGGGTACAGGGTGACACGGCCGTCGGCGAGTTCGTCGGGTACATAGACGGGGCAACACGGAACCGCTTCCACGAGCGCCGGAGTATCGACGCCCCCGGCATACCAGCGGTGCAGACACTGTCGGACACTGCGGGTAGCGTCGAACTGAGCGTGGAGACGACCACCCCGACCGGTCCGATGCAACTGTCGGTGACAGACGAGGACAACCCGGTCGAGGGGGCGGCCCTGTCGGTTGCGAACACGACTGTCGGAACAACGGACGCGGCCGGTGAGCGTTGGGTGACACAGCCACTCGCCGGCGCGACGGTGCGGGCAACCGTCGGCAACGAGACGCTCCAGGTCACACTCCCGGGCTGAGAGGCCCGAGAGCGGGTCAACGGCGGTCGGACTCGAACTGGAAGTCGAGTTCGTCGAGGCGGTCGGCCCACTCGGCGCGTTTCTCTTGATGCTCGGCCAGAAACGTCTCCATCATCTCGGCGGCCTGTTTCTTGCAACCCCCACAGAGCCGTTCGCCGCCGGCACACTCGTCGTAGACCTCTTTCGCGAACTCGTCGTCCTCGTCCGCGAGCAGGTAGGCGTACAGCTCGTAGACCGGGCACTCGTCGGGTTCGCCGCCGAGTTCGCGCTGTTTCTCGGCGGTCTCTCGACCGCCGGTCGTGGCCGCCGTTACCTTGTCGTACCCCTCCTCGGGGTCGTCGAGCAGACTGATGTGCGAGGCCGGCACGGAGGAGGACATCTTGCCACCGGTGAGACCGGTCATGAAGCGGTGGTAGATCGACGAGGGCGGGAGGAAGCTGTAGCCGCCGTGGTCGAGTTCGACCTCGCGGGCGAGCTGTTCGGCCTCCGCGACGGAGAGTTCGAACGTGTCGATGTGGGCGTCGTAGACGCGTTTCTCGCCGTCGACAGCCTCGATGAGCGCCTCGAACGCCTCGTCGGTTGCGTCGCGGTCGACGATCCGGACCCGGGGGCGGAGCGGCTCCTTTCCGGCCTCGCGCAGGATCGTGACGGTGCTGTCGACTGTCGTCGCCGCGGCGTCGGTCCGGCCGTGCTCGCGCTCGGTCTCCAGAAACCGGGCGGCCTCGATACACCGAACCGGTTCGTCGGTATCGTCGGCGAGTGTCTCGTAGGCCGTGGCGACGAGCCGGCGCTGTGGGTCGTTGGTCTCGAAACTGGCGTAGGCCTCGGTGACACCGAACGAGCGCATCCGGGCCGCGAGGTCACGGGCCAACCGGACGTGGGGGTCCTGGTCTGGGCCGACCGGGATGACCGTCGGCTTCGGAGCGTCGAGCTGCGGGTAGAGGATGTCACCCATCTGCGTGACCACGGACTGCATGTGGGAGACGTCGGTCTCGCCGTCGAAGTCGTAGATCGCCGCAAGCTCGGAGAAGTTTGCCTCGGCACCGAGCTCGAACGCGAGGTCCTGGACCGCCCGGTTGGCCGACTGCCGGTAGAGCTGTCCCGCCTCGGGGTCGAACCCCAACGCAAGCAGTGACAGCAGGTAGTTGCGGGTGTGCTCGTCGATCTCCGCCCAGGAGAGCCCGCGTGCGCTGTGGGCCTCCAGGTCGGCGATGAGCCCGTAGGCGTCACCACCCTGTTGTTGGTGCCAGATTATCTCGTCGAACACCAGCTTGTGACCGATGTGTGGGTCGCCGGTGGGCATGAACCCCGAGAGCACGGCAAACGGGTCGTTTTCCCGCATCGCGCGGGCCACGGGCCGGTAGTCACGGTGGCCGAAGATGACCCCACGACGCATCAGGTAGTGGGGGTTGGGAACCTCGTCGAGCACCCGCTCGAAGCGCTCGATACCGAACTGCTCGAACAGGCGGCGGTAGTCCGAGACCGTCGAGGAGCCCCAGGGGTCCAGCGCGACGTCGTCGGTGCCCGCGGCGCCACCGTCGGTGCGGGTCTCCCCGTGGCTGGTCTCGTCCGGCTCGGACTGGTCGGTTGTCATCGGTTCTGTATCGCGGCGAGACGGGCAAAAACCGTTCGCCTCGGAGCCACCGGACGGGGGCAGCCGCGGTGACGGAGCAGTTGTCGGTTCCGCCGGGGAGTCACTGCCGTGTCGGGGGGACCGACAATCGCCTTCGACGGGCTTTTGCCAGCCCGACGACTCCTTTCGGGTATGGCTGAATTCACTGTTGCCGTTGCGGACCCGGCAACCGGCAAGACACACCAGGTCGAGGTGTCGGGACAGAGCGCGAACCGGTTCATCGGCCGTGACATCGGCGAGGAAGTCGACGGGAGCGCGGTCGGGTTGAGCGGCTACACGCTGACGATAACGGGCGGGTCGGACGACGCCGGCCGACCGATGCGTGGGGACATCAGCGGTGACTCACTCGAGGAGGTGCTGCTCGACGGAGGGACCGGCTACGAGCCCTCCCGGGACGGCGAGCGGAGCCGCGTGACCGTCCGTGGCCGAGAGGTCGGTGACGCGACCCGCCAGATAAACGCGCGGATAGCAAAACAGGGTGGCGGCGAGGTCGAGGAACTGCTCGGCTGAACCGCCTCGGGGTCCTTCGGAGGTCCTCGGGCCACGGGCCCCACTCGGCCGGTGAGGCCTCGGGGACAAGCCCCGAGACGCTCGCCCTACTCAGCCTGTAGAGAGACACCGGCAGAGTGTCGTTGTGAGCGATAGCTCCGGCGGGCACCGTTCTGTGGGCGACAGTCGGGAACCGCCGGAGACACAGACACTAACGTCTCGGGACCGAACACCCGCTATGTTCGAAACGCGGCCGAACCGGGACGCGGAGGTACTGCTCGTCGGGCGGTCGAACGTCGGGAAGTCGACACTGATGCGTGAGATAACGGGGCACGACGTCGCAGCCGGCAGGCGGCCAGGTGTGACCCGAGAGCCCAACCACTACGACTGGGCCGGGGCGGACTTCGTCGTCACGGACCTACCCGGGTTCGGGTTCATGGAAGGGGTCCCCGAGAACGTTCGCGAGCAGATAAAGACCGAGATTGTCCGGTACGTCGAGCGGTACGCGGAGCAGATACTCGCCGGGGTGGTGGTGCTCGACGGCTCGGCGGCGGTCGAGATTATCGACCGTCACAGCGGGCCGGAGTCCGTTCCCCACGACATCGAGCTGTTTCAGTTTCTGCAGGATGTCGGTGTCTCACCGGTGCTCGCGGTCAACAAGATGGACAAGGTCGACGACCGTGACGAGCAACTCGACGCGATCGCAGACCGGTTCGGGATGTACCCACCCTGGAAGCAGTGGCAAGACACCATCGCACCGATCACCGCGAAACGGGGGAACATCGCGGCACTGAACGATGCCGTTCGCGAGCGCCTCCACGAGGCTGGCCGTGACGACCTGTTCCAGTTCTTCTGAGGCTGTGTCAGGGCGCCCCGTCGGACGGTCCCCCACCCCCGCCGTCCGCCGGGTCGTCGTCCTCGGGGTCGTCACCGTCTCCGTTCCGGTCGTCACCCTCGGGGTCGTCGCCGTCTCCGTTCCGGTCGTCACCACGGGGAGCCCCGTCGTCGAGGTCGTTCTTTAGCGCCCGGAGCTCCGCCTCGACGTCGATATCTACCTGCTCGGCGTCTTCGGTCTCGGTGTCGAGTTCGTCCTCGATTTGCCGGCGGATGTCACGGGCCTGCTCGATGAGTTCCAGGCTCCGGTCGTCGCGCGGTCGCCCCTCGACGGCGTCCTGTAGCTCTCCGAGTACGTCGTCGAGACGGGCGAGAGTGACCTGCCCGACCCGCTCGACACGCTCGCGCATCTCCGGGGCGGCCGTTTCGCGGCGCGGGTCCCGGCCCTCGGCGATACGAATCGCCCGCCGGAGCAGTTCGAGCGCCTGGATGTTGGTCTTCAGGAGCAGGATGAGCCCGGGGATGGCGACCTCGCTGGTGAACCGGGCCAAATCCTGCCGGAGCGACCGGTCTCGGTCGGCCTCGGCCTCGCGCTGGAGGCGGCGCAGCTCCTGTGTGAGGTCCCCGAGCAGTTCGGTGATGTCTGGACCCCCGCTCGCGTCGCTCATACTCACAGTACGGTGCCAGGATACTAAAACGTGGGCCGTCCCGAGAATCACTCACCGCACGGGGGTCGTCGGACCGAAACGGTTTTAATTTTAGGTTGACCTAGAGTCGTGTGATGGGAACTACAGACGGGCGTACAGAGACGGGAGGGCCGGAGGAGGGAGAGCGACCGGTCGTCGCCGTCCACGAGTGTTCGCCGGACCGTGTCGTCTTTATCGAGGAGGAAAACGCCGACGCCTGGATCGCGACAGACCTGTCTGTCGACCTACCCGACTGAGACAGACGGGTTCAACTACCTGGCACTGCTGCGAGTGTGGTGATAGCGGGCGGACTCCGGTCGGTCGCCCGTTGAATCCGGTGCTCGAAGCGGTCGAACCCGGCCGCCTCGAACATCCGGTCGGCCTCGGTCTCGTCGTAGAACAGCATGATAGCGCCGGCTATCCGGCGCCGAATCGGGCCGTCGGGCGAGTCCGGTCCGACGACGAGCACCTGTCCTCCGGGGGCGGCAACCCGTCTGAGTTCACGCAGTGTCTCGACGGGGGCGGGCCAGTACTCGATAGAGCCCGACGACCAGACCACGTCGAAGCTGTCGTCCGCAAAGGGGAGCCGCTCGGCGTCACCGAGAGAGAACCGGACGGGGCCGCGTCGGCCGAACTTCTCGAACGCGCGGGCGAGTTGGTGTGGGCTCTGGTCGACCCCGTGGACGTCGTCGCTCTCCCGGGCGAGTGCCGCGGTTGCGAACCCGGTTCCACAGCCGACATCCAGCACCCGGTCGTCGCGGTCGATGTCGAGCATCCCGACCGCCTCGTCGCGCATCTCCTCGGTCCAGATAAACGGGTTCACCCGGTCGTAGACCGTCGAGAGATACCGGTAGAACGTGCGTGCACGCGCTTTGTTCTCGAGTACTCCCATCGCCGACTGTTGGTGGTCGTCCGGAATAACAGTCCCGGCTCGAACGTGGCTGTCGCTGTCGAAGAACGGAAGAGCAGGCACTGCCAACGGAGGGGTGATGAGTCAGGACGCAGGTATCTACGCGCGGGAGTCGGCCCTGCTCGACAGGTACGTCCAGGTCGCGGTCGCGCAGGGGCGTGTGATCTCTGTTTCGTTTCCGACCGAACCGGAGCCCGACGCCCGCCCCGAGCACGCCCTGCTCGACCGCATCGTGGCGTATCTGGGCGGCGAACCCGACGGGTTCGACGACGTCCAGGTCGCGCTGACACTCCCGACCGACCGGCGCGCGGTGCTCGAGACAGTGCAGACAGTCCCCTACGGAACCACAGCCACGGCCGACCAGGTCGCGCAGATGACCCCCGGGTACGACCCGGAGGAGGACGACACCGGGGTACGGGAGGCACTCGCCGCCAACCCCGCACCGCTCTTTGTTCCGACCCACCGGGTGCGTGATGCGGCGGGCAGTGAACCGGCTGGGGTCGCAAAACGACTCCGTGCCGTCGAGGGGTCGTGATGAGAGCGCGTGACCACAGCCCAGACAGCCACAGGTCGGTGTTCGTGTGAGGTCGGCCCGTCATCGGGCTGTCGACCGCCATCTGTGGCAGGCCGGACCAGAGACCCGCCGGTCGACCGTCGGGGGCGAAACAGTCCCAACAGGCGCAGTCCTGTCCAAACCGTTATACCGGACCTACCGGAGTATCTTGTATGACGGTCACCGTGCCCGGACCGATTCAGGTGCTCCACGTCGACGACGACCCGGAGCTCGTGGAGTTGACCGCAGCGTTTCTCGAGCGCGAGTACGGCAGTTTCGAGGTCGTGGGGGCAACGAGTGCGAGTGAGGGGCTCGAACGGCTCGACGCGGACCCGCCGGACTGTGTCGTCTCGGACTACAACATGCCCGGGATGGACGGTATCGAACTGCTGCAGACGGTTCGCGAGGAGTTTCCGGAGTTACCCTTTATCCTGTACACGGGCCGGGGGAGCGAGGCGGTCGCGAGTGACGCTATCTCGGCCGGCGTGACAGACTACCTCCAGAAACAGCCGGGCTCGGAGCAGTTCGAGCTCCTGGCGAACCGGATACGCAACGCAGTCCAGAGGCGGTACGAGTCGGAGCGAGCGACCCGGCAGGAGGAACTGCGGCGACTGACCGAGTTAGCCGGCGACGCCGGGGCCTTCGAGATCGACTACGAGACTGGCGAGATGCTCATGACCGAGGGGGTGCGCCGGATGGTCGGTCTCGAGGAGGGGGAGAGACTGTCACTGTCGGACGCGGTGAAGTACCCCGCGCACGGTGGCGCGGGGCGTCCGTGTTTACTCCGGCACTGCTGAGGCAACGGTCTTTAATTCCTCTCGCGCTTGCCCGCTGGCTCGCGCCTCCCCTGCGGAGGGAACACCCGAACGCGAATGGCGTCCGTGAGAGTCGGGGCCTCCACCAGCCCCCGATGCCGCCCGTCTCAT
>ERZ1034569.511-NODE-511-length-14107-cov-9.684173_pt1 | contig 14107 bp, 12 predicted proteins | sample MGYA00520706_ERZ1034569 | MGnify/ENA primary metagenome ERZ1034569 (study PRJEB33760, sample SAMEA4777722) | hypersaline lake metagenome | biome: hypersaline environment; feature: brines | place: Spain | collected 2014-08 | depth 0 m ...
CCTGCGCGCAGGGCACGTCGAAGAGGCGGCGCCAGTGGGCCATCAGCAGCGGCTGCCCGAGGGCGGCGAGGGCCTGGCGCTCGGGGATCGACAGGCCAGTGCCGGGGCCGTCTCGTCCCTGCTCGGCCAGGCCCGCGGCCACGGCGCCGGACGAGACGAGAATCACATCCTTGCCCTGCCGGCGGCTGTCCGCGACGAAGCGGGCGATGGGCAACAGGTGCGTGGTGCTGCAGCCCCGGTCGTCGGGCGCCACCAGGGCACTGCCCACTTTCACCACCGCGCGAGACCAGTTGGGGAGAGACGGAGCGGCCATGGCAGATTTGAGCGTCGGCGACGTTTGTAAAAAAGATCGGTGCTGTGCACGCGTGCGCAATGCCGAACCGTCGTACAATGTACGGACGGGCCGCACAAACTGAAGCAGAACGGGCTTTTTGCGGGAGACGGCACCGGGCTGTCTTTCCTCCTCGTGCTGGCGGCACAATTTCACTGGAATTCCGAATTGAGGAGACAATATCAGATGGCTCGTTTCGTTCCAAATGCGCTGTTTGCCGACACCCTCGCTCTCATCCCGTGCGTTACCGATCGTCCTGTTGCCCATGGGCATCACTGCATCGAACTTGACGAAGGTGTATGGCGACCAGACGGCCGTCGACAATGTGAGTTTTGAAATGAGCACCGGTGAGGTGCTCGGCTTTCTCGGGCCCAACGGGGCCGGAAAAACCACGACCATGCGGCTCCTGACGTGCTCTTTGGAGCCGACGGCCGGCACGGCCGCCCTCGATGGCCACGACATTCGTGAGCACCCGGAAGAGGTGCGGCGGCGCATTGGCTACCTGCCCGAAGACACGCCGCTCTACACCGACATGCCGGTGATCGAGTACCTGCGTCTCTCGGCCGATCTGCAGTCGGTACCGGCCGCGGCCGTGGACACCCGCATCCAGGACATGATGGACGTCTGCGGCCTCGGCCCGGAGCGCCATAAGCGCATCGGCGAACTATCGAAGGGGTACCAGCAGCGGGTGGGTCTAGCGCAGGCGCTGCTCCACGACCCGCCCGTCCTCATCCTCGACGAACCCACCACGGGGCTCGACCCCAATCAGATCGTCGAAATCCGCGAGCTGATTAAGGAGATTGGGCAGGAGAAGACCGTCATGCTCAGCTCTCACATCCTGAAGGAAGTGGAGATGACGTGTGACCGCATCTTGATCATCGATCAGGGAGAGGTCGTGGCCGACGGTGCTACAACGAAGCTTCGGCGGCAGTTTATGAGCGGCACGCGGCTGCGCGTGCAGGTGGACGCGCCGGCCCACGCCGAGGTGGAGGCAGCGTTCGAGGGGCTCGATGGAATCGTCTCCGTCCAGTCCACCAACGGCGCCTACGAACTCGCCGCCGAAGGCGACACCGAGCCTGCCGCCAGTGTCTTCCGCCTCTGTGCCGACCGCGGCTGGGTACTGACCGAACTAACGCCCCTTGCGTCGAGCCTCGAAGATGTCTTCCGCGAACTCACGGAGGCCCCCGAGACGCCCTCGGGGACGACGTCCTCGCCCAATGCGTCCACGAACGCAGCGACGGGCGAGGGGAGCCGTGAGACGTGATTCGTGGAGCGTGATTCGTGGAGCGTGATTCGTGGAGCGTGACTCGCGAGGATGCCCCCCTTCACGTTTCCTTTACGCAGCACTCTTCACTCACCACGTGTCTGGGACCATGCATGCCGTCTGGACAATCTGCAAACGCGAGGTGAATGCGTTTTTCGACTCGCTCACCGCGTACGTCCTTCTGGTTCTCTTTCTCGGGCTGAGCGGTGCCTTTACGTGGCTGTTCGGGCAAGGCGATATTTTCTTCGTGGGAGAGGCCTCGCTGGACACGTTTTTTCGGGTCGCGTTCTGGACGCTGTTTTTCTTCATCCCGGCCGTCACCATGGGCATGATCGCAGAGGAGCAGCGCAGTGGCACCCTCGAGCTTCTGGCCACCAAGCCGATTGCGGACCTCGAAATTGTGGCCGGCAAGTGGCTGGCGGCATGGGGGCTCGTGGCCATGGCCCTCGCCTTCACGCTGCCCTACTACGTCACCGTGGCCCAGCTCGGCCCCATTGACCACGGCGCCACCCTCAGCGGCTATCTGGGACTGCTCTTCGTGAGTGCGGTCTACGTGAGCATCGGGTTGTTCGCGTCGAGCCTCACCAGAAACCAGATTGTGGCCTTTCTCTTGAGCCTCCTCATCGCGGCGTTTTTGCACCTGCTCTTCGGGCAGATGACCGTTGTTCTTCCCGACCCACTGGCCCCCGTGGCCGGGTTTCTCGACCTGCAGGGCCACTTCCGCACCCTGGCCCGCGGTGTGATCGACGCAGCCTCGGTGCTATACATCTTTTCCCTAACAGTCGTCGGCATGCTCGCCGCCACCGTGTCCCTCAAAAGCCGTCGTTGGTCGTGAGCGTGGCCAGGCCCTCGGCTGTTCGTCTCGGGCTCACTTTTGTTCGTCTCGGGCTCACTTTTCCGGTGCTCTGTTCCACGCAGCGTTGCCTTCCACGATGTCGAATGCATTCGCGGGCTTTCTTGCGAACCGGCGCGACGCCATTCTTCAGGTACTGCTCATTGCCGGCAGCCTGGCCGCCCTCACCTACACGGCCAACCAGTTTCTCTGGCGGGCCGACCTGACGGCCAACAACCGCTACACGCTGGCGGCGGCGAGCCATGAGATCGCGCAGGACTTGGACGACCCGGTAACGGTGACGGCCTACTTTTCGGCCAACCTGCCGGCCCGGTTCGGGCGTGCGCGGGACGAGTTTCGGGCCCTCCTGCAGGAGTTCCGGGCCGCCGCGGACGGAAACGTGGAGTTTCGGTTTGTAAACCCCAACGAGGACGACCAGGCGGCACGAGCGGCGCGGGAGGCGGGCGTCCGTCCGGTGACGGTCAACGTGCGCCAGCAGAACCAGATGACGCAGAAGCGGGCGTACCTGGGGGCGGTGTTTCAGTATCAGGACCAGCGTGAGGTGGTGCCGTTCGTGGAGCCGGGCGCGCCGATGGAATACACCATTGCCAGCACGATGCAGCAGCTCGCGAGCGATCAAACGCCCGTGCTGGGGGTGCTGCAGGGCCACGGCGAACCGGCACTGCAGGCCCTGCCTCAGCTGCGCGAGTCCGTGCGCGGGCGCTACGACCTCCGGACCGTTTCGGGCGTCGACACCGCGGGCGTGCCCCCGGCCGTGGACGTGCTGCTCGTGGCGCGGCCGCAAGAGAAACTCTCCCCGCAGGCAGCCCTCGCCCTCGACCAGTACGTGATGCGGGGCGGGCGGGCACTCTTCGCGCTCAACCGCGCCCGGGCCGACATGCGCGTGGGACGGGCGCGTGCCCGCACCACAGGCCTGGAGCCCCTGCTCAACGCGTACGGCCTTCCCATTCGCCCCACTCTCGTGCGCGACCGCAACGCCACCGCCGTCCGGGTGCGGCAGCAACGCGGCGGGCTCAACATGGTGAACCGCGTCCGCTACCCCTATATCCCGCAGATTTCCAATTTCTCGGACCACCCCATCAGCGACGGATTGGACCAGGCTGTTTTCCGGTTCGTCTCCGCGCTCGACACGACGCAGGTGGACACGAGCGCAACCCTTCACGTGCTGGCCCGGTCGTCGGCCCAGTCGGCCACGGCGGCCTTGCCGACCGGCATCCGCCCCCGCCAAAACTGGAGCGTGTCCGATTTTTCGGGCGCGTCGTTTCCCGTGGCTGGTCTGCTGGAGGGCACCTTTGCCTCTGCCTTCGCCGGCGTGGACAGCCTGTCCGTGGAGCGCACCCGAAGCCCCCGCACACGCCTCGTGGTGGTGGGAGACGGCGACTTTATCGTGAACGGCACCGGCCCGCGGCAACAGCGGCTGCCCCCGGGCAACGTCAACCTCGTGGCCAACGCCATCGACTACCTGGCGGGCGACACGGGGCTTCTCGCCCTGCGCACCCAGCAGGTGACCAGCCGCCCCCTCAAGCAGATTGCGCCCACCACCCAAACGGGTTTAAAGTACCTCAACGTGCTGTTGCCCATCGGGCTCGTTCTTGGGTACGGCCTGGTGCGGTACCGGCGCAATCGGGCGCGCCGCCGCCGCTGGAAAGACGTTGGCCTGCAGGGCTGACCCACTCGGCCCCGCTCCCTCTCAAGCACACGCACCTCGATCCTCGCCCCGGGCATGACCAACGCAACCAAAACCCTGTCGATCGTCTTTGTCGGCACGCTCGCACTTTCTCTCGCCGCGTCGTGGCGCTGGGAGCCGGCCAGTGCGGCCTTTGAGGAGGAGTTGTTGGCCGTAGATACGAGCGCGGTGCAGGCCGTACGGATTGCCTCCCCCGAGCGGCCCACGGTGCGACTGGAGCGGGCCGACGCGGGATGGACGGTCGCGCCCGCGGACACGACCGCTGCGTACCCGGCCAGCACACGGGCCGTGAATCGCCTTCTGAGCACCCTGCCCTCGCTCCAGGTTGGCGCGGTGGCCACGCGGCAGCCCCGCAAGCACCCACGCTACGGCGTGGACTCCACCGGCACCACCGTTACAATGCTGGGGACGGAGGACGCGCCGCTCGGCCGGCTCATTGTGGGACGCACACAGTTTCGTACGTCACAGGCAGGTCGCCAGCGCCGCAGCCCCTTGCAGCGACGGCGGCGTGGCGGCACCCCCATCACCTACGTCCGCCCCCCGGAGCAGCCCGACGTCTACTCCGTGGAGCACTCTCTGCGCACCGTTTCAGGCCGCAGTGTCGACGACTGGCGCGACAAGTCAATCTGGGCGGTGAGTCGCGCCGACGTTCAGCGGATCGACTTCCGGTACCCGGCCGACAGTGCGTTTACGGTGCGGCGCGTCGCTCCGGCCGATAGTGCCGCGGCCCAACGCGCCTGGGTGTCGGCGGGCGACACGCTGTCGCAGAGCGAGGTCTCGCCGGCGCTCCGCATGCTTACCGCCCCTCGGGCCAGTGCCTTCGCCAACTCTCTGTCCCCCAACGATCTCGGCGCGCCGCTCTACACACTTCGCCTCCACCTGAGCAGCGGCGCCCGCCGCACGCTGCGCCTCTTCCGCGCCCCTGGATCGTTCTACCGGGCCACGGCCGACGGCTACCCGTACGTGGCCGAGGTCCGGCGCGGACGCTGGGATCGATCCGTGCTGCGGGGGCGCTCCGCGTTTCTGCAGGGCGAGTAGGCGGCACGCAGTGCCCGGGCCTCACGCCGCGGCCTCCGTCGTATCCTCCGTCGTGTTCTCCGACGGGAGTCGGTGGAGCTTGCCCGGAAACTCCGTGCCGAGAAACGACTCAATCCGTACGGACGCCGCCCCCACCGCCTCACGGTCGATTCCGGTGTCCACCCCAAGTTCGTGGAGCAGGTACGCAGTGTCTTCGGTGGCAATGTTGCCGGTGGCGCCCTCGATAAAGGGACAGCCGCCCATGCCTGCCAGCGACGTATCGAACCGATCCACGCCACACTGGAGCGCCGCGTAGACGTTGGCAAGGCCGAGGCCGCGCGTGTCGTGCAGGTGGAGCACAAGAGGCGTGTTGCCAATGGCCGCCTGTACAGCCGACACGCGCTCCTGAATCATGTGCGGGTTGGCAAGCCCGGTGGAGTCGGCCAGGGACAGCGAGTCAATCCCCATCCCCGCGAAGTGGCGGCTCATCTCCACCACCTGCTCCAACGGCGTGTCGCCCGGCGCCCGGTAGCCAAAGACTGTCTGAAAGCCCATCTGCGTCCGAAGGCCCTGCTCGTGGGCGTGCCGCACCATCGCCTCCGCCTGCGCCACGGCTTCGTCCACGGTTCGGTTGGCGTTGTCTCGGCTGTGCTGGTCGTGGGTAGCGATGGACAGGTCCACGTGCGACACCCCCGCGGCCACCGCCCGCTCCAGCCCTTTCGGGTTCAGGACGAGCCCGGCGTACGTCACGTCGTCCCGGGCCGGTAGGCGCTCGCACACCGCCTCGGCGTCTTTCATCTGCGGGACCCATTTCGGGTGGACGAACGAGGTGACCTGAATGCGGGGCATCCCGGCGTTGGCTAGTGCCGTGATGGTGTCGACCTTCAGGTCCGTGGGGATGAACCGATCCTCAAACTGAAAACCGTCGCGTGGACCGACGTCGCACAACGCAACCTGGGGCGGAATGGACATGGGGACTCGGAAACGTAATGTGAGAGAGCTGTAGCCCCGTAAACGCCCCCGGCAGCCCGGCAGTTCACCCGCCGGCTGCGCACAAATCGCCCCCCTACACGAAACGCCCAGAGTGCCGGTTCGCACTCCGGGCGCGGATCCGTGAAGCAGATACGGCGGCTTTACTTCGATCCGGAGTCCCCAAGCGTAAAGAGACGGGCTTCGGGCTGCACGTTGATCTCCAGGGTCTGGACGTTCGCCGTACTCTCGCGGGTGCCCTGGCTGGTGGACTGCGTCGTCTGGGTGGTGTACGGCAGCATGACTCCGCTCACCTCCGTGTAGTCCGAAAAGACCTGTGTCACCTCCACCGTGGCCCCGCTGCGGGGGTTCTGCTGCGTCAGCGTCATGCGCTCGGGGCGCATGGTTTCGGCGTTGAGGTGGAGGGTGTAGGCCGTGCCGGTGGGCGGCTTCACGCGCACGCTGCGGTAGGAAGTGCCGCTCATTGTGGTGTCGCCCTGGGCTTGCACCGAGAGGCCCTCCCGGTCCAGGTTGGCCATGAGGTACGGCACGCTGCGCCAGAGCTGCCCCGTGATGCGCCCCTTCATCGACGCGGGAAGCGTGCGGGTCTGGCCGCCCCGCTTCATTTTCACCGTAGAGCCGTTGCTCACAATCGTAATGCCGCCCCGCTCCACGCGCATCTTGTTCGGGAGCTCCACGACGGTGGTGCTCGTGCGCCCCTGCTGCTGGGTCACCAGGCGCATGCTCTGGATCTCATCGAAGGCCGCCCCGCCGAGGGCACCTTTGGCATCGGCCATGAGCGTCCGGCCGGCCGCCCGGGCCTCCGTCTCCGCAGCCGTGGGCGCCTCCGTCGTTGCGCGCGGCGGCTCGCGAGGAATCGACGTGGTCAGGGTATCGACCGTCCCGCCCTTCGTGAGCACGGAAAGGTCCTCGCTAAACTGCTCGCCATTTCCCACGATGAGGATGTGCGCCTCCTCGGGGTGCAGGTACTGCTTCGAGACCGACAGCACGTCCTGGGCCGTTACCTCTTCGATTGCGTCCTTGGTCTGCCGGAGGAAATCGGACGGGTAGCCGTAGTACTCGTAGGTGGCGCGACGGCTCAGGATTTCTCGCTCCGAGTCGAAGTTGAACACGAAGGAGTTGAGGTAGCTGTCCTTGGCCAGGCTCAGCTCCTGCTGCGTCGGTGGGGTTTGCTTCATGCCTTCCACCTCCGCCATGGTGGCCTGGGTGGCCTCTACCGTGCTTGCGTTCTTCGAGAACACGGCGGCGAAAAAGCGCCCTGGACGGTCGTAGCCGGCTGTATACCGGCCGCCGACCGAGTAGGCGAGTCCCTTCTCCGAGCGCACCGTGTTGAAGAGACGGCCCGTGAAGGGAGCAGTCAGCACCTCGTTCATGACCGTAACCGCCGCGTAGTCGTCGCTGCGACGTGTCATCTCGCCCGCGTGGCCCATGTAGACGGTGCTCTGGGCAACGTCGCGTTTCGGCACGAAATGGACCGAGTACGCGCGGGAGGCGCTCGGCCCGGGCGGCGTGGGGGGCTCAAAGCCGTCCGGCGCCGCCCAGTCCCCAAACTGCTCGCGGATCTTCTGCGCCATGCGCTCGGCCTCAAAATCGCCCCACACACTCAGGATGACGTTGTTCGGATGGAAGTACTGGTCGTGGAACTCGACCAGGTCTCTCCGCTCGATGCGGTCGACGGTGTACAGCTCCGGGGTGCGGGCGTACGGGCTGTCTTCCCCGTACAGAACCTGGTCGAACTTGCGAGAGGCAATCTGCTGAGCGTTGTCGTTGCGCCGCGCAATGCTGGACTTCGTACGGCTTTTGGCCTGCTGCAACTTCGCCTGCGCAAACGCGGGCCGGCGGAGCACGTCGGCGAAGACAGGAAGCACCGTCTCTACGTTCTCCGCGAGGGTGGACATGTAGGCGGTGCCCGCGGTTTCGCCGATGCTCGTTTCGACGGTGGCGCCCAGGTTTTCGAGCGTCGTGTTCAGGCTGTCGGGGGGCATCGAGTCGGTGCCGCCGCTGCGCATAACGGTGCCCGTAACGGAGGCCAGGCCTCGCTTCTGGGCCGGCTCGTACACGGAGCCTGCCCCGATGCGCGCCACGGCGTTCACCTGCGGCAGCTCGCGGTCCTCCAGTAGAAACACCACCATGCCGTTGTCGAGCTGCACCCGCTCGGGCTCCGGACTCTCAAAGTCACGAAGGGACGGGTACGTGAGTTCTCGCACGTCGTAGTCGGCCGTCCGGATGTCCGTGTCCTGCTGTGCCGCGGCGGGGCGGGCGGCAAGGCCCCCGAGCAGCACTGCGGCCAGCAGCAGCCCCCCCAGAAGCGAACCAGACAAGGAAGCGAGAGAGGATCGGGTTGAAGTCATTGTGGAGTGGTGGTCGGGTGCGGGAGAGCGGCAGGAGGCAGGACGTGTGGCGGATCAGTTTGCCGAGGCCGTGGGCGCGCCGCTATTGGGCGATTTCATGATAGCGACCGTGCGTTTGTTGGCCCGGAATGTCTCTCGGGCCACGCGTTGCACGTCGTCCATCGTTACGGCCTCAATTTCATTCAGCGACTCGAAGACACTTCGCCAGTCGCCGGTCAGGGCCTCCGCCTGCGCAAGCTGCTCGGCCAAGCCCTGGTTCGAATCGAGCTGTCCAATGAACTCGTCTCGCGCACGGGTCTTAGCACGTTCCAGCTCCTCCTGCGTGATGCCGTTCTCCTTCACAGCTTCGAGAACGTCGTAGATCGATTGCTCCAGGCTGTCCGGCGAAACTCCGCGGTTGGGAAAAGCGAGAATCGAGAACTCATTCTCGTACTTCCCCCCTGGGAACTCCGCGAAGTACGACGGAATTTGCACCGCGAGGGCCGTTTCCGTCTCGACAAGGTTTTTGTACAGCCGGCTCGTGCGCCCCCCCGCCAGCACGTCGGCCAGCACCTCGTACACCGGATCGTCGGGGCTGTACATGCTGGGGCGCGAGAAGCCCACCATCAGCCGCGGACGCGCCTGCTCCCGGAGCACCACGCGGCGTTCCCCAAACTGCTTCGGCTCTTCAGTGCGTACGGGCGGGGGCTCGCGCCCTTCCGGCAGCCGGCTAAAGTATTTCTGCGCGAGGGCGCGCATCCGGTCCGGCTCCACGTCCCCCGCAATGCCCACCGTAAGGTTGCGCGCATTGTAGTATGTGTCGAAGAACTCCTGCGCGTCGGTACGGGACAGCTTCTGGAGATCGGACATGTGGCCGATGATGGGGGTGCCGTAGGGATGCGCCTTGAACGCCGAGGTGACGTAGGCCTCTACGAGCCGCCCATTGGGGCTAGACCCCACTCGTTGCCGGCGCTCTTCCATCACGACATCGCGCTCGGTGTAGAACTCGCGGAGCACCGGGTTCACGAAGCGGTCCGACTCCAGCGCGAAGAACAGCTCTGTTTTGTTGGCCGGCAGGCTGTACTGGTAGACGGTCGCGTCGGCCGAGGTGTATGCGTTGAGCCCCTCGACGCCGTTTTTCTGGAGGATGTTCTCGAACTCGCCCCCTCGCATGTACGACTCGGCCTTTTCTTGCGCCTGCTGGAACTGCCGCTCGAGCTCCGCAACGCGGGCGGAATCGGGGCGGGGCTCCGCGCGCTCACGACGGAGCTTCAGGTACGCCTCCTCCTGCCGCTGCAGGGCCGCCATTTCCTTCTCAATGTTCTTGGTGCCGATCGTCGTCGTCCCCTTGAAGGCCATGTGCTCGAACATGTGCGCGATGCCGGTCTGTCCCTCTGGCTCGTTGACCGACCCCACGTCGGCGTACGTGGTGAAAGACACAACGGGCGCGTCGTGCCGCTCCACAATCACAAAATCGAGGCCGTTGTCGAGCGTGAAGGTGGTGACCTTGTCCTCAAACTGCCGGCGTAGGTCCGACTGGGCCGACGCGGCCGAGACGCCTCCCAGCATCAAAAGTCCCACGAGCCCCACCCACCGGCCGAGGCGGAAGCATGCAGACTGGCACAGACGCATCATCATGGAAACCCGAAAAGTTGGTTTGCAGGAGAGCACTAGCGGCAAGGCGTCGTATCTGCGACGCATCCGAATGTGCCGGGCCTTGGCACGCACACGAGGCCTCGCCGCCCTCCTTTTGGCAATTTCACATTCTAGGGCGCACGTCCCCCCCCCGAACGTCGGCGGGCATGGCCCGTAACAGCACACCTTTACTTTGCAATCAGCTTCTTCCCGCGATGCAGTTTCTGAACCAGCCCGACGCTGAAGACGACGAGGCGTGGTGGGACCGCTTCAAAGACCTGCTCGACGACCAGAACGACTGGCCGACGCGCTACACGTTCAAGTTCATCGCGCCGGCGGCCCACCTCGACGAACTAAAGGATGTGTTCGACGAGCATCCCGTCCGCGTTCGGGAGTCGAGCCGAGGAAACTACAAGAGCGTGACCGCGCATCTCCGCATGTCCTCTAGCGAGGAGGTCATCGAGATTTACGAAGAGGCCTCCAGCATCGAGGACGTGATTGCGCTGTAGGGCTCCGCGGTGCGTGCTGTGCACTGCAAAACACGATGCCGCACGACAACGGTCGTTCCTCCGGAATTGCCCCTTCGATTTGCCCCCCGATTTGCCCTTCCTTCGACAGTCCCGATGCGAAAGCTGTTCGCCTCTGCGCTCTGCCTACTCGCGGTTCACACGGGCTGCTCGCAGGACCTCACCTGGCGCGCGGTCAACCACATGATCGCCTCCGAGTACCCGGACGTGCCCACCATCAGCACCGACTCGCTAGCCACACGCCTCGATGAGGACGGGCAGCCGCGCCCCCTCTTGCTCGATGCCCGTGCGCCGGAGGAGTACGCGGTGAGTCATCTGCCCGGGGCCCGCCGCGTCGACCCGGCGGCCGATGCGTATCCGGCCCTGGACTCCCTCGCGCCCGACACGCCCATCGTGGTGTACTGCTCCGTGGGCTACCGCTCGGCCGGGGTCGCGCAGGCCCTTCGGAGGCAAGGGTTTGCGCACGTCGCTAACCTGGAGGGCTCCATCTTCCGATGGGCGAACGAGGGGCGGCCGGTGTACCGGGACGGAGCGCCCGTGGCGGCGGTGCACCCGTACGATGCCACCTGGGGACGACTGCTGACGGATTCTCTCCGCGCCTACACGCCGTCCGCGGGCCAGCCGTGAGCGCCGGCCCCATTTCCTGGAGCAAGCATCTCTGCCAAACAAAAACCCCTCGATCTCCGAAGAGACCGAGGGGAAACACTGACAGAAAGCCTGCCCGGGAGGATTCGAACCCCCGGCCTCAGCCTCCGCAAGGCTGCGCTCTGTCCGACTGAGCTACGGGCAGGTACATGTCTCGCGCTGCGTTTTGTGCGTAAGACAATGGAGTACACGACCCGCGGTCGGGAAAAGATCCGACCGCCGGTGTTCTTACAGAGTGTTCACGCCAGGGCGGGACGCAGACTACGCGGACACCTCCGTCCCGTCGGCGGTGGAGCGGGCCGCTTCGGGATCGAGGTGGAAAAAGTGATTCGTAGGACCGCGGCCGTGCCCCAGGGGCAGGGCGTGCCGGATGGCTCCGGTAACGTACCGCTTGGCCCGGCCGACCGCCGTGTCCAGGTCGTGTCCCTTCGCCAGATTGGCCGCGATGGCGGAGGCGTAGGTGCAGCCCGTCCCGTGCGTGTGCGTCGTGTCGATTCGGGGCGACGCGAATCTCCGCGACGTGTCTTCCGTCACGAGTACGTCGACCGCCTCCTCGGCGTCGGCGAGGTGCCCGCCCTTTACAAGGACCGCGTCGGGGCCGTGCTCCAGCAGCGCCTGGCCAGCTGCTGTGAGGTCTGCCGTCGTCTCGATGGTAACGTCGGTCAGGTGCTGGGCCTCGTGGACGTTCGGCGTCACGAGGGTCGCCAGCGGAAGGAGGGCGTCCTTCAGTGTGTCAATGGCCGCGTCCTGGAGCAGCTTGAAGCCGCTCTTCGAAATCATGACCGGGTCCACGACGAAGGGAAACAGGCCGTGGGCCTCCACACGGTCGGCCACTGTTTCGATGATGTCGGGGGCCGAGAGCATGCCCGTCTTTGCCGCTCGCACGTCCATGTCGTCGGCCACGGCGTCGATCTGCGCCGCGACGAGCGACGGCGGCAAGTCGTGGGATTGGGCCACCGCTTCGGTGTTCTGGGCCGTCACGGCGGCGAGGGCCGAGGTGCCGAATACGCCGTTCGCCTCCATCGACTTCAGGTCGGCCTGGATGCCGGCCCCGCCGCCGGAGTCGCTGCCGGCAATGGTGAGGGCAACCGGTTTGGTAGACATGGGTACGGAGAGAAATTGATACGACAGGTTCGGACTCTGCATTCTCACTGCGTTCAGGGCGCAGTCGAACACTACTTCCTTACTTCGTTCAGGGCGCGCAGGTAAGCCCGGGCTGCGGCCCGAGGAGTGTCCACGTCCATAATGCCCGACAGGACCGCGACGCCGCGAGCCCCGGCCTCCCGACAGGCGGACACCCGATCGGGCGTGATGCCACCGAGGGCGAGAACGGGCACCGGCGATGCGGTCTGGCAGAAGGCGCGGAGGGGCCCGATGCCGGTGGGCGGCTGGTCGGGCTTGCTGGAGGTGGGAAAGACGGGGCTGAAGAAATAGTAGTCGACCCCCTGGGTGCGGTCCCCTTCCGCCTCCACATGCTCGTGGGCCGAGTATCCAACGAGGGCGTTCGGGCCGAGTCGGTCCCGCGTCTCCGCCACCGTAGGGCCTCGCCATCCCACGTGCGCCCCACACCCAAGGGCATCCGCGACGTCGACCTGGCTGTTGATCGTGATCGTGACATCCTCGTGGACGTCCCGCAGGCGGGACACCACCGAGCGGGCCGCCTCCCGGAAGCGGTCTGGGCCGACCTCGTGGTCCCGCAGGTGCACCCAGCGCACCCCCGCCTCCACCGCCTCGACGGCCCGGTCGGCACGGGCGTCGTCCGCAAATCCGTCGGCAATGAGGGCGAGGCGTGGATAGGGGAGGGCGGCCATCAGTATCGATGCGGGATTCGCTGGTCCGGCGTGGGTGATGAGAGATTTCCAACTCGGGTTCCCGAAGACGGTGGACTGCGCAGTGCGTGTTGCGTAATTCGGGCTGCGACGACATACGCACGACGCAATACGAGCCGAGTCTTTCTACGTCCCCACCCGCCCCTCCATCGGAGACGAGGCCTCGGCGTAGAGGCGGCGCGGGATGCGCCCAGCCCGGTGGGCTTTGCGGCCGGATTCGACCGCCAGCCGCATGGCGTGGGCCATCTCGACCGGGTGCTGCGCCTGAGCGATGGCGGTGTTCACCAGAATGCCGTCGTACCCGAGCTCCATCGCCGTCACCGCGTCGCTGGCCGTGCCAATGCCCGCGTCCACAATTAGCGGGGTGTCGTCAATTTCCTCGCGGATGATGCGCAGGTTGTAGGGATTGACGATGCCCATGCCGCTTCCAATGGGCGAGCCGAGCGGCATCACGGCCGCACAGCCGAGGTCCGCCAGCTTTCGACAGGTGATGGGGTCGTCGTTGGCGTAGGCGAGGACCGTAAAGCCGTCGTCGACGAGCGTCTTGGCGGCGTCGAGAAGCTGCTCCACGTCGGGCATCAGCGTCTCGTCGTCGCCGATGACTTCCAGCTTGACGAGGTCCGTACCGAGTGCCTCCCGAGCCAATTGGGCAACGAGGACGGCCTCGCGGGCCGTGTAGCAGCCGGCGGTGTTGGGAAGCACCTCGTACCCGCCCTGCCGAATGAGGTCGAGGTGGCTCTCGGGGGCCGGGTTTTCGACGTTGACGCGCCGGATTGCCACCGTCACCAGTTCGGTGCCCGTCGCCTCCAGGGCCTCAAGCATGACCTGCGGGTTGGGGTACCGACTCGTTCCCACAAGGACACGGGACGCAAACGTGCGATCTCCAATCACGAGGGGGTCCTCCACCTCGCTTTCTACCGCCCCGTTGGTGCGCACATCGTCACTCATAATCGATCGGCTAACCGCAAGAATTTTAGCAACGTCCTCTCCGTCTCCTCA
>ERZ1034569.513-NODE-513-length-14091-cov-11.176831_pt1 | contig 14091 bp, 8 predicted proteins | sample MGYA00520706_ERZ1034569 | MGnify/ENA primary metagenome ERZ1034569 (study PRJEB33760, sample SAMEA4777722) | hypersaline lake metagenome | biome: hypersaline environment; feature: brines | place: Spain | collected 2014-08 | depth 0 m ...
CTCCCCGCCCGCCTGATGCCGGTGACGGGCCCGGACCGGGACCCTGTGCGGCGGTCGGTCGCTCCGCGGTCTGCTCACCGTCCGGCCCTGCCCTCTCGTCCGTGCTGCCGGCCGCCGACTCGGGGTCTGTCGTCGTGTCCGCCGGAGTCGACCCGTCCGCTCCGGACCCCGTGTCGGCGACGGGCTCGGTCCGGTCGGCGGATGCATCCTCCGGGCTGTCGGTTTTGGACGCCGCGCCGGTGGCCGTACCGGCGGAGTCCGTCTCCGACCCCCCACCGGGCTGAATCTCGGTCTGTTCGGGTGCGGACTGGCCGCGGGGGGCCGACGAGCGCACGAGCCCCGCCTCGAGTAGTCCAGCCTCGACGGCCTCGCGGACCTGCTCGCGCACACCCTCGTCGTCGGCGAATCTGACCTCGAGTTTCCGCGGGTGCACGTTTACATCGACCGTCGCGGGGTCGACCTCCAGAAACAGCACGGCAAAGGGGTACCGGTCGCTCGCCAGCTGTTCGCCGTAGGCGTCGACGACGGCCTCGCGGACCGTCGAGGCGGTCACGTAGCGCCCGTTGACGAACGTCGAGAGGTACTCCCGGCTCGCCCGGTTGGTCTCCGGGTGGCTGACCAGCCCAGAGGTCTCCGAGAGCGGCCCGTCGGCCGTCGCCACCGGCAGCATCGACTCGGCCACCTCGCGGCCGTACACCGACAGCACCGTCTCCCGGAGGTCGCCTGACCCGGTGGTGGCGAACGTCTCCCGGCCGTCGTGTTCGAGTGTCACCGACACGTCCGGGTTCGCCAGCGCGTAGTTCGTGACGACGGTGCTGACGTGGCTGAACTCGGTGGACTCGGTCTTGAGGTACTTCCGCCGGGCGGGCACGTTGTAGAACAGGTCCCGGACCTCGACGGTTGTCCCCTCTGGACAGCCCGCCGGTGTACAGTCTGTCACCTCCCCGCCCTCGACGGTGAGTTCTGTCCCCACACCGCCCCGAGGGCGACTCCGGAGTGTCATCCGGGAGACGGCCCCGATCGCGTGCAGCGCCTCGCCGCGGAAGCCGAGGGTGCCGAGACCCCCCTCCAGGTCGTCGATGTCGCGTATCTTGCTGGTTGTGTGTTTCTCCACCGACCGGCGGAGCGTCGCCTCGTCCATTCCGACCCCGTCGTCGGTCACCCGGAGCGACTCCGCACCCCCGGCCTCGACAGCGACTGTCACCCGCGAGGCGTCCGCGTCGAGACTGTTCTCCACGAGTTCCTTTACAGCGGACGCGGGGCGCTCGACAACCTCGCCCGCCGCGATCCGCTCGACGGTTTGCTCGTCGAGTTGCCGTATCTCCGGCGCTGTCATCGTTTTTTCTACTCCCGGGAGCGACTTGGGGCTGTCGACGCCCCGACCGGCCCGCCCGTGTCTCTCCGACAGCCTCCCAGGGCTCCAGGTCGACCACAGAGCGCTTTTTGCGTCGGACACCGAAACACGAAGCATGGGTATCAGCCACGGTGACTCGGTCACGCTGAACTACGTCGGTCGACTCATCGACGGTGAGGTGTTCGACACCTCGGAGCGGTCGCTCGCACAGCAGGAGGGGCTGTTGAGTGAGAACCCCGGCCGGGTGTACGAGCCGCTGACCGTGGACATCGGTGACGACTCCGTTATCCCCGGTCTGCAGGAGGCACTGCTCGGAATGGAGGCGGGCCAACAGGAGACAGTCACCATCCCCCCCGAGCAGGCCTACGGCCACCGCACCGAGGACCGCATCGGCGAGTACGACCGCGAGGCGTTCGAGACCATGCTCGGTGACCACGAACTCACAGAGGGGTTCGAGGTCGAGGCTGACAGCGGTCTCGAGGGCCGGGTCACCGATATCGGCGAGGAGACCGTCACCGTCGACTTCAACCACGAACTCGCCGGCGAGACCCTCACCTTCGAGATCGAGGTTGTCGAGGTGGAATAACCGGCATGACGACGGTACCACAGGACCGCCGCGGGCGACAGCGAAACAGATAGGTACGGTCCCACCAGACAGCCCACAGTCATGAGACGCCCCTGGGCCGGAGTGCTCGAACGGGTCCTCGCCGGGCCGTTGGTCTGGCGGTCCCTCGACAACTGGCAGCGCCGGGCAGTTCTCACGTTCGTCGGGATACTCACGCTCGTGCTGCTCTCGTCGGTGCTGTACCACGCTGTGCTGGTGGTGTTCGAGGGGCGCTCGCCGACGTACGCGAGCTCCCTGCAGACCGCCGTCGAGACACACACCGGGACCGGCTACGGCGGTGACTCCCCGTGGGAGACAAGAGCCGCGAACCTGTTCGTCGCGGCGATGGACCTGTCGACGTTCCTGTTGTTGTTCATCGTGCTGCCGTACGTGTTCGCGCCGGTGCTGGAGGAGGCGTTCTCGCCGGTCGCCCCGACGAGTGTCGACAGCGAGGACCACGTTGTTGTCTGCGGGTTCGACCAACAGAGCCGGCGACTGGTCGACGAACTCAACAGGCGCGGGTTCGAGTATGTGGTGGTGGTGCGAACCGAACAACAGGCCCGCGACCTCGGGACCGATGGTGTCTCCGTTATCTACGGCGACCCGACAGACCCCGAGACCCTCGAACGGGCCCGTGTCGACGCCGCGCGGACTGTCGTCGTCGACACCGAGCGCGAGCGCTCCGCGAGTGTCGTTCTCGCGGTCGAGGAGGTAAACGACGATGTCCGGACAATCGTCGTCGTCGACCACCTGCGACACGAGTCCCAACTCCGCTACGCGGGTGCCGACCAGGTGCTTACGCCGCGACACATCCTCGGGCAGCGCATCGCCGAGCGTGTCGCGGCCGAACTCAACCCGCGACGCAGCGACACGGTCGTGCTCGCGGAGGATTTTGCTGTCGTCGAGCTGACACTCTCGGCGGACCAGCCACACTGCGGCGAGAGCATCGCGACCGTCGAGCGCGAGACGGCGGTGTCGGTCGTCGGTCTCTGGCTCGAGGGTGCGTTCGTGGGCGACCCCGACCCGGAAACGGTCGTCGAGGAGGGGACCGCGGTGCTCCTCGCCGGCCGGGAGGCCGCACTCGACACCTTCGAGATCGACGCGAACAGACGACAGCAACAGGAGTCGGCCGTTGTCGTCGCGGGTCACGGTATCGTCGGCTCCACCGTCGTCGACGAACTGGGGCAGTGGACGCCGTGTACCGTGGTCGACACCAGTGACGACGACCGGGTCAACGTGGTCGGTGATGCGACGCGCGAGGAGACACTCCGCGAGGCAGGGGTCGCCGACGCGGCGGCGCTCGTCGTGACGCTCGGCGACGACGACCAGTCTATCCTGTCCGTGCTCTCCGCCGGCGGTGTCGACCCCGACTTCGATATCATCGCACGCGTGAACGGAACCGCCTCCGAGACGAAGATCCGCCGGGCCGGTGCCGACTACGTGCTCAACCTCACCGATATCAGCGGCCGCATCCTCGCACAGGCCGTGCTCTACGAGGACATCCTCTCGTACAACCGACAGCTCAGGATCGTCCGCACCGAGGCCACACCGTACGCCGGCCAGCAGGTCGGCGAGACGGCCATCGCCGAGAGCGGCTGTATCGTGCTCGCGGTCGAACGGGATGGACAGCTCCGGACCGATGTTCCGCCGGATCTGGAGATAACCGCCAACGACCGGCTGTTCGTTGTCGGACGCGACACGGACATCGACTGGGTCGCCAGCCGCGTTGCACAGTGACCGACACCGGCTGTCGGACAACTAGTCGATCACGAACAGCACGTCACCCATGTCGACACTCTCGCCCTCGGTGATCGGGACCTGGGCCCCGGTCCCGCCCACCCCGGCGCACAGATCTTTCCCCATCTCCATCGCCGCGGGCACACAGACCACGTCCCCGGCGGCAACCTCATCGCCCTCGCCGCCGTGCCCGTCGAGGATGGGGCCCTGCATCTCCGCGGCGACGGTCTCGCCCTCGGCGGAGACGGCTGTTTCACCGCCACCGCCGGAGCTGCTCGACTGGGCGGCGGACCCGCCAGCCTGTGCGCCGCCGGTGCCGACCTGCGGGGGCTGTTCGCTCTCCTCGAGCTCCACCTCGAAACGCTTGCCGTCGACCTCGACGGTGAACTCGCGGGTGTACACCTCCTCGTCATCGCTCGGAATCGTCTTTGTGCCCATCCGCTCCTGTGCGTCCTCGATGCGGTCGTGGTCGAGGTCCTCGTCAATGTACCTCGTGGTGTGAGTGCCGTTGACAAACGGGTCGTCAGAGAGCATTAGTCGGTGGAACGGAACGATAGTGACGATACCCTCGATGTCAAACTCGGCGAGTGCGCGCTTGCTGCGGGCGATGGACTCGGTCCGGTCGCCTCCGTGGACGATGAGTTTCGCTATCATCGAGTCGTAATCGGTCACCAGGTCCTCACCCTGCCGGAGTGCGTCGTCGAGTCTGACACCGAGACCACCAGGGGGGTCGTAGACCTCCAGACTCCCGCCTGTGGCGGGTGCGAAGTCCTCCGCGGCGTTCTCGGCGTTGATGCGGAACTCAAAGGCGTGCCCGTCGAAGCTGACCTCCTCTTGCCCGAAATCGAGCGCCTCGCCCTGCGCGACGCGCAACTGCCACTTGACGATGTCGATACCCGTTATCTCCTCGGTGACGGTGTGCTCGACCTGGATGCGGGTGTTTACCTCCAGGAAATAAAACTCCGCGTCCGCGCCGAGCAGTTCGCCGCTCTCGGCGTCACGGTCGGGCTCCTCCTCGACGAGGAACTCGAAGGTGCCGGCGTTGTAGTAGTCGGCGGTCTCGGCACCGCGCCGGGCAGCCTCGCCGATCTCCGCGCGCAACTCGTCGGTCAGCGCCGGCGATGGTCCCTCCTCGATCACCTTCTGGTGGCGCCGCTGGAGTGAGCAGTCCCGCTCACCGAGGTGACGGACGTTGCCGTGACGGTCGGCGAGTATCTGCACCTCGATGTGCCGGGGTTTCTCTAGGAACCGCTCCATATAGACGGTATCGTTATCGAAGTAGGCCTCGCCCTCGCGCTTTGCGCTTTCGAGCTGGTCCTCGGCCTCGTCGGGGTCGCGGACGATCTTCATTCCGCGACCGCCACCCCCGCCCTCGGCCTTTATCGCGACCGGGTAGCCGTACTCCTCACCGAACTCACGGACCGCTGCCGCGCTCTCGACGGGTTCGGTGTCGCCCGGGACGATTGGCACGTCGGCCTCCTGCATGGTCGCGCGGGCGCTGGTCTTCTCGCCGAGTTGGCGCATCGAGTCCGCCGAGGGGCCGACCCAGGTCACACCATCGGTGCTCTCCACCCTGTCCGCGAACTCGGCGTTCTCGGCGAGAAAACCGTACCCGGGGTGGATGGCGTCGGCGTCGGCTCTCTGTGCGGCCTCGATTATCGCTTCTTGATCGAGATAGGAGTCCGCGGCGCGTGCCGGACCGACGTTGTACGCCTCGTCGGCCTGGCGAACGTGCCCCCCGTGTTTGTCCACGTCGCTGTACACTGCGACGGTGTCGATACCCAGGTCCTCACAGGCGCGCATCACGCGCACCGCGATTTCCCCACGATTCGCGACCAGTACCCTGTCGAATGAGTCTCTTGTCATCGTTCGAATCTGTCCGCTCGTCCGGCTGCGGTCCACTCATCTGTCGGCGCACCGCGCGGCACGCGCCGCGCGCACCCCGTCAGACCGGCGATGCGACCCGCGAACGCAAAGCGCTTACCATCCCAGGTCCCGACATCTGCTCCGGTAGTATCTCTTTCGTTGTCGAGATAGACCGCGAGCGCTGCCGCGACCGCCGCCGACTCGGCGCGTGTCGCACCCGCTCTCAGAAGCTCCTGTTTCACGCCGCCCGCCGATGTGGTACTGTCATCGCTCATCTGTCGCCCCCGGACCGGAGCGTGTCTCGGCCGGTCTGCGGTCCGCCGGTTACACTCATCATATCCCTGTTTTCGGCTCCACGAGATAGACCTGACGGATACCGTGTCCGGGGTCGAACCCGTCAGAGCGGCATGTTGCCGTGTTTGCGGTCAGGGCCGGTCTTTCGCTTTGAGCGCAGCATCTCCAGGTCACCCACCAGTCGGGGCCGGGTGTCCCGGGGTTCGAGCACGTCGTCGACGTACCCACGGTCGGCCGCGGTGTATGGGTTGGCAAACTGCTCGCGGTACTCCTCGATGAGTTGCTCGCGACGGGCCTCCGGATTTTCGACCTCATCGAGTTCGTCGCTGTAGAGAACGTTCACCGCACCACGGGGCCCCATGACGGCTATCTCGGCAGTCGGCCAGGCGTAGTTGATGTCGGCACCGATGTGTTTTGAGGCCATCACGTCGTAGGCCCCGCCGTAGGCCTTCCGCGTGATGACCGTCAGGAGCGGCACAGTCGCCTCGGAAAAGGCGTACAGCAGTTTCGCGCCGTGGCGGATGATGCCGCGGTGCTCCTGGTCAGTTCCGGGCATGAATCCCGGCACGTCGACGAACGTGAGAATCGGGATATTGAACGCGTCACAGAATCTGACAAAGCGCGCGCCCTTTGTCGAAGACGCGATGTCGAGTGTGCCGGCGTTGACACGTGGCTGGTTCGCCACGACACCGACCGCGTGACCGTCGAGTCTGGCAAAGCCCACCACCAGGTTCCGGGCGAAGGCGGCCCCTACCTCAAAAAAGGAGTCCTCGTCGGTGACGCGCCCGACGATATCTGTCATGTCGTATGGTTTCTTTGGTTCGTCAGGGATGATATCCGCGAGGTCGTCGTCGCGGCGGTCCGGGTCGTCCCGGGGGTCGACACGCGGCGGGTCCTCGACGTTGTTCTGTGGCAGATACGAAAGCAGACGACGCACGTCGTCCAGCGCCGACTGCTCGTTGGCGGCGGTGAACTGTGCGACCCCGGACTCAGTAGCGTGTGTCCGCGCCCCACCGAGTTCGTCGAAGCCGACGCTCTCGCCGGTGACTGTCTCGACGACATCCGGTCCGGTGATGAACATGTGGCTGGTCTCCTCGACCATCACGACGAAGTCAGTGATGGCCGGCGAGTACACCGCACCGCCGGCGCAGGGTCCCATCACAACCGATATCTGCGGAATGACACCGCTTGCCTGCTGGTTACGGTGAAATATCTCGGCGTAACCCGCGAGCGAGTCAACCCCCTCCTGGATGCGGGCGCCGGCCGAGTCGTTTAGCCCCACCACCGGGGCACCGGTCTCCATCGCCCGGTCCATCACCTTCGTCACCTTCTCCGCGAACACCTTGCCGAGTGATCCCCCGAAGACGGTGAAATCGTGGGCGAACACGAACACGGTACGGCCGTTCACAGAACCGTACCCCGTGACCACGCCGTCGCCGGGCAGCTTGTTTTTCTCCATCTCGAAGTTATGCGAGCGATGGGTCCGGAGTTGGTCGAACTCGGTGAAGGTTCCATCGTCTAAGAAGTACTTCAGACGCTCCCGTGCGGTCAGTTTCCCCTTCTGGTGTTGTTGCTCGATGCGCTCCTCACCGCCGCCCGCTCGGGCCGCCTCCCGAAGGGCGCGCAGCTCTTCGATGCGCTCGTCCATCGTCACCAGTTTGGCCTCCCTGTCATCCTGTTACAGTTGATTGGTAGCGCGGTAAAAAGAATTCTGTCATCGGGAGCGACACCCCCTGGCAGATCTCCGGCAGTCGGCCGTGACACACGAGCGTTTGTTGTCTTGTCAGCGCTCTGTTCGTTTGGCCGTCTGTTAGTTTCGCTGTTAGCAACACGCGCACAAACCATTTACTCGTGACGTGGATTATAACAACACATGTCCAGTACCGCGGCAGGGGAGATTCGTGTGCTGCACGTCGACGACGAGCCGAGCTTCGGGGACCTGACCGCGACGTTCCTAGAGCAGGAGAGTGACCGGTTTAATGTCGAGACGGCGACAAGCGTCGACGAGGGGATCGCTATCGTCACCGACGACCCGCCCGACTGTGTCGTCTCGGACTACAACATGCCCGACAGAAACGGGCTGGAGTTCCTCGAGACTGTCCGGGAACTGTACCCGGACCTGCCGTTTATTCTGTTCACGGGCAAAGGCTCCGAGCAGGTGGCGAGTGATGCAATCGCCGCCGACGTGACCGACTACCTCCAGAAGGGGTCCGGGTCTGAGCGGTACGAACTGCTCGCAAACCGGATACGGAACGCGGTACAGGCCCGGCGGGACGCACAGCGGGCCAGCCGACAGCAGGAGTTGATGCGTCTCACGGAGTTCGCCGGTGACACCGGCGGGTGGGAGGTCGACCTGGAAGCGGAGACGACCCGACTGACCGACGGCACCCGTCGTCTGATCGGTCTCCCAGAGAACAGGGAGCTCCCGCTGGAGGAGGCGATAGCGATGTACCATCCGGAGGACAGACCCGAGGCCCGGCAGGCACTCGACCGGGCCATCGAGACGGGCGAACAGGTAACGGACACCTTGCGCCTGGAGACTGTCGACGGCGACGAGCGCACCCTCGACCTGACTATCACGCCCGTCGAGGAGGGCGGAGGGGTCACGCGGCTCAGGGGGGCGATACACGATATCACCGAGCGACAGCAGCGCAAGCGGGACCTCGAGCGCACGGAAACGCTGTTCCAGCACGCACAGGACTCGCTGTTCCTCATCGATGTCGGCGAGACGTTCAAAATCGAGCGGGTGAACCCCGCATACGAGAACGAAACTGGGGTGTCGGCCGAACAGATACAGGGGCAACGGCCACGGGAGGTGTTCGGTGCGGACGGCGCGGATATGGAGGCCAGATACGAGGAGTGTATCGAGAAGCGCAGACCGCTCACATACGAGGAGCAGATCCACCTCGACGGCAGACCGACACACTGGGAGACCAGAATCGCACCGGTCGAACTCGATGGGACCGTCGAGTACATCGCCGGGTCGACGAGAGATGTGACCGAGCAGAGAGAGCGCGAGCAGGAACTGAAAGCGGAACGGCGGTTCGTCCAGCAGGCGCTCGACACGCTCGAGGACCTGTTCTACGTCCTCGACAGGGACGGGGGTTTCCGCCGGTGGAACGAGCAGGTATCGGCGGTCACGGGGTACAGCGACGCCGAACTCGCCGAGATGAGCGGGACGAGTCTGTTCCCCGAGGACGAGCGCGGGACAATCGGCGACGCCATCGAGAGGACACTCGCCGGGGAGACAATCACCGTCCAGGCGGACGTGCGCTCGGCCGACGGCGACCGGATTCCCCACGAGTTCAGAGCACGACGCCTGACCGACGAGGACGGCGAGACAACCGGACTGGTCGGTATCGGGCGGGACCTGACAGAGCAGCGGCGCCGACAGCGCCGGTTCCAGGCGCTCGTCGAGGGGTCGGGCGATATCATCTCGGTTGTCGACGACGACGGCCGCCTCCGGTACCAGAGCCCGTCGGTCGAGCGGGCACTAGGCCACACGCCGGCGGAGATGGTCGGCAACACCGCGTGGGAGTACATACACCCCGAGGACCGCGAGCGGGCCATCGAGCGGTTCGGGGACTGGATGGCGGACCCCGACAGAACCGGCGGACGGGTGGAGTACCGCGCCAGACACGCCGACGGCTCCTGGCGCTGGATGGAGGCCTACGGGAGCGAGCAGTTCGACAGCCCGGCCGTCGACGGCTACGTGATAACGAGCCGGGATATCACCGCCCGGAAAGAGCGCGAGCAACGGCTCGAACGCGAGCGCCAGCGCTACGCCACACTGTTCGAGACGCTCCCAACGCCCGTTCTCCACGCCGACACGGAGGACGGTGACCCGGTCGTCCAGAGTGTCAACGAGGCGTTTCTCGACACGTTCGGCTGTGACGCCGAGACGGTGGTGGGCGACAGCCTCTGGGAGCACGTGCTGCCCGAGGAGGGTGTGTCCGGGGGTGGGCTCGAACAGCGGGTGTTGCCCGCGGAGGGGCTGGAGACGGAGATTCGGCGCGAGACAGCAGACGGTATCCGGACATACCAGCTCAACCTCAGCACCCGAACAACGGCAGACGGGGGCCGCGAGGGGTACGCGGTCTACACCGACATCACCGACCGCGAGCAGTACGAGCGCGAACTCGAGGCACAGAACGAGCGACTCGACGAGTTCGTCGGCATCGTGAGCCACGACCTGCGAAACCCGCTCACCGTCGCAAAGGGTCGTCTCGAACTCGCCCGGGAGGAGTGTTCGAGCGACCACCTCGCCCGCGCGGCAGACGCGGTCGACCGGAGTCAGGCGCTCGTCGCGGACCTGCTGACACTCGCCCGTGAGGACCGCGAACTCGACCCGACAGCGCCGGTCGACCTGGCGAAACTCGCCCGACAGAGCTGGGAGACCGTCGAGACGGAGGCGGCGACACTCGAGACCGACGTGTCACGGCGGATTCGGGCCGAGGAGAGCCGTCTCCAGCAGGTGTTCGAGAACCTCTACCGGAACGCGGTCGAACACGGTGGCGAGGACGTGACCGTCTGTGTCGGTGGACTCCCGGACGGGTTCTACGTCGCGGACACCGGCTCCGGTATCCCGGCCGCCCAGCGCGGGGATGTCTTCGACGCCGGCTACTCGACCAGCGACGGTGGAACGGGGTTCGGCCTCCGTATCGTCGAACAGGCCGCCGAGGCCCACGGCTGGGTGGTCACCGTCACCGAGTCCGACTCGGGCGGTGCCCGGTTCGAGTTCACAGCTGTCGACACCGTCGACCGCTGACCCGCCGCGCCTGGACACGTGTGGTCTGCCATCGACCCTGGATACCGGTCACACGCGCCGACATCCAGCAGACAGGACTTTGTGCCTGGAGATTCGAGCGAAAATCAGAAACGAACAGGCCCCCGCCCGGTGTCCGGCATCGGGTCGGGACTCCGACGTGATATGCCACAGATTCCACACGACCCACCCGAGAGCTGTCCGGTCTGTGAGACCGCCTACGACTCTGTCACCGAACACGCCGAGGGGCTGATGGTCGGACTGGAGCGCAACGAGCGGTACCGCCGTGTCTGTTTCCAGCCACACGACGGTGACGGGGAGTCACGCATCCGGTTCTATCACCACACCCACGAGCAGACTGAACCGGACTGACACGACTGCTCCGTTCCGGCACTTACTGGCAGTTCGACCGAGTCCGCCACTCAGCCGTCGGCGAACTGGCCGGCGTACGCGTAGGGCAGGAGTGCGTAGGCCGTCGCGTTCCGGACCAGTGCCGCGCTCGTGGTGTACTCGTCGGTCCCGTGGGCGGTCTGTGTGCCGAACCCGAACTCGACGGTCGGGACCCCCTCGTGACGGAGCACCTTCGCGTCACCGCCGCCGGTTGCCGACCGCCGGTAGACACGGTCGTCGACGACAGACTCGGCAGCGCTCGCGCTCGCCTCGGCGACCGGACTGTCGAGCGGCACGTAGCTCCCCCGCGTCCAGGATATCTCGGTGAGTTCGATGCTGTCCATCCCGCCGAGACAGCCCCGGATCGAGCCTAGTGGCTCCCGCGTGTCGACGCCCGCGGTCAGACGGATGTCCACGCGTGCGGTGGCCCGTGCCGGGACGGTGTTGATTGCGGTGCCACCCTCGATGGTGCCGAGGTTGATTGTCGGATACCGGTAGAGCCGGCGGGTCGCGTCGGCCCCGGCCTCGGGTTCGTAGAAGCCGACCGACTCCTCGATTATCGGGTCCATCGCCGACTCGATGGACAGTTCTCGCCGGCCAAACTCCGTGCGCAGCTGTTCGACAGCCGCGACCAGTCTGTCGATGGCGTTGTCACCGATCATCGGCCGCGACCCGTGGGCGGCCGTACCCGTCGCCTCGATTGTCAGCCAGATGTTCCCGCGGTCGGCGACCGACACCGAGTAACGGCCTCTCCGGGATGTGGTCTCGCCGACGACGCAGGCATCGGGGTGGAACTCCGAACCATCCAGCAGCGTCGTCAGTCCGGCGTCGCCGCCGGTCTCCTCGTCGCTGACGAGCGCGAACTGGAGCGCGACCGGTGGCTCGGTGTCGGTCCGTGCGTACGCGAGCGCGACCTGGACCATCGCGGCGACTGCCCCCTTCATATCGGTCGTGCCGCGGCCGTAGAGACGGTTCTCGACGCGCTCGCCGAGCGGCGCGTGCGACCAGTCGCTCCCGTCGAAGGGAACGGTGTCGAGGTGACCGTTGAAACACAGCGTCCGGTCGGTCGCTCCGGGCAGTGTGGCGAGGAGGTTCGGTTTCTCCGGGTCAACCGCGTGTCGCTCGACCTGCACTCCCTCGAGTGTCGCCTCCAGCCAGTCGACGGCACGCGCTGTCCGTCCGGGCGGGTTTTGCGTGTCGAACCCGACCAGGGTCTCGGCGAACTCGACCAGTTCTGCACGGTTCTCGGCGAGGTACGTCTCGACGGCGTCGGGCAGTGCCGACGTGTCCAGTTCCAGTGATGGGTCGACCGCCTCCGCCGGGTCGCCGGCTGTCATCGGTCGCTCACCGCCCGCTCGCGCTCACGACATCGGTCGGTTCCGCAGTGTCCGGGTGGCCCCGTGACGATTCCTCGCCCGGAACCGGCGACATCGCCGTCTCCACGGGCTCGCGCCGTCACGGCCCGGCCGTCGAGTTCACCACGGGTGACTGTCTGTCCGGGATCTCCAGGTGTGTGAGCCTCCATCCTGTACGTCGTTGGTCCCGGCGGGTATAAACGTGACCCGGGCTGGCTCCGGAACCGACACCGGCGACCCGTCGCCGTTCACACCGGCTCGGAGTCGGTGCGTATCTCGACCAGCGCCGGCCCGTCGTACGCGAGTGCCGACCCGAGTGCATCGTCGAGTTCGTCCGGTGAGCTGACACACACGCCGTACCCGCCGCAGTTCTCCGCAAAGGCGGCGAACCCAGGGTTGAGGAGGTCGGTCTGCCAGACATCCCAGCCACCGGTGCGCTGTTCTTTGCTTATCTTGCCGAGTTCGTCGTCGTTGAGCAGGACGTGCGTGATGTCCATGCCGTACTTGACGGCGGTGGTGAACTCGCTCATGTACTGACCGAACCCGCCGTCACTGGAGACCGACACCACGGGACGGTCGGTCCAGGCCGTGTCTGTCTCCCGTGTCGCGGCCCAGGCACCCAGCGCGGCCGGGAACGAGAAGCCGATGGAACCGAGATAGCCAGACATGAGGACGGTCTGGTGTTCCGGCTCGAAGTACCGGCCGAACGCGTAGGTGTTGTTCCCGACATCGACCGGGACGATGGCGTCGTCGGGTACGAGTCGCGTCATCGCGTCGAACGCTGTCGCGTAGTTGACGCCTCGCTCGGGGTCGGTGGCCCGGCGGGTCGCCTTCTCGTCGCGCCACAGCTCCCACCGCTCTGCGAGCGCCTCGCGCTGGCTCTCGGCCGCGAGGTCTCCGTCCCCGGGAAGTCGCTCGTGTATCTCCGAGACGGTTACGCCGATCTCACCCCACACCGGGACGTCGACGCTGTGGAACTTCCCGAGAGCCATCTTGTCGAAATCGACGTGAACGATATCCTTGTAGGAGGCGATACCGGTGTGGTTCGAGAAACTGGCTCCGAACACCGCGAGCAGGTCCGCCTCGTTCATGAAGTAACTCGCGATTGGTGTCCCGCTCCGCCCGAGGACGCCACCGGCCAGCGGGTGCGAGTCCGGAATCTGGCCCTTTGCCTTGAACGTCGTCAGCACGGGACAGTCGAGTCGCTCGGCCAGTTCGACGATACCGTCCATCTCGAAGCGAGCGCCGTGCCCGACGATGATGACCGGTCGCTCGGCCGCGTGGAGTTTCGCCACGGCCGCGTCGAGTTTCTCGGCGGGTGGGCTGATATCCCGCGGTGTGAGCCGTCCCTCGGGACTCCCGGGGTCTGCTCCCTCGGCGGGCATCGTCTGTATCTCGTCGGGGAAGATGAGATGTGAGACACCGCGCTCGAGGATGGCCGTCTTTGCTGCCCGGGTTGCGAGTTCGGCGTGCTGGCTGTCCGGCAGGGCCGTCGCCTCGAACTCCGCGACGTCGCCGTAGGCGGCTTCGAGGTCGACCTCCTGGAAGTTCCCGGTGCCGAGCACCTGTGACTCGACCTGCCCGGTCAGCGCAATCGTCGGCGACCGGTCGACGGCGGCGTCCCAGAGACCGGTCAGCATGTTCGTCGCGCCGGGACCGGCGATGGAGAAACACGCCGCCGGTCGGCCGGTGAGTTTGCCGTAGGCCGACGCCGCGAACGCTCCCG
>ERZ1034569.514-NODE-514-length-14063-cov-11.174329_pt1 | contig 14063 bp, 9 predicted proteins | sample MGYA00520706_ERZ1034569 | MGnify/ENA primary metagenome ERZ1034569 (study PRJEB33760, sample SAMEA4777722) | hypersaline lake metagenome | biome: hypersaline environment; feature: brines | place: Spain | collected 2014-08 | depth 0 m ...
TTCAAAAAACTCATTGAAAAAATCTACCAAACCATACAAACAAATATCCAAACTTTTGGATGATCGGGTTGATAAGAATAATAAGAAGTCTTACCGAAGACGTGATGAGATATTGGAAACAGTATCAGCCACCCTTACTGAAGGGTTCAATAAGTACTGGAGCCAGGCAGGTACAGAATTTACTGTTAAGCTAGACGATGGAAATATACTTATAAATATGAGTGAAAAAATATCAAATAATAAAACAATTAGCTATTCTGAGGACCGCAGCGAAGGCTTCCGCTGGTTCCTCTCCTTTTACCTCCAGTTGATGAGTCTCGACGGGAGCGGCGGCGTAGACGACGACGTGATCCTGCTCGACGACCCCGGGACGTACCTCCACCCGAAGGGACAGAAAGACCTCCGAGAGGCACTACAGAAACTCGCCGAGGACACACAGATCGTCTACAGCACACACTCCCCGTACATGCTCGATCCGGACGAGACCAGAGAGATCAGACTCGTCCAGCGCAACGACGACGTAGACGACCCAGACGAGAGCGAGCGAACACCGGGAACGACCGTCCACACGGATCTCTCGCAGGCGGACGCGCCGGGGTACGACACCCTCGCGCCGGTGCGGGCCGCGCTCGGTGCGGAGTACGCCGACTCGTTGTTCGCCAGTACGGCCAACCTGCTCATCGAGGGGTACAGTGACGAGACGTACCTCAAGCGACTCTCGCAGGTGTTCGCCGACGCCGCAGACGAGACGGACGGCGACGCGTCAGACGGGGACACCGCCGCAGGCCTCCCCGACGAGTGTTCGGTGCTCCAGATGTCCGGCGCGGGCAATACGACGGCACTCGTCCGGCTGTTGGAGGCAGAGGGGTACGACTACTACGTCCTGCTCGACGACGACAGAGCCGGTGACGTAACTCGTGAAGATCTCGACGAGATCGGAACCGCAGACGAGCAGTTCGGCTACGTGACTGACTTCCTGCCCGATGGGTTCGAGAACGCCGAGATCGAGGACCTGTTCGGCGACGGGCGTCTGGTCGAGCTGTTCACCGCGAACCACGATGCCGTCGACCGCGAGGCGTTCGCGAACGCCTTCGACGGCACGAAGAAGTTCACCCGACGAGCGTGTAGCGCTGTCAACGGGGTGCAGGGTCGCAACGGCGCGGACGCCGACTTCCAGCGCAGCGACGTAGCAAAAGACGCGATGGCGCAGGATCTCGACCGGCGGTTCGCGCACGACGACTGGACAGTCGACGATCTCGCTCCCGAGGCACGGGACGCATTTCAGGAGTTGTTCGCGGACGTTCGCAGTGCAGTAGAGTAATCGAACAGAGCGCTCTCGGGATCGGTGGCCTCCGTTTCGTTGGTCGAGCGTGTTCAGAGGATCGGGGGCCATCCTCAAGTGTTCGCCACAGAAAGATGTGGTCGTGCCAGACACGCGGCAGGTGCGGCTCCGAGAACTGTTGGCCGACGAACTCCAGCCGGCCAACACACACCCCGGCTACGGCTGGACGACAGCGACAGCCCGGGACCTGCTGGCGGATCTCGAATGGCTCCACGAACGACGCCAAGAAGCGAGCGACGACGAAGACCCCACACACCACCTCGGGACGGTAGTGTTTCGAGAGACCGACGACGGGATCAGAGTCGTTGACGGCTACGCTCGACTAGTCGTAGTGAGTGCGGTACTCGACGGGTTGGGTGTCGATTTCCCGGCAAAAACACTACTCCGTTCTACCGACCGGGACCGAGACGAGTTTCACTCCTACCCAGAGTCGGGTTCCATCACAGAAGTTCGGTTGGGAGACTCTCCGGTTGATATGCGAGAGACGGTCGAGTTGGTCTCGGAGTGGCTCGGAAATCAGGTGAACCACGACGCTGCCGTCGACACGCTCCTCGACGGCGTGACCGTGACGGTCCATCGCGTCGATAGCACGGTTGAGGCAGGTGCCGTCCGAGCCGCCGCGACACGACCGGGGACAGGGACGACAGAGACGGAGCGGGTCACGAACGGGCTCGTGACACGATGTCGACGGGTGGGTGCCCCAGGCATCGCCGACGAAGTCGTGTACCTCGCCGACAGAGTCACACACTTCGCCAATATGTTGGAGTCGATGACTGCCGGGACCGATCGCAACGCGGACGACCTTCTTGAGATGTACTGGCGAACGTACTGGGAGCCTGACTGGGAGCCGGATAGCAACGAGAGTGTCGCTTGGCGCATTCTCCAAGATGAGCGGTACGCCTCAAACGAGCGGGACGACACGGCAGTCAGACACTGGATCGGCAGCTATCTCCAGAAACTGCAGGAGACGGTCGAAGCGTACGGCCGGGTCGAAGGAGGCACTGACGGTGTACGGTCCCGATTCAGCGACTCCCGGCCGGGAGAGCTTGATCGTCGACTGGAGCGTCTCCGGAGTCTCATCACAGAACTATCCATCATTTCAGTCCAACTCGCGGCAACGTCGCGGTTCGGACTCGGTGAGCAGACAGCCGAACTCCTCGGTCTGATAGAAACGCTGGTCGTCCGCGTGAACTGGGTGCGCGGCAGAGATGCAGCCACGAATGCCATCCAGACACAGCTCCGTCGTGCCGCGTTCGAACTCGTCTGGGCAGGACGCGCCGACGAGTACGAGACGGCCGGCCGCAGCCCGCCGTTCGACATTCCACCCTCACTGATCGACGGGTACAAACGGGCCTGGTGGCGACTCCAGAGCGCTATCGGCCACACTGCGCCGCGCGCCGCGTTCGAGCGAGCACTAACCCGGGAGGACGTACGCGACGGATCACGCGTCGCCGACGGCTGGAGCGGTGTCGACGACCGCACGCTCACGTTCCTGCTGGCCTCGTACAACCACCACGCACTTGACGACGACCGGTTCGACAGGGCGTCGATCGACGATCTCGGACTCGATCAGGTGTGGGAACGCACCGCCGCGAACCTACCGGTCGGGGAGGCACAGCGCTACCGTGCGACCCGGCGTCGACTGGGCAACTTCGTGTTGCTCCCGGCAGAGGAGACGCCGACGGACGAACTTCCATACGAACTGAAACACTCTCGGTACTACCAAGGCGTCAACAAACCGGCGCTCGTGCGCGAACTGCCAGCACCGTCGTCGGCGGACAGCCGTGCGTGGGGACCCGAGGAGATAACGGCTCAAACGGACAGAATCACCGCATTCGCTCTCGATCACTGGGGTGTCACGCCGGGCGCGAACGTGACACTCGCCCCCGACGACGAGTCGGCTCCCGAGACGGAGCGTCGTCTCCGCCAACTCGTTCGCGAGCGGTTCGACCCCTCTTCGCCGTTCGTTCCGGCTGGTCTCGACGCGCTCCCGCGGGTGACTGTCGACGCCCGCGAGACGTACCCGCCGGCGACACGCGAACGGACCTGTCCCGCCTGCGGCGGGTCGTCTGTCCGGGTCGCAGACGACGACGGCGTGCTCTCGTTTCACTGCTCGTGTGGAGAGTCACTCGACGGGCCGTTGGTCTCGTTCCACTTCTCTGGGCCCTGAGACAGCAGACTGAACACCAACTACTTTATTCGGTGCCGACCGAGTCGAACTGTGTCCAGCGTCACGGAGCTGTCTGTCGAGAACTTCAGAGGAATCGCGGAGTGTGCCGAACCGATCCCACTGGGTGATCCGACGATCCTGATCGGGCGGAACAACGCCGGGAAGACCTCGTTGTTGGAGGCGTTGTACCTCTTGAAGGGACAAACCGACCCGGTGCTGGGTGAGAGACGGTACGCTCGTGTTGCTGGCGCTCACGGGCGCCGTCTCGCTCACCAGTACACTGGTGCGTCGACGATAACGGCAACCACCGAGAAGAGTGAGGTGGTTGCGACTGTCGATCCGAACGGTGTCGAAACTACTGTCGACGGCGCTGGGCGCAGAGACCGAGCCGAGACGAATCACCAGTTCGATGTCGTCGACGAGACGTTCTCACTCCTCTTCGATACGGAGACACCCCACTCAAGACACACAGACGCACTCGCAGAACAGTTCGACGAGATCCAGGCGTCCGGGATTCACGCCGAGGTCGCGGAGTTCGTCGGCGAGAGCGTCGGCGAGCGGTTCACCGAGGTGTTGTTCGACCGCGGCGAGATCAGGAAAGCGCCCGCAGACGGCACACCGTTCATGTTGGATCTCGACGATCTCGGGCGCGGCGTGGTGAAGACGATCCCGGTGTACACGGCAGTCGAGTTGTTGGAGCCGACACTGACGCTGTGGGACGACGTGGAGTCGTCACTCCACCCGACGCTGACGGAGGATCTGATCCAGTGGCTCGTCGACAGCCCGACCCAGGCAGTGGTGTCGACACACAGCCTCGACGTGGTCACCGCCGCGCTCCAGGCGGACGCCGAGCAGATGACGTTCCTGAGCGTGAAAAGCGAAGACGGGACGCTTCACACTCGCGAGTTCAGTCACGAGGAACTCCGTCGGACGATCGAGAACGCGGGCCACGATCCGCGGTATCTCCCAGTCGATTCATGAAAGTCGTCCAGGAGCCAAACGAAGCCGACAGTCTCGAACGGCTCGTGTTGACCGGCGACGGGCGAGCGGAGCGTCGCCGGCTGGAGGCGGTCGCGTCGAAGTACGACGGCGAGAAGGAGCTGTTCTTACCATCGTCGGGCGGCGGTGCGATTGAGCAGGGACCGTTGCGCTACGTTGGAACGAAGAAACACAACAACAGCACAGTAGGAGACACTGGCGCGGACGTGATCGACGGAGTCCGTGGGCGGATCAAACGCTACGACGAGGTGGTGTTCGTCGTCGACGCGGAACACTTCGGTGATGATCCACAGGGAGAACTGACGGCAAAGTTCGAGAATCTCAACTGGGACACAGAGACAGAAACACTCGGAAGCTCCGCGTACGAGTTCTCACTGACGGTCGGGTCCACACAGGTAACGATGTACGCCGCGATTGTCGGCGACTGTTTCGAGTGTTTCGAGGACGGAATCGCGGCGTTGATCGAGTGCCAACGCGATGTCTCCCGACAGAGTCTCTACAGTGGTGTCGAGGACAGAGACGGCCTGAAAGAACGGATCGAGGATATTCTCGACAGCCCGGACGACCAGCTACTACGGGAGGCAAACCGCCACGAGATCGACGACTGTCTCCCCGCACTCGCCGCGGTGCTCCGGCAGTTCGAGTAAGTCACGGACTCACACCGACAACAGATCGAACGCCTCCTGACCGGGTTCGTCGTCAGGCGTGCGGTAGCCAGTCGCGAACAACGTCACCAGGTCGCCGTACGTCGCGTCGACTGAGAACTCGCCGATCGAGTCGCCCTCCGCCGTCCGAATCTGGATCGGGTTCTCGACGATCATCGCGAAGACGGCATCCACCTCCCCGTAGGCCACCGGGGAGAACACCGGCTGGCCGTCGTCGACCAACACCGCACTCACCGGTGGGGCGTCCGGAGCGACGTGGACAAGCTGTGTCGTCGCCGGAGTCGTCCGCGTCGTCCAACACCAGTGGTGTGAGTGGCCTGTCGGCCTCGGCTCTGGCCGCGCCCAACGGCACCTGCGAGAGCAACTCACGCCCGCCAACGGAATAGTTCATTTCGAGGTTCGCTCGAAACTCTCTCAACTCCGACTCAGTTTGACCACAGAGTGGCGGTAACTCCGAAAGCTTCAGGCGACCAGTTACACACGGTTTTTCACAACCAGCATGAACCCAACACGCATCCACACTCGAACTGAACGAGTGGACGACAGACGAGCGACACCGGCCGTCGGGTTACAGTCGTCGCCGAGACACCACGGAGGTGTGTGTTCGTGAATCTCGATCCGCGGCAGAGCTACACGACGAAGGTGATCGCCGGCTTCCTCGGTGTGTTGGTCGTCGTCGCCGTGCTCGGTGGGTTCACAATCGTCTCCGTCGGTGACACCGTCGAGGCGGACAACGTCCAGACAATCGTCGGAGAGGCGGACGCGGTCGACGACGTGGTTGAGGCGACACTCGCCGACCTCCGGGGGTCGGCCGCCACGGCCGCTCGCGAGACGGAGCGACTCCGGACTGGAATCGCGCTGTCGGAGCTGATACGAGAGGAGCTGAACGGGCAGTTCGAACAACGAGCCCGAGAGGAGAACATCGCCGGCATCCACCTGGTCGACCCGGAGAGCGACGAGGTGTTGGCCTCCTCAGAGTCGGCGCTGGTCGGCGAGTCGGCCTCGTCGTCGTTGGAGCTGTCCGTGCCGGCAGTCGGGCCAGAGGAGACACGGGTCGTCTACGACGACAGCGGGGAAAACGGCTCCTGGGTGGTGTACGCCGGTACCGAACGCGGCCCCGTGATCGTCCAACGGACCCCGTACGGGTTCGTCCACGGTGAGATCGAGGGGTTGATCGACAAGACGCGGGTGCGAGTCGTGAACGACGCGGGCGTGGTGGTCTACGATAGCGAGTCGATCGACGCCGTTGGGACACAACACACCGACACAGACGGCGTCAACTCGCCGGCCGTCCAGGCGGCACTCGACGGCGAGACCGGATCGACGACCGTCGAAGGGTCGAACAGCCCGACCGGCGAGCGGTTGGTCGTCGGCTACGACGACAGGATCGGCGGGAGTGACTGGGGGGCCGTCGCGTACGCGGAGCCGTCGGTGTTGTTCGCCTCCGTCTTCGAGGTGCGGGACAACATCCTCCTGTTGCTCGGCGGGGTCACGGTGGCGTTGTTCGGCTTCGGGTTCGTCGTCGAACGGCCGGCCGTTCGTGAACTCCGGCGGCTGACCGACCAGGTCGCGGCGATGGAGGACGGCGATCTGGAGACGGCAGTCGAGGCGGATCGGAGCGACGAGTTCGGCGACCTCGGCGACGGGCTGGAATCGCTCCGGACGCGACTCCGCAACCGGATCGCCGACGCCGAGCAGGCGACACAGGAGGCCGAAACCGCCCGCGAGGAGGCCGAGGCGTTGTCGAGCCACCTGGAGGCGAAGGCGGACGACTACCGGGAGGGGATCGCGGCGTTGGCCGACGGCGACTTCACCGTTCGGGTCGACCCAGAAAGTGACCACGACGGGATGCGCGAGATCGGAGAGACGCTCAACGAGGTCGTCGCGGAACTGGAGTCGACAATCGGCGACGTGCAACGGTTCGCAGACGAGGTTGCGGGGTCGATGGAGCAGTTGACCGCCAGCGCCGACGAGATCGAGGGAGCGACGGCAGATGTCTCCGAGACGGTCCAGTCGATCAGCGCCGGGACGGACGAACAACGCGAACGGCTGGGCACCGTCGCGGAGGAGATGAACGACATGTCCGCGACAGTCGAGGAGGTCGCCGCCACCTCCGGGGACGTGGCGGACGACGCCGCGACAGCCGCGGATCTGAGCCGCGAGGGGCGCGACGCCGCCGAGGCGGCCGTCGACGCCCTAGACGAGGTGGAGACGGCGACAGACGCCGCCGTCGACGAGGTGAACGACCTCGTCGAGACAGTTGAGCAGATCGAGACGTTCGCGGACGTGATCGGCGATGTCGCCGAGCAGACGGACATGCTCGCGTTGAACGCCAACATCGAGGCCGCCCGGACGGACACGGACAGTGACGGGTTCGCTGTCGTCGCCGACGAGATCAAGTCGTTAGCCGAGGAGGCGGGTGACCGCGCCGACGACATCGAGACGCTCGTGGGCGAGGTGAGCGACCAGACGGACGCCACGGCCACCCGGATGCAGACCGCAAACGAACGACTCCGGTCGTCGGTCGACACCGTCGAGACCGCTATCGACGCGCTCGTCGACATCGGTGAGGCGGTCGAACGCACCAGTGACGGGGTGCAGAGCATCGACACCGCGACAGACGATCAGGCGGCGACGACCGAGGAAGTCACCGCCACCGTCGAGGAGGTTCGCGACATCGCGACAGAGAACGCCGACGAGGCGGCCGACGCCGCGGCCGCAGCGGAACAACAGACGGCGACGGTATCAGAAGTCGCCCGCACGGCCGAGGAAGTCGCCGACGAGGCGGCGTCGCTCCGCGCCGCGACGGCGCGGTTCAGTGTCGACACCGACACGGCTGGTGGCCTCGCCGACGAGCGTCGCTCGTCTTCGCAGGGTGTGACGGACGACTAACTCGGAGTCGTGTCGTTCCGTCGGCCCGGCCGATCGCGTCTATCGAGCTGTTCTCGTCGATCGAATTGGTTGGGGCGATTTCAGTCGCTCTCGTCGGTTCCGTCGGTCGCTTCGAACACGTCGATCGCCCCGGCGGCGCCACCTGCCCGCTCGCGTGCCGTCGCGACGCTCTCGGCGCCCGCGACGGCGACGGCCATCCGCCGGCCGGCGTAGGCGTCCGGTTTCCCGAACAGACGCACGTCGACCGCCGGGTCCGCGAGCGCGTCCCCGACGCCGTCGACCGCCGGCAGTTCAATCGGCTCGCTCGCGACGACCGCGCTGCTGGCGCCCGGCCGTTCGAGTTCGACTTCGGGGATGGGGAGCCCCAGAATCGCCCGGAGGTGGAGTTCGAACTGGTCGAGTGACTGTGTCGCGAGCGTCACCAGCCCGGTGTCGTGTGGGCGTGGCGACAGTTCGCTGAACAACACCTCGCCGTCGGCGACGAAGAACTCGACACCGAAGATGCCGTCTCCGCCCAGTCCGTCGGTCACCGCGCGGGCCATCTCTCTGGCCGCCTCTATGGCCTCGTCTCCCATCGGGTGTGGCTGCCAGCTCTCGCGGTAGTCGCCGTCCACCTGCCGGTGGCCGACAGGCGGACAGATCGTCGTCTCGTCGCCGTGGCGGACGGTGAGCAGCGTCACCTCGTAGTCGAGATCGACCAGTTCCTCGACGATCACGCGCCCGGTGTCGGAGCGTGACCCCTCCGTGGCGACTGTCCAGGCGTCGTCGATGTCGGCCTCCTCGCGGACGACAGACTGCCCTTTCCCAGAGGAGGACATCGTCGGCTTCACAACGGCCGGGAAGCCGATCTCGTCGACCGCCGCGCGGTAGGCGGTCTCGTCGTCGGCGAACCGGTAGTCGCTGGTCGGCACGCCCACCTCCTCGGCGGCAAACTCCCTGATCCACTCCCGGTCCATCGTCAGCCGGGTCGCCTCCGCGGTCGGCACCACGTCGTAGCCGTCCGCCGCCAGCCGTTGGAGTTCGTCAGTGGCGACGGCCTCGATCTCGGGGACGATCAGGGCCGGCTCCTCGCTGTCGACGACCGCTCGGAGCGCGTCGGCGTCGGTCATGTCGACCGTGTGTGAGCGGTGTGCGATCTGCATCGCCGGCGCGCCGTCGTACCTGTCGACGGCGACCGTCTCGACGCCGAGCCGGTGGGCCGCCGCGAGCAGTTCCTTCCCGAGTTCGCCGCTCCCGAGCAACAACAGTGTCGTCGCGTTCGCGCCGCCAGGGGTCCCCAGCGGGCCGTGGTGGAGTGACACAGGGGAGTCTCGTCGGGAGTCGACATATGTCCGGTGGTTCCCGTGTGGCGGTGTTGTCGACCGAGATGGGAAGGGAGGACATTTACTCCCGGCGGGTCAGGTGGGCGTGTGAACTACACAGCCGTCCTCCACGCCGTCGCGACCGTCGTGATCGCCGCCGGATTCGTCTTCCTCTCCGGTGACACGCAACTCGCCGTGTTCGGCGTCGGCGCGGTGTTGTTTGTCGCCGGAATCGTCACAGCACGACTCAACATCGGGGACGCCGAGGCTGGGTAACGAGGGACGCTCCCGACACCCCTCACCCGGTCTGTGGTGTGTCGGTGCCGTTCGTTATTGCTGTAATTGTAGTCACTCGTAGCTCTCTTCGACCACCACCGTGCCTTGATCGTCGGTTACGAACACAGTGTCACTACCGTTGTTCCACACCGCACTGCTGGTCCGTCCCCAGTGTAGCTCCGTGTCGGTGTCACCTCCGGTGCCGGAGAACAACGTCACCTGATCGCCGGCGTCGAGCGTGAATCCGTCAGGGAACTGGTACTGCTTGGTGGTCTCGTCCGAGACCGCGTATCCGGTCAGGTTTAGCGGCTCGCTCCCCGTGTTCTCGAAGACGACGTGCTCCTGTGGGGGTTCGAGTTCCGATCCCTCGGCGTCGGCGTTGATCTCGGCCACGGAGAGGTTTCCTTCCGAGGAGGGCTGCTCACTCGGCGTGAACGCGGTGAACAGTTCCTCCGGGCCCGGGAACACAGTTGTCGTCGGGAGCGTCTGGTCGCCGAGGTTGTTGTCGCTGTCGGTCACCGGCGTCGTCGTGAACCCGACATCTGCGTCGAGATCGGTCACGAGTGGGTCGAAGTTCTCGAGTGCCCCCGTGTCGGTCGCTGACCCGATCAACAACACGGCTCCGCCGGCGTCTGCGAAGTCGACGACTGCCTGTCGTTCCGTGTCGGTGAATGCTTCCGTTGGTGTCGTGACGATCAACGCGCCTGAGGCGAGTGTGTTGTCGTCGTTCAGCAACTGCGGACCGGCGTCGCTGTCGAGCGTATTCGACCCCGCCAGCGAGATACTCTCGTCTCCGTCGGTGCCGTCCGGCTGCCCTTCGAGGTACCGCTGGTAGTAGGCGACACCCTCCGCGGACAACGCAGCGTCTGACCCGAACTGTCCGTGTCCGCCGTCGATCACCACGCGGTCGGTGAGCCCGCCGTCGGCGAGCCGATCCATCAGGTTGCTGACGAACGGGTACGGCTGTGTGCCCTCGTTCGTCGGCCCGTCGCCCGCCTCGCTCGGTTCGAACCCTTCGTCGATGGACGGGCCACCGACGCAGGCGACGTTCGCGTCGTCGTCGAACGCGACCAGCGGCTCGCCGGACTCGCTCTCGACAGCCGTCGTCCCGCCGGAGACGGCGACTGGCTCCGGGAAGAACAGTGTCGACACCGGCTCGTCGCCCGACTCCGGGATGCCCCCCGGGTCGGACAGCTGCCAGATCCCGTCGCCGTTCTCCTGCGCTTCGTCTTCGGCGTCCCAGTAGTCATCATGTTCGCTGAACCCAGACGAATAGACGCGCGCCCAGCCGTCCGCTACAACATCCCGATTGTACACGCTCCCGTCGGGCAGTTCGAGGAATCCCAACAGCCGACTGAAATCTCCCCGAACCGGCTCGTCTGGGTCGAACGACAGCGTCACCGTCTGGTCGGCAAGCCTACTCTTGGCGTATTTGGTCGCTCCCTGATCGGCGACTCCGCCGCCGTCTTCCGCGAGCGCCTTCAGGTTGGCCGCCTGGTCGGCGGTGATTCCCTCGTACTCCGCAATCCGTTCGTCCGTGTTGCCGGTCTCTGGTGTGTCGATTCCGACGATCCGAACCGTGTCCGATTCGCCGTTCTCAAACTGGACAGTGACGGTGTCCCCGTCCGTCACTTCTGTCACCGTTACCTCGTACTCCTGTGTGGGGTCGATCCCTAGCCCGGGGCGGTTCTCGAACAGTTCGGGGAACTGGTCCGTGTTGAACGCCGTCGTCGTTGGGACATACTCCACATCGGCGTTGTTTTGCTCGTCGATCACTTGGTCGTCGTTGAACCGGAACGACACACCCAGCCCGCCTGCGATCTCGTTGAGATTGTCCGTTGCGTCGAAGTTGTCGAAGTCCGACTGGTCGTGGAGGAACACCGCGCCGCCGTCGTCCACGAACCCCGACAACGCGTCAAGTTCGGCGTTGGTGAACGCCTCCGAGGGTGACGTGATCACGACCGCGTCGGCGGCGTCCGACCCGGACAACACTGTCGTGATGTCGTCACCCTCCTTCCCGTAGCTGTAGCCGTTGGCCTGAGTGTACTCGGCGAACGACTGGAAATCGTCACCGCCGTTCGGGTCCAGCGAATAGAACTGTCCGTGGCTCTCGTCGTGGATCACGGTGCCGGTCCCGCCGAGCAGTTTGTCGAACACGTTGAGCAACAACTCCTCGTTACCGAAGTCGCCGAACGGTGTGTCTGACGGGACAAACGGGCCAGTAACTGCGAACACTTGGTCGTCGAGTGCCGCGACCGGGATGTCGGTGCCGTCGTTGTACAACACTGCGTCCCCGGCACCGTCCGTGTCCGTGTTGCTCGCTGTCGACTCTGCCGTCGCCACAATCACCGAGTCGTCGGTCAGTGGGTCGCCGGTGGCTCCGGTGCCGCTGTCGTCGTACGACGCCAACAGACTCGACACGGAGTCGAGCCGTAACGGCGGGATCGGATCAGTCACCGGCTGTGTGGGGGGTGACCCACCCGTCGGCGGGTCGGCTGTCGCCTCAATCGTTACGTCGACATCGAACTCGTCGGTCTCCAGTCCTGTTGTGTCGACAGACAGACCAACAGGAACCACCGCGCCGGTCTCGAGTTCGACGGCATTCGCCGCGGTCAACGGCGTGTCGGGGCTCTCCGTGAACAGGTGGAGACTGCCGTCTCCCAGCGAACTGTCGTCTACCTCGGTGAACAGGAACACCGACTGTGTCCCTCTGTTCTGAACGCGGAGTGTGTCGTCGAACGTGTACCGGGAGTCCGTCCCGAGACCGCTTCCGAGACCACCCTCCGCGAAGTTGATCTGTGCTGTTCCGTCGTCCATCTGGACAAAGGCACCGTTCTCTTCGCCCGGCTGGAGCGTCAGGAGTGCGTCCTCGTCACCTGTCGTCGAGACACTCACGCTACGCTGTGCAGATACTGTCGTGAACGCGCCCGTCCCGAACACGAGACCGCCGCTGGCGGCCGCGCCCAGTCCGAGCAGGGTTCGCCGTCTCATTGTGAATACGGTCGTCAGACCGTACTCCGCCTGTCGACCGTCTCCAACTTGGTTGTGCGCCGCCAGATGACGCTCACAGCGCGCTTGAATACGTTCAGGCCGAGGAATATCTATATATACTCGTGTGAAAGGCATTCTCACACGGAGAAAGTTACCAAGGCGAGTGGTAGGTGTGGGTGGTGTGTGGCGATCAGTCCGCTCGCGGCGGCTCCGGCAACTCGGCATCCTCCGACGACGGCGGCCGACCGACCAACGCCCGGAGCCCCGTCGTCCCGAGATCGTCCGCCAACACCAGCAGGAACCCGCCCGCGACGACGCCGAAGCCGATCAGCGTCGACGCAGTGACCGACTCACCCAGCAGCGCCCAGCCGCCGACAGTCGACACCAACGGAACGACGTAGAAGGCGAGGTTCGCCCGTTGTGGGCCGACGGCGTCGATCAGCTCGAAGTAGGCGAGATACGCGACCGCACCCGACCCGATCCCGACGTACGCAATCGCGACCAACGCCGTCGGGCCGAACGACGCCTGCGCGAGCGACTCGCCGGCGGCCAGACTCGCGGCGTGAGAGAGAATCGCCGCCAACGGCACCCCCCATACCGTCCGCGCAGTGCTCGACAGCGTCGGCTCGGCCCACCGGAGCAGAACGGTGCCGACAGCGATACTGACCGTCCCGGCCGCGAGCAACGCCACGCCGCCGGCGTCGCCCGCGAGCAACGACGACGGGCCGGCGACGACGACGACCCCCGCGAGCCCCAGCAGCGTGCCGGCGACACCCAACGGCGTCGGGCGTTCCCCCGAGAGTACCACTGCCGCGACCGCGACAGTCAGAATCGGGTTGAGACTGAACACGATGCTGGCGACCCCGCTGGAGGTTGTCTGTTGGCCGAGGAATAAGAACGCGTTCGTCAGCCCGACCACGAGCCCACCGGTGGCGAGAATCCCGATCACGTCGCTCACGGTCTTCGGCCGGAGGTCCTCGGCGGAGAGCCGGACCGCGGCGTACCCCGCGAGCACCACCGCACCCACATCGAACCGGACAGCGAGGAACAACAACGGCGGGATGTGTTCCAGTCCGGCCTTGGCGGCGACGAACGTCCCGCCGAACAGGAGCGCGGTGAGGGCGAACGCGGCGAGACTCCGAGTCCGCGACACTACCGACTCACCCGGTGTTGGCGTCGCTCGCGCCCGATCTCGCGTGTTGTCCGTCCCGACGCTGGCGGTGTCTCGTTCACAACATGGGTAGGGGCTACACACACATGAGCCGCGCCGTGAACTGTTGCACGCGACGGTGACGTTTCACTCCGTGTCGGGGTTGCACGCGGTGCAATCCGGTTTCTCCGCGCCGGGCGAGCCTGCGAAGCCCGTTTGCGTCGGGCGAGCCTGCGAAGCCCGTTTGCGTCGGGCGAGCCTGCGAAGCCCGTTTGCG
>ERZ1034569.517-NODE-517-length-13998-cov-9.511439_pt1 | contig 13998 bp, 15 predicted proteins | sample MGYA00520706_ERZ1034569 | MGnify/ENA primary metagenome ERZ1034569 (study PRJEB33760, sample SAMEA4777722) | hypersaline lake metagenome | biome: hypersaline environment; feature: brines | place: Spain | collected 2014-08 | depth 0 m ...
CGTGCTGCCGTCCCCCGGGGCCGTCGCCCTCCTAGGTCGCGCCTGCGTGTGGGTCAGCGCGGGCGGCCTCGGCCTCCTCGATGCGTCGGATGGCGGGGGTCGCGCCGTCGTCCGATTCGTCCTCGGGCACCGCGCGCTCGGCGGCCGAGCGCAGCATCGGCACGAGGGCGCCGACCCAGACCGGCTGGAAGCGGGTCTTCCCCCCGCCCGGCAGCGGCGTGAAGTACGGCGGCGCCAGCAGCTTCGTGAACGGGACGAACTCGCCGCCGTCGCCGAACACGACGGAGGGCCGGAAGATGGTCCAGTCCACGTCGGCGTCGCGGGTGGCCCGTTCGGCCTGCCCCTTCGCGCGGATGTAGTGGGTGTCGCCGTCCGGGTCGGCACCCAGCGCGCTCATCTGGACGAACTTCCCCACGCCGTGTGCCTCGGCCGCCTGCAGGCAGTTCTCCGTCCCGCCGAGGTGGACCTCGGAGTGCCGCTCGTCACCGCCGCTGGGCTTGAACAGCGGCGAGAGCGCCACGAGGTTGACCACGACGTCCCGGTCCGCGAAGGCGGGCTCGATGGAGTCGTACGCCGTCACGTCGCCGACCACCGTCTCCACCTCCGGATGCAGGTCGGCCTCGTCCGGCGTGCGGGCCAGCGCGGTCACGTCGTGGCCCGCTCGGGCGAGCGCCCGCGTCAGATGCTGGCCGACGAAGCCGGTGCCGCCGGTGACTAGTACGTTCATACGTGGGGATCCGTCGGCGAGCGACGTAAAGCCACCCGAATCGGGGCGCCCCGTGCCGGCGGGACTACCGTCCGACCGTCGGCGGCGAGGGCTCCGCCGGCGGTCGGACGGCGACCGTCGCCCAACAGTCCGGGCAGACGAGCCGCGTTCCGTCCGTCTGCTCGACCCGGACCCAGTCCCCGTCGACGTGGCTCCGGTGGGGACACTCGGGACAGAACAACGTCGCCTTGACCGGCGGGGAGGTCACTGACATAACATTACGAACGAAGTCTTTCAGCGGCAAGAGTGTTCCGTACTAGTAGCGTATTACAACGGAACTGCCCCAATACTCGAGCGTAACGGGAAGAATAACACGGACATTCATCGAAAGTCCCGAACCGGACGGGCGATGCGGGGGGCACGTCCCGCGTCGCGCGGAGGGACCGACTCAGTCGTTCGCCGCCGGCGAACCGCTCTGGGGCGTCGTCCCGGGCTCCGGCCGGCGAGTCTGACGGAGAGCCGCCCGCTGGCAGGCGACGCCGAGCGCGACACCGGTGGCCAGGGCGGCCGCGCCGACCCCGACCCCGAGCAGGAGCAGCGTCCGGGCGACGCCGAACGGGACGACGACGGCGAGCGCCGAGAGCACGCCGAGCGCGGCGCCCGCGGGGAGCGTCGTCGCCGCGACCGGCGGAACGCCCACAGGGAGCGTCCGGACGCAGCGCGCCACCGCCCGGACCTGGACCGCGTAGCCGACCAGGAAGGCGAGGGCGCAGGCCACGCCTGCGCCGAGCGCGACCGTTCCCATGAGGGTCTCGCCGACGAACAGCAGCACCGCCAGCCCGTCAGCGGCGACCGCTGCGCCGATGGTGCCCCCGCGGAGGGTGGACCGGACCTGATGGAGGTCCGCGGCGTCCAGCGGCTCGCCGCCGCCGGCGAGCACTGCCGGCACCTGCGAGCCCCGCACGGCGTGGAGCCAGCCGATGCGGTCGTGGTCCGGGCGGAGAGCCATGCTACCAGTACCAACTCGCCCGAAGGATAAGGTCGTTACGCGGCGCATATCTGGTGCGTTAACCCGGCGCGGAGCGGTGGCTTTTCGCCTCGCGGCCGCGGAGGGCCGGTATGCTCATCACGCTCGAGGGGATCGACGGCGCGGGGAAGTCGACGGTCCACGAGGCGCTCCGGGACCACGACGCCCTCGACGGGGCCGTCTTCACCCACGAGCCGACCGACTCGTGGTACGGCGAGGCCGTCCGCCGGTCGCTCGGCGACGGCGACGCCGACCCGCTCGCCGAACTCTTCCTCTACACCGCCGACCACGCCGACCACCTCGCGAACGTCGTCCGGCCGGCGCTCGCCGAGGGCCGCGTCGTCGTCTCCGACCGCTACGTCGACTCGCGCTACGCCTACCAGGGCGCCGCCCTCGACGGGGAACTCGACCGCCCGCTGGAGTACGTTCGGGGTATCCACGAGGCGTTCACCCGCTCGCCCGACGCGACACTCTACCTCGACGTGGACCCGCGCAGCGGCGCCGAGCGCGCGGGTGCCTCGGACAAGTTCGAGACCGCCGGCCATCTCGCCGCCGTCCAGGCGAACTACGAGCGGCTCATCGAGGCCGAACCGGAGCGGTTCGTCCGTATCGACGCCACCCGCCCGCCGGAGGACGTCGTCGCGGCCGCGGAGGGCGCCATCGACCGCATCCTCGCCGGGCGGGGCTGACCGGCGCGCCGCCGCCGGACCGACAGCCCGAAGCCGCCCGCCGACCGACGGTCGGGTATGGCACGGAGCATCCTCGGCACTCTCGGGCTCGCGCTCACGCTGGCCTTCGCACTGCCGGTGGCGTATCTCGGCGCCGAGTTCCTGCTCGACGGCCGGACCGTCCAGGGACTGCTCTTCCTCGGTCTCGCGGCGCTGATGGTCGGCGTCGAGCGGTACGTCACCACCCCCATGGACCTGCCCGGGGAGATCGCCGGCCGGGTGCTCGGCGGCATGGTCAAGGAGCCCTCCGACGAGCCCGATACCGCGGACAGGGGCGCTCGACCGGAAACGGGGGGCGGCGAGGCGACCGCACCCGACGACGGAGGTGCGGACGGCGCCGCGGACCCGGGCGACGACGAGGTGCTCATCCCGGACGCGGAGAGCGACCGGCCGCAGTCGTAATCGAGCTGTTCTGCTGATTTACGGTGAGTGTTCGAGTTCGTCGATATGTTCCGGCCTTGAGAGATGAACACTCTATCTTCGTGCGAAACCGGGACTGCTGATGGATTATGGGTGGCGCGGCCACGTCCAACGACACCCCAAGACCGATACCGCTGGATCGCCCGGTCGGCGGTGATGGTCGAGAAGCGAGCGGTGCGGCAGGCCTACGACGAGATGGCGCGGGCCTACGACGCGGCCCGCACCCGGGACGGCCGCGGACTGTCGGTGCTCGAGTCGTTCCTCGAGTTCGGCCCGGAGCGGGTGCTCGACGCCGGTTGCGGCGGCGGACAGCCGGTGCTCGACCGGCTCGACGACGCGGCGACGGCCGTGGGGCTGGACGCCTCGGGCGAGCAGCTGCGACTGGCCGCCGACCGGGTGCCGGGCGCGGCGCTCGCGGCGGGAGACATGACGCGCCTCCCGTTCGCCGACGACACGTTCGATGCCGTCGTCGCGTACTGGTCGCTCATCCACGTCCCGCTGGCGGAGCACGGGACCGCCATCGAGGCGTTCGCGCGGGTGCTCCGGCCCGGCGGCCGGGTGCTGGTCTGTGAGGGGCGCGAGGAGTGGGTCGGCGAGAACCCGGACTGGCTCGACAGCGGCGTCGGGATGGCCTGGGAGATCGCCGGCCTGGAGGCGACTCGGGCGCAACTGCGGGCGGCGGGGTTCACCCTCGCCCGGGAGTGGGGCGTCCCCGACAGCCTCGACGACTCCGAGGCGGACGCGTGGGTGTTCCTGGAGGGGCGGCTCGACGGGGCGTGACCGCTCGACCGGACGCACGGGATAAGGGTCAAGCCGCCCCCGGCTGACGGCCGTGATATGGGAGACACCAACCGCCAGTGGCGGCTCGCGGCGCGGCCGACCGGCGAGCCGACCCACGACACGTTCGAACTGGTCGAGGCCGGGGTCCCCGACCCCGAACACGGCGAGGTCCTCGTCCGCACCATCTACCAGTCCGTCGACCCGTACATGCGCGGGCGGATGCGCGACGCCGAGTCCTACGCCGAGCCGTGGGAGCCGGGCGAGCCGATGCGCGCCGGCGTCGTCGGCGAGGTCGTCGAGAGCCGGGCCGACCGGTTCGACGAGGGCGATGTCGTCACGGGCGACCTGCTGTGGGCGGAGTACGCGACCGCCACCGCCACCGAACTCCGACGGGTGGACCCGTCGCTGGCGCCCGTCTCCACGGCCGTCGGCGTGCTGGGGATGCCCGGTGTGACCGCGTTCCACGGGTTCATGGACAAGGGCAAGCCACAGGCCGGCGACACGGTCGTCGTGAGCGCGGCCGCGGGCGCGGTCGGCAGCGTCGTCGGCCAGCTGGCGAGCGCGATGGGCTGTGACGTGATCGGCATCGCCGGCGCCGAGGAGAAATGCGACTGGCTGACCGACGACCTCGGCTTCGACGCCGCGGTCAACTACGAGGAGGAGGACGTCGGGCGGGCGGTAGCCGAGGCGGCGCCCGGCGGCGTCGACGTCTACTTCGACAACGTCGGCGGCCCCGTCACGGACGCGGTGTGGCCGTCGCTCAACGACTTCGCTCGTGTCGTCGCGTGCGGACAGATCTCCCTCTACAACGCGACGGAGCTGCCGACCGGGCCCCGGAAGCTGACCGACGCGGTCCAGAAGCGACTGAAGATCGAGGGCTTCATTGTGCGGGACTACGACCGCTGGGGCCACGCCCTCCGGCGACTGGGTGGACTCGTTCGGGACGGCGACCTGCAGTACCGCGAGCACGTCATCGAGGGCTTCGAGAACGCCCCCGACGCCTTCCTCGGCCTGTTCGAGGGTATCAATATCGGGAAGACGCTGGTGAAGGTCGGCGAGGAACCCGAACTCCCCTGACAGCTCGCGCTCGCTTCGCTCGCACGGACGGAGGTACTCAGCTGAGGCCGCATCACAACCGTCGCGTTCTGCCAGTATCGCCCCGACCGACCTGGATCGAACGGGGCACGGGCCGTCCCGGCTGGTGCTGAGACGTTCGCGGTATAAACAGGCTAGCTGTGCCGTGAGAACTGACCTACCCGTGACGTACGTACAGTCGCCCGATGAGCCCCCGACAGGAGGAGAACCACACCGACGGCGTGTCGACCACTACCGGTAATGACGGCGCGAACTCCCGGCCGACCTACCCTGAGCGTGGCGGCATCGACGTCCTCGACTCGTTGCTGGTTCGCCAGCCGATCGCTGAGGGGCGAACTCGGACCGTCAGCGACTTGCTGGCGGACTGGGCAGCGGACAACAGCGACGGCGACGCCCGCACACTGTTGCCCGTCGATGGCGTAACGCTGGTGACGCTGTTTCTCGACGACGGTGGATTCGGCTGGACCGACGACGCCGGCCACGCTTCAGGACGTGGTGACGCACTGCTGTGGTATATCGAAGTAGTCGATGACGACGCCGAGGCGTGGACGAACCCGGACACGACTATCCGAACTGTGTCACCGCTGTTCGAGGGTGAGTTGGACGACTCGCTCACCGACGAGGCGACGGTTCACGCCGCCGGTCGTAGCAGCCATCGATACGTCACCCACGTCACCAACCCCCACCGGAAGTCGCGGTACGCCGACGCAGTGGGGCGGTCGCTGGTCGCTCCCGTCGCTGGCGACGAGTTACCGATCCCGGTCGCGATCACCTCCCTCGCGGTGAAAGCCGGACCGACCAGCACACTCGTCGCACGCGCCGTCGATCTGGTGAACCAGCTCAAGCGGTTCGACCGTGTCCGGTCCTGGGCCCGTGACGAGACGGAGACCGTCGAGGCGGAAGCGATGTACACCGAGTCGCTGCTACTGGAGGCAGTCGGCGACCGTCAGGTGGTCCACTACTACATGGAGACCGAGGACATGGACCGCCTCTACGAAGCGTTCTACGGCGCCGACGATTGGGAAGCACGCCTCTCGGAGTGGGTGCTGCGGCGCGTACTGGCGACTCCCGAGACGTTCCTCGAACCGCCGTTGGAGACGGACTGTGAGGTCCTGATCCATGCTGTCGACCCCGAGCGACCCTGATCTCTATGTCGGCTCGGTCCACAGGGACCAGTATGCAGGCCGCGCGCATCGCCCTGGAGATACCGGCCGAACATCTCCACCCGATGCATCAGTTCGTCTGCGAGTCGCCAGCGATCGACAGGGAGACCATACTCGAACGGGACGCCAGTGGTGAGACGACCACACTGTTGCTCCACGTTGCGGGCGACCGCCAGCGCTACGAGCGGACGATCGACGGGGTTCCAGAGGTGGCGGAATGGACGACCACCGCGGCCCAAGAGGGGTTCTACGTCTACGTTCGGACGGAGTTGCGCACCCGCGAGCAGCAGTACCGCCAGGCATTGGACCGTGACGCCGTGCTCGTGGTGCCACCGGTGGAGTTGCGTTCGGATCGAACTGTCAGACAGACAATGGTCGGCCACAGCGATGCCCTCTCCGCGGCGATAGACGCACTCCCCGACACCGTCGACGTCGAGGTGCTCCGGACCGGTACGTACGACCGCGCGAGTGGCGCCCAGGTGAGCGAGCGCCAGCGGGAAGCGCTCGCCGCAGCGTGGGACGTCGGCTACTACGAGGTTCCCCGTGAGGGGGACATCGAGGCAGTGGCCGGCGAGTTGGACTGTGCCAGTTCCACGGCCTCGGACCTGCTTCGGCGGGCCGAACGGCGAGTCGTGGCGGCCACACTGGACGAGCGAGCGTGAGGTGACGCTCAGCTACACACGGCCAGTTGTCGACCGAAACCCTCTGCATACCAGTAGCTGGGAACACGCGTTCTCTATCAACTATCGCGATGAGACCGGACCGGGACGCCGGGACGCGGATCAACCGTCCGGATGCCTGAGGACTTCATCATATGTCCTCCACGGCGTGCGAGATACAGCGGGTACGTTCCCCTACCGGTCTCTATTCCGAGGCAGGGGTCCTGAGGGTATCGTTTAGTAGTTCCTCAGGGAGGCGACCCCCCGTTCCATCCTACTCAACGGGCAACGCCTCGATGATATACTCCAGTTTCAGTGGGCCATAGACATGAGGGAACGTACTCCCTCTATCGTCCTCATCCGTCCCGTATCGAACCGGAGCTTCGACCCTGGATTCATCCAGGAGTAGGAGAACTAACTCCTTGTCGTCGACACGGTCGTAGTCCGCGACGACGACCACCCCGGCTTCGAACAGTGGACGAACCCTTGCTCAGCAACTGACCCGGGGCGGTACTCCCCCTGCTGTTCGGATCTCCGCCCGCCCGTCCGTGGAAGGGCGTGGACGATGTGGGGCATACGAACCGTTGCTACGAATCGAGTAAATAGATCATCCGCGCACGACACCCCCGTATCGTTCCATGACTGACGTGTGCCCTCTATCCGGCAAAGGATCGACGACCCTCCCGACAGCTGTCGTCTCGGGCGTGCTGAACACGGAGGCCGTATTCGGCAGTCCACGTCCTGCCATCGCGCGCCCGTCTCAGAGCCCGCAACAGCGAATGTACTATTAAGACGGATCGGTCCGCCCGGGGACCATACAGTGGATACGAAAACGGAAACGGGGAGAGCGGTTTCGATAGACGACGATCCGAAGTGGCTACTGGTCTTTCTCGTCGTGGTCGCGGTGTATATCGGGATCAGCCAGTTCGTTGATGGGCCTGTGGCGAGCGAGTCAGCAGTGATACAACACACCGTTGAGGCCGTGTGGTTCCTCGGCCTCGCGATGATAGGGGCTGTCTTTCTCCATATTGATAGCGCTGACGCGACAGATATCGGACTCTCACGCCGGTTCGTCCTTCCCGGTGTCGGTGCCTTCCTCGTCATCTGGATCGGGCTGAACGGTATCGGCGTGGGGCTCGCAGTCCTGAGTGGCAACCCCTGGGGGTTCGATCTGCTTACCCCGGTCGCCGTCGGGAGCCTCGTCGCGGCAATGAGCTATGCGTTCATCGAGGAACTCGTGTTCCGCGGGTACCTGCAGGGAAAGGTTCGGAGCGTTCTCGGGGCGAACAGTACGCTCTCGCGGGGAGTGGCGATCGTCACGGCGGGTGTCCTGTTCGGACTCGGCCACGTGCCGCGGATTCTGGTTGAGGGGGGATACGTGAGCGGTACGTCAGTCGCCGGGACACTGCTCGTACTCACACTCAGCGGAATCGGGTTCGGGGTGGTGTACGAACTCACGGAGAACCTCTATCTGGTAGGGCTTCTTCACGGCCTCGGCAACAGTTGGCCACTACTGGTAGATGGGTTCGCGTGGGACGGCGCCGTCCAGACTGGTTTCTTTGCTACCATCGGTGTCGTCTATCTCGGTGTCACCGGTGCCTACAGGGCGTTCACGGCGGAGACACGAGTGACACCACACGTCCGAATCGGCGAGCATGAAGAGGAGATATCGTGACCTGCCGCAGTAGTAAACTACCGCCCTCCACCCAAGCGGAGCCGGCTGATCCCCTCGACGACTGTCATCTCGGGCGTGCTGAGTATGGGCCACGTCCCCCTCACGGCGCCACTCACCTACCACTGAGCGATTCCGTCGCGGCTGTCGACCGGTCCGCCCTGTACACCACGTGAACGGAGCACGGCCCCCGGCATCTCGAGCGTTCTCCGCGGCGAACGGATCGTCGGCTGCGCCGGCGATGTCGGCGCGAGGAAGCCCGAAGCGTAAGACGGCTCGTGGCTACCGACCCAGCTTCTCGCGGGCGACCTTCATGCCGCCCGGCGTGATGATGACCTGGTCGTCGTCCTTCTGGACCACGTCGCCGCCGACCTCCTGGGCGACCTGCTTCAGTTCGTCGTAGATCTGCTCCATCGTCCGGTCGGTGGTGGTGTGCCGGGTGATGTCGGCGATGACGAGGCCGCCGTCGTAGACGGCGTCCTTGATGTCGACGACGTCCTGCCGGTCGCTGATCTCGGCGATGTGGACCTGCCGGTCGGCCGCGCCGGCGTCGGCGTCGAAGTCATCGATGTCGAGTTCGACGTACTCGTCGGCGCTGCGCTGTCCTCCCCCGATGAGCTTGCTCATCAGTCCCATAGCAGTCGAACGAACTGCCGTCCTGATAAATCCGCGTCAGACGCGCGTCACACAGGCGTTCCTGACACGTTCGTCTCGTCCCCGCCCGGCGGCTCTCCCGGCAGCAGGGGCGCACGTCGGCCCGTGGACCGGACGCGATTCCGGCGGGGGGTCCTCCCACAGCCGACCGGGACATCACATAGGCTCGCGCCCGCGCGGAATGGCGAACGGTTCGACACCGGCATCGATGGAACGGTTCGACACCGGCATCGATGACGGAATCCACCCCGCCGGCACCCGCTGCCCCGACGGCCGTCCCTTCGGGCGAATCCACGGGTACAGGAATGAGGGGGCCAATTTGCACGGTTTACGAACGAGGTTTCAGTCGCGGCGCCCCCCTGCGCCGGGTACAGCACGAAGGAGCGTGGCTCACTAAGGGCTGTCTCGCGGCGGGCCGTCCTCCGGACCGTCGGCGCGGCTGCGGGGACGGCTGCCGTGACCGGCCTCGGCGCCGCGGAGCAACCGGAGGAGACGAACGTGGGCATCAAACCGGGGGCGCGAGGCGCCGAACGGGAGGCGAACCGTCGGGCCGACTCCGTCCGGAAGACCATCGACCTCGGTCACGTCGGGCGGGTCGTCGTCGGGCGGTTCTCCGAGCAGGCCCACAGGAAGCTGGAGAACCGGCGCGGCGTCCAGTACGTCGAGCCGAACTACACCGCACAGAAGCTCGGGGAGACGCTCCCGGCCGGTATCGACCGCGTCGACGCGGACGTGCTCCACTCCGAGGGGACGGCCGGTAGCGGGGCGACGGTCGCCATCCTCGACACGGGCGTCGACGACGACCATCCGGACCTGGCCGACAACACCGACCCGTCGCTGGGGGCGGCCTTCGGCTCCTCCTGTGGCTCCGAGTCGGGCGACTGCCGGTTCGGCCGCGAGGGGTACAACGGCAACGACTGCAACTACGAGTGGTCCGACGACGACCACGGGAGCCACGTCGCCGGAACGGCCAACGCCGTCCGGGGGAACAGCGAGGGTGTCGACGAGGTCCGGAGCAAGCAGAACGGCACCGACATCGTCGTGACCGCGACCGACACCGACGGCGCCACCGGTTCAGGCTCGCGGGGCATCTGAGCGCGGCCGCGGCCGCGCTCGCCGGGGCACCCACGTTTTTCCTCGTCCACCGCGACGACTCGGCCATGACCTTCAGCATCTGCGTCCACGAGTCCTACGAGGACGACGACGGCACCGAGCAGCACCGGTTCGGCGTCGCGGTCACCACGCGTCTCGCGGGCGTGGGGACGCTCTGCCCGTTCGTCAACGAGCACGGCGCGGTCGCCACCCAGTCGCTGGTGAACGTCTCGCTCGGCGAGCGTGGGGTGGCGTACCTCGCCGACGGGCTCGCGGTCGAGGACGCCCTGGAGTCGCTGCTGAACGCCGATGACGGCCGCGAGAACCGCCAGCTCCACGGTGTCGATCGGCAGGGTACCTTCGCCTTCTCCGGCGACGAGTGCGGCGACTGGTACGGCGATGCCGAGGGTGAGGACTACACCGTCGCGGGCAACCTGCTCACCGGACCGGAGACCCTGGACGCCGTCGCGACGACGTGGGAGGCGGCCGACCCCGCGGACCCGCTGCCGGCGCGGCTCGTCGCCGCGCTCCGGGCCGGCCACGAGGCCGGCGGCGACAAGCGCGAGGAGCTCGCGGTCCAGAGCGCCGCGCTCAAACTGGTCGACACCGCCAGGGCCGACCCCGCCACCGCCCCCTACCAGCACGACCTCCGGGTCGACGCCACCGAGACGCCCATCGACGACCTGCGCGAGACGTACGAGCTGGCGGTGCAGAGCCACGAGACGGCGATGGAGCGCTACGAGGACGCGTACGAGGAGGACGAGATGGACGACGCCGAGGGGGTGGAGTAGGCGGCCCCTCGCCGGAATCCGGCCGCCGACGCCGGTCGCCCTCGTCGAGGGGATCGAACTTTCTGCCCGGGCGGTGTGCGGCCGCCATGACGTCCATCCCGGACGACTACCACGATCTGTTCGAGAAGCCGACCATCGCCCACCTCTCGACGCTGCTGCCGGACTGGGCGCCCCACAGCGCACCGGTCTGGATCGACTACGACACCGACGCCGACCGGCTGCTGGTCAACACCGAGCGCGAGAGCCGGAAGGAGAAGAACGTCCGTGGGGACCGCCGCGTCGCCGTCAGCATGACTGATCCCGACGACCCCTACCGGATGCTCTCCGTCCGCGGCGCGGTCGCGGCGGTCACGACCGACGGTGCTCGCGAGCATATCGACGAACTCACCCAGCGCTACATGGGCGAGTCCGAGTATCCCAGCCCTATCCGGACCGAGCGCGTTATCCTCTCCATCACGGTCGAACACGCCACCGGGATGGGAGAATAGGTCCCCTATCCGCCACAGGCAGGGGATAGTTCACACATCGGGAGCGACAGCCGGGACACGGACGGGTAGTCCTGCCCCCAGCACGAACGCGTGAACTGTCACCTCGTCGCGGTACTCGTCGCCGTCGCCATCCTGCTGGCGGCGACCCCCGCGGTGTTCCAGTCGCGCTTCCGCACGGTGTCCTGGGTCGTCGGCGCGGCCGCCGCGACCACCATCATCGCGATGTCGCCGCTGGCGGTGCTGTCGCCGGGCGGTCTCCAGGACTTTGCCATCGCCACCATCGTCGGCGTCCTGCTGGGCGTCCTCGTCACCCGCCCGGCCTCCGGAGCCCCGTCCTGGGGGCGTAGGAAGCGACATCCGTCGTCCAGGCGCGACAGTTCTTCCAGAAGCTGCATAATAACCGCCGAATCGGCGAACTCGTTCGGATACTGGGCGGGTTTTTGACATCTGACTCCCACAGGTCACGTGCAATGCTGCCTGCAGCAGCCGAGACATCCCGCTACAGATCTAGGTCGTACAGCGCGCCGTACTTCTCGCGGACGTAGTCGAGGAAGTAGTCGGCGGTGAACGCCTCGCCGGTCGCCTCCTCCAGGAGGTCGTTCGTCTCGTGCGCCGCGCCGTGGTGGTGGACGTTCTCGGTGAGCCAGTCGTGCAGCGGCTCGAACTCGCCGGCGTTGATTCTCCCCTCGAGGTCGTCGATGTCGTCCTCGGCGGCGGCGTAGAGCTGGGCGGCCATCACCGAGCCCAGCGTGTACGTCGGGAAGTAGCCGAAGGAGCCGTGCGACCAGTGGATGTCCTGCAGGCAGCCCATCGCGTCCGTCTCGGGCCGGAAGCCGAGGTACTCCTCCATCTTCTCGTTCCACACCGCCGGCACCTCGTCGACGTCGAGGTCGCCGGCGACGAGCGCCTGCTCGATCTCGTAGCGCAGGACGATATGCATGTGATAGGTCAGCTCGTCGGCCTCGACGCGGATCGGGTTGTCGTCGTACACCTGGTTGGCGGCCTCGTAGGCGTCGCGGGCCGAGAGCCCCTCGCCGGAGGGGAACTGCTCCTGGAAGGTCGGGAGGAACCGCTCCCACCAGGCCTGCGAGCGGCCGACGTGGTTCTCCCAGAGCCGGGACTGGGACTCGTGGACGGAGAGGCCGCGGTGGCTCCCGAGCGGCGTGCCGTACTCGTCCTGCCGGAGGCCGAGCGTGTAGGTCGCGTGCCCGAACTCGTGGATGGTCGAGGAGAGCGCGTCCACGGGGTTCGCCGGGTCGAACCGGGTCGTGACGCGGGCGTCGAACTGGGTGCCCGTCGAGAACGGGTGGGTCGAGCGGTCGAGCCGGCCGTGGTCCCACGGGTAGCCCAGTTCATCGAGCGCGTCGCGGGCGACCGCCTCCTGCGTGTCGGGGTCGTACTCGCCGTCGAAGGCGTCCTCGGCGAGGGTGACGCCGGAGTCGGCGATGGCGTCAATGATGGGGACCAGCTCCTCGCGCAGGCGCGTGAGGACCCGGTCGGCGACCTCGAGGTCGAGGCAGGGCTCGTAGTCCGCGAACAGGACCGCATAGGGGTCCGCGTCCGGGTCGATATGCTCGGCGTACTCCCGCTTCAGGTCGAGCAGCGTCTCCACCGTCGGCGCGAACCGCGCCCAGTCGGACGCCTCGCGGGCCTCCTCCCACACGGGGAGCGCGTTGCTCGTCTCCTCGGAGATGCGCTCGACCAGGTCGCCGGGAACGGCGGCCTCGCGCTCGTACTCGCGGCGGATCTCCCGGACGACCGCCGACTGCTCGGCGGTCAGATCGGCGTCGACGAGCTCGTCCAGCCGGTCGCCGACCGCGTCGGCCGTGAGCGTCTCGTGCTGGACGCTGGAGAGCGCGGACTGCTGTTTCGAGCGGGCGGGGGTGCCGCCCTCTGGCATCATGGTCTGCTGGTCCCAGGAGAGCAGCATCCCGGCGTCGTTCAGATAGGTGGCCTGCCGGTAGCGGTCCAGCAGGTCGTGGTACGCGTCCGGCGCGCCGGCGTGAGGGCTGTCCGTCTCGGCGTCCGCGTCGGTGGATTCGGGCTCGGTCGCCATACCGATGGCAGGGCCGGGCGGGGTTTCAACCTCCCGGCGGCGGCCACGACGCCGGCGGCTCAGTCGAGGGTGAACGTCCCGGCGACGCGCCGGTAGAGCCGGTAGCAGCGGTCCACGGTCGCCAGCGAGACGGACTCGTCGGCGGTGTGGGCCTCGCCGCGCTCGGCGGCGCCACAGACCACCGGTTCGGTCCCGGCGCGGGCGGCCAGCCAGCCGGCATCCGTCGCGTGCGGTTTCACGACGTGCTCCGGCCGGGGCGGCCGGTCTCCGTCGCCGAGCGGGTCGTCCGGGTGCTCGTGTGCGGCCCGGGCGGCGGCCAGCACGGCGTCGGCGAACCGCTCGTCCCGGCAGGCCATCGGCGGGAGGTCCTGCTCCCCCTGCCAGTCGACGCCCTCGCCGGCCGCCCGCTCGACGTCGGCACGGTCGCCCGGGACCGTTCGCTCGTCGACGGTCACCTCGCAGCGCTCGGGGATGACGTTCCACGCGCTGCCCCCCTCGATGCCCGTGACAGCGACGGTCCCCGCGAGGTCGTGGCCCAGCACCTCCGCCCGGGGCGTATCGAGGTCGCGGACGGCGACGATGGCGTCGCCCGCCCGGTAGACCGCGTTCTGGCCGCGGTCGGGCTGGCTCGCGTGGGCCGCCCGCCCGTGGGCGACCAGCGTGGACG
>ERZ1034569.518-NODE-518-length-13971-cov-8.755246_pt1 | contig 13971 bp, 14 predicted proteins | sample MGYA00520706_ERZ1034569 | MGnify/ENA primary metagenome ERZ1034569 (study PRJEB33760, sample SAMEA4777722) | hypersaline lake metagenome | biome: hypersaline environment; feature: brines | place: Spain | collected 2014-08 | depth 0 m ...
GTGGGTCGTCGACACCGTCGCTCGCGGGTCGCCTCGCTCCCCGCTCGCCGGGCGTGGCCCCCGCGCCACTCGGTCCAGCAGCGTCGACAGCAGCGGGTCGTCCTCGCCGACGCCGAACAGGGTGGGCGGGCGCACGTCCGGCGAGAACAGCTGGACGGTGACGGACTCGCCGGCGTCGAGGTACTCCACGTCGGGGTCGACCGCGACTACGCCGTCGGCCTCCACGAGCGAGGTCGTCGCGCCACTGCCCTTGTCCACCGGGTAGACCAGCGTCCGGCCGCCGCCGTCGGTCACGAGGCCGGCGGGCATGTAGCGGAGCCGACCCTCGGCGTACCGCTCGGCGACGGCCATCGTCCCCTCCATGGTGGCCGTCCGAGCCTCGGGGAGCCCGGCCGCGTCGCGGATGGCGGGGGCGACGAACGTGCGGAAGATGGTCAGCGCCGAGACCGGGTAGCCCGGGAGTCCGACGTAGGCACACCCTCCGTCGGACTCGCTGCCCTCGTCCGACGACGCGTCCGAACCCCGTTCGGACCCGACCAGCCGTCCGACCAGCATCGGCTTGCCGGGCTTGACCGCGACGCCGTGGAGCAGCAGCTCGCCGCGCTCCTCGATGACCCGGTAGATGACGTCGACCGCCGAGGCCGAGGTCGAGCCCGAGGAGAGGACGAGGTCGCACTCCGTGGCCGCCTCCCGGAGCACGCGCTCCATGGCGTCGTAGTCGTCGCCGGCGTGGGGGTAGAGTCGCGCCTCGCCGCCGGCCGCCTCGACCGCCGTGGCGGTGGTGTAGGAGTTCACGTCGTAGATCTGGCCGGCCCCGCTGTCGAGGTCGCCGCCGGGCCGGACCAGTTCCTCGCCGGTCGAGACGATACCGACCACGGGGCGCCCGCGCACGGGCACCTCGTCGACGCCGAGCGCGGCCAGCAGGCCGATCTCCCGGGGACCGAGCTCCGTCCCCGGGCCCAGCGCGCGCTCGCCGGCGGCCACGTCCGCGCCCGCGAACATCACGCGGTCCCCGGGCGCGAGCGACGTTCGGACGCGGACGGTTCGGTCGCTCGCGGCGTCGCCGCCCGACACGCTGTCCGTCCGCTCGACCATCACCACCGCGTCGGCGCCCTCGGGGAGCACCGCGCCGGTCGATATCTCCGCGCAGCCGCCCGCAGGGACGGTCACGTCGGGGGCCTCGCCGGCGTGGACCTCGCCGACCAGGTCGAGTTCGACGGGGTCGGCCTCGTCGGCGCCGACGGTGTCCGCCGCTCGGACGGCGTACCCGTCGACGGAGGCCCGGTCGAAGCCCGGGACGTCGATGGCGGCGTCGATGCGGGCGCCGAGGACGCGCCCCCGTGCCTCGCGGAGCGGCACGGTCTCGGGGTCGGGGGTGAGGTCCAGGTCCTCGATGGCGGCCGTCGCCTCCGCCGGCGTCGCCAGGTCCCTGAACTCCTTGCGCTCGCTCATACCCCCGCGTTGGGACGGGGACGTTATGAAGGGGCGACCTCGGTGGCGCGCGACGGGCGCGACCGCCGGGTCGTATCCCGGACGCTTTTCGCGCCGGCGCTCCGACCGTGTGTATGGACTACGAGGGGCCGATACTGGACGACCATCTCCATCTGGACCCCGTGAACGGGCAGGACACGGCGGCCGTCGAGACGTTCGCCGACGCGGGCGGGACCCACCTGCTCGTGCTGAACAAGCCCTCCTGGAGCCTCGGTGTCGAGGTGGACGCGGCGGCGGACTTCCGCGAGGGGTTCGACCTGACCGTCGAGGCGGTCGAGCGCGCCACCGAGGTGCTGGACGGCCGGGCGTGGCCCGTGCTCGGGGTCCATCCGGCGCTGATCTCACGGCTCGTCGACCGCGGCTACACTCCCGAGGAGGCCCGGGACCTGATGTGCGCCGGCCTCGAGGTCGCCGCCGAGTACGTCGACGACGGGCCGGCGCTCGCCATCAAGTCCGGCCGCCCGCATTACGACGTGGACGAGGCGGTGTGGACGGCCTCGAACGCGGTGATGCGCCACGCCTTCGCGGTCGGCGCCGAGGCCGACTGCGCCGTCCAGCTCCACACGGAGGGCGGCGAGGCGTTCGGCGACATCGCCGACTGGGCCGAGGAGCGGGGGCTCCCCCGCGAGCAGGTCGTCAAGCACTTCGCCGGGAGCCGGACCGTCGGGCCGGTGCCGAGCGTCCTCGCGAAGAAGCCGAAGATCGAGGGGGCCATCGAGCAGGGTCGCCCGTTCATGCTCGAGACGGACTTCATCGACGACCCGGACCGACCGGGCGCGGTGCTCGGGCCGAAGACGGTGCCGCGGCGGACCCGGTGGCTGCTGGAGACGGGCCACGAGGACGCGGTCCGGACGGTCCACGTCGGGACGCCGGCCCGAGTCTACGGTATCGACACGGAGGCGACGCTGGAGGGGTGACCGCCCCCGCCGTCGTGACCTGCGAGCCGCCGCGGCCCCCGGAACCGGATTCGGGCCGTGAGTTGGACGCAGACGGCCTCAGGGCGCCGCCGTGTCCGTGTGACGGATTCCTCCGGTGGCCGCCCGAGGGAAAGCCCTAACCCCGGTCGCGCGTACACCCGAGACATGAGCACGCCCCCGGACGAGTACTACACGGCGGAGCGCTGGCAGAACTGGTTGGAACGGGTCGAGGAGGAGGACCTGGACCCCGAGGACGAGGACGCCGGACGGCTCCTGCTGAACCTGCAGGACGACACCGCCATCGCGGTGGCGAAGGTCATCGCGGGGCACACGGACGGGGAGCTGGGGCAGGAGCGCGCCATGGAGGAGCTCGCCAACATCCGGGAGATCGTCCTCCCGGAGGTCGAGATGGACGACGAGGACGCGGCGATGCTGGTCGAGAGCGTCCAGACCGCGCTGGTCCCCGTCTTCTACGCCGCCGAGGAGTACGTCGCCGAGGGCCCCGCCGAGGACGGCAGCGTCGCCGACTACATCAGCGCCGCCGTCGACGCCGAGGCCGAGGAGGACCTCGACAGCGCGGTCGGCTTCTGCGCGCAGGCCGGCACGCTGGTCATCGACGGCGACTCGCTGGACCGCGAGGTCGTCGAGGACCTGGAGTTCGGCTACGTCGCCGAGTGGGTTAACGGGCTGGACAGCCTCCAGACGGCGATGCGGGACCCCGAGGTCGTCGAGGAGGAGGAGTAACGCGCGTCGGTCGCCCGGCGGGGGCACGGGCGGCCGGTCGACGCGACGGGTGCGACCGTGTCACGCTCCGGGGCCGACACGACGGGGCCACGGGGTCGTCTCCCGCGACCGGCACGGGAGCATCACCCGTTTCGACCCGTGCGACGGTATCCGGTTGGCTCATCGGGACGGCCAGCCCTCGCCGTCCATCGGTACGGACGGCGCCCCGGGCGCACCCCGAGGCGGCCCGATGTCCGGCAACCGCCCGTTCCGTCGACGTCCCATCGACCGTCTCCCGGATTACCATCGGAATGCCACTATTGCTCATCTGTGACGAGTGAAAACAGATGAGAGGTAGAGATGATATAATAACGGCGGCAGCTCTACGATCCTATGCCGTAGAAGACAGTAATAGCTGGTCCGGACGCGCGCGAGTCCGCAGATACTTATGCCCGGCTGGGATACGTATAACGAATAATGCGTCCCGTCCGGGGAAGCGGCGACCGTGCCCAGGCCATCCAACTGGGGGCGCTGCTGCTGTTCGCCATCCTCATCATCAACCTCTCGCTCTACCAGGTGTTCGTCGTTCCGGACCAGAACGGCGAGATCGAGTTCAAGCACAACCAGCAGGCACAGGAGGAGATGAAGATCGTCCGGAACACGGTGTTCCAGACGTCGGTCACGGGGACCGACCTGACGACCTCCGTTCAGTTGGCGCCGCAGTACCCCAGTCGGACGGTGTTCGTCAATCCGGGTCCACCGTCCGGCTCGCTGCGGACCGAGTCGCTGGGTAATGTCTCGTTCAGCGGTATCGAGCCGACTGACGAGGAGACGAGACAGTTCTGGGACGCGAGCGCATCCAACCTGACGACCGACTGGTGTACCGGCCGAACTACAACCTCTACACTGCCCCGGATACGGTGTACGAGAGTTCGGTCGTGTTCAATAGCGGTGATGGAGCGCCGGACCGGACGCTGACCGGACAGAGCATCGTGAACGGACGCCGGATCAGCCTCGTGACGCTCACGGGGAACGTCGGGACGACGGCGACCGGATCGGGATCCCTGGAGTTCAAAGGCGTCAGCGCGTCGCGAGAACCGATTCCGGTCCGCGGAGGGAGTGGACCACTGAACGTGACGATTCCGACGACGCTCGCGGAGAGCGAATGGGAGGCGCTGCTGAGCGACCAACTCGACGGCGACAACACCGGCGTCAACGTGTCGACGGACGGAGACGAGCAGTTCCTCACCAACATCAGCTACGACGACAGCACCAGCCCGGCGACGGTGACGCTCACCTTCGAGAAGGGCGTCCAGTACGACCTCCGGCTGGCCCGGGTCGGCGTCGGGAGCGGCGTGACGAGCCCCGGCGCGGCGTACATCACGGACGTCCAGAGCCCGGCCAACGTCGACGAGGGCGGGACAGTCGAGTACGTCATGGAGGTTCGCGACGAGTTGAACAACCCGGTCAGCGGGGTCGACGTGACCGCCAACGCGACGAACTCGCCGGACGATATCGGGGCGTTCGCCGCCGGTAACACGACGAAGACGACCGACAGCGACGGTCGGGTCTCGTTCGCCTTCGACGCGCAAGCGGGCGCGACCGGAACGGAGGATCTGGTGTTCAATATCTCCGACGTGGACGGGAGCGGGACCGTGGAGGACTACGAACTGGTCGAGCAGTCACTGACCGCGCAGTCGAGTGGCGGCGGAAGCGGTGGGGGCGGCGATGGGACGCCGCCGGCCGTCTCGAACGCCGAGGCGGAGCCGAACACGATAGTACAGAGTCAGGAGTTCGACCTCTCGGCGACGTTCGACGACACCAGCGGTCGCGGCGGGAGCGACATCTTCGAGGCCACTTGGTCAGATACCATTTCGGGCGACAGCGGTGACTTCTCCGCCGCTGACGGCCAGTTCGACCAGGCCATCGAGGACGTGGAGACGACGGTCAGTGGAAGTACGACGGACGACTGGTCGACCGGCGACCACGATATCGAGATTACCGGGACGGATGCGAACGGGAACAGCCGGACGACGACTGTCACCGTCACCGTCGATAGCGGGCCGGCGCCCGGGTTCAGTAGCGTTTCGGCGAGCGACATGGATACCCAGCAGACGAACGACGCTGAACAGACCCTCACGTTCACCCCCGATCAGGACCTCCCGGCAAATGAGACCGTCACGATCGATCTGTCGGACGCACAGGATTCGACGGGACCGAACACGAACCAGTATCAGGTCGATTACCAGGGGTCGACCATATCAGTCGATAGCGGCGGTGGGTCGGCGCAGTTCACCACGCGAGACGATGAGAATGCAGTTGTGGAGTACACTCCAGGCGGTACGGTTACGAGTAGTACGCAAGTGGAAATCAATATCGATGGCGCTACAACCGGGAACAACGGCCAGCAGTCCGACCCGTACGATGTCGTGTTCAGCCGAAGTGACGGGGGCCAAGAGACAACCATATTCAATGTGTCAAACTGACTTTCGACACCTGACGAAACTCCTGTCGACAAAGCCATAAGGCACGCAACAGACCCCAACCCATGAGCGAGAAAGCCGTCGGCATCGACGCGATGGAGATCCACACCGGCACGTTGCGACTGGACCTCGCGGAGACGTACGCGCCCGCGAAGGACGACGACCCCGGGAAGTACACGAAGGGGCTGGGCCTCTTTGCCTCCTCGTTCCCGGACGTCTACGAGGACATCGTCACGATGGGCGCGAACGCGGCCCGCCGGCTGCTGGAGCGGCGCGGGCTCACACCCGCCGACATCGGCCGTATCGACGTGGCCACGGAGTCGTCGTTCGACAACAGCAAGCCCGTCTCCACCTATATCGCGGGCTGCCTCGAACAGGTGTACGACGAGGACTTCCACCACGCCAACAAGGGCGAGCGGAAGTTCGCCTGCATCTCGGGGACGCAGTCGCTGGACGACGCGTACAACTGGATCCGTGCGGGCCGCAATCGCGGCCGGAAGGCGCTGGTGGTGGCGACGGACACGGCGCTGTACGAACGCGGGGACCCGGGCGAGGCGACACAGGGCGCCGGCGCCGTGGCGATGCTCATCTCCGAGGACCCGGACCTCGTGGAGCTGTCGACAGCCCAGGGGTACGGGAGCGCCGACGAGACGGACTTCCTCAAGCCCAACCAGCAGTTCCCGAGCGTCGACGGGAAGCGGTCGGTGCAGGTGTATCTGGCGCGGATGCGCGAGGCGCTGATGGACTACGAGTCCGTCGCGGGCGACACCCACCCGGACGACTTCGCCCTGGTGCCGTTCCACACCCCGTTCCCGGGGATGGTCCGGAAGGCGGCGCTGCTCGGGTTCCGGCACGTCGCCCGGGACACGGAGTACGAGGACCGGCTGGCAGAGGAGATCGGTCGCCAGCCCCGCCGGGAGGCGTTCGACGACGTGGGGGCGTTCCAGGACGCCCTCTCGGAGTACACGGACGCGCTGGCCGAGACCGACGTCTACCGGGACTGGTACGCCGAGACCGTCGAGCCCACGCTGGAGCTGTCGCGCTACTGCGGCAACTGGTACACCGGCAGCGTCCACGTCGCGCGGGCGTCCGGGCTGCTGGAGGCCGCCGAGGCGGGCCGTGACCTGGCCGGCGCGCGCCTGCTCGTCGGTTCCTACGGGAGCGGCGCACAGGCGGAGATCCACCACGAGACCATCCAGCCGGGCTGGGCGGACTCCATCCGCGCGCTGGCGGTCAAGGACCGGCTCCGCGACCGCTACGACCTCAGCTTCGAGGAGTACGAGCGCATCCACGACGCGCACAACCACGAGAAGGAGACGGACGTGGACGCGCTGACGACCCCCGACGGGGAGTTCGTCTTCGACGGCTGGGGACGGATGGGCGAACGCAAGTACCGCTACGTCTGACCCGGCTCAGGCGACCGTCTGCAGCCCGTTCAGCAGCTCCTCCAGCGGCCCGTCCGCGACGGCCAGCGAGAACCCGTCCAGCCGCGCGAGCTCCGGGGCGTGCTCCCAGCAGTCCTCCGGCGTGATGCCGTGCAGCACCACCGCCGACGGCGTCGGCGTCACGACCCGGAGCGCGACCAGCGGCGACTCCCCCCGGGTCACCTCAGTGAACACGAGCACGCGGTTGGTGGACTGGCCGTACAGCCGGTAGAACTCCTCGCTGGAGAGCCGCGTGATGGCCTCGATGGAGTCGATGACGGTGTGGCCCGCGACGGTCGTGTCCCCTCCGGCCGCGAGCTCCGTCGCACCGATGGCGCCGTAGACCCGGGTGATGGGCACCCGCGCGGGGTACTCCCGCAGGTCGTGGACGATGTCGCGGTCGAACCCCGCCTCCACCACGCGGGCGTGCTGGCGGATGCGGCCACCGCCCCGGGCCTCGTCGATTGAGAGGAGCGCCTCGACGACACGCCGGACGATGCCGATGCCCGGCGAGTCCCGCCGCCCGCCCTCGTAGTCCGAGACGACCGAGGGTGAGACGTCGAGTTCGTCGGCGAGTGCCGTCCCGCTCACGTCGAACTCGGTCCGCCACTTGCGCATCGTCGCGCCGGGCTCGTCGCTCAGGGTGATCTCGCCGGCCATCCGCTCGGCCAGCCGTCGCCGCGCGTCGATGTCGTTGTCCGTCATCGGCCCTGTCGCCATCGTGGACGGGAGCGGTCATGAAGCGGTCGGTGTCTCGGAGCGAGGTCGACCCGCCGGCTACCGCCGGACCAGTGCCAGCGTGCCGAGCACCGCAGCCACGAGCACGGCCACGAGCCCGAAGCCGGGCTGGCCGCCGGAGCCCGTGCCACCGGCGCTGGTCGTCGCCGTCGTGTCGGCCCCCTCGGTCACCGTCGGCGTGGCGGGTTCGGTCCCGGCAGGCGTCGAGGTCGGCGTGTCGGTCGGGACCTGCCGCGTCGACGCGAACGCCTCGGACATGTTCCGCATCGGCTCGACGACGCGGGGCCCGGGCTGGCTGATGAGGTTGTCGTCGACGGTCAGGGTCTGGTCGAGAACGTACGCGTCGGTCGACGACCAGGGCTCGCCGGAGGGAAGCGACGAACTGCTGGGACGGACGACCCACTGCGGGTTCCGGTCGGCGACGACCTCGTCGCTGAGTCGCGGATACGGACGGTCGCCGACGTCGGCCGCGATATTCTCGCCGCCGCCGGTCTCGATGGCCTCGTGGATGAACGTCCCCTCGCTGGCGGTGAAATTGAAGAAGAAGTATGCCACGCGGGGGCGGTCCTCGGGTGCGTCCGCCCGGATCTCGTCCAGCGTGCCGTTGAACTCCTCGTTCACGGTGGCCGCGCGGTCGCAGGCACCGGTGAAGCGCCCGAACAGCGACACCTTCGCGGTGATGGCGGCCAGCGACCGACCGAAACCGACCTTGTAGACGGTGAGACCGGCGTCCCGGAGCTGCGAGACGGTCTCGTTGGGGACGATGTTCGGCGCGAGCACCAGGTCCGGCTCCAGGCCGACGACCTGCTCGCGGTTGACCGTGCCGTCCCGGTTGGTCACGTCGGTCCGGTTCTGCGAGCCCTCGAGGTAGGCCGTCGTGGGACCCGTCGGGAGCCCGACGACCCGGTCCTCCTCGTTCAGCTCCCACATCGTCTGCGCGGCGCTGGGGGCCAGCACGACCACGCGGTCGGGAGCCTCGGAGACCGTGACCCTCGTACCGGTCGCGTCGGTGCGGCTGACGGGGAACGAGCAGTCGTTCTGTGCTCCGGTCCCGACCGCCGACGACGCCGGGGCGGCGTCCACCCCGTCGGCTCCGGCTGTCGGGGCCGCCAGCGCCCCACCCGGGGCGACGGCGGCCAGCAGCGCGACCATCGCCAGTACGGACAGCGTCCCACGAACCTGCATGCCCGCTCGGACTCGCGTATGCAACAAGTACTTGCCTACTCCAAGTCGAGTTGTGGCGCATGTACGACCGGGCGCGGACCGTGGCGTGGTCGGTGGGCCTCGCGGTCGCGTTGGCCCTCGTCGCGCTGGTCAGCGCGACCATCGGCCCCGTCTCCATCCCCGCCGGCACGGTGGCGAAGGCGGTCCTCAACGAGGTGGCCCTCCCGACGCTCTCGGGGGCCGGCGTCGGCTGGATCCGCCCCTTCAGGTTCACCGTCGAGTCGTCGGACGCGGTCATCGTGACGGAGCTGCGACTCCCCCGCATCGCGCTGGGTGCGGCCGTCGGCTTCGCGCTGGCGACGGCCGGTACCGTGATGCAGGGGTTCTTCCGGAACCCGATGGCCGACCCGTCCATCATCGGCGTCTCGACCGGGGCGGCGGTCGGTGCCGTCGCGGCCATCGTCTTCCGGCCCGCCATCCCGCTGGTGCCGAACCTGCAGGCGATGGCGTTCGGGGTGGCGCTGCTCGCGGGGTTCGCGGTCTACCTCATCGCGCGCGAGGGCGGCCGGACCCCGGTCGCGACGCTGCTGCTCGCGGGCGTGGCGGTCCAGACGTTCCTCGGTGCGGTCGTCTCCTACACGCTGCTGTTCGCGGGCGACTCGCTCGAACGGGCCGTCTACTGGCTGATGGGCCACCTCCACGCGGCGAACTGGGGGAAGGTCGGCGCCGTCTGGCCGGTCGCCGTCCTCGGGTTCGCCGTCACCTTCGCCTACGCCCGTGACCTGAACGTCCTCCTCGTCGGCGAGGACGACGCACAGACGCTCGGGGTGGAGGTCGAGCGGACCAAGCAGATACTGCTGGTGGTCGCTGCCGTCCTGACCGCGGCCGCGGTCGCCGTGGCCGGTGTCATCGGCTTCGTCGGCCTCGTGGTCCCGCACGTGATGCGACTGCTCGTCGGCCCGGACCACCGGGTCCTGCTCCCGACCTCGGCGCTCGCCGGCGCCGGCTTCCTCGTCGCCACGGACACGCTCGCCAGGGCCGGCCCCGCCGAGGTCCCGGTCGGCATCGTCACCGCGGCGCTCGGTGCACCCTTCTTCCTCTACCTGCTCCGCAGCCGGGAGGTGCATTCACTGTGACCGGCGCGCACGACGGGGCCGACCCGCCGGCCCTCGAACTCGATGACGTGACAGTCAGCTACGGTGGGCGGACGGTCCTCGACGGCGTCTCGCTGTCCGTCCGCCGCGGGGAGTTCCTGGCGCTGGTGGGGCCGAACGGCGCCGGCAAGACGACGCTGCTCCGGGCGGTCAACGGTCTCGTGACGCCGGAGTCCGGCACGGTCCATACCGACGGTGCCGACGCGACGTCGCTGTCGGCCCGGGGGCGTGCCCGCCGGGTCGCAACCGTCCCGCAGGAGACGAACGTCGGCTTCGACTTCCCCGTTCGGGACCTCGTAGCGATGGGACGGACCGCCCACCGCTCGCGGCTCTCCCGCGAGAGCGAGGCCGACCGCGCGGCCGTCACGCGCGCCCTCGACCGGACGGGGACGGCGGCGTTCGCCGACCGGACGGTCGGGTCCCTGAGCGGCGGCGAACGCCAGCGGGTCGTCCTGGCCCGGGCGCTCGCGCAGGCGGCCCCGCTGCTCCTGCTCGACGAGCCGACCGCCAGCCTCGACATCAACCACCAGGTTCGGGTCCTCGGCCTCGTGCGCGACCTGGTCACGACGGCAACCGAACGCGACGGAACGGACCGGCCGGCCCGGACCGCCGTCGCCGCCATCCACGACCTCGATCTCGCCGCCCGGTTCTGCGACCGGGTCGCGCTGCTCGCGGACGGGGACATCCGGGCCGTCGGCCCCCCACACGAGGTCCTCCAGGGCGACCGGCTGGCCGCAGCCTACGGCGTCGAGACGGTCGTCACGGAGGACGCGGTCACGGGGGCGCCGAGGGTGACGGCGCTCGGGGAACGGACGCCGGCGGCGGCGGGCGACCGTCGGGATGCCGTGCGGTCGCAGCCGGAGGCGGACGACGACTAGCGCCGGCGGTAGAGCACGTCGACCAGCGCCGCGCCGACCATCATCGGGAGCACCAGCGAGAACGCGACGACGAGGACGAGCGTCGCCCAGCGCGGGCCGCCCGGCGGCCACAGCATCGGCCAGAGTTCGCCCAGCGGCCCGCGGAACCAGACGACCGCCAGGGCGAGCGAGCAGAGGCCGGCGGCCAGGCGCACGAGCCGGCGGCGGTCGGCGTGCGGGTCGTCCGCCGAGAGCACGGAGAGCGGATCGTCCGGGTCGGGGCTCGACACGGCCGACCGTTCGAGCCCGGGCGGCTAACCGCTTTCGACAGCACGGGACAGGGTTATGATTCCTCGGGCCGTTCTGGGGATAATCGGATGGCCAACAAGATCGCGCTGCTGCTGCTCGCGGCCATCGTCGTCACGGCGACCGGCGCCGGCGCCGCCCTCGGCCTCTACGTGAGCGGGTCCGGCTCGCTGGCCGACCTCGGTGGTGGTGGCGGTGGCGACGGTGGGGGCGACGCGACCCCGACGCCGGCCACCGACGGGGGGGACGCCGAGTCCGGCGGTGACCGGACGACCACGACCACGGCCACGACGCCGACGGAATCGGCTACCGACGAATCGGTGTCGTGGACCGACACGCCCGCGGCGACACCGACGCCGGAAACGGTGCCGCCGGAGTCGTTCGACGAGTCGAACATCGAGACGCTGGTCGTCGAGGAGATCAACGAGCGGCGGGCCGAACTCGGCAAGGACAGCCTCCGCGCGCCGCCGGATCGCGGCCGCGGGGCGGGCAGCGACAGTCCCCGGAGGGGGGCCCAGCGGTGCCACCCGCACCAGGCCGGCGGCGGCGCCGCGGAGGAGCGCTACCGAGGCAACGACCTCCACGACCGCTGCCGGATGGCCGGCGACACGAACACGGGCATCAAGGGCGGTTCCGCCATCGAGACGGTGACGAAGGTCTCGGCCGGGAGCGAACTGAACGGCCGGAACAACCGCGACGACCGCGCGGTCGCCGTCGACGCGGTCGAGAACTGGTTCGACGAGCCGGCCGAGCGCGAGAAACTCCTCAACCGCAACGCGGGGACGCTCGGTGTCGCCGTCGTCGTCACGGAGCGGAACCGGGCGTACGTCACCGTCGACCTCTGCGCCGGGTGACGCGGTCGGTCGTCGTCCCGGCGCGTCGCTTCCCCGACCCGATATCGTCGCCCCTGAACCGACGGCTCCCGCGGTCCCCAACGGTACTGTTAAGTGGTATCACGCCGCACAACGCGATGGTATGCCGGCACAGAGCCATCCGGCCGACGAGCGGATCCTCGAGTTCTTCGGGGAGCACCCGCCGGAGTACGTGCCCACCGTGGCCAACCGGCTCGGCATCCACGTCCGGTACGCGGAGCACCGGGTGGACGTGCTGGTGGAGAAGGGCCTCCTGGAACCGGTCAGCAACGAGATGGTCTACACGACCACCGAGGCCGGCGACCGGACCCTCGCCGAGGACGGCGCCGCCGCGCCCACGCCCGCCGAGGCGACGACGGACGACTAACGTTCAAGTGCCGATGTCGTGAAGCCGGGCCATGGAAGGGGCCGACCGGTTCATGCTGTTCGGGCTACTGCTCGTCGGGTTGGCCATGGCGCTCGGTATCCTCGCGATACTCCTCGGGTTCTGACCACGACAAGGGTCGGATTTAAGCGGTCGGGAGCGTTGCCGACGGTATGGACGAGTTCGAGGAGATCGTCTCGTCGTGCACGCCACGCGAGACCGGTCCCGTCGCCGACACCTACCAGAACACGGTCGGACTGGCCTGCCCCTCGTGTGAGGAACCGTTCGACGACCTCGTCGTGGTCAAGGAGTTCACGCGACTCAACCTCTCGGAGCTGATGGACGTCTGCGCGACCGTCCACGACGGGAACCCGGTCCTGTTCACCCACCGGAAGTAGGGCGTCCCTCGGCGCCGCCGTCCGAGGCGAGCCCGCCCGTGTCGGGGCGTAGCGACGCGAGACTCCGCAGCCGCCGGTCCCCGACAACGCAGGTCCCGCGCCGCTCGTGGCCGTGTCGCTCGACGTGGATTCCCTCCAGCCCGGCGTTCCGGGCCGCGCCGACGTCGGCCGGGCCGTCGCCGACCAGCGGCCCCGACGGGTCCGGGCCGACGTCGAGGTCCGCGAGCGCCAGTTCGACGGGCCTCGGGTCCGGTTTCCAGCCCGTCGACTCGTCACAGCAGACCACCGTGTCGAACCAGTCGCGGATATCCAGCCGCCGGAGCACCGGCTCCGTCAGATACGACTGGCAGTGGGTCACCAGCCCCACCGGGCGGTCGAGGGCGCCGAGCCAGGCCGCGTCCTCGTAGAGGGCGGTCGCCTCCGCGCGGGCGAGCGGGTCCTCGACCTCGTGGAAGGTGTCCCAGAAGGCATCGACGTCGATACCGCGCTCGCGCAGGCGGCGGTTCGCGCCGCCACCGAACCCGTGCCAGACCGCCTCGGCCTCGGCCGGTGTGAACCCGTGGCCCAGCCGGTCCCCGACCTCGCCGAGCGTCTCGTGGATGTAGGACGACGCCACGTCGACCAGCGTCCCGTCGAGGTCGAACAGCCAGACGTCGTACCCGTGGCGGCTCATCGCCCTCTCTTGCCATCGTGGGAGTAAGTAGCTGCTGGACACGGCCGGGGCTTCCGGCCACACCCCTACTGCCGGACGTGGATCGAGGAGCCCAGGTAGCTGTGCAGCGCTTCGTCGACGTCTTCGGCCCGGAAGGCCACGAGGGCCGCCGCGATGGCGTCCCGGAGTGCCGACAGGTACGCCTCGCCGGTCCGGAACTCGCGGGGGCGACGGTAACGGCCTCGACGCCGAGGGCCTCGCCCGCCAGCCCCCGGAGGTGCGCCGGGTCGTTCGCCTCGCCGCGCCACAGGTCGTCCCCGGAAGAACAGCCACCCCTCCTCGCCCGGCGGCGGGGCCCGGTACCCCAGGGGGGTCTCGAACCGCTCGGGCTCGACGATCTCCTGGACGGCGACCAGGCCGGTGTCGAG
>ERZ1034569.519-NODE-519-length-13964-cov-22.439356_pt1 | contig 13964 bp, 16 predicted proteins | sample MGYA00520706_ERZ1034569 | MGnify/ENA primary metagenome ERZ1034569 (study PRJEB33760, sample SAMEA4777722) | hypersaline lake metagenome | biome: hypersaline environment; feature: brines | place: Spain | collected 2014-08 | depth 0 m ...
TCGACTTCGCGTTGCTCAGTCGAACAACGTCTCGCCGTCGACCATGTGTTCCGCAACGGCGTCCATGTCGAGTGTGACACCGAGGCCCGGCTTCTCGGGGATCTCGATGTAGCCCTCCTCGATCACGTCTTCCTCGACGAGATCCGCCCACCAGCCGAGTTCGTAGCTGTGGTACTCGACGGCCAGCGAGTTCGGGATCGCCGCGCCGACATGGGCACTCGCCATCGTCGCCACCGGCGAGGAGACGTTGTGCATGGCAACCGGGAGATAGTACTGGTTGGCCACGTCGGCGATCTTTCGGGTCTCACGCATGCCACCAACCTTCGGCAGGTCAGGGGCGATGATGTCGACCGCTTGGTTCTCGATCAGGCGTCGCTCCTCGGTGACGCGGTAGCGGTTTTCGCCGACGGCGATCGGCGTGACGGTGGATTTGGTGACCTCCTCTTGAACCTCCAGGTTCTCCGGCGGGACGGGGTCTTCGAGCCACCACACATCGTACTCCTCGATGGCGTCGGCGAGGCGTTTCGCGCTGCCGCCGGAAAACGTCCAGTGGCAGTCGAAGGCGACATCGGCGCGATCCTTCACGCGCTCGCTGACGGCTTCAACAATCTCCGCCTTGTGCCGGATTTCGCCGGGGCGCAGATGGCGGTTTGCGCGATCCTTTTCGAGGCCCGATGGCACATCGAGATCGAATTTCAGCGCGTCGTAGCCGAGTTCCTCGACGACGCGTTCGGCCTCGTCAGCACAGGCCTGTGGGTCGGCCTCGTCGGCGGTGTGACAGTCACAGTACACCCGCACCTCGTCGCGGTACTTGCCGCCCAGCAGTTGGTAGGCCGGTACGTCGAGAATCTTGCCAGCCAGATCGTGCAGCGCGATCTCGATGCCCGCGATGGCGGTGACAGTGACGCCTTCGATCGTGCCCTCACCGGACATCTTCTGGATCAGATGCTCATAGAGCCGGTCGATATCAAGCGGGTTCTCGCCGATGACAAACGGTTTCATCCGCTCGATAAGCTCAGGGACACCCGCACCCCAGTAGGCCTCGCCCGTGCCGACGACGCCGCTATCGGTGTACACCCGGACGAGTGTCCACGGAAAGTTGCCGTCGATCATCGTTGTCTGCACGTCGGTGATCTCGACATCGCGGTCGCCGCCGCGGCTGGCGGTGACGCCCATCGTCTCGCCGGACAGCTCCCGCATCGTATATTCGGCGTTCGGGTCGTGTAAGGAGTCGTAATCGACCATGTGTCGGCGTTAGTGTCCACTCGTAAATAGTCTCCTCACCTGTGATCAAATAGCAACATTCAGGCACGCGCCGCCCCCAACACCGCCATGAGCGGTACGGAACTCTCACGCCGGCAGGCCTGGGTCGCCGCTGCCCGCCCGCAGACACTACCAGCGGCGGCCGCCCCCGTGATCGTCGGCGTTGGCCTCGCCATCCACGACGGCGTTGCTGCCGTCGCCCCCGCAGTTGCCGCCTTCGTCGGTGCGGCACTCATCCAGATCGGCACCAACTTCGCCAACGACTACTACGACGCGATCCAGGGCGCCGACACCGACGACCGCGAGGGATTTACCCGTGTGACACAGGCCGGCCTCATCGAGCCAAGACAGGTCAAAGCCGCGATGTATCTCACCTTCGCGGCTGCCATCGTCGTCGGCAGCTATCTCGTCTATGTTGGTGGGGTTCCGATCCTTGTGATCGGGTTGCTGTCGGTCGCCTCCGGGATCGCCTACACCGGTGGCCCCTATCCGTTGGGCTATCACGGCCTCGGCGACCTCTTCGTCTTCGTCTTTTTCGGCGTCATCGCCGTCGCCGGCACCTACTACGTCCAAGCCGCGGCCGTTCTCGCCGCGCCGCTGACACTGACGATCCCACCCGGGACGATCACCGTCGAAGCGGTCGTCGCCAGCCTGCCGATCGCGGCCATCTCGACGAATATCCTCGTTGTCAACAACATCCGCGATAAAGCCGAAGACGAAACAACTGGAAAGCACACGTTGGCCGTGCGGTTCGGGTACGGGTTCAGCCGCGCGGAGTATATCGGCCTGCTTGCGGTGGCGTATATCGTGCCGATCTGGTTGTGGCTGGCGGCAGATTTCTCGCTGGGTGTGTTGCTGCCGCTGGTGACGCTGCCGGTCGCCATCCGTGTCGCTGAGACGGTTCGAACTGAAACGAGTGGCGCGGTGCTGAACCCCGCACTGGAGACGACCGGGAAGCTGTTGGCTGGCTACGCGCTGCTGTTCGGCGCGGGGTTGGTGGTCTGATGTGGGTTGAGTCGTTCAGTCTCGATCTCGATTCGCCGCTACACACCGCTCGTGGCCAGATCACCCAGCGGCGTGGATTTCTTGTCGGTGTTGACGCCGAAGGCGTCGCCGGTATCGGTGAAGCCACCCCGCTGGCTGGCTGGACTGAATCGCTCGACGACTGTCGAGACGCAGTTGAAGCGGCCGAGCCGACGCCGTCTGGGGCTGCTCCCGATCCGGCGACGACACCGGCGGCCGCCCATGCTGTCGAACTCGCCCGACTTGATAGGCGCGGTCGGGAGCAGGAAACCCCGTTGGCGGCGATGCTTCGCCAGGAAGCCTTCGGCGTCGACGCTGCCCCGATTTCCCAACAGGTGCCGGTGAATGCAACCATCGGCGACGGAACGGTTGACGCAACCGTCACGGCTGCCGAAGAAGCGATCGCCGGCGGCTCAGAGTGCCTGAAGCTCAAGGTCGGTACCCGATCGCTTGACGCCGACATCGAACGCGTCCGTGCTGTCCGCGAGGCTGTCGGCGACGAGATCGCGCTCCGTGTCGACGCCAACGGCGCGTGGGCTGTTCCAACCGCCGAGCAGGCTATCGACGCGTTCGCCACGCTCGATGTTGCCTACGTCGAACAACCGCTGGCCGCGGACGACCTCGACAGTCACCGCGAGCTTCGCGGCCGCGGAGTCGACATCGCGCTCGATGAATCGCTGGCGTCGGCGTCGGTTTCGGCTGTTCTCGATGCCGACGCAGCCGATGTGGTGATCCTCAAACCGATGGCCCTCGGCGGCCCGCTGCAGGCAACACAGGCCGCCGCTGCCGCCCGGGAGGCCGGTGTCGACCCGGTGGTGACGACGACGATTGACGCTGTTATCGCCCGGACGGCCGCGGTGCATGTCGCGGCGGCAATCCCCGCTGTCGACCCCTGTGGGCTGGCGACAGGCTCGTTACTCGCCGACGATCTGGCCGCCGATCCGGTGACGCTCGGTTCAGGAACCGCAAGCGTCCCGACCGGCGGCGGGCTCTGTGGCGATGGGTTCAGCTCTGTGCGCCGCTGAGCAGACGCCGGTGGCTGTCGCTCGTTGATTATGACTCGACAACCTCAATGACGCCGAGCATGCCCTGGGTTTGGTGTGGGGTGCAGTAGTATTTGTAGACGCCCGGCTCCGTGACAGTGTACTCGAAGGTGCTGCCAGCTTCAAGATAGTAGTCGCTCTCGAAGGCCCCGTCGTTGTCGACGACGTTGTGACTGCTACCACGACCAGTCCACTCCCAGGTGACTGTTGTGTCCGGGCTAACCTGGACGGCAGCTGGATTGAACGCGTATGGGCTTGGTGCGCCCACCTCGATCGTTGTCGTCGCTGTGTCGGTACGGTCGACCACTGCCTCAAAGTTGTTCGCACCGTCGAGCCACCCGTCGTAGGGGCTCGGTGTGTCGCTGCCGCCCGCACAGCCGGCGAGTCCGGCGGCAACTCCGCTGGCGGTGAGTGTAAGTACGCGTCTCCGGGTCGGTGTGTGCATGGCTAAACTGACTGCTGCGGGCGCATTAGTGATGCGTTTGTCAGCGATGCCGACCCTGCTGGCGGCGGCAGGCTAAAACCGTCGCCGATGCAACACAACAGCATGAGTGAGTGGCAAGACCTGATCGTTGGCGCTCGAATGGCGGTGGATCAGGCGTTCACTGATCGTGTGCAGGCATCCGAGTTCACAAATCAGGAATGGGGGTTGATCATGACCGCGACCGAGCTCGATATCGAGCGCGCCGACGACCCAGAGGCTGCCCGGCTTGTTGCTGACACCGAAGCCATCGAGTCGATTCTCCCCGAGTTGGAGCAGGTTCGCTCACAGCGGGGGCAGGTCGCTGGCGGGGGTGAGGCGTCAAACGATAGCAGCGGTGTCGTCGACTCGATCAAGAATGCGCTCGGGCTTGATGATGACGACGATGCGGTTGACCAGGCAAAGGTGGCTGCCGCTGAATCCCTCGCCCAGGAGTACGCTGAAAAGCTACAACAGCATCTCGAATCGAACGATGAATTCGAGCGCGTGCGACGCGCTTACACCGACAAGACAGGGTCGTAATCGCATACCCCTGTGTGAGGCCAGTTAGGGGTAGAACCAAGCGCTCTCGGCTGTCGGTCACGTTGTCAACTTCGCATCCTATATTAAAAGGGAATCAGCCCTCGTGGTTCCCCTTTCAACAAAGTCCGTACATATAGGTGGCTACAGGACAATGTAAATACATGAGCAACACTCAGTCAACTAACCCTATTCGTGACAGTTATGCCACGAAGCTAACGCTCTCATTGGTAGGGGTTGTCGCTCTTGCAACCGGAGCCGGTGTCTTGGTTTACTTCCAAGCCCGCTCGTTGTTCGGAGCAGAGGCCGGTGTAATCGGTTCAAGTATTCTTGGATTGATTTTGCTGACCGTGATCAGCCTCGCGCTGATCGGTGTGACGATCGGTAGCAACACCATCATTGCACTGCGGCGGTTGACAGAGAAAGCCGATCAGATGGCCGACGGCGATCTTGATGTCGACCTTGAGACGACCCGCACGGATGAGATTGGACAGCTACATCAAGCATTTGATTCGATGCGTGGCTCGCTACAGGAGGAGATCTCGGCGGCCGAAAAGGCCGAGGCCGATGCACAGGCGGCTCGCGAACAGATGGAACAGCGAGCCGACCGGGTTGAACAGAAAGCCACGGAGTACGAGCGGGTGATGCAGGCAGTCGCCGACGGCGACCTCACCCGACGCGTCGATCCTGACACCGACAACGAGGCAATGCAGCAGGTTGGGATCGCGTTTAATGAAACGATCGACGAGCTTGAGCAGACACTTGGTGATGTGATGGCGTTCGCCGATGAGGTCGAGACCGCTGCCGCTGGCGTCGATACCAATGCTGAACAGCTTTACGAGGACAGCAGCGGTGTCTCAGCGGCCGTCGAGGATATCTCTGATGGGGCCCACAAGCAGACGAAGAATCTCCGGGATGTGGCCGAGGAGATGGACGGGCTTTCGTCCGGTGCCGAGGAGGTTGCAGCGACGGTTGATACCGTTGCTGAGACAACCGAGCAGGCAACCGAGGCCGGCACCGAGGGTGAGACCGCCGCTGCCGACGCCATCGAACAGATGGACGCTGTTGAGTCGACGACCAACGAGACCTTAGAGGATATCGAGATGCTTGACGAGGAGATGGCTGAGATCGGTGACATCGTCGATATGATCAGCGAGATCGCCGAACAGACGAACCTGCTGGCGCTCAACGCCTCGATCGAGGCGGCGCGAGCCGGCCAGGAGGGCTCCGGCTTTGCGGTTGTCGCCGAGGAGGTCAAGAGCCTAGCTGAGGAGACCAAGGATGCCGCCAGCGAGATCGAGGGCCGCATCCAGCGCGTCCAAGAGAAAACCGGCGAAGCCGTTGCCGGGATGGACGAAACCAGTGTCCGCATCAGTCAGGGTGTTGAGACCGTTGAGGGGGCCATCGACCAGCTCAACGATGTTATCGAGTACGTCGAGGAGATCGACGGCAGCATGACCGAGATCAATCGGACGACCGAAGAGCAGGCTCGCGCGGCCAACTCGGTTGTCGAGATGATCGATGAGGTCGCCGAGATCAGTGAGACGACGACCGAGACCGCAGACAGCGTCACCGAGACGGCCGACGCCCAACAGCAGACGCTTCAGACCGTCGAGTCTTCGGCGACGCAACTGCGCTCGCAGGCCGCAAAGCTGCGAGAGGCGCTTGACCGCTTCGAGGTTGACACCGCGTCGACTGGCGGCGGTGGCAACCTCGACGCGTCGGCGTCACCGACTCCGGGGCGAGATCTATCGCCGACTGCGTCGGCAACCCCCGATGCGGCAGCGACCGATGGCGGCCACGAGACGGACAGCGAGGAGACGAACAATCATTTCAATTTCGGTGATCACTAATGTTACTCTCAGCAAGCAGTTGGGCGGCAGTCGGCGCGGTTGTACTGGGGCTTGGAACGATCCCATCAGTATACTTCGCGCTTCGTGACGAACGGAATCAAAAATACTACGCCGTACTTGCGGCGATCACGGGGATTGCGTCGCTTGCATACGCGTTTACCTCTACCGGGATCGGAACGATATCGGTAAATGGTGCAGCATTTTACACGTCGCGCTACGTTGATTGGCTGTTGACGACGCCGCTGTTGATCCTCTATCTGACGATGCTGTGTAAGCCGGGTAAACAGCTGTATGCGCTGTTACTCGGCCTTGATGTGGCACTGATCGGGTTGGGTATCGTCGCCATCTTCACCGAAGGTGTGTTGTCACTGACGCTGTTTGGCCTCGGTGCCGCGGCCTATGTTGCGTTGGCCTACCTACTGGTGAGCGAACTGCCGGATCGGGCGTCCTTCGCCAGTGAGAGAGTCGGCATCGTCTTCGCCAAACTCCGAAACGTGACGGTCGTCCTCTGGACGCTGTATCCGGTGGTTTGGCTGCTTGCGCCGGTTGGGTTCGGGCTGATGACCCCGGGCACTGAGATGATGGTGATCGTCTACCTCGATGTGATCACGAAGGTTGGCTTCGCCATCCTCGCGCTGATGGGCCAAGACGCCCTCGACGATATCACCGACCAGTCGCTCACCGTTAACACCGAAGAATCGGAGTCGTCGACGTCGACCGAGCTCGTCAGCTAACGACCGTTATTTTCAGCGGTACTCAGCGACGGGTGGCTGTTGTGCCACTCAGAAACTATCGTCGACAGAGAGGGCGGACAGTCGATCACCTGCTGCTTCAGGACTCTGTTCACTCGGGCTCACACACTCCAGAGGCTCGCTGTGTGCTTCGTCGCTCACTCGGGTTATCGAGTGGTTGTGTTGGCCGAGATTATCGACCCCCCGGAGCGTGCTGGGTAACGATGTTCATCTCCCCGGTTATATCGATCATTGACAGCAAGTCTGTGTGGTCTAAACCAACAACCGTTTTCCGTGCTCCGCGCGAACGCGGAGCCATGACAGACGACGAGGAATCTACACCGGATGCCGAGGAGCCTGAGGCCCCAGACCAGCCCGACGCCGCGGACGGCGACGATGAAGAGAAATCCTTCCGTGAACGCGTCGAGGAGATCCGCGAGAAGCGGCAACAGGAACGCGAGGAGGGCGGCGAAGGCCAACCAAGTCCAGAGGAGATGATGGGCGGCGGTGGCGGCCCGGGCGGTATGGGCGGCGGTGGCATGGGTGGCGGCGGTGGCGGCAACCCCTTTGCCCAGATGATGAGCGGGATGATGGGCGGCGGTGGCGGCCCAGGCGGCATGGGCGGCGGCCCGCCGGGGATGGATGGTGGCGAGGAGTCGTCCAACGACAACGAACAGCTCGTCCGTGAGATCCGCCAGCTCCGCGATGAGGTGCGGGACGCCAACCGCGAGCTGCGCCGGATCGCCGACGCCCTCGAAGACTAAGCTGCGCTCGCTGGGAGCCTCGTTTCAACAGCAAGTGGCCGCAGCTTCGCGGTGGGTCGCAACACCTAACACGTTCTCGGCTCCGAGATACCGACAGTGAGTATCGCCGCCGAGCGCATCGAGCGACTGTTTGCTCTCGCCAAGCAGGCGACCGCTGACGGCGAGTTCGACCGCTCACGGGAGTACGTCCGACGAGCCCGTCGTATCGCCGAGCGAAACCGCTGTGGGCTGCCGCGGGCGTTCAAGCGGTTTACCTGTCCGCGGTGTGCGGTCGCCCTCCGACCGGGTGTCAACGCACGCGTCAGGCTGCAGGATGGCCATGTCGCCATCAGCTGTGACTGTGGCGAAATCAAGCGATACCCATACTGATCGACGAACGCAAGGATCACGACGCCGAGTTATGATGATAGTGTGACAAGAAAGCATGCTGTGAGTCAGCGGGCCAGCGGCTGCGGTCGCTTGTGCTGTCACCAAACGGATACGATTAACATACAATTATTAATCAGTAGCAACCAGAGCCGATAGCAATGGCAGCACCGCATGTGCTCCTCGTAGAAGACAGCGATTTCATGGCGACCCGGGTCGCCGAGACGCTGGAGGAGATCCACGGCTTCTACGTGACGACCGTCAACACGGCCGATGAGGTCGACTCGGCACTCACGGAGTACGACGATATCGAATGCATCGTAACAAACTACGAACTGCCGGAGACAAATGGGGTCAAACTCGCCGCCTCGATCAACGGCCGAACCGAGGAGCCAGCGATCCCGATCATCATTCTCACCGGCAAAGAGCTCGAACCGATCGCCAGCGACGCGATCCGGGCCGGCGTCACCGAGTTCGTCTACAAGGGCGACCACGCAACCGGCGAGATGGATGTCCTCGCCAATCGGATCAGCCTCGTTTTGAAGGCCTACAGCGACCGCTGATCACTCAAGCAGGGATGGAACCCGTAGGCTTTTGTTGATTCCGGCCCCAGCAGACGATAATGAAGAAGTCGCTCATGGACATCCTCTGTTGCCCGGTGGACAAACACGACCTCGAACTGGCCGTCGACACAAAAGACGACGAGGAGATCATTGAGGGGACACTCACCTGCACAGAGTGCGGCGAGGCCTACCCCATCGAGGACGGTATCCCGAACCTGCTGCCACCGGATATGCGGGACGAAGCCGCAGCCTAACCCGGTGTCCCTGTAGCTTTTTATTCCGTGAGGGCGATTCACAACCGTGTCGCAACTGACGGTATCGCTCAACGAGGATGGCCTCCACTCGATCACCTCGCCCGACAGCTTCGAGACGAGTGAGCCCTTTGATGTACTGTTGAACAATCACAGCGAGGCCGTCCACGTTCATCTCAATCTTGATGAGACGCTGTCAGCCGTCGCCGACATCCGGGCGAACAACCATTACGTCGAACCCGAAAGCAAACGGCCGGTTTCGGTCGCCGTCGACCCACGATCGGCGGCGGTCACCGGTCGGCTCAAGATCGCTACCGGATACGGCGCGGAAGTCGCCTACACGACAGTTACCGTCCAACCGCCGACAGACGATCCAAAACGCGTTACCGTCGATGAATCACTGGCAAAACCCCAGCGGGAGCCACCGACGGAGCCGACCACCGCCGAACAGCTCGCCGCCGTCGCCGGCGGGAGCGCGACCAGACTGCTGGGTGGCTTCGGGCTGCTCGCGGTGGTGCTGGCGGTCGCCATCGCCACCACACTCGAAAGCGGCGTTGTCGTCGCTGGCGCGGTCGTTGTGCTGCTTGGCGTTATCGTTGCCGTCGGCCTCGCTGTGGGCGCCTAATGTCTCACTCGCTATCCTCGTCGTGGTCATCGGGATATGTTGGCGTTCCCGACAGCGTAGCATCATCGTCAAACCGCTTCTCGCGGAGGTATCGTGCCCGGTAGCGGTTGGCCCCCTCTGAGAGATCGGCTTCGCGGATCTCGTTGACCGTTCCGTCGGCGACCGCGTCGATAATGGCCTCGATCTGTTCTTTTTCACTTGGGGTGAGTTCGAACTCGTAGGTCTGGGTGTCCTCCCGTTCCAGTTTGGCCCACTCTCGTCCCGCAGCGACGACCGTCGAACACGGTGCCCGACAGGGGAAGACGCCATCGCCGCCCTCAGCAGCCAACGGCTCGTCCTCTGAGAGCTGCCATTCGCGTCGTTTGAGACACTGGGAGTCGTCACAACACGCGGCGGCCGCCCAGTCGACGGCCTCGTCCGGCAGCACGGTGATCAGATTGTAGATCCCGCTCTGTCGATCCTGTTCGTCCCGCCAGTGGTCGATATCAAGCTCGCCGCGCTGTTCGCGGTGCCAGTTGACGATCGTCGCCGGATAGAACGCTTCGACCGCCTCATAGACCGCATCAGCGGTGAGTTCGGGGAAGATCCAGCCGGAGTCAAGCGAGGGCGCGGTGCGGAGCGGGCGGTACTGACCGTCCGGGTCGAGGGTTCCGATGTCGCGGGCGTCAAACGGATCGGTGTGAGGTGTCAGCGCGTCGTCGTCGACACCGCTGTCGTCGACGTGGCGAATCTCGTAGCGACGGCCGCCGTCGGGGGCTATTGTGGTAGTGATCATGAGTTCGCCCCACTCGCGGTCGATTCCGGCCCCGAGATCGTCGTAACGGGTCGGAACCGGGCGATCGTCGGCCAGTTCGAGCCACCGACAGAACGCCTGCTTGCTCTCAGTGGTGACCTGTTGGGTGTGGAAATACCAGTTCGAAATGTAGGCTGCCTGCTCGTCGGCGACCGTGCCGAGTTCGTCACCACCGAGGCTGGTCTGGTGGTCGGGTGTCTCAATGTGGTAGGTGTCCTCGTCGGCGTCGTACTCGGCAGCAAGCCCGTCGTACTCGATCGGTGCTGCCGCGAGTTGCTCTTTGAACGCCGTCAGTTGCGTTGCCGAAAGCGCGGCGTCGGCAACAGACATCTATTCACCCACCGCCTGTGTCGTTGGGCTGGTCTGTTTGCGCACCCGCGCGATCGCATCGCCGATATCCGCCCCGGCATCGGCGGCGCGTTCGAGCACCACATCCGCGGTCAGTTCCTCGGTGCCGACCGCGCCGCCGTACCAGATTCGATGGCCGTCGACCTCGCTCGGCACGTCGTACCCGTTTCGGTAATCGTCAGTGAGCCCCATGTCTTCAGGGATGTCCTCTTGGGTGTGAAAGCCGTCGGCGATAAACAGCGGGACGACGATGATATCCTCGCTGTCGAAGTGGTCGGTCACATCGTCGACCTCCGGCTCCTCATCCATAAATAGGGCCTTGACCTCGTCGAACCGGCCGGTCTCCCGAAGGCGTTCGGTGTGATACTCGATCGCTTTCGCGCTGTTTTCGTTGCGCTCGGTACCGTGACCAACAACGGCAAACCCAAATCCGTTCCCAACTTCGGGATCACCAGTAACCGATTCCGCGCGCCGAACGAGGACATCAGTCATCGCTTCATGGGTGCCAACAGGGCCGCAGTAATGCACCTCGGTGTCGATGTCGCTGGCGACCAGCGTGGCGGTATCCGCCGAGATGCCATCGGAGTTCCATAGCTCCGGCTCCCAGCCCTCCAATCGGAGTTCCCGCGGGATGACCCGCTCGGTGAAATAGCCTTCACTGATGAACAGCGGGACGACGTAGATGTCGTCGCCGTGGGTTGTGCGGAGTACCTCACGAAGCGAGGGTTGCTCCTTCCAGAACCCCGTTCGCACCTCGTCGAACGCGCCGGTTGCACGAATGGTATCAGCGTGAGTGTGTGTCGGTGTCGCCGAATCGGGGTTGAGATGCGACCCGTGGGCGACGATGACCAGCGATTGCATACCCACGGCTTCGGGCGTCGATGGCTTATGGACTTCGGGCGATCACCGATCGGTTTTGCCGAGACACCGAGCAAGCGGTGGTTTTTGCGCCGATTTACCACCGGTCTCCTGTCGATGACTGTCCAACCGGCGGCGAAATCATCATTACCGTCGGCGACACGCCTCCGGTATGTCACTTGCCGCCGACACGCGTGAGGCCGTCCGCCAGCGACCCACGCTCTATGACGCACTGCAGGCGGGTATCCTCAACTACACCGCCGCCGCCGACAGCCTCGATATCGACGGCGACACCGACGCGATCGCTACCGCGCTGCGTCGGTTCGGCGAGTCGTTGTCGACAGCCGATAACGAGGAGAAGCCCGATCGGTCGATGACGGTTCGCATGGAAAGCGGCATCGACCGTGTCGACACCGACGCGCAACTCGCTGTCGACGGTGTCGGCTTCGGTTCCAACGCGGACACGGAGCCAGCCGCGGATGTCGCCGCGGAGTCGCCATCGCTGACCGCGATTCAGGCGACCGGCGATGTCGACAGCGACCTGTTGGCGACGGTGCTGGATCGGCTGCGGATCGCCGACATCGAGGTTGCGGCCGCTGGGGTCGCCGACGACACGCTTGTCGTGGTCGTGCCGCGGCGAGCAGGGGCAACAGCCCTCCGACTGGTTGAAACGGCGGCGTAGTCGGCAGCGCAAAAATTCGACGGCTTCAAACGCCCGCCGGTATCACCACCGACAACAATGGCGCTGTCCGTGACAAACTCCCTGACAGACGAGCGTGAGGCATTCGAGCCGACCGGCGATGAAGTCTTAGTGTACGTCTGTGGGCTGACCGTCTCGGATGATCCCCACCTCGGCCACGCACGACTCTGGACGCACGCCGATGTGATCGCCCGCTGGCTCGACTACTCGGGCTACGATGTGCGCCATGTGGAGAACTTCACCGATGTCAACGAGAAGATCGCCGCCCGGGTCGGCGAGCGCCCTGAGTGGGACACCGAGGCCGATGTGGCACGACACTACATCGCTCGCGTTATCGAATACATGCGCAGGCTGAACTTCCGGCGCACAGCGGTCTACCCGCGTGTCTCCGAGCATATCCCCGAGATCATCGAGTTAGTCGAAACACTGACCCAGGCCGGCCATGCCTACGAGGCCAACGGCTCGGTGTACTTCGATGTGACCACCTTCGACGACTACGGCAAGCTCTCGAATCAACAGCTTGAGGATCTTGAATCCCAAGGCGATCCCGACGAACGAAGCGAGAAGCGCAATCCCGCGGATTTCGCCCTCTGGAAGGCCGGCGGCGTCGCCCCGGCTGCGATCGCCGAGCACGCCAAACACGACCACGGCGACGACCACCCAACCGGACAGACGTGGGATTCGCCGTGGGGGGAGGGCCGACCCGGCTGGCATATCGAGTGCTCGGCGATGTCGATGACGCATCTCGACGACACGATCGACATTCACATCGGCGGCCACGATCTGGTCTTCCCGCATCACGAAAACGAGATCGCCCAAAGCGAGGCCGCCACGGGCCAACAGTTTGCCAACTACTGGCTGCATACCGGCCTGCTTGAGACCGACGACGAGAAGATGAGCTCCAGTCTCGGGAACTTCTTCACCGTCGAGGACGCCCTCAAAGAGTACGGCCCGAACGTCATTCGCACGTTCTATCTCTCGACGGAGTACGGCTCGAAACAGACCTTCTCCGAGGCAGCAATGGCCGAAGCCGAAGAGCGATGGGAACGGCTCGAACGCACCTACCACGCCGCCGTCGAAGCCTGTGACTCCGTTGATGCGACCGCTAAAGCCGAGGACAGCGACCTCCGGACGGCGGTCAGCGACACCACTGAGGAATTCACCGCGGCGATGAACGCCGATTTCAACGTCCGAGAGGCGATGGCCGCGCTCCGGTCGCTGACGACCGCGGTCAATCGGCACGTCGAAGAAGCGGAGCCCTACGATTATCAGGGGCTCAAAGCCGCCATCGAAGCCTTCGAATCGCTTGGTGGTGAGGTCTTTGGCCTCCAATTCGACACGAAGACTGACGGCGATATTGCACTCGCTGGTGAGGTTGTCGACCTCGTCTTAGACGTACGTGAGGCCGAACGCGAGGCCGGCAACTACGAGCGTGCCGACGACCTGCGGGACTCGTTGGCCGACCTCGGTATCGAAGTACAGGATAGCGACGACGGACCGACGTTCCGGTTTGGGTAGCTGAAACGTCACCTATTTGTCTCGTTACATCAGCCATCCGATATGGACGGTCGTCGCCTCATCGAAGCCCTCCTCGGCGTCTACGTCGCAACGCTGCTGCTCCCGGCACTCGCGGTCACTGGCTGGGTCGCAGTCACGTCGGCATCGCTCGGGTCGATCCTCGCGGCCGGCCTCGCTATCGCGGGAGCAGGCGGCCTCGCTGCAACGACAATGCCGAAGCTCCCCGAGCGGGTCACGTCGCTACCGGCTGTCGCCGCAACGATCC